>Ga0255351_1000021_pt1 | contig 76886 bp, 95 predicted proteins | sample HBST25r2metaG_FD_186024 | JGI IMG/M metagenome (GOLD analysis project Ga0255351, IMG submission 186024) | Peat soil microbial communities from Stordalen Mire, Sweden - H.B.S.T-25.r2 | ecosystem: Environmental > Terrestrial > Soil > Wetlands > Peat | place: Sweden: Norrbotten County, Stordalen... | reverse complement strand
CCGCAACTTGAGTCTTTATCTTAGCGCTTATGCTCCACCCCCTCCCCCCCCTACGATATTTTCAAACTGTGGAAAACTTTTGCAGATTATATATAACGAACAAATAAACAATCACTTACGCGACCTATCAAAAACGGGCAAGTTTCATATTGTGAGACAAAAGGTAGTTAGAACGGTTGGCGCATCCTTGATCCGCCCAACCACTGAGGGTGCCCCATCCTTTCGCGCACTTGGCGAAAGGGTGGGCGAGCACAAACCCAAACCAGTAGGCCTTGTAACCGGGCGCGACTTCACGGGCTGCAAAAAACTCGATCACAGGCCCAGAAGCGTCAGGGCACGACTTCAGTCGTGCCGAAAGAAGGCCCAGAGAAAAGCCGGGCTTTAGCCCCTGCGGAATCACATTCGGCGTGTCGAATAGGTCTCGATTCTGTGACCTAAAAATGCGAAGGTACAGGCGTAACTTCGATGTAATCAAAGGCAGCAGGATCGGCTCCGTCCGCTACGCCTTCGACTCGCAGAAAATCACCGGATTTCAACTCCAGATTTTGAATGATGCGCCGAATGGAGTTATCGCCGTGAGGACGGCGCGAAGGCAGGATTGCATCCGCAGCCCATGTAGCAGCGGGCTGACCGTTGACCGTCAGCGTGAAGTGCGCAACTCCGCCTTGCAGATCGAAGTATTGCACGGCAATATTGTAGCGGCCCGGCTGACCGGACCAGGTCCATTCAGCGGTGCAGATTTTCTCTTCGCAATTGACAGCCTTCCCACCCGACGCGTCTTCCCACGGCTTCACGTCGATGACCTTATAGCCAGTGAGCTGGGCGTCTTCGGCTTCCAAACGGCCAGGATAATGCCCTGCGCGGCCCTTTTCATCGGGGATTCCGCTGAGCTTGAGGAAATACTGCACAATCGCATCGCGCCAGACGATGGCGTGGCCAGCCTGGTAGCGGAGGCGGTCGCGCACCTGCTCGTAGAGCGGCTGGTCGATCTTGCCTTCGAGTCTAGCCCATTCGTGGGCAAACTGAGCGGCCTGCTCCGCGCCTTCGTAGTGGCTGTCGTAAAGGGACTGAATCACCGTCTTGCCGGAGTGCAGTTTGTAGGTATATGGCACGTGATGGAAGAAGAGCAGCAGCTCGTCGGGCGTAGTGGCCGCAGACTCAAACATCTTCGCCACTTCCGGCGGGTACTGGCCTGCGTAGCCCGTGCCAGTCGCCACGCTGCGGTCCATACCGACGCCGTCCTTATCGGCGCGGTGCCATTGTCCCCAGCCGTTGCGCTCGCTCGCCTCGATATTCGGGCCGTAGTGGCTGCCTGTGATGTCGGTCAGCGTCTGCAATCCCAGCGGTCCGGTGTAGTTCTCGTAGGCTGGCCAAGACTGCATCAGCATTTTCACCACGGTCTGGACAACTTCCGGATCACTGCCAAACGTCTGGCGCGTCCACTCGTCGGCGATCTCTTCCGGCGTGAGGTCTGGGTTCCAGGCCAGACGGCCAAAGGCATAGAGGTTGGCCAGAGCCAGCGGCGAACCGAGCCATGCGTCCTGACCAACGCCAGCGACGGCGACCATTCCGCCCAGCGAACGATGGAAGGCTTTGCCCTCCAAGATCTCCTTGACCGGCGTAGACTGGCCGCCCCCGCGCAGATCGAAGTCCAGAACCAGCTTCCACATGGGCGCAAGGTAAACGAGGTGGCGCTGCTGGCCGGTGTACTCTTGCGTCACTTGAAGCTCCATCGCCGTATTGGTCTTCTCCAGTCCGGCAAAGAGCGGCGAGACTGGTTCACGAGCCTGGAAGTCGATGGGGCCTTCCTTGATCTGCACGATGACATTGGCGGCAAATTTGCCGTCGAGCGGTTGGAAGATGTCGTAAGCGGCGCGGGCGCGGTCGGCCTTGGGGTCGCGCCAATCCAGGTGGTGGTTATAGACGAAGGCGCGATACAGCACAACGCCGCCGTGAGGCTCAAGCGCCGCAGCCAGCAGGTTGGCGGCGTCGGCCGGAGTGCGACCGTAGCTGGCTGGGCCGGGCTGGCCTTCGGAATCGGCCTTGACGGTGAAGCCATCAAAGTCCGGAATCAGCTTGTAAATCTCGACGGTCTTGGCCGTCCACCAGGCGCGCACCGCCGGGTCGAGCGGGTCGAAGGTAGCCAGACCGCCAATTTCCTGCGGGCTGGTAATCTTCACGCTCACCGCCAGCCGCACGCCCCAGGGACGCAGAGCGTCGGCCACTCGCGCCAGTTGCTTCAAGTGTTCGGAATCCAGCAGACGCGCGTCTGCATTGACGTTATTGACGTTGACGCCGTTGATGCCGACAGAGGCCAGCAGGCGGCCGTACTCGCCCACCGGCGCAAGATCCTGCCGGACGTTGCCGCCCTCGAAAAAGATCGACCTACCCGCGTAGCCGCGCTCGATCGAGCCGTCCGGGTTGTCCCACTCATCCACCCAGCGGATCGGCATGGCGGGGTTTTCACTGATCTTTGTAGTCGGCTTCCAGCCGGAAACCGAGAGCTTTCGCACCAACGCAAAGGCGCCGTACAGCACACCTCGCTCACTTCCGCCGGCGATCAACAAAAGACGCTTGCCACCGGTATCGGACTCGGCAATCCAAAAGGCTTCCGGCGACAACTTAGGAGGAAAGTCGACTGCATGGTAAGCCGAACGCATTTGGTCCAGCGTGCCCACCACAATTGCCTCTGCTGTGGATTTTCCGCCAATTACCGGAGACGATCCCCAGAGATTCTTTATTCCCTTTGCCAATACATGGACTGCTGTATCTTCAATCTGCTCGTGACCCAGTGCCCGTACCTGCATGGGAACCGGCGGAAGGCCATGAAAATAGCCATGACGCAGCCAAGCCTGATCCGCCGTCTGCGCGGAGGCCGCAAATCCGCCCACCAGAACTGCCATCCCAAGAAATCCTGCTTGAATCGTCGTATTCATCGCCGCTCCCGGTCCTTCTTACCGTTCTATCACCCGATGCCTCAAAAAACTCTCAGACTCCTTATCGTCTTCAAGTTCAAGCGCAAAAAAAGGGATCTGCGGCATTCCGCAGATCCCTTTTTGCGCTTGCCCTTGAGCATCGCGAAGCCTTAATTGACCGTCAGTACCAGCGATGTGGAGTGCGAAACAGCGGTGACGCCATTGCTGTATTGCGCAGTCACCAGCACGGTATACTTGCCCGCCGGGGTCGCCGGATTCGGCACCGGGCCGTGGTGTTCATACTTGTAGTTTGGATTGCAGCCGGTTGTGCCCAGCAGCGTAATCACGCTCACCAAAGCCACGAGCGAAAGACGGCTCAGGAAACGCCGCCGCCGCGCGCCAAAGGCCAGACCGCCCAATCCCAAAATTCCGGGGAGCAGAAGCGCCCAGGCAATCGGTTTGAAATTCTTGCCGGTCCCTGGCGCAGACTTGAGAGAGGTGTTCGAAGCCGCGTAGGTCTGAAGCACCAAGTCGCTGGTGACTCCGGCAGCCTGGCCAGGCGAGATCTCCACATTCTCCGGAGTAAAGTTGCAGGTGGCCATATCCGAGAGGCCCGAGCAAGAGATGGTCACAAACATCGGAGCCGTCGCGGGAACGGCGCTCTGCAAAGGCGTCACAGTCACCGTGGCTGTTCCTGCCTGACCGGGCGTCAGGGTCATGGCATTCCCGGTCGTGCCAGCGGAGACCGTCACCACAAAGGTCGAATTGCATTGGGAGCTGACGGTCACCTCGGACGTTGCGGACGCCGTGGAGGTTGAGCCATTGAACGTGCTGTTCCCGGCATAGACCGCAGTCAGTGAATGCGCGCCAGTCTTCAATGCCGCCAACGCAAAGGATAAGGAGGCCTTGCCTGTCGGGTCGAGAGTAGCTGTGGCCAGTTGAACTGCCGGGTTTGGATTTCCATCCGAATCCAGAGTCACATCCGAAACAGTGACGCTTCCCGTCGGCACTTCCGCCGGAGTGGTCGTGTTGGCCACGGTCACCACCACGTTGGACAACGAACAGGATGCAGTCTCGCCGTATTGTGTGACCGACGAACTCGACGCGGTCAGTGTCGTTGTCGTGGCTGCGCCCGTGGGCACTGCCAACGCGGGCATCGCCAGCGCGATCACAACTCCCGCAACCAACTCAAGCCGCAGACCGCGGCGAATTAAACCTCTCACGTGTACCTGCTCCAAAGATCAAAATCGTCTGCCGCCCGTCTTCCGCGACCCAAAACCTTATTGTATCCGGCGCGGGCGCACCGGGGCCATTCCCGCCTACTCTTTGGACGCGGCTGAGAGGGAATAGTGTCCTTCTGGTAGCTAGGGAATCTACAATAGGGCACTATGATCGCTCACTTGCGCGGAAAGCTCATCTTCAAACAACCCGGTCAGGCCATCGTCGAAGCCGCCGGGGTGGGTTACGACGTCACCATCTCCATTCCCACCTTCACCGCCCTGCCCTCCGTCGGCGCGGAGGCTGCCCTGCACATCCACACCCAGGTCAGCGACGACGCCATCGCCCTCTTCGGCTTTCTGGACTCTCAGGAGAAGCGCCTCTTCGAGCGACTGATCACCGTCGGCGGCGTCGGACCCAAGCTGGCCATCAAGATGCTCAGCGGCCTCTCGCCCGAACGCACCGTGCAGGCCATCCGCGGCCAGGACCACGCGCAACTGACCCGCATCCCCGGCGTCGGCAAAAAGCTCGCCGAGCGGCTGGTCGTCGAGCTCAAAGACAAGCTGGACGACTTTGCCGTTGCGCCGGTGCAAACTTCCGTGCGCGGAGCGGCGGTGGACGATGTGCTCTCCGCGCTGGTCAATCTGGGGTACCAGCGGGTTGCCGCAGAGAAGGCCGTCGAGCAAGCCGTCGCCAAGGAAGCCGCCCTCGCCGCTGACTTCGACGGCCTCTTCCGTGGCGCGCTGAAGGTGATCCGATAGGCACAACTCTTAGCAGAGACTCATGATCGAGTCAGCTTCAAACCCACTGTCAAAACGAGATTCGCGCGACGAATTGGATAATGCTAGCATCCGTAGAGAGTGGTGAAAGAGGTGAATGATGACCGAGCCCCAGGCCACAATTCCTGATACTAGCCGGAAAACGGCGTTCAAAATCTCCCCGGAAGAGTGCGGCGAAAAATCCGAAAGAGAGCACCGGCGCAATATAGAGTTTAGAGCGAGCTTTTACGAGAAGCTGATTGCATTGAATGCGGGCTCTATCGCCATAGTCGTGTCTGTGGGTGCCGCACTTGTGACTAGATCGGAACCAAGCATTCGTTCTGTGCATAGCCAACTTACATGGCTGCTTTGGATTGCATTGGTTCTTGTGCTGTCTCTCGTCTGCTCGCTTCTCCATAATTTCCTTTATGTCAAAATCACGGGATTGGAGGCCGATCAAGCTGAGGATTATGCGAATTACATAGCTCTTTTGAACGGTATGACATTTGGTTCAAAGGAGATCGCAGAAATCGTGACGAAGCACCTTGGAGAAACTCTCCATCAAAGAATCACGAAAGGGGCAATGAACATGCACCAAACCAAGCAATCGGAGTATCGGTGTGTTGTCTTGGGAAAAATTGCCGTTTGGACTTTTCTCTTCGCGTACCTAGAGGCAGTGCTCGGACTGGTGTACCTCTGGCATATAACTCGCTGATTTGGTTCTTTCCAAGCTTGGCCTTTTAAATTTCGGAATGAAGCGGCGGGTGGCGCACCCATAGTTTTTCAAAATCTTGACTATCCTACATAGCTGGGTGCCCCATCCTTGAATCGTTCTTTGATTCAAGGGTGGGATACGAGGATCTAATCCCGCCTTCTTTTCGGTTTGTTTTTCCGTGTAAGGGCTCGCACTCTCCCACCCTTTCGCCAAAAGCAGGCGAAAGGGTGGGGCACCCAGGCTGGATGGATTCATTGAGGGTGCGCCACCCGTCACCGAATTGCTTCGTTCTCCGGTTCGCGGGCGCTTGACCCGAATGCCTAGAAACAGTATATTGCAAACATATACAGAGGCTGCCTATGCTTTACACCGGGTTTGACTGGGACGAAGGCAATGCCAGGAAGAATGAGAAGCATGGCGTCTCAAAATCCGAGGTCGAGCAGGTCTTCCTCAACAAGCCTCTGCTGCTGGCCGATGATCTGAAGCATAGCCTGCGCGAACGGCGGATTCATGCGCTGGGCCAGAGCGATCTGGATCGTTGACTGTACGTCACTTTTACCGAGCGCGGAGAGGGAACGCTCATTCGCCCCATCTCGGCGCGGGCCATGAGCAGGAAGGAGAGAGCTGTCTATGAACAAGCCGTTGAAGCCCATTCCTGAATTCGCCAGCGAGGCCGAGGAACGCGCCTTCTGGGAGTCGCCCAAAAACGACAGCACGGAGTATGTCGATTGGAGCAAGGCCAAGCTCGCGACCTTTCCCAAGCTGCGGCCCTCCACCGAAACCATCTCGCTGCGTATGCCGGAGGATGTGCTGAACACCATCCGCAGCTACGCGCGGCGGCTGGATGTGCCGTATCAGTCGCTGATCAAACTGTGGTGCGCGGAAAAGGTTGCCGAGTTGGCTGCCCCGGCTCCCGCTGCCCGCCGCAGCCGGGTTTCATAGAGATTTACGTCGGACGTACCGCAATGGCGCGAAAGAAGCAGGCGTGGACCTGGAGGTCCACACTACAGCCGGCCAGGAGGCCAGCGCTACAGTTTCATTCGTAGGTCCGCAACTGTGGTGGGACTCAAAAGTCTTTACGCTACACTTCTTGTATTATGGTTTCCAAAGTGAAAGCACCGACTGTCCCCGCCCACCTTCGCCCTGAAGGCCTGAAATTTCTCCGCGCGCTCGCGCGCCACAACGACCGCGAGTGGTTCACGCCGCGCAAGGCCGTCTTCGAGGCCGAACTGAAAGAGCCGATGCTGGCCATCATCCGCAAGGTCACCGCGGCAATGGAGAGCTTTGCACCCAGCTTTGTGCGGCCTGCGGAGAAGTGCCTCTTCCGCATCTATCGCGACACCCGCTTCAGCAACAATAAGCTGCCGTACAAGACCCACGTCGCCGCCTGGTGGTCGCATCAGGAGATGGAGAAGACCAGCGGCGCGGGCTACTACTTCCACATCGACGCCAAGGAAGTCATCATCGCCGCCGGAGCCTATATGCCGGAGAAGGATCAGTTGGCCGCAATTCGCCACTGGTTCCTCGACCACCACGAGGAGTTCCGCAAGGTTCTGCGGACTGCAACCCTGCGAAAGGCTTTCGCGGAGTTTGAAGGCAACGCGCTGACTCGCCCGCCCAAGGGCTTCCCAAAGGATCATCCAGCGCTCGATCTGATTCAATGCCGCCAATGGGGTGTGAGCACCACGCTGCCTGCTGCGGCCACCCTTGATCCTGGCTTCGCTGCGGAGATCGTCCGCCACTTTCGTTTGGCCGCACCGGTGGTGGATGCGCTGAATACACCGCTCATCGCCGCCCTACCGCCCCGAAAAAAGGTGCTTTTCGGGCTGGATTGACCACTGCGTGGGGCAGCCTTTTGAGCGGCTTCCAGGGCGTGGAAGCCCGGTCAAAACCGGCCATTTCGTGCAAAATCCGGGAAAAAACCGGGAAAAACCCACAAAAACCAAAGAAATGTGTGGAAATCGCCGATTTTTTGTTGACAACAGACCCCCAAAAGTCGCATTGTAACGAACGACGGGGTTTTTAGCCCGCATGAATACAGGGGTTTGTGCGTTGCTGCCAAGCTCTTTCCATGCGGAATGCGCCCTGCGAATCAAGCCCACGCAACAACGGCGCGCCCCAGGGCCCGCCCAAAAGGAGAGCATCACAATGGCAACAGGATTGACCAAAACCGCCCTGATTCGGCTTCTGGCCGAGAAACTGGAACTGACCAACAAGCAGGTCGCAGCCTTCTTTGAGATTCAGGCGGAGACCGCCGTCAAGGAAACCAAGAAGAACGGCGTCTTCGTAATCCCCGGCATCGGCCGCTTGGTTAAGGCGGAGCGCAAGGCCCGCATCGGTCGCAACCCCCAAACCGGCGCGGCCATCAAGATCAAGGCCAAGACCGTCGTCAAGTTCCGCGTGGCCAAGGCCGCCAAGGACGTGATCGCCCCGGTCAAGAAGTAGTTTCCCCGCAAAAGCGGAATCGAAGTAGTTCCCTGGACTGCGGACAACAAGGGGGGGGGAGCCAACAGGCTTCTCCCCTTTGTCATTTGTGCCCCTTGAGCAAAGCCCTGCTCCCAGAAGCGCACAGTCCGCCTGCTATTCCGTCCGCAGCGCCTGCATCGGATCAATGGATGCCGCGCGCCGAGCCGGAAGCCAACTGGCCGCCAGAGCCACCAAGATCACCAGGACCGCACTGCCAACAAAGGCAAGCGGGTCGGTGGGCTTGACCCCGTAGAGCATGGTCGATAGCAGCCGCATGGCCGCGAACGAAGCCACGAGACCGATTCCTGCGCCAATTGCGGCCAGCGTCAGTCCTTGCCGCAGAACCAGCCGCAGTACATCTTTCCGCTCCGCGCCCAGCGCCATGCGGATGCCAATCTCGCGACTGCGCCGACTGACGGTGAAGGCAACCACGCCATAGAGTCCAATGGCTCCGAGGAAGATTCCCAGCGCACCAAGAACTCCGACGAAGCCGGCAGCGATCTGGTCCTCCCAGAAGGCTTGCTGCATCAAGTAATCCACGGTGCGCACCGAAACCGGCACATTGCGATCCACTCGTTGCAACTCGCTCAGTATCCTTGCCGTCAGCGCCTTCGAACTTCCGTCGGCTTCGACGATGATCGTTCCATCTTCGCTGGGCTGTTGCGCGAAGGGGAAGTACAGATACGGTTCAGGAGTTTCATGGATGCTGTTGACCTTTGCATCCTCGACGACGCCCACGATCTGGCAAGCCGTCCCGTCGGCCACGATCTGCCGTCCCAGAACCTCCTGGCCCGGCCAGAAGCGCTCTGCCATGGTTTGGCTGACGACCGTCACTCTGGCACCTAGAGGGATGTCGCCGGAATTGAAGTCGCGCCCCGCGATCAGGCGCGTTCCGACGGTGCGGAAGTAGTTGCCGTCCACCGTGTCGAATTTGATGGGAATGCTGAGCTGCCCTTGCGGCAACTCCACGCCGGGAATGGAAACCCGCTGCTCCAGGCCTCCTCCGGAATCGGAGAGCAGCACCCGCCGCGCCAGAGCCGCATGGCGAACCCCGGCCAGAGCCGCTGTCTTTTCTTCCACCTGCGCAAAGAATGCCGCGCTGCGCTGCCCGTTGTATCCGGCAATCCCAGGCAGCAGATCGAAGTAGATCAGTTGTCTTTGCCGGTCAAAGCCCAGTGGAAGCGTGCGGCTGAAAAGCAGACTTCGCACTACGAGTCCAGAGGCCGTCAACAGCACCACCGATAGTGCAATCTCGCCCAGCACCAGCGCATTCCGCAGCGTCCAACGCCGCAACCCCTTCACCACGCCTGTCTCCTCGCCCTTCAACGTCGAAACGAGACTCGTCTTGGAAAGCTGAATTGCCGGTGCCAAACCGAAAACCAGCACCGACAAAATCGCCACGGCAGCGGTAAACATAAGGACCGATGCGTCCAAATGCAGATCAAGCCCAACCTCAACCTGTGCCGGAAGCATCAGCGCCGGTTGCAGGCGGAGAAGTCCAACCGCCAGAAGCAAGCCAAGCGCCGAGCCAACCGAAGCAAGCAAAAGACTCTCAGTGAGCAGTTGGCGCATTAGGCGCAGCCGTCCAGCACCTAGCGCCAGTCGCATGGCAACTTCTCGCCGCCGGGCGTCAGAGCGGGCCAGCACCAGCCCGGCCACATTGGCGCAGCAGATCAATAGCACCAATCCGACGGCGGTCATCAAAATTAACGTGGGAGTCACCGCTTCGCGCAGGCGCTCACGCTCAGAGATCAGGGAAACGCTTCTTGCTTTATCGGCAGCCGGATAGCTCTGGGCAAGGTTCTGTCCAAGACTGTCCAGTTCAGCCCGCGCCTCTTCCGTTGTCGCGCCGCTGCGCAGGCGTCCCAGCACCTCAAACTCCCGGTTCTTCCGGTCGGCAAGTTCTTCGCTGGGGTATTCGGTCGTAACAGGAATCCATAGGTCCGTGGGAACCATGCGCTCAAGGCCACGAAAGCCCGGCGGCGCAACGGCGAGAACCGTGAAGGCGCGGTTCGTCAGCCATATTTGCTTTCCCACCAGCGACGGATCAGCATTGAAAACCCGATGCCAGAGCGAATCGCTGATCACCACGCCCGGCTCACTCGACAGTTGAGACGCGTCGGTGAAAAAGCGTCCGGCCTGAGCGGTGATCCCCAGAACCGAAAAGTAATTAGGAGAGACAACGTCATCCAGCACCGCCTTGGATTCAGCTCCCACGCGAAGCATCTTCACCCGGCGATTGTAGACAAGAATTCCTTCAAGCGATTTGGTCTGTTCGGCCAAATCCTGGTAGTCCGCATAGGAGAAATTGATCTCCTCGCCCTGCGGCGTCGTGGCAACAAGCTTGCCCAGTCGTCCTGGCTCTTTGGCTGGCCAGGAACGCAGCAGTGCCGCCTGCGCCACCGTAAAGACCGCCGTGTTCGCCCCAATTCCCAGTGCCAGCGTGAGAACGGCGACGGCTGTGTAGCCCGGATTCTTGCAGAGGATCCGCAAGCCAAATCGAATGTCTTGCCAGAGCGTCTCCAGCCACGGCAGCGTGCGGCGCTCGCGATAGGCCTGCCGCGTTTGCTCCGCGCCACCCAGGGCAATCAGCGCCTGCCGTCGCGCTTCCTCAGGGCTGAGACCGGCGCGAATCCCGTCCTCGGTGTGCATCGCAATATGGCTTTCGAGTTCGGCGGCAAAGTCGTCCTCGTTGCCACGCGCGCCGATCAAGCCCCGCATACGAATCCAGAATGCTCTCAGTTGGCGCATTACGCCTCCTCTGCCGGAGCCAGAAACCTCGCCAGAATCGCGGTGGTCTGCTCCCACTCGGTAGCGGCCTTCATCACTTGGCGCTGGCCCGCCTTGGTCAGCTCGTAGAACTTGGCGCGGCGATTGTTCTCCGAAACGCCCCAGCTTGAACGGATGAACCCCTCCTGCTCCAGCTTCAGCAGCGCCGGATAAAGCGTGCCGTAGTTCAACTGCAACCGGTCGCCGCTGGTCTGCTCAATGCGCCGCGCCAAGCCATACCCGTGCTGCGGTCCCATCGTTTCCAGAGTTCTCAGCGCCATCAGCGCCAGCGTACCTTGCCATACACCTGTTTTTTCTCCCATCACCCACTCCTCTTGTTAACCAATAGGAGAAGTGTACACGCACTTCTATGGGAATGCAACAGGAGTTTTCCATCCTGGATTCCCTGAATAATGGCTTGGGGAAAATTTGTCGCTACGCAGACTCGGGCGGTTGTTAAGCTGCGGAGCGCTTCACAAAGCGCCGTCCGCGCATCTCGTACTCGCCGCTGGCCACGCGGGCAATCGCCTCGCTGTACGCCAGATGCTCCTCGACGAGAATGCGCTCGCTGAGGGAGTGCGCGTCATCGGCTTCCAGCACGGGAATCGCCCGCTGCAGGATGATCGCGCCGTGGTCGAGATGCTCATCGACAAAGTGGACGGTGCAACCGGCAACCTTGACGCCGTAGTCGAAGGCCTGCGTCTGCGCCTCCAGGCCGGGAAAGGCGGGCAGCAGAGAGGGATGAATGTTGAGAATGCGGTTGGGAAAGGCGGCAATGAACTCCGGCGAAAGCAGACGCATATAACCGGCCAAGCAGATCAGGTCGATGCTGTGCGCCTTGAGGCAGGCGATCACATCGGCGTCATGCTCGGCGCGCTTGCGGCCTTTGGAGACGAGCACTGCGTGCGGCAGCCCTAGCTCTTGCGCAGTTTTCAGCCCCCCGGCGTCGGCCACGTTGGAGATGACGATGGCGATTTCGACGCCAGTCAATCTTCCGACGCGGATCGACTCGGCAATGGCGCGGAAGTTCGATCCGCGGCCTGAGAGCAGGATTCCGAGGCGAAAAGACCGATCTGTCGAAGCAAGTTCCAAGAGCTTCCTCAGGGGCTGAAGCCCCGCCGCATACTGAGATTCCGATAAGATGCGCGCGGGCTAAGCGACTCAGTGAGCTATTCAATATGTTGCGGCATTACCACTGGACCTGCCGCCAATCAATGGCTGCTATAGCTGCAAGAAAAGACACGAAGGGCAGTGCCGCGGCAAATGCCCACCGTCTCGATCCTAATGCCGCAGCCGTCAAAGCCAGGACAATCCCCAGCACCCAACCCACTTCCCAACCGTCGAGTCCTATATCTAGCCATGCTGGCGTGTGACCCGCTATATCAGTAGCGCAGACCTCAATCCAGAACGCAAGTGAGCAGGCAACTCCTGCACATCCGACCACGTTCGCGAGTGTCCTGCGCCTGATCATGTTAAATATCTGCTCCTCTATGGATCGACTGATGCACGGGCTGAGGCCCCGCTGCATTTATCGAGCAATTAATTGTCGGGATTGAAACCCCGGCCTACCAGCCCTGACCACTGTCTACGTGTACTGCACCCGGCGCTCGCCCTTGACCACGCGACCGATGACGTAGAACTTCTCCTCGGCGCGATCGAGCAGGTTCTTGGCCTTGGTAAATTTGGCTGCGGGAATGGCGGCGATCAGGCCGATGCCCATGTTGAAGGTGCGCATCATCTCTTCCTGCGAAACCGAACCCAACGTGCGCAAATGCTCAAAGATGGGCAGCACTGGCCAGGAGCCGATCTCGATCTGCGCGGTCACGTTCTTGGGCAGAATACGAGGCAGGTTTTCCGTGATGCCACCGCCTGTGATGTGGGCCATGCCGGTGGTCACGCCCGCCGTCACAAGCTTCTGGATTACATGGAGATAGCTGCGATGCGTCTTCATCAGCGACGCGCCGGCCTTTTCCTTGATGGCGGTCACATACTGCGTCGGCTTGTAGCCGGCAATCTCGAAGAAGAGCTTGCGGGCCAACGAATATCCGTTGGTGTGCAGCCCGGTCGAAGGAATCCCAATCAGCACATCGCCAGCCTTGATCCCCGTTCCGGTAATCATCTTGTCGCGGCTGACGGCGCCGACGATAAAGCCGGCCAAGTCATACTCGCCGTCGGCGTAAAAGCCGGGCATCTGCGCCGTTTCGCCGCCGATCAGCGCACAACCATTCGCCTTGCAGGCCTCAGCCAAGCCGGTGATGACGCTTTCAGTCACTTCGGGGTCCAGCTTTCCGCTGGCAAAATAATCCAGAAAAAAGAGCGGCAAGGCACCCTGCACGGCAATGTCATTGACGCAATGATTCACCAAGTCCGCGCCCACGGTGTGGTGCAACCCCATCTCGAAGGCGATCTTAAGCTTGGTGCCCACCCCGTCCGCTGAACTGACCAGAATGGGCGACTTCCAGCGTTGTGAATCCAGACGATAGAGCGCGCCGAAGCCGCCGATACCGCCTATAACATTGCGGTTAAAGGTCTTCTGCGCCAAGTACTTGATGCGGTCCTTGGCGCGGTCGCCACTGCTGATGTCCACGCCGGCGTCGGCGTAGGTCACGGAGATGGATTTGGTTTCGTCAGACACGGTGCGGCTTTCTGCGGATGAAATTGTGAAACGGCGCAACAGGCCGGGAAGATCAATTTTAGCAGGAAATAGGTGTCTCGGTCGTACATTTTGAGCTTCAGACCATTTCTATGCTAAAAATGCGCACAAAAAATGGAAAGTCGGCTTGACAAGCATCCCTTGTTATTCTACTCTAAATTGGAAAGCTGGCTTTACATGGCACGCACCATTACAAACCGGGTGAAGGAGTTGCGCGCCGCCGCCGGGTGGACGCAGGAGCAACTGGCGCAGGCCGCCGGGGTCTCTCGCCAGAGCATCAATTCCATCGAGCGCAACCGCTACGTGCCCAGCCTGGAGTTGGCGCTGGTCTTCGCCCGCGTCTTCGCCTGTTCCACCGATGAAATTTTTCAGTTGGAGGAGAAAGCATGATTCATCCTGTTCTCAGCCGTATTCTCATGCTCGACCATGTTGCCGACGAGCGGTGCCTTGAGCATTACCGACGCTCGACCAGCGCCGCTGCCATCGCCGGTACGATCACCGCTTTTGTCCTGCTCGAATATCACATGCTCGTCGAGCACCGCGTTCCCAACGATCTGCTTGTCGTGATCTATGCCATGGGCGCGGTAAAAATCGCGCTCATGCTCTGGTATCGCTTCAAAAACTGAATTTTACCAAGGAGCTTCCATGTCTCTGCTCGATACGTGCAGTTTGAAAATTTCTTTGCCAGTGCTGTTTGCATTGCTCGTCATTGCTCAAATCGATCTCGCCAGCGCTGCTGGCTGGCCGCAATCGCTTCTGGCGTTGTTGCATTTGACGGCGGCGCAAGACGATTACTGCCGGGGAGCTTGCACAGGGCTAGGCATAGTGCTTGATGTGTTCGTACTCTTCCAACTTGCCCGCATCTTTGCCAAACGTGCCATGCAATCTCGTCACGATTGAAGCCGCTTCACAAGAGCTTTTCCGCAAAGGAGGAATTAAATATGTGTCTCTGCCATCGCCAACTCGATCCCAAAACCCGCCGCCGCATGGTCATCGCCAACATCGCGCTGATCCTCGGCATTCTGCTGTGGAACTCTGAGCGCTGGAATTGGGTTCACGCCATCAGCCAGCTCGAACTGAATTGCCTCCACGCATTCACCGGCCTTTGCTTCGGCTTCTACATTACGATCAACCTGTTTGGGGTGCGACGCGGATGCCGAAACCGTGCAGTTGGCTCCGGTGAGCTATAGAAACCGGGCGCGATCTTCGGGTGCAGGTAACGGGCAGCTCTCCAGCCGTCCCCAGATGTGATAGCGCCAGCGGGCGATAAGCTTGTAAGCTGGGTTACCGAGGAAATCCGGAATCCAGCCCAGCACCATGGCAACTATCGGCCAAGGCGGCGGCAGTTCGCGCAGCGAAACCAATTCACCCGCGAACCGAATCCATAACTCTTCATTGACTTGCTGTGGATTGCGAAAGACCAGGACCGTCTCCGGATTGCCATTCGGCTCAAGTAGATCAGCGTGGCGCTCGATCAACTGCGCGACGGCTGGCGAAACGGAAGCGGCAAAGCGCAGCCGATCCCTCCGGTCGTGGCGGAGGAGCCAACGGACCCAGCCGTTGCACAGGACGCAGTGGCCATCGTAGACCACGAGCAGACGATTGCCGATTCCATCCATTTTCTCCATACATATATGAGGTGCGATAGACGATGGAGATGCACATATAAATTTGCGTCCTGCGCAATACTCCGTCATACTAAGAATTATGAGAACCACCAAAGTTGTCTCCATCACCATGCCACCACCGCTCTTTGAAGCCGCTCAGGCCCTGGCCAAGCTGGAGAATCGCACCATGAGCGAACTGGTGCGCGAGGCCCTGCGCCGCTATGACCGTGAGCAAACCCTCCGCAGGGTCCGTGCCCAAATGGAATCCGTCGCCAGTCAGATCGGAGTAAATACCGAAGAAGATGTAGTCCGTCTCGTGCGGGAGGTCCGGCGCGAAATCTACGAGGAAGAGCAAGCACAGGCACAATTGCCGATGGCGGTAGGCGCGTGAGTCCCGCCCGCATCCGATGGCGGGTTGTGGTCGATACAAATGTTCTCATTTCTGGCCTGCTCTTCGGTGGCAAGCCAGCGGAAATTCTGGATCTAGCCCTCGACCAGGCCTTCGTGCTCCTCACCTCGCCAGCAATGGAAATGGAACTCATTCGGGTTCTTACCCGTAAATTTGAAGTCTCCAGCGCTGGTGTCACCGGAATCATTGCACTGATCCGAAGCACATCCGAATCTATCCAAACAGAATCGATGCTTACACTATGCCGGGACGAATCTGATAACCGTGTTCTGGAATGTGCATTGGATGGTGGCGCCAACTATATCGTGACGGGAGACCTCGACTTGCTCAGTATGCCGCCCTTCCAGCACTCGATTATCCTCCGTCCCGATGAGTTCCTGACCCAGTTCTGCGCGGCTCAACCTCACCATTGAATCTTGCCAAACCGCCCCGCCTTTTATACTGAATCCATCATGAATTCCGCGATCCCTGCCCGCATCCACACACGTTCCCAAGCCCTTCAACTGCGCGCCGAGCGATTCTTTCCCGGCGGCGTGAACTCGCCGGTGCGTGCCTTTGGCGCGGTGGGCGGAGCGCCGCCGTTCGTCGAGCGGGCCGAGGGCGCGTATCTCACCGATGCCGACGGCAACCGCTACGTGGACTACTTCGGCTCATGGGGTCCGATGATTCTGGGGCACGCCTTTCCGCCAGTCGTAGAGGCGATTGAACGCGCGGCGCGCAACTCCGCCAGCTTTGGCGCTTCGACAGCCGCCGAGGCCGATCTAGCCGAGCGCGTCATCGCCTGCTTTCCGGCCATCGAGAAGCTGCGCTTTGTCAGCTCCGGGACCGAGGCCACAATGTCCGCGATTCGCCTCGCCCGCGCCGCCACCAGCCGCAAGATCATCGTCAAATTCGAAGGCTGCTACCACGGCCATGCCGACGGATTGCTGGTCAAAGCTGGCTCCGGCGTGGCGACCTTCGGCATTCCCGGCTCGGCCGGCGTGCCGGAGGAGATTGCCAGCCTGACGCTTGCACTGCCCTACAACAACACTGCCGCCGTGGAAGCTGCCTTCGCTGCGCATCCCAGCCAGATTGCCGCAGTGATTCTGGAGCCGGTCGTCGGCAACGCTGGCTGCATTCCGCCCGCCGCAGGCTACTTGGCCGGATTGCGCGCGCTCACCCAACGCGAGGGCGCTCTGCTGATTGTCGACGAAGTGATGACCGGCTTCCGCGTGGCTCTGGGTGGGGCGCTGGAGCTATACGGCGTCGATGCGGATTTGGTCACGTTGGGCAAGATCGTCGGCGGCGGATTGCCGGTCGGCGTCTTCGGCGGGAAGCGCCGTTTCATGGACTTACTCGCGCCGCTTGGAGCCGTCTATCAGGCTGGAACCCTGAGCGGCAATCCGCTGGCGATGGCCGCGGGAATCGCCACGCTGAGCTATTTGCAGGAGCACGCCGCCAAGGTTTACCCGCAGTTGGAAGCGACGGCCAAGGCTGTTGCCGAAGGCGTGGCTGCGGAAGCCGCCCGCGCCGGAGTTTCACTCACGCTCAATCGCGTCGGTTCGATGTGGACCTGGTTCTTTACCAACGGTCCTGTGACCAACTACGCGCAAGCCGCCGCGAGCGACACGGCTGCCTTTGGGCGCTTCCATCGATCAATGCTGGAGCAAGGCGTCTGGATTCCGCCATCCCAGTTTGAGGCGGCGTTTCTCGGCACGGCACACGGCGAAGCAGAGATTTCCGCGACGATTGCGGCAGCTCGCGAGGCATTTCGCAATGCATGAATCGCGCTCTGCGGTAATCCCGCGAAAGCCGTTGAACGCTTCAGGATTTCTCCCTCAAGCAGGCTTGGCTGAGCCGCCGCCGCGCATATACTTGGCTTCAATCGCCAGCACTTTGTTGAAGCGCCGCACAAAGCGCTCTTCACTGGCAACAAACTTTGCCGCGACAAAGCGGTCCACCACTTCAAAGGCCACAGCCGGGCCGATAATGCGCGCGCCCAGCACGCAGACGTTCATATCGTCGTGCTCCACGCCCTGATGCGCCGAGTAGGTGTCGTGGCACATACCGGCGCGGATGCCGGGAATCTTGTTGGCCGAGACGCAGACGCCCACGCCAGAGCCGCAGATCAGAATTCCGCGCGGCGCAACGCCCTGCTTGATTGCCTCACCAACCTTTTCAGCAAAGTCAGGATAGTCGTCCGGCAGGTCAGCGCTAAAAGCGCCAAGATCCACCACTTCATGGCCAGCCTTGCCGAGATAGTCGCGGACCTCCTCCTTCAAGGGGAAGCCGGCGTGGTCGGATGCAATAACGAGTTTCAAGGTGCACTCCTCCGGAGTTAGGGACTTTGGGACCAGAAGACCAAGGGACTCGAAGTTAGCTGAACCGTGCAAATCGGCTGTTCCCTGGTCCCTTGGTCCCCTGGTCCCTGTTTTACTTCACCAGCTTTTTGGCCCGTGCCGCTACATTGGCCGCGCTGAAGCCCAGTTCTTCCTGAACCTTTGGCCCCGGCGCGGAGGCGCCAAAGCGGTCCAAGCCGATTACGTCGCCGTCCGAGCCAGCATACTTCCACCAGCCCATTGTCGATCCGGCTTCAACCGCCAGCTTGGGCACTCCGGCGGGCAGAACGCTGGCCTTGTAGGCGTCCGTCTGCTCCTCAAAGAGCTTTACGCTGGGGAAGCTGACGACGCGCGCCGCGATTCCCTCGGCAGCCAGCAGCTTGGCGGCTTCAACGCAGGGCCAAAGCTCCGAACCCGCGCCCAGAAGCACGACCTGAGGTTTTTCCGCCTCTTGCAGGATGTATGCGCCCTTGCTGACTCCGGCGTAGACATCGACCAAGGCCGGATCAATAATCGGCAGATCCTGACGGCTGAGCGCAAAGAAGCTCGGCCCTTTGCGTTCGACGGCCAGCCGCCACGCCGCTGCTGTTTCGTTAGCGTCCGCGGGGCGGAAATCGGTCATGCCTGGAATGGCGCGCAAGCCGAGCAACTGCTCGATGGGTTCGTGCGTCGGCCCGTCTTCGCCCACGGCGATGGAGTCATGCGTGTAGACGAAGAGCGAGTGCAACTGCATGAGCGCTGCCAGCCGCATGGCCGGCTTAGCGTAATCCGAGAAGACAAAGAATGTGGAACCGAAGGGGATCAGCCCTCCGTGCGCCGCGATGCCGTTGACGGCTGCGGCCATGCCAAACTCGCGCACGCCAAAGAAAATGTTGCGCCCAGTCGGGTCCTCATGGAAGTTCGCTCCCGGCTTGAAAATCGTCTTGGTGGACGAGGTCAGATCGGCCGCGCCGCCAATAAGCTCAGGAACCGCTTCGGCAATGGCATTCATGACAGCGCCGCCGGTATTGCGCGTCGCTTGGCCCTTGCCTGCCGGGAAGCTGGGAATCGCCTTCTCCCAACCGGTCTTCAGCTCGCCCTTCTGGGTGCGTTCAAACTCCACCGCCAGCTCCGGGAAAGCCTTTTCATAAGCCGCGAAAATTTGTTTCCAGGCAGCTTCCTGGTCCGCGCCCTTTTCAACAGCCTTGCGCCAGTTGGCCAGCGCCGCATCGGGCAGGATGAAGCTCTGATCCTCCGGGAAACCGAAGAACTTCTTGGTCGCCGCTACACCTTCCGCGCCCAGCGGCTCGCCGTGCGATTTGTTGCTGCCCGCCTTGGGGCTGCCGTAGCCGATGATGGTGCGCACGGCGATGATCGAGGGCCGGGTGGTCTCGGCCTTGGCGGCTTCAATCGCCGCTTCAATCGCCGCCACGTCGTTGCCGTCCTCAACCCGCTGCACGTGCCAGTGATAAGCCTCGAAGCGCTCCAGCGCATCCTCGGTGTAGCTCAGGCTGGTCGGCCCATCGAGAGAGATCAAATTGTCGTCGTAGAGGTAGATCAGCTTGCCCAGGCCCAGCGTTCCGGCCAGCGAGGCGGCCTCGTGCGAGACGCCTTCCATCAGATCGCCGTCGCCCAGCATCGCGTACGTATAGTGGTCCACAACATTGAATCCAGGCCGGTTATAGACCGCGGCCAAGTGCCTTTCGGCGATAGCCATGCCCACGGCCATGGCGATTCCCTGGCCCAGCGGCCCGGTGGTCACTTCGACGCCGTCCAGGTGGCCGCGCTCCGGGTGGCCCGGCGTCTTCGATCCCCACTGGCGGAAGCTCTTCAGATCATCCAGCGTAACGTCATAGCCAGCCAGGAAGAGCGTGCCGTAGAGCAGCGAAGAAGCGTGCCCATTGGAGAGCACAAAGCGGTCCCGATCGGCCCACTTCGAGTGCTTGGGATTGTGCTTCATCAGCTTATTGAAGAGCAAGTAAGCAATGGGCGCGCAGCCCAACGGAGCGCCGGGATGGCCGCTATTGGCCTTTTGCACGGTGTCCACGGCCAGCAACCGCAGCGTGTTGATGGACAGTTGATCGAGAGAGGAATCCGTCAGTGTGGAAGTCATGCCTCTATTGTAACCAAAGTCAGCGGCCAAATCCGTCTCACAATCAACAGAATCTGGGTGCCCCACGTCCCGCTTTTGGGACGTGGGAATCCACAAAAACGCAATAGCACCACCCTGTTCCGCCAACTTTCTCGCAACTTAGCGCCCACTCCCAGCATCCACTGATTGTACGGCTCTGCTGAGGATTGACCAGCGCAGCCTCACCTCACCGCTTCCGCCGGGTGCCCAGGTCCCGACTTTGGGACCTGGGATTCCACCAGGCACAACCCAGCCGCAACAGCACGATAAAGGAGATTTCCCCGATGGCTTACGAACTCGCCCCGCTTCCCTACGACTACGCCGCTCTGGAACCGTTCATTGACACCGAAACCATGCACGTCCACCACGACAAGCACCATCAGGCGTACGTCAACAACACCAATGCCCTGCTGGCCAACCACCCCAAGCTGGCCGCCAAGCCTATCGACGATCTGATTCGCGATCTGGCGCAGGTTCCCGAAGAGATTCGCACCGCGGTCAAGAACAACGCTGGCGGCCACGCCAACCACACGGCTTTCTGGACGCTCTTAGGCGCGGTTGGCTCGGAGGGAGTTGGCGGCGCGCCGACTGGACCCATCGCCGCTCAGATCGCCGCCGACTTTGGCGACTTCGAAGCCTTCAAAAAGCTCTTCAATGAGACCACCGCCAAGCAGTTCGGCTCCGGCTGGGGCTGGCTGGTTTATACCGGCGGCAAGCTGAAGGTGATTTCGACGGCCAATCAGGATTCTCCGCTGACGCAGGGCCTCTTCCCGATTCTCTTCAACGATGTCTGGGAGCACGCCTACTATCTGAAGTACCAGAACCGCCGCCCGGATTATCTGGCCGCCTGGTGGAATGTGGTCAATTGGCACGAGATCAACCGGCGCTTTGCCGTGGCCAAGGGATAAAAGCAGGGAACTGAGAACTCAATCCGGGCGCGGCTTCGGCTGCGCCCCTTTGCTTGCCGCAGTACATTACTCTCGCGTTGGAAATACTGAGACATTGCTCATGTTTGCCGGGGCTGCTTCCGATGAGAGACTCATGGCGGTTTCATGGGAACGATGACGGGATACCGACCGACAAAGAAGGCAAGTTTCCCCTGTGACAATACGCACCCTCAAGCAACGCGTCTTCATTACCCTGGCAGCCACACTCATCGCCGCTGTATTCGGCACACTGGCCGGCTGGATCTTTGGTCGCCTTGTCACGCTGAAGCTGGCTGAACGCCGCCTTGGGCAGGATGTATCCCGCGCCACCGCACAGGCTGAACTCCGGTTTTCCGAATCGCGGTCCGTGCTGGCGGCCATGAAGGTCTCCACCAATCCCCCATGTTCAAGCACGGAACTTACGTATTTTCGCGCCCTGATCTTCGATTCCAAGTTTTTGAAAGACGCCGGCCGCATGAGCGACGGAAAGATCGATTGTTCCGCCTCACTGGCCCGCCCGCCGCAACCCCTGAACCATCCCAAGCAAGATTACACACTCGTGGATGGCACCAGGATCTACAAAGACCTCACTTTCTACGAGAGTGAGGACCGGGCCATGATTACGGTGCAGCAGGATGGTTTCTATATTGTCCTCATACCATTCGTTCAGGCGCATCCGGGGCTCTGGCACGAACACTACGCCGAGACGGTGCGCGATGCCTCAAACGGACAAACCTCTTGGCTGCTTGGCGAACCGCCTCAGGTCAGTGCGGCAAATCTCATGCGGAATGGTTTTGTTCGTTTGGGAGAGAGCCTGTACTTCACGCGATGCTCTTCCGGCCTTTCCAGTTGCATCACCGCGTTTGCCTCTATACCGGAAGCCCTGCAGGCCGATCACACGCAGGTCCGCCTGTATATCGCGTTGGGCGGGCTGGTCGGCGCCTTCCTCGGCTTGTTCTGTTCAGTCATCTACCAGCGCAGCCGGAGCATGGAGCGGCAGCTTCGGCGCGCAGTTCGCCGCGACGAACTGCGCATGGTCTATCAGCCCATCGTGAGCCTGCCCGACGGAAAAATTGTGGGGTGTGAGGCTTTGGCGCGTTGGACCGACGAGGACGGCCTCGCGGTTGGCCCGGATATTTTTATCAAAATTGCCGAGGCGCATGGTTTTATGGGCGAGATTACGCAACTGGTGGTGCGCCACGCCCTGAACGATTTTGCCGGGTTACTTCGCGCCCACCCTGATTTTCACCTGAGCATCAACGTGGCGGCGTCGGATTTGACCGATCCTGGATTTCCGCCGCTGCTGGAAAGCGAACTCAAGCGGACCGGAGTCCAGCCGGAGAGCCTGTCCATCGAGATCACCGAAGGCTCCACGGCCCGGCATGAGGCAGCCATCGATACGATTCAACGTTTGCACGAGCGCGGCCATAGCGTCCATATCGACGACTTTGGAACCGGCTATTCCAGCCTCTCCTATTTGCATAATTTAGCAATCAATGCGATCAAGATTGATCGATCCTTCACCAAGGCGATCGGAACCGAGGCGGTCACCGAGACGATTTTGCCGCAGATCATGGCCATGGCCGATGCGCTGCACCTGCAAGTGATTGTGGAAGGAATTGAAACCAGTCAGCAGGCCGACTATTTCGACTCCGGATCGAAACCTATTCTCGGTCAGGGATGGCTCTTCGGTCGTCCGGTTTCGCCGGAGGCATTTGCTCGTCTGCTGGAAGATCAAGAGAAGGCAACGCCGCCTGAAACAGACTAGTGACCGAATGAAAATGATCCATTTGAAAATGTAGCGCCGACCTCCTGGTCTGTAATGTGGGCCTCCTGGCCCACGTTTGCTCATTCGACAGAACATCTTCACCCGGTCAGAGACCTGGAGATTCCAAATGGACATCACCATCGGCCATCCAATGAGTGGTGAAAGTCTGGTTTTGAAAGGGCACGGCTTCAGCCGTGCCCTTTCCAGTGCTTGATTTGCTTCGGCTTTAGCCGCCGAGGGATGGTTTCCACCCTCCCAAACTATCCCTCAGGGGCTGAAGTCCAGAACTCTCTGGAGGCTGTCTTGCGGCACGGCTGAAGCCGTGCCCTTTCAAAACAAAACATATTGGATTTTCACGTTCATGCGATTGCCATGGCTTGTACAGTCGTGAGCCGTTCGCTGTAAGCTGGAATACAGAAAATCGTGCCACACTCCGCTCCATCCCCAAAACATTTTTGTATTGCACGAAGGGGGATGAGCCATGATAGTGATAGATGGCGTAAACGATGAACAACGAATCTGAAGTGAATCCGCCGGAAGAGAACGCATCCGGCCAGACGGAGGCGCTGGAGCAGGCCTTCTGTGAGCAACTGATGGCTTGCCTGGACGAGTGTGCCCGCGGGCGGCGAGGACTGTTTTCTAGTGTGGAACTGCTGGAAGAGGGCGATGAGAACGCTTGGCCGGAGGCGGAGCGACTGCGGGAGCTGGCGCTGGCCATGCAAGGCGTTCTGGCGCAACTGGAAACGCAAAATGCGCTCTGCGACGAGTTCCTTGACCTCTGCTCGATGCACGGCGAGAGCCACCCCGGCGAGCGGAAGCTGGCGCGGGCCTTTCTGGAGCGGATCGAGCGGGGCGAGGTGGGCCAGCAGCAGACGGGGAAGAACCTGCCATGGTGATATTGCTGACATTTTTCACGCTGGCCGCGGGTTTTGCCGTCACCGTGCTGCTGGGCCTGGGCTTGACCACGCTGTCCGCCCGCCTGCTTCCAAGCTGGACGGTTGCAGCCGGAAGACATCAGCCGGGCTATTTCATAGTACACCTCGGCTTTTCGTTTCTGGCCGCAGCCACAGGCGGATACGTAACCGCATGGGTGGCTAGAGCTAACCCTCTGATTCAAGTGCTGGCCCTGGCGTTGGTGGTGCTCCTTCTCTCGGCGATGAGCGCTCTGCAAGCCCGAGGCAAATACCCGATCTGGTATCAGTTGGCGCAGGTAGCGATCACGCCGCTGGGCGTGCTGGCTGGCGGACTGCTGCGGCTGAAAATGCTGGGGATTCTGTAGCGCGGCAAGGCACTGGCCGGCATCTGAACCAAAAAATCGACCTAACAGCCAAGCAGATGGCGCTGTCTAACGCAATGAAGGCGCAGGCATGGCATCTTTGCCGAAGATCTCCCGCAACCGGGCAGAGCTTCGGCAAAGAGTGCGAGAAAAACGCCGCGGCCGGAATGAGGGAACACGCAATGCGGAAACTGCTTTTATCAATTTTGTTGGCCGGTCTTGCGTTGCCGGTCTTTGCGGCTAACGACGCTGCTGTGGCAAAAATCACGGTAGCCCAACTGGAACAGACACTCGCGGCAGCGCACGGAAAGCCCGATGCGGATGTGGCGCGGCAACTCTCTGGAGTCGAGCTTACCGAGCGGCTGAATATGGTAAAACTTGCCGCTTTGAAGGCGGCTTTGCCTGGAGATAAGGCCCGTGAGCAATTGGAGATTTTGGCCAATTCTGCTGCATTTCTTGATCCGCCGGCGGCGGAGATACTCGCAGACTCCACCCCGGCCCCCGCGGCGACGCGCCAGATGCTGACGCAGGTTGTAACTTATGTGAATACCACCGCCCACCAGTTTCCAAATTTTATGGCAATTCGCGATACGATTGGCTTTGAGAACAGGCCGCAAGAGGATGTGCTAGGCCCAACCGGCATAGCAACCGTGTCTGCCATGCCCTTGCACTCCGTAGGCAAGTCCAGCGTCACGGTGACCTATCGCGACCACAAGGAAACGGTGGATGAGAAGGCGGCGAAGCATGGAGCGCAGATGGGCGGCCTGACTTCATGGGGCGAGTTTGGGCCGATCCTCGGCGTGGCCGTGGGGGATGCGCTTCAAGGCAAGATTACCTGGAGCCGCTGGGAGCAGGGAGCAGGCGAAAAGGAAGCGGTCTTCCACTACACGGTTCCCACTGAAAAGTCGCATTATCCGGTGCAGTTCTGCTGCATTGCGGACGGGTACAGCTCCGACGGCACACCGAACAAGCGCGTATTCAGGGAAATCGTCAGCTATCACGGAGAAATTGTCTTCGATCCTTCCAGTGGCGCCATCCTTCGCATCACCATGGAAGCCGACCTTCCCGCAACCGAATTGGTTACCAGAGCCGGGATGCAGGTCGAGTACAGTTCGGTGGAGATCGCGGGGAAAACTTACATTTGCCCGGTGAGGAGCGTTTCCTTTCTGATGGTGCATACGGCTCAGCAGATAGGCACTACTTCCCGATCTAGTTACAAGGGCGCACCCAAAACATATATGAATGAAGTGGCATTTTCGCAGTATCGCCGCTTCGGCACGGAGTCGCGGATTCTGGCCGACGATAGCCCGGCTCCCGGTGCGTCTTCCGCTCCGGCTTCGGTGGATGCATCAGGCTCCATTCCGGCCCGTTCTGTAGTAACCCACTGATCCGGAATTGGCCAAAATCTCCTGCGTCAGATATTCGCAGCACAAAATCATCTGTCGTCCTGAGCGAACATGACTTGCGTTGCAATTTACATCTGCAATGAACCCTCAGCCCGATCACCCCAAAAGATTGGGTGCCCCATCCTTGGCACGTTCTTGTTTTTGTGCCAAGGGTGGGATACCACGAACCCCAACCGGAACCCCGTTCATCCGTCGACTCACCACACCAGAGTTTTCCAACAAGGCAGGCCGACAGCGCCAACCGCACCCAGAAAAGGCTACAATGGCTGGTGTCGGTACCGTGGAGGCTTGCCCTGTTTGCCGTGCCAGAAAACTGTTCGAAACCTGCTGCCAGCCTGTTGAGTGGATTGCCCGCGCGCGCCCATGCGCTGCTGTTCTTTGCGCCCCATAACGGCCTGCTGCACACCCTCAAGATGCAGTACGGCGACCAGACCTTCAAGGGGCTGTATCACTGGAATATCTTTGACGCGGCGGTGCTGCTGCCCTACTTCCTGGTGATGATCGTGCTGGCCTTCTACGGCGTGCATCGCTACACGATGTGCTATCTGTACTTCAAGTACAAGAAGAACTACGATCCCAACCCGCCCAAGCACTTCGACGATCTGCCACTTGTGACCATTCAACTGCCCATCTTCAACGAGCAGTTTGTCATCGACCGGCTGATCGAGGCGGTCTGCGCCATGGAGTATCCGCGCGAGAAGCTGGATATTCAAGTACTGGACGACTCGACCGACGAGACCCAGCAGGTGGCCGCCGACATCGTCGCTCGCTATGCCGCTCTCGGCCATCCCATCAGCTACATTCACCGCACCAACCGTTACGGCTTTAAAGCCGGAGCGCTGGACGCCGGGTTGAACGTGGCCAAAGGCGAGTATGTAGCCATCTTCGACGCCGACTTTGTGCCGCCGCCGGATTGGATCATGAAGGTGATCCACCACTTTGCCGAGCCAGAGGTCGGTCTGGTGCAGACGCGCTGGAGCCACATGAACCGCAACTACAGCATGTTGACCCAGATCGAGGCCATCCTGCTGGACGGGCACTTCATCATCGAGCACGGCGCGCGCGTTCGCACCGGCGACTACTTCAACTTCAACGGCACAGCGGGAATGTGGCGCATCAAAGCCATCAGCGACGGTGGCGGCTGGCAGCACGACACCCTCACCGAAGACACCGACCTCAGCTACCGCTCGCAGTTGGCTGGCTGGCGCTTCAAGTATCTGCCGGAAGTCGAGTGCCCCTCGGAGCTGCCCATTGAGATGACCGCCTTCAAAACGCAGCAGGCGCGCTGGGCCAAGGGCCTCATCCAGACCAGCATCAAAGTGCTGCCGCTGATGTTCAAGTCCAACGTGCCGCGCCGCATCAAAATCGAGGCCGTCTACCATCTGACGGCCAACCTCAGCTATCCGCTGATGATTGTGATGTCCGTGCTGCTGCTGCCGGCCATGGTCTGCCGCTTTTATCAGGGCTGGTTCCAGATGCTGCTGATCGACGTGCCGCTCTTTACCGCTTCGACGGCTTCCATCGGCGTTTTTTATCTGATGGCCGAGCGCGAACTCTTTCCCAAAACATGGTGGAAGACCTTTCTGTATCTGCCGTTTCTGATGGCGCTGGGCATCGGACTCACGCTGACCAATACCAAGGCTGTAATGGAGGCCTTGTTTGGCATCAAGAGTCCCTTTGTACGCACCCCCAAGTACCGCGTAGCCAAGAAAGGCGAAAAGTCCCAGGCCGCCAAGTACCGCAAGCGGTTGAAGCTGACGCCATGGTTCGAGCTGCTGATCGGCTGCTACTTCATGGCGTCGATTCTTTACACCTTCTCCAACCACAACTACTTCACCGCGCCCTTCCTGATTCTCTTTGTCATCGGCTACTGGTACACCGGCCTGATGAGCCTGCTGCAAGGCCGCTTTGAGCGCTGGCGGACGGGAGGCACCATCCCCGACGCCAATACCGACGAATCCAGCCCCAAGCCCTTCCCGGTGGGGGTGTGAGGTCTCCTGAAGGAGATGGCGAGAATATTTGGATTTAAATTCAATAAGTTGGGGAAGATCTCGCGTAATTCTTCCCCTTTTCGCCCATAATAAAATCATTATATTTTCATCTAGAGCTCGGAGGTTCGATTGCTAAATAATAAAATAGTGATACCATCTTCTCAATCAGGTTTCTGGAAATTCTATGACTGGGTGGATGGGGACGGATCGAACCCCATTGAAAAATGGCTTGCCGAGCAGTCCGAAGAAGTGCGGATGACGTTCAATTCCGTTCTCAAGGAAGCCAGGAAGCGCAGGAATCATCTCGAATGGCCATCTTTCAGACACAAGATGCAAGGAAATCTCAGACTGAGGGCGTTAACGAACTCGGCTTCAAAGCGGAAGGTAAGCAGTATCGTTTGCTGGTTGAGTTTGATGGCGAATTGCAGACCGTAATCCTTTGTGGATGCTTTCATAAAGGGGGCCAGTGGACGTCGGCAAATACTTTGAAAACAACCGTCAAACGCGCCAGAGCGCTTGCACAAGGAAAGGCGGGTAGACGTGAACGAACGATCCAAGATGATTTCTAAGCTAGTCAAAGTTCGAGAGACAAGAGAGTCCTATATTCGCTCGAAGTTAAGCGTGCTTCTTCCCGCTCAAATTCGTTCCCTTCGTCTTCGCCGTGAAATGAAACAGGCGGAACTCGGCGCGGAGGCCGATATGAAGCAAGCTCGCATCTCTCTTCTTGAGCGCGTCGGAGAAGTCAGCTTCAGCATGGAAACATTGATCAAACTTGCATCTGCGCTACGAGTTGGCCTCCAAGTTAAATTTGTTCCCATGAGCGAAATGCTGGAGTGGGAGAACTCGTTTATGCCTGACGAGTTCGACGTTGTTCCCGTAGAAAAGGATCTGGCTTTTATCAACAATGGAAGTGTACAAGCCGAATCGTCCATTCGCCCAGAGTATGAGATGACTGGCGGCGTTCGCTCAGTTTTAAGCAGGCGTGGTTCTCACTCCTTTGATGAGAATCCAAAGGCCGATGACCAATTCAAAAGGAACATAGGGAATGACGATGAAAAATCCTAAGGTGATACCAAGGACGGAGAGAACGGTAGCGAAGAAGACGGGGATTACGGTGATGAGTCCCCAGAGTGAAAGAGCGCGAGGAACGAGGCGCGACTTGAAGAGGAGCCAGTAGAAGAGGATGGCGCCGGGACAGAAGACAAGCAAGAGGAGCGTGTAACCGAAGTTCATGGAAGCAAGGGCGCGGTCAGCCTCGGCGAGAAGAGACGCGGAGGGGGTGGCGGCGAATTGGCTGGAGAGGGCGAGAAGCGGGAAGGCAGCGAGGCGGCTGACGGCACCGAGCACAGCCTCAAGGAAGTAGAGGGCGCAAGCGGTGAGCGCACAGATCCGGCCATAGGCGCGAAGAGCCTCGTAAAGAACCACGCCGAGCCATATGACACCGGCGACGGCGACCATCTCGTCGAGTATGTCCACGCGGAGAAGCCATGGCCGGGCATTGATGCGGAGGAGGGCGGCGGCGGTGTCGCCGGGAACACCGAGGCCCATCATGAGAATGAGGCCGCCAGCGAGCGAGGTAAAGAACTGAAGGAGGAAGGCGAAGCCGAGGATGCGAGAGTTGGGCCGAGTTGCATTCATGTGAGCACTGTCTTTCTGCGCGTGGCGCGAATCGGCATGCGCTTACTATTTCACTGTTTCGGTGGCCTGCTGCTTTCCTCGTTGCGCCTTGACGACAAAGAAGATCAGCCAGAAGCAGAGCAGCAAGTCAAAGGTCATGGGCGGCAACTCGTAATAGTCCGGCGAATGCATCAACCCAAATCCCGGATACAAGAGATAGGCGAAGCCGCAGAAGCCCTCATAAACGGCGCTCAGAACGCCCCACGCCGCCAGAATCCGCGGAATATAGCGCGATTGAAAGAGCACCCAGGCAAACAGTGCCGATCCCAGCCCGTTGAAGACCAGGCCAATGTAATAGGCGTCCCGGCCCGCATCCAGTTGCGCTCCGGCCAGCGCCCCCAGCCCATCCGGCCCAAAGCCGTGCAGCGTTCCCGCTCCCGCTAAGAACCGCAGCGCGCCCAGCATATCCAGGATAAAAATGAACCAGAAGACCGCGTAGATCACCCTGCTGAAGGCCGCGCACAGGGCCAAGCCGCGGTTGATCGGCCGCAGAAGCACATAGAGCGCCGTCAGCAGCACAAGCATCAACACCCCGTGGACAAAGGAACCGGCCAGATAGATGCGGATGGCCTCTTCGTGGTGCAGAAAGCGGCGCGCCGTCTCCTCGCCGTTCGCCCATACCAAATACGGCGCATAGTAGCGCGGAAAGACCACCATGATGATGGCCATGCTGAGAAACCAAGTGGCCGCGAAGATCTTCGCGGCGGTTCGTTGCGCTTTTTCGATCATCGTTTTCCTTTCCTGTCTGACTTCTCTTTTCTCATTGAAGCCGTATCGCGGCCTGTGAGGTGCCAACTAAATGTTCTCGTCGAAGCTAGTACCGTGATCGCGTGATTTGGTAATTGCATGAATGTAGCGCCGACCTCCCGGTCGGCGCGGACGTCCTCGTCCGCACCCGCTCTTGACTGTTACCAATTCATGCGGTCTCAACTCTAGTTCTGCTCAGCCGCAGTAATCGCACGCCAACGAGAAAGAACCAGAGCGTTGTGCCGATCGCGGCAGCCATGATCACCGGAAAGGAACCCGTCAACGACAGTATTCCGAAGCCCCCCGCAATCACGCCGGTCCAGGCGCACGCCTTCCCGAATCCTCCCTTCAACATTGCGAGACTTGCAAACAAAATCCCCCATCCTGTAATCACCATGATGTAAAAGGTCAGCAGCGGCGTCGCATAAATCGAGGCGGCATATTCAGCCGCGGCCAGATAGGCGGCCCGATGAGCCTCGTCAGCGGCGTTCGAGTAGTTTTGGAAGAGCGCCAGCAACGAGGCGTGATGTGTCCAGGTTACTGTCAGATCGAGAACGACAAACAGATGCAGACAGACCACGGCCGCCAGCATCAAGTTTTTCCCCGCCTTGCGCAAGGCAACCCACAACGCCCAGGCAACCGGCAGATAGAGCAGATCGGTGACCACCGAAAGCCAGATAATCACCCACCACACTGTTGTTTTGCCTGGCAGGTAACGGAACCAGGCCTCACCGGTCGTTGGAGGCGCGCCCACCCATGTGAAAAGTGGAATAATCGCCACGTAGCCAATCGCCAAAAGCAGCGCAGCTATCCCGCCCCAGCGATAGCACTGCTTCTCTTCACAAGCATTCAAATCGCTCACCACTAAGATCTTCGCGTCTGATTGTTGCGCTTGTTCTATCATCGTTTCCTTTCGTCGCTTCCTGAATGCCGGTGGATGGGTTTGGGTTTGCCGGATGCGAAGTTTTCATCAAATTTATGCAAATCAGATCGGTTCGCGAGAGCGGCGCAATTGAACCGCCGCAGCGAGGAAGACTGCGGTAATGACAAGTCCAATCCATAACTCCGGCCTGCTCAGGAATCTACCCAGAGTTAGTTGTGTCAGCGGATCGACAGGCGATACGGCTCCCGGCATCAGTGGGACGAAAGCTTGTGTGTACCAGCCGGTCAAGCGGAATGTCATCATGTCGGAAAAATAATGAGTGTTGAAGGAAATCTTCTCCACCAAGCCGATCGCGAACGGTGGCAAAACCGCCGATAGGAAGACTCCGCGCCGCACATAACTGGAAACCAACAGCAGCCAGCCATAGATCGGCGCATACCAAAGTACGCTCGCCACGATAGCCCACAGCAGAGAGATCCACATCTTCAAAAGCGGTAACTGCACCCAAAGCGCTGCGGCGCTGAAACCGTTCTTCAGAGTAAACCCGGTGCTCAAGAGGAAGATGACAATCTGCGTGGCAAGGATGACCACAAAGGTGATTAGCGGCAGAACCACCAGCGGAATGCACGCCTTCGCCAGCACGGTGGTGAGGTCGGAAACCGGCAGCGACTTCCAGAATAAAACGCTGCGGTCACGACGTTCGCCGTAGAGCGCATCGAGGCAGTAAAACGCACCAGTAAAAAATGCGGTCAAAAGAAGCACAAAAGAAGCAGCATGATACGGCGTTTGGATCATGGCGCGCTGGTGTACCGGATCGGCCAACGCGGCGAGCGTCTGTGGCATGCGAATTATGCTGATCAGAAAGCCAATGATATAGAGGGATGCGACGATCAGAGGCGCGAGATAGATCGAGCCGTTCTCCCACAACTCGCGGCGGATCGACCAATACAGCGGGCGAGTCGCTGCAACTGCTACGGGCGTGGTTTCCCGAGCTTCCAGAGGAGACTCTGGCACTGCGTTCAATGGAGTATTCATCTTGCTTCTCCTTGCTTCTGATCGGAGGTTTTTCCCAGGATGGCAACGAATAGGTCGGCAATGCTGGGGGTGTGCACCTCGCCCAGCGCGGCCAGTTGGCGGCGGTCTGCGCCATCGAAGAGAAAGATGGTGCGCCCCAGCATTTGACGCTCCTGCATTGGCCGCAGCGCTCTTGCCGCGTTGATTTGATCGGGATGCGTCATCACTTCCTGATAGCGCGACTCATATTCTTCCATGCTGCAATCAAGAACGATGCGGCCGCAGTCGATCAACACCAGGTCGGTGAGGATGTGCTGAATATCTTCTGGCTGATGCGTGGTCACGATAATGGTGCGGTTGTGATCGTAATAATCGTTCAGCAGCGAATCGTAGAATTGCTTGCGATAGAGGATGTCCAGGCCCAGCGTTGGCTCGTCCAGCACCAGCAACTTTGCGTCGATGGCCATGACCAGCGCGAGATTCAACTGGGCCACCATGCCTTTGGATAATTCCCTCACTTTGCTGGTGCGTTTAATCGCAGTCTTGGCCAGAAAACCCTCCGCCTTGGCGCGGTCAAAGCGCGGATGCACGCCTGCGACATAGTCGAGCGCCTGCGAAACCCGCATCCAGCGCGGCATCACGGCGACATCGGCAATGAAGCAGACATCGCGCATCAGTTCATTGCGCTCAGTCCATGGATTGCGTCCCAGCACCTTCAGTTCCCCCTCGAAGTTCGTGAGGCCGAGAATCGCGTTGAGCGCGGTGGTTTTGCCCGCGCCGTTGAGTCCGATCAATCCTAGGATGCGCCCTTCTTCGACGCGTAAATCGACGCCATCCAGCGCAGTCGTCTTGCCATAAGTCTTGCGGAGTCCGTGTGCTTCGATAACAGTCATAGCTTTGGCGCCTCCTTTTCATCTGTCGGATTCGATGGACGCAGGCTTTCGGCTGCGGCCAGCAATTCCTCGGGGGTCAGTCCCAGCCGCAGAATGTTCGCGTAGATGCGGGGCAATTCTTCGGCCAGAAACTTCTTGCGTTCGCTCTGCAACAGCACTTCGCGCGCGCCGGCGTTGACAAACATTCCGCGCCCCCGTCGGCTCTCCACCAGTTGCTCGTCCACCAACTCTTGATAGCCCTTGAGAACCGTGAGCGGATTGACCCGATACTCGGTCGCCACGTTGCGCACCGAAGGCAGCGGATCGCCCTCGCGCAAGACGCGGTCCAGGATCATCGCAACCACACGGTTGCGAATCTGGCGGTAAATCGGCTGACTGTCATTCCATGCTATTTCCATCTGTTTCCCCAATCCACTCTACAAGAGGCTCCGTCACTTAGTCCGCTGAAAGTCGAAGTGCGCATGAATTACCTTGTCCCCAGGCTGAAAGTAGGTCCAGTCCTCGGTGTGATGGTTGGCGTCAATGATCGTGAATACGGCATCGTGGATGTAGCCGTATTGCGTGCCGCCACTCACATCGAGAAAATCGAATGTGATCTTTTTCCCATCCGGCGAAGGCTTGGCCACCATGCGCGGCCGGTTTCCAAAGTCGCAATAATGGATCAGTATCAGGCGATCATCCTCCAAATAGAAGAGGGTGATATCGCCCATCTTTGACCCATCGTCCGGCGCTCCTTCCGCCTTCATATCATGCACGAAGGCGTTGCCGCTGGAGGTGACGCGCATCGAAACCTGCGTGGACGTACCGTCAACTCCAGGCTGTGCGGGATCAAATTTTGCCGAACCCAGCCAAACACCCGCCAGGGTTTTCATGGCTTTGAAGGTCTTCTGCGTTTCGGTTGGGGCGGCGGGCGTCGGCGCAGACTGCGCGAGCGCCAGACTGGACAGCGAAAGCAGTCCAACATACAGTACGGTTCGAAAAGACTTCATCTCGTTCTCCTTGGGTGAATTTCATCCCCGTCACTTCAACAAGCGCAAGTCCATGTGCCCCTTGATGAACTTCCCACCGGGCTGTATGTAGATCCAGTCCTCGGTGTGATGTTCGGCGTCGATGATGGTAAACACGACATGTTGCAGGTATCCAAACTTGGTGCCACCGGCAACGTCAAGAAAATCGAATTCCAGCGTTTTTCCGTCCGGCGAAAGCTTGCCCACGAAGCGCGGTCTGTTTGCCGCATCACAAAAATGCGTCAGCAGCAGGCGATCCTCATCCTTATCAAAGATGCTGACATCGCCAATCGTCGTTCCTGTTGCCTTCATTTCGTGCACAACCGCGTTTCCGCTGGAAGTGACGTGCATCGTCACCTGCATCGTGTTGCCGTCCATTACCGGCTGTGAAGGGTCGGTTTTTACCGTGCCCAGCCAAGTGCCAGCCAAGGATTTTAGGATGTCGTAGGATTTCTGCGCTTCGGTTGGGGCGACGGACGTCGCCGTGGACTGCGCGAACGCAAGGCTGGAAAGCGAAAGCAGTCCGACGGACAGTACGATTCGAAAAAGCTTCATCTCTCATTCTCCTTTTCAGTTCATTCCCTTTTTGCTCTCTGAGCAAGACTGTTCGCCGACAGAATCTGCTGGTAGCAGTCACCCGGGAAGCACGTCCAACTCATCACTGTTTTAGTTAACTACAACAGTGATTTTCATGTCAAGCATTATTTTTCTTGGTTGTATGCTTCAAGTCTGGTTTTTCGAAGATGGGCGATAACGACCCCAACCAGTAATTTTCTGATTGCGGATCTCTGACCTATCTCCAATGACCCAATGCAACGAACCTCTTGCAAGCTAGCAGCAAGATTCTGCCCCACCGCAGGTGGTAGCATTCTCTTTGGAGAACTTTCCGGATGGATGCAATTTCTACTACCAGTCTCGGCGCACGGCGCAATGAAGACATCGCGCTTGATTTGCTCAAGTTTGTCTCTGTAACGGCCGGCATAGGCCGTCCCGCCGCGCCCTCGACCGGCTTCAGCGGCTCTGCGGCGGCCAAGCCTGAGGAACACGTCAATCAACTGCTCGATCTCTATAGCCGCTGCCTGAAGGCCGTCGAAGGCGATGCACCGAAGGCTGAAGCGCCCGCACTGCCTCCAGAGCCGATCCGCGCGCCGCAAGGCTGGACGCCGCTGCCGTGAGCCGAGAATTATTGCGCGTTGCCGTCATCGGAACCGGAGCCTTTGGTAAGAACCACCTGCGCGTCTATCGCGAGTTGGAGGAGGCTGGACTCGGCGCTGCCCTCGTGGCAGCCGTTGAGCCGGACGCGGCCCGCGCCGCCGAGACCGCTGGCCGCTACGTGATCCCTGTCTTTGCCAGCGTGGACGAACTGCTGCGCGCCGATCTCAAGCTGAACGCCGCCACCGTCGCCGTTCCCACCGTGCATCACCACACGGTTGCCTCCGTGCTCCTCGACGCAGGCCTCGACCTGCTGGTCGAAAAGCCTCTGGCCGCCAAGCTCTCTGAAGCCGACGACCTACTTGCCCGCGCCGCCAAGGGCCAGCGGATTCTGCAACCCGGCCATCTGGAGCGCTTCAATCCCGCCGTTCTGGCCGTCCAGCCGCAACTGAAGCGGCCCATGTTCTTTGAGTCGCATCGGCTTTCGATCTTTGGGCCGCGTGCGCTCGATGTGGACGTGGTGCTGGACCTGATGATTCACGATCTGGACATTGTTTTGACCTTTGCCGCATCGCCGGTGCGCGATGTGCGGGCCGTCGGTTTGCCGATTCTCTCGCCCAAGGTGGACATTGCCAATGTCCGCGTCGAGTTTGAGAGCGGCTGCGTGGCCAACTTCACCGCCTCCAGAGTCTCGACCGAACGCGTCCGCAAGCTGCGCTTCTTCGAGCCGCGCCAGTACGTTTCCATCGATTACGCCCGCCAGGATCTGCTGGTGATTCGCGTCGATGCGGAGGCGGGCAAGGCTTCGCCTGTGGATCTGATTGCCTCACTGCCGCCGCAGATTGCCGCGCTGCTTCCGCCGGGAATTGCCGAAGGAATCGCCTCCGGCCAAATCGACCTCAGCAAGATTAACCCGACCATGATTGCGCAGTTTGCCGCGATGGCCAAGATCGATCCAGCGGTCCTTGCGCAATTCACCAATCCCGCGGAACCGAAGGCTGGCTTGAGCTTCTCCAAGCCGCCCGTCACGCCCGGCGAGCCGCTACGGCTGGAGATTCTCTCCTTCCTGAATGCAGTGCGAACCCGGCAGCAGCCGCAGGTCACCGCTCGGCAGGGCCGCGATGCGCTGGCTTTGGCGCTGGAGATTCAAGCCTCGATGGCCGCCCACGCCAAGCGCGCCGGGCTGGAAGATTTTTTCAAGGCCAGGACTTAGAGCGGACTCGGGCGTGTTCACACTATAGAAAACCATTCGACGATGCGGATTTTTCTTGCTGACGGAGGGAGCAGGGGCCTTCAGGCCCCTGAAATAGGCAGATCAAAGGCCCGCCTTTAGGCGCGGGCATGATGTTTCGCAAAATGATCGTCCACATCCGTTGAAGAGAAAAATGCCCGCGGCTAAAGCCGGCTATTTGCAGCCGCGAATTCAGGGGCCTGAAGGCCCCTGCTCCCTCCGCATGCAGGAACAAGGAATCCCAAAAGAATCTTAAAAAACCGCTTGACAAGCAACGGACAAAGAGAGAAGATTCCTGCAGTGTGGTTTGCATTGCAAACCTATTTGCGAGGATGGATATGAGCGAGATTTTGAATAATATTGTCAATGAGAATCCAGATGCAATTGCCAAACGCCTTATGCAGAAGGTGGAATTCCGCGATGGATTGCAGGAGATCATGATCGGGATATCGATTCTGATGTTCGCGGTCTGGAACGGTTTAGTTATAGCATTCCAGCACGGTTTTCTAGCCCATAAGGGGGTTATCTCGTACTTCATGCTTGTGATGATGCCACTGCCTGTTTTGATGGGTTTGATGATCAAGAAGGTACGTCAGCGCTTTCTGATTGACAAGGTGGGTTACGTAAAGCTGAAACCGGTCAATCGGAAGCAACTCGGCATCCGACAAGGCATCACTATGGGCCTTGCATTCATCGTTGCAGCCCTGGCGATGTTCGTGACTCTCAAGATGGTGATTGCGAGCCGCAACGGAGGGGGGGTGCCCCACTGGGGCTTGTTCACGCCAGCCGGTTGGGTGTTTGTGGGAAACGGTATCGTCGGCGGAGCAATCATGATCTTTCGCGTTCGCCTGACCCGCTATCTCATCGGCGGTGTAATGATGGTGGCGCTGGGCATTCTGCTGGCTCTCAATGGCGTCTCGCTCAATGTAGGGATTACGATCCTCTACGGCTTTGCAGGCCTTCTCGCTCTCATTTCCGGGAGCGTGGTATTTTTCCTTATCCTGCGCCAGCCAGCCGAGTCAGGAGAATAAGATGAGCGGGAATATCCAGCAACTGGCCGATATAGACCGCATCATCCACGAGCCGGCGCGGCTGATGATCGTCGCGCTGCTGGCTGCCGTCGAGGAGGCCGACTTCCAATACTTGCGTCAGGCGACTGGACTCACCCAAGGCAATCTCTCCGCTCATCTGTCCAAGTTGGAGGAGGCGGGCTATGTGGCCATTGAGAAGACCTTTCGCGGCAAATATCCGCTCACCATCTGCCGCCTGACGGAACGCGGCAGAGATGTGCTCGAAAACTATCGCAAGGTCATCCGAGCCGCGCTTTGATGGATACTCACCATGGAATCCGCTCTGCCAGATGCCGGGCTGGAAGATTTTTTACAGGCCCGGTACCGAGTGTCCTATCTCTGATATTCGGTGAATTCGCCGCGCGAAGAAGCCGCAGGTCCTTCGACTGCGCAGGCCGCAAAAAGCGCGTCCTGCTCCGCTCAGGATGACAGAGTTTTATGATGCGAACATAAGAGACAGTACATTAGAGATTCAGGATTTTACCTGTTTTGAAGAGTATCTGAATGGACGCCAGAAGCGTGACAGCTACGCCTATCGAATAGGCCGCAGCCTTCCAGCCGGAAACGTATCCTTCCCGGAGGGCCAACACCACGAGCAGAGACAGCACCGGCAGAATCACGGCCACAGCCGTTGCAACACCAGGCATATAGCTGCGCAGCGCGACGGTTAACGCGAGGTGCGGAATCAGCACATTGGCCAGCATGGCGGCCATGTATCCAAAGGCCAGGTAAGTCCAGATTGTCTGTTTGCCCGATCCTGCGCTCAGAGCCGTGACGGCGAAGGCCAGGACCGTCAAAATCACCACGGCAAATCGGAAGGAACCCGGTGTCACAGGGCGACGCCAGAGAACCGCCCGCTTGGACCAACCCGGAAGCCAGATGGCTTCTTCGACATTGTGCAAGGTCACGACAATCGGAAAAAGCCATAGTAAATTCCGGTAACTCATCGCCGTTTCCTTTCTGCCGACGTACAGAATCTTGTCCGCAAGGAACCATCAACGCGTAAAAAGCTCCAGCGGGACGGCGTCGCCCATGGCCTTGTATCCGGCAGGCGAGGGATGCAGGTGGTCGCCGCAGTCGAAGGCGTGCAGCAGATGGTCGGGATGCTGCGGGTCACGCACGAGGGCATCGAAATCAATCACCGCATCAAAGTGGCCCGCGGCGCGAATCCACTGATTAACAATCTGGCGGTCGGCTTCGCTCAAAGGGCCGGGGTGGTAATAGCCCGAACCAACGTAAGGAGTGATTGTAGCTCCGTAGACGCGCAGGCCGTGCGTGTGGGCGCGTTCGACGATCTGCTGGTAGGCGGCGATGATTTGCGCGACAAGGTGGTCATGGTCGGCGGGCGGCACTTCGCCGTTGATCGCCAGCCCGCCCAGATCGTTGACGCCCTCAAAGAGAATGAGCCAGCGCACGCCAGCTTGCGCCAGCACATCGGGATCGAAGCGCGCCAGAACGTTCGGCCCCAAGCCGTCGGTCAGCAGGTGATTGCCGCCGATGCCCTGGTTGGAGACGCCAACGGATCGCGTTTCAGGCGAGCTTTGCAGACGGCGGGCCAGTTCATCAGGCCAGCGGTCGTTTCCGTTGGTGGTGGCTGCGTGGCCGTCGGTGATGGAGTCACCGAGAACCACGACAGAAGCAGCGGGTGGCGCGGCTTGCACGTCGATCCCCGCAACCTGATACCAGTGGTCGATCTTCTTTGCGTCGGGGAGGCTGGCGGCGCTGACCAAGTCTCCGTGTAGGTAGTAGGAGGTGGAGCGGGAGCCGGGGTGGCCGGTCTCGCGGGCTGGAGGCGCATCCAGATGGAAGGTGATCGCCACGTCGGAGAGCGCCGCAGCCGGAAAAGCGATGGGGTCTGAAATGAACTCCGCTCCCGGAGGCACGGTTACTTCGGCGTTGCCAGCAAAGGTCAGCGGGCGGTCTGTGGCGGGGTCGATCTCAGCCGAGGCGGGCGACAGCGGACGGGCGATATGCACCGAGGTGAAGTGCAGCGCTTCGATCCCAAAGGCGTTGGAGAGATGCACGCGCAACGCCGAGCCGCCGATGGAAAGATGCACAATCTGCCGCACCGTGGCGTCGCGCAGATCGTCCGTGGGCAATGCATTGTTCGGCTCGGGAATCTGCTGCGAAGCGGCCCAGGAGACGACCCACGCCGACGCGTTGACAGCCGGTTTCTGGCCGCTCTTGGCCCAAGCACAGCCGGTGAGACAGAGGAGTAAGACGAGTGCCTGAATCTTTGGTGTATCTTTCATAGGGAGCGGTTTTACCTGCACGCCTGGCAACAGCGAGGTTCAAAAGCCGCGGCTAGAATATCACTTGGGAGCCTGCTCATGCCTCATTTGTTTCGCTCTGTACTGCTTTATATCGGCCTTCCCTGTCTGCTGGTTGTGTTCGCACCCGCGCAAAATGCTCCAGCCGCGTTGACGGCTGAGCAAGATCAGCAGAAGATATTGGATCTGCTGGGGATCAAGGCGCTGCGCCCCGGTCCAAGCGGGAATGAAAAGGCACCCAATCACGCCAACTACGACGAATCGAAGGCCAATCCCTATTCCAATCTTCCCGACCCGCTGACCATGAACGACGGGCGGAAGGTGACCACCGCAAAGATGTGGCAGGAAGAGCGTCGGCCTGAGTTGCTGGAAATGTACTCCAAATATGTCTATGGATTTGTTCCCAAGATCGTTCCCAAGGTGACCTGGACCGTGACTGCCGTGGACCACGAGATGATCGGCTTTACGCCGGTGGTGGCCAAGGATCTGATCGGCACGGTGGACAACTCTGCCGATCCCGCGATCAGCGTGCGCATTCACATGACGCTGGTGACGCCCGCCTCCGCCAAGGGGCCGGTGCCGGTACTGATGATGTTTGGCCGAGCGGGTTTCCCCAATCCCAACGAGCCTCGCGGAGAGGAACTCGACCGCATGAATAAGGCCTGGAAGGTGTTGCTCCTCCAGCAGGACCCCTCGCTCAAGGAAGTTTTTGCCCAGCATCCCGCATGGGAACCGCTCAAGGAGAGTCCGTTCTTTCAACGCCCCGACCTCAACGAAGACGGCGACCCGCCCAACACATGGCAGTTGATTGGCGCGGGCTGGGGCTTTGTGCTGATCGATCCGGCCAGCGTGCAGGCGGATAACGGCGCGGGCCTGACGCAGGGGATCATCGGCCTAGTGAACAAAGGGCAGCCGCGCACGCCGGAGGATTGGGGCGCATTGCGGGCCTGGGCCTGGGGCGCGGCTCGCGGCTTGGATTATCTGGAGACCGACCCGACCGTGGACGCCAAGCACGTAGGGATCGAAGGCGTCTCGCGCTACGGCAAGGCGGCGCTGGTTACGATGGCCTTCGACGAGCGCTTCGCCTTGGTTCTAGTCGGCTCCTCCGGCAAAGGCGGAGCCACGCTGCTGCGGCGCAACTTCGGCGAGGCCGTCGAGAGCCTGACCGGCGACGAGTACTACTGGATGGCGGGCAACTTCATGAAATACGGAGCCTCGGAGGCGAGCTTCGGCAGCAGCAATCCCGGCCAGATTCCGGTCGATTCCAACGAACTGATCGCCCTCTGCGCGCCGAGGCTGACTTTCATCAGCTACGGCATTCCGGAGAGGGGCGACTCCAAGTGGCTCGACCACCAAGGCAGCTTCATGGCCACCGTGGATGCTGGCCGCGTCTTCGAATTGCTGGGCGCAAAAAGCATTGGCGTGGAAGGCGACTACCGGACGGCGAAGATGCCGCCCGTGAACACGGGGCTATTGGACGGGCAGCTTGCATGGCGGCAGCATGATGGCGGCCACACCGACGCGCCCAACATGAAGTGGTTCATTCAGTGGGCTGACAAGTTCATCGGCCACACGCCTCCGCAATAAGGGATCGGAATCATCCCGCAGCAAAAACGGATTACGAATCACCTGCAAAATTCCGTGGAGATTACACGAAGCGTCAGGGCACGACTTCAGTCGTGCCGCTAGTTCAGCAAGAAGATGTTGGGCTTTAGCCCCTGCGTCTCTTTGCTTTCATCTGTTTGCAATTCAGCAGCGGCTAAAGCCGGATTCAGTTTGGACCATTTTCGGCACGACTGAAGTCGTGCCCTGACGCTTATTGGTTCATAGAAGGCGATTTTGCAAAGGCTCTAACTATAACGAATACGAATGAGTTTGCTCGTGTGGGTGTCTTAATCAGAAATCCCAGATCTCGTTACCGAGATCTGGGATTTCATTTTCTACGGAAGTTGTTAAAGCGCTGAAGATCTGAAGTTCGCTGCCCTAGCTGGCCAGCGGATGGTCGGCGTAGTGCAGCAGCACGGCGACGGCGCAACTGGTAAGGCGCGTTGCGGCTGAATCGGCGCGGCTGGTGAGGATCGTCGGAACGCGCGCGCCCAGAACGATGCCGGCCAACTGCGCGCCGCCCAGGTACTCAAGCTGCTTGGCGAGCATGTTGCCGCTCTCCAGATCGGGAACCACCAGAATGTCGGCCAAACCAGTGACCGGCGAAACCAGCCCCTTGATCTTGGCTGCCTTCACGCTTACTGCGGTATCAAAGGCCAGAGGGCCGTCCAGAATGCCGCCCGTGATCTGTCCGCGATCAGCCATCTTGCAGAGCGCCGCAGCGTCCAGCGTGGACTTGATCTTGGGGTTCACCGTCTCGACGGCCGAGAGCAGCGCCACCTTGGGTTCGGGAATTCCCAGCGCGTGCGCCAAGTCAATGGCGTTCTGCACAATGTGAACCTTGTCTTCCAGCTCCGGCTCAATATTGATGGCCGCGTCGGTAATCAACAACGTGCGCGCGTAGGCCGGGGTGTCCATGACAAAAACGTGGCTAATGCGGCGGCTGGTGCGCAGGCCGGTATCGCCCTTCATGGCCACTTTCATCAGCTCGTCGGTGTGCAGGCTGCCCTTCATCATGGCTTGGGACTGACCGTTGCGGCACATGAAGACGCCGATTTCGGCGGCCTTGCGCTCGGTGTCGGCCTGGGCAATGGTGTAGGGGCTGATGTCAACGCCAATCTTGGCGGCCAGCGCCTTCATCTCGGCTTCGTCGCCGATCAGCGTGGGCAGAATCAAGCCCTCTTCAGCGGCTTCCACAGCACCCTTCAGCGCCACACCGGAAAGCGGCCAGACCACAGCGGTGGTAATCGCCGGCAGCGATTTACAGCGCTCCAGAAACTTGTGAAAGACATGGAAGTCGGCGGGATGGCCAACCAACGGGTCAACGGTAACGGCTTCAGCCAGCGGTGCAAGATCACTCATGTGTATTCTCTCCAGGGGCACAGCAATAGCTGCGGGCCTCACGTATTGATTGTCGGCCAGCAAGGTGAAAGGCAGATGTGCCTAAGGTCACAAGCCGGTTCAGCGTGCCATATTACGGGACGAACACGCCCTTTCGCACCGGAGAGAATCCCCAACCCATATAAGATTCTCTCCGGTTGCAATCCCCTACTGAACGCCGCAGGTTACCTTGTACTGCAAAGGCTGGGTGGTGAGCGGAATGGTGGCCGAAATTCGTTTGCGTCTTCTGGATGCAGCCTGCCGACGAATCCCGGCTTGGTCGAATAGATGCCCGCCACCAGAGTAGAATACGCCTGATTGCCCTTGAGGAACTTGCCCGGCGCGCTGGGATCGATGACCAGCACGTCGCCCGGCTCATACTTGGTCCGGTCGCCGCTCACATCCACCGACTCGGCATAGTCCGCGCCGCAGTTGGCGGGATTGAATGCCGTGGTCTGAAGGCCACCGTTCGGGAAGTAAACACCAACGGAAGTGTTGATCGCGCCAGCCACATCAAGTTTGTAGGCCGGTGCCGTCGTGCCGATGCCGACGTTACTCAGATATCCCTGTCGTGACGCAATGCCAAGTGGTGCCATCCGACAGCAGAACATCATATTCCTGGTTGATCACCGCACCATTCGCGTCATTGGCGTTTTTAGTGAGCCTGGCGTTATAGTCACCAGGAACCAAGAGTGCAAATTTGTTCTTCCCGATTGTGGTCACACCCGATATTTCCATTTTTCTTCCGTTCACAATCACATCAGCGACAAGTCGGCGACATTCTGGGTACACATCCTTGTCACTAGAGCAGTAGTACTGGATATGTGTCGCGGAAACATGCACCTTGATAGAAAAGTCGGCTGGATTTGGCTTCTCTAGACTTTGCCCAAAGCGTGTCTTCTGTCCGTATACAGACAATGTAGAACAAAGCAAGAGAGCAACAACCACAATAAACTTCCGCATCGGTCGCCTCACTGTGGGATTGGCCTTTTTGAGAATCAATTTACCCCCCAAAACATGAACGTACTAAATCCATAGGTGGAAACTCAATAACCGCCTTCTATACCACGGGCGCTGTCGTCCCAATCCCGACGTTACCATCCGAAACCGTGATGGGCGAGTTACCAACCGCCGAGGTTCCCGTGAAAACCGGGACCGTACTCGTTGTGCCGCTTCCCGTCACCGTCTGCGCTGCCGCGCTCATGGCAAACGCCGCAAAACAAATTGCCCATCCCATCATTTGCTTGTGCATGATTCTCCCGTTCTTTTGCATTTGGATTCAGATTTGATTCAGTAACTTAGGCAGATACAAGATATATGCCCCCCCCCCAACGTTGTCAACGAGTTTCATAAGTATTTCTCAATTATTTACAATAAATTACGACAGTAACCATTGTGTTTATATAATAGTAAACATAACAATGCTGCGATCCAAGCGAAGAATTTCCGAGAAATACCAGCTTATTTTGTGGAAAAAGCTAGACGGCAATCCGCGCCACACGATGCCCAATACGGGTGAAGACCTCCCAGGGAATCGTCCCCGAAGTCTCGGCATGGTCGAAGGCGGTGATGCTTTCGCTGCCTTGAGTGCCCAGGATGACCACCTCATCGCCGGGTTCGACGCCGGGAATATCGGTCACATCCACGACCGCCTGATCCATGCTGATGCGGCCCACCAGCGGTGCGCGCTCCTCGTGAACCAGCAGGCTGAAGTGATTGCCGAGACGGCGGTCGAGGCCGTCGGCGTAGCCCACAGCCACGAGCGCCAGCCGCATCGGCTCGGTGGCGACAAAAGTCCCGTTATAGCCGACAACAGCGCCAGCAGGAATCGAGCGAAGGCACACCACGCGGGTCTTCCATTCCAGCACCGAACGCAGGTGGGCGCGGGCCTCGATCATGGAGGGAGGCTCTGGCGTTTCGAATTCCGGATCAAAGCGCGGGAGCAGGCCGTAGAGCGCCAGACCAGGCCGCAGCATGGCCTTCATCCCGTGGCGCGCGGCCAAAGCGGCCATCTGCGCAGCGCGACCGGCCAGCAGCGAGGCGGAGTTGCCGATATTGAGCCACTCGGGAAAGATGCCCGCCTCCGTGACCGTGGCCAGCGCCGCGTCCATGCGGGCCAGTTGCGCCTCGGTGACCGCGCCATCGGCCTCGTCGGCGGCAAAGAAGTGGGTCATGACGCCATCCAGGCGCAGCGGCGACGCGGGGTGAAAGCGCTCCAACAGCGGAGCAATCCCGTCCAGGCCAACCCCCTGGCGGCTCATGCCGGTATCAATTTCCAGATGAACAGGCAGCGAGCCAGCAGCCATGCCAGCCGCTTGCGCCGCGCCTTCCAGCTCATCCAACTGCCACGGCTCCCAGGCAACGGCGGTGAGGTTGTGACGTACCACATCCGCTCCCTGGCCGGGAAACGCGCCGCCAATCACCAGAATGCGCGGCTCTGGGCAGAGCGCGCGGGCAGCGACGCCCTCTTCAACGCTGGCCACCCCCAACCAGCGCGCTCCGGCGCGGGTCACGGCAGGAGCGCAGAGATCGAGCGAATGGCCGTAAGCATTGGCCTTGACGATGGCCAGCAGCTCCGCATCGGGCGCGGCCAACGCCGAGAGAAAGCGGTAGTTATCTTCCAAGGATCGGGTGTCGAGTTCAACCCAGCAGGGGCGCATTGGCATTGGGATGTCCAAACACCAGTGTAACGCGAAGGGCGGTTGGCGGCCCGTATTCCGGATTGAACGCTTTTATAATCCGGATTAGACGTAATCAGAATCCGAAATAGACGAGTACCTCTTGCGATATATAGCTCTAAGGACTACAATATCTCTGTGAAAGCAAACCCTCCCGGCAATCTACGGGTCTTCGCGTCCAAGGCTTTCGTGCGCTTTGCGCGCCGTTTCGGTATTGGCGACGAAGCGCTCTGGGAGACCGTGAACGGGGCCTTTGACGCGGACCTTGGAGGTGGGCTTTTCAAGTTTCGCCTAGCGCGGCAAGGGGAGAGTTCAAGCGGAGGAGCCAGGGCATTGATCGCCATGAGGGTCGGTCAGCGTGCTGTTCTGATGTTTGGCTTTGAAAAGAAGGATCAGGCGAACATCAAGCCCGATGAATTGCGCGCCTATCGCAAGGCTGCGGCAATCTACCTCAACCTGAGTGAAGACGAGATCGCGGTGATCGTGAAACAGAAACTACTCGCTGAGATCATTCCAGCAAAGAAGGGACCATAAGATGGCAAAAACATACAAGAGCGAAGCACTTGCGGCGCTGCATGAAAGCATGTCGGACCTGCATCAGGCAGGCGCAATTGACAATAAAACCATGCGCGAGTTCGACAGCGCATGTCTCACCCCGGTCATAGAACTCTCTCCGGCTGCTATTCGCCGCATCCGCGCCAAAGCGGCGGTGAGTCAGGCCGTCTTCGCGGCGCATCTGAATGTGACCACAGGAGTTGTCAGCAAGTGGGAGCGGGGCGAAAAGCAGCCTCGTGGGCCAGCCGCCAAACTGCTCACCCTAGCTGCAAAAAATGGCATCGCAGCCATCGCCTAAGCCGCGTAACCAAAGCGCCCGTCGATGAGTTATGCCCCAAGCTGGCGTTTTGAATGTAAGGAGTTATATGGTTTCAGTGAATGCCAAGCTGCTGTGCCACCGATTGAGAATTGGAATGCTGTTTGTTTCGTTCCTAATTGTCGCCTGTATAAATATTTACGCACAGACTGCCGATCTCTTTAAGGCTGCTGAGAAAGGTGACCTACCCCGCGTCACTGCCCTTCTTGCAAATAAGGCCAACGTCAATGCTGCGAGGGAGAACGGCTGGTCTGTATTGATGGCGGCCTCTTCGGCTGGACACATAAATATTGTAAAGGCTCTTCTGGCAAACGGGGCAAACATTAATGCAAAGACAGCCACCGGCTGGAACGCTTTGCTGGAGGCTTCGCAGGCTGGTCACCTTGACGTAGTTAAAGAGTTGCTGGCGTGCGGGGCCAAAGTAGACGGCACGGATGATACAGGTGAGACGCCACTCGAAATGGCATCTGGTGAGGGGAAACTCGATGTGGTTCGGTTCCTGATAACCCAAGGGGCTATTGTTAATGCGGAAGATAAGGAAGGTATTACCGCTTTATCGTTTGCATCACAAGCTAATCATACCGATGTCGCAAAGTTTTTGATTGCCAGAGGCGCAGATGTCAATCGCGGCAAACCGCTCATAGCAGCTTCAATTAGCGGTCGTATCGAGATAGTTCAGACTTTGCTCGCTAACGGAGCGGATGTAAATGCGGTATCAGACAACGGTTGGACGGCACTCATGGAGTCCACTTCTTCTTATATAAAACCCGACGTGGTCGAAGCGTTACTCAATGCAGGCGCAGATGTCAATGCCAAGAACAGCAAAGGAGAAACTGCATTAATGTTAGCCTCTTATCTTGGTCCCGTCAAAGCAGTGCAGGAGTTACTGGCTAAGGGAGCAGACGTCAACGCTAAGACGGTTGATGGTAAGACTGCGATAAACTATGCAAAAATGGGTGGGCATGATGAGATCGAAACTGTGTTAGTAAAAGCAGGTTCCAGATAAGTGAGTGGCGTAGATCAAACCATCCAAAAATGATTGTGTGCCCCATGTCCAAATTTTCGGGCCTGGGACACCCGTGAACTTCACAGCCTTATCCGTTAAGGCGAGCGATCGGCCTGCTCAGCGGAAGCTTCTGCGAAGACTCTCCAGCATTACCGGCGATCAACGCCAGTAGTAATAGCCGCCCGTCGCGTAGTAGGGACGGAAGTAGACTGGCGGATAAACGTAATAGGGATAGGGCCGACCATAATCGCCGCGCCGGTAGAGCGTTGGACCGCCGGGGTAAAGCCCCTGCGCCAGCCGGGCTGCTTCTTGCGGGCCAACTGGCGTGACCGTCAGCGGCGCGTCCAGATGGAAGTCCACACGAGCCTCGGCGGGTATCCACGCATCCGGTCCGGGAGTCGCTGCGGAACCCACTGTTCCCGCGGCCGCGCCAGCTCCCGCGCCGATTGCCGCGCCCACGCCCCGATCCGCGATGCCGCCAATGATGGCGCCCAGCAACGCGCCGCCAAAGATATGATTCGCCGTCTCTCCGCCCTTGCCCGGCCCCTTGACCATGAATTGATCGGAAGCCAGGGGATAGTTCTGGCCGCCCAGATCGAGCGAGGTGATGGTCAGCGACAACTCCGCGCTGCCCTTCAAATCGCCTGCCTTCTTGGTCTCTGTAACGACGCCGTGCACGGTAGCGCCACGCGGAATGGCCAGCGCGCCGCCGTAGGTCACATCCTGAATGACCACGAACTGAACCGGCGTGCCGTCCTTGGCCCTTTTGCTGCTTACCGATTCACTGGTCCGCAACTGCAAGAGCGTTCCCTGCGGGAGAGTCACTGGGCCTTTGGCTGCCTGTGCCGCCAGCCTCTGAGCCTGAACCTGGGCCTGAACCTCGGCGCGGATCTGGGCGCGCGTTTGCGCCTGGGCGGGCGTCTCATTGGGAACCGGCAACGGGCCATCATTGATCGCCGGAGCGTTGGGATCGGCAGGCGGCACGGGGAGATCGGCGTAGGCCGGCGGCGCGTCGGACCTGGACTGCGCCTGCGGATCGCCAACCGTTAGATTATTGTTCACCTTGGTGACGCCCTGCACATGATTCACAATCGCTTCGGCCAGTTCGCTGGAGGCCTCGCTCGAAACGGTTCCGGAGATTGTCACTTCGCCCTGAATTGTCGCTGCGGTAATCAGATCGCTCTTCAGCGCCTTGGAGGTATCCAGAGCGCGGACCACATCGGTCTCAATCTGGCCGTCGGTGCGGGCCGTGGTGGCGGGTTCCTGAGCCAGCGCTATAACGCCGGACAAGACGATCCACGCCGTCCACGCCAAAGTCTGGGGAAGAACTTTTTTGAGCAAGGTCCGATTCATCATGGTATTTCTCCTGCGCTTGAACTATTGCTTCCGGTTCACCCGCATTCAGCTTGGTTAGACGGGGGTCAACAGAAGCCGTCATCGGTGCTAACCCCGCCGCCAGGAAAAAGTTCCGTGGCGCGGCGGAAAAACTGCGCCATAAAATGGCCAGCCCCAGCCGGAAAGCTCTCCCGGCCGGGGCTGTCTTGGTGCAGAAAATTCGGCAGGAAGATCCTGTAAGCCGAATTCTGTCGTGTGCGGTCATTCCTCTAGGCGCCGCGTTGCCGCGGACACTCATCAGCGACCTACCCGGAGGTTTCGGCCATTGCATGGAGCAGCCTTGCGGCGCCGAGCCGGCACCGGGCGCGCTGCCTGCTCTGGGCGCGCGCCTCCCTCCCTATTTGGTCTTGCTCCGTGTGGGGTTTACCCTGCCCCCGGCGTTACCGTCGAGGCGGTGCGCTCTTACCGCACCTTTTCACCCTTACCCCGGCACCAAAGCAGCAAGCTGCTTCAGGGTCGCCCTCCCGAAAGAGGGGTAGCCGAGGCGGTATCTTTTCTGTGGCACTGGCCGTCCATGAGCCTTGACGCTCACGTCCCGGACGTTATCCGGCACACTGCCCTGCGGAGTTCGGACTTTCCTCCCCCGGCGGACTTCGCGGCTGCGAAGCCTCCGGCAGCGACCGCCCGGTCCCCCTGCCAGGGTTTAGTGTACAGCAGTTGCGGTTTCTCGACGGAAGAAGGCGCCGCAGTGGCAGGGCAAACGCATCTAAATCACCTGGATCGCTTTCCAAGATCGGTCTTGTAACAAGGGCACGACTTTAGTCGGGACTCCACGGAAGCCATAGATGATAAGGGCTTTAGCCCCTGCCAACCTCGCCGCGTCTCCTTTGCCGATTGCTGGCCGATGCCGTATGCAGGGGCTGAAGCCCACCCTGTTTGCTTTGCCAATTTGCGGCCCGACTAAAGTCGTGCCCTTGTTACAAAGCACATGATTCCAATTTCCTGTGCAGTGTATTCTTTCCGTATGTAGCGAATTAAGTTGCGTTTGCCCTGGCCGCAGATTGCTCTGAATCCGCCGAGTTTCTGCATTTTCCCGCAACCTTGAATCCATCCCGTATCCTGAAGGTCATGGAATTCTTTCCAGGTTTCAAGACATTTCGATGCGCTTTCTTTTTCGTAGGTCTGCTCGCTGTCTTTTTGACTGCGGCCCGCGCTCAGTCCGCTGCCGTCACGCTCACGCCGCCGGTGGTTGTAGCTGGCTCGCCGGAGTTGATCCGCGTGGAGGCTGGCAGCGCCGAGAGCATCGACGGCGAGTGGCTCGGCCGCAAACTGGAGTTCTTTCGCGGACGCGATGGACGCGCGTGGTTTGCGCTGGCTGGAGTGGACGTCGAGGCTGCCGTTGGCCCATCTACGCTGAAGATCACACTTCATCTGAAGAGCGGAGGCGTGCGCGAACTCACTGAAACCCTTCCGATTGAAGCCGACCACTACAAGACCGGCGCGCTGACCGTCGAGCCGAAGTACGTCTCGCCCGGACCGGAAGAGCTGAAGCGGATCGCGGAGGACAAGCAGATCAAGGACAATATCTTCGCCGTGAGCGCCGCCCAGCCGCTTTGGTCGGCTAACTTCCGCGCGCCTGTCGTTGCTGAGCCTACTGACAGCTTCGGCACCCGCCGCACCTTCAACGGCAAGCTGGCCAGCATTCACAAAGGGATGGACTTCCGCGCCCCATCCGGGACGCCCGTCAAGGCGGGCAACAGCGGCGTGGTGGTGCTGGCTCGTCCGCTCTACCTGGAGGGCGGCTGCGTGGTGATCGATCACGGCCTGAGCATCTATACGATCTCGATGCACCTGAGCCGCATCGACGTGAAGGAGGGCCAAAAGGTGGCTACAGGCGACCAACTTGGCCTGAGCGGAGCCACTGGCCGCGTCACTGGCCCGCATCTGCACTGGGCCGTCCGCTGGCAGGGCGCGTCCCTCGACCCCGCCAAGCTGCTGCGGCTGGATCTGAACGGGGTTCGGTAAAGTAATTTCGGGGTTGCTGGAATCTTAGCGCTGATTCGGCATGATGGAAGGTCGTGAATGGTGAATTTTGAAAAGACATCATTCGTCTGAAAATCGTCCCAGAGAGGCTAAAGACCATCATTCATTTGGCCGGGTGTCCCATTTTTTGAGTTTTTCGCGAAAAGGATGAGGCACCACGACCCTCAATCGGTTATCTTGATGAGAATATCTGGGGTAGCCAACCGCTTTGAGAGCCGTTCTTGACACATCGGTGATTGTCTCTGCCATGCGTAGCAGGCATGGCGCCAGCAACCGGCTGCTCCAGTTGGCCTATGCTCGGGCATTTCAGATGCTGGCTACGCCAGCCCTTTTCCTGGAATATGAGGAAGTGTTGGGACGCGACGAGCAGCGGGTGGTGCATGGAATGTCGTTGGAACTCACAGCCGCTTTCCTGATTGGAATTGCTGCTATCCTAGAACCAGTCAAGGTCTACTACCGCTGGAGACCACAGATGCAGGACGTGGACGACGAGATGGTGCTGGATGCGGCGATCAATGGGCGAGCAGACGTGATTGTCACCCATAATCTTCGGGATTTTTCACCTGCCGCTTCGCGGTTTAGCCTGCGCGTTGTGAGTCCCGCAAGTTTTATAGAGGAGGTGCTGCGATGAATAAGGCAACGATTCCGGTCAAGCTGCCTCCCTCCCTGGGAAATGCAGCGCGAAAACTCGCTGAAGAAGACGGCGTCTCGCTGAATCAGTGGGTTTCCGTCGCGGTGGCGCAGAAGATCAGTTCGGTGGAAACCGCCGAGGCATTCTTCAAGCGGAGAGCGCAGGGCGCAGGGCAAGTGGATTTTCTGGAAATTCTGCGTAACGCCCCCGACCGCACACCTGATCCGGGTGATGATCTGACTTTTGCGAACGCTCGGTAAAATGGCAAACCGCAAACCATTGATAGATAAAGACGGCGAGGTCCGGGAGATTGCAGTTGAAGACGTTGCCCTTTTCAAGCCTTTCTCCGCTCTGCCAGCAACGGAGCGGAAGGTGCTGCTGAAGCTCGGCAAGCGCGGTCCGCAGAAGGCACAGAAGAAGGTTCCCATCTCGATTCGCCTCTCACCGGATGTGGCCGAAGGGTTGCGCGCCACCGGTAGCGGCTGGCAAGGCCGCGCGGATGAAGCGCTGCGGTCCTGGCTTTCAAGGCAGACTGAGTCTCACGCTTGATGCATCGGGATTCCTGTTGAGAAGACCGTGAAGGCGATCCGTACTTGGTGCATTTTCCTGGTTATATGGAATACGGCGTGGACCGGAAGGTCCACGCGACAGCCGACCAGGAGGTTGGCGCTACCTGAGGCCGATTCCTCTTACGCCTCGGACAATTCAGCTTCAGCGCTGAGGTCTGCGTCTTTTTCTCCCCGCAGCGCCTTGAAGGCACGATAAACGAATGAACCCATATACCAGCCGTCGATGAACTTGTAGGGCGTTTCGCCGGTGGTGTAATGGCCGCAAGGCAGAACACGCTTCTCAAAGTTCAGACCGATGCGCTGGAAGGCCTTGACCACCTTGAGCGAATACTCCTTGGGAAAGGTCAGGTCGTAGTTGGCGTAGACCAGCAGAACCTTCTTCTCCGGCCCTTTAACCTCTGGGCGCATCAGTTTGTCGTAATAGCAGCAGGGGCTGACGGCTGCCCACAGCGCGCGGATGCGGTCCTGCGAAAGTCCCGCCGTCTCCAGCGCCTCCCGAATATGGCGCGTGCTTTGCCCAGCCCAGACCACGTCGCCAAAGGCCGTCGAAGCGTGGTTGAAGGCATTCACCCGCAAGCGCGCGTCATGGGCGCTGGCCAGAAAAGCGTAGCAGGAACCCAGGCTGGTTCCCTGCACGCCAAACTGCTCATAGCCCTGCTCCTCCAGCCAATCCACGCAGCAGCGAATGTCCACCACCGCCTGGCGACAGGCAGAAAGCGTGCGTCCGATGTTGGCGCTGACGGCGTAGTCGGAGCGCTCCAGCTCAGCTGGCCGACGAATGTCGTGATATGGCTGCGAGAGGCGCAGCGCCGAGATTCCCATCTTGTTGAAGATGGTGCAGAGCGAATTGTGGCTGAAGGCGTCCGCATTCCACTGCGGCAGAATAATGATGGCCTGCCGAGGGCGGCCCTTGCGCGCGGGCACGGGATACCAGCGGGCATTCACCTGGTCGTTCTCCGCGTAAGGCGTGCGCTCCGGCGAAGTGAAGCGCAAAAACTGCGCCTTGGGGATCTTGCCCTCGGCGGCCTGCTGCTTGAGCGCCGCGTCCTGGGCCAGCGTCTCCGGGCGGACGTTGGTCGGATACAGTTCCGGATATCGCTCTTCCAGCCGGAAGTCAGTGGGCCGCTTGTAACTGAAAAAGCTGTCACTGTGGCGGATCAGAAATTGATTGATGAGCACCATGGCGGCCTCGGCCAGTGAGGGATCGGCAATGATCTCTGGCCCCGGCAGAGCCTCCGCGAAGCCGTTCTCGCGCAGAAACGGCTCTATCCACTCGAAGCCCCACTCCAACGGGCGCACCACGCGATTCTCATCGCGCGTCGTCAGCCGCGTCTCCCACTCATACATCCACTTTGCGTATTGTTGTTTAAGCATCGGTATACAGCAATTTTATCAGCGATAATCGGGCGATTTCGCAATGTGAGATTTGGCCGTCTCCCAGAGGTACTCTTTGTACAGGTACTCACGGTTAGGTCGCAGACTTTGTTGGTTTGGCGTTTGCGCTGCGAAGATCATGCGCAGACTTTCAGGCTCTGCTCCATGCGGTCGATCACGCCTTGAACTGCGTAGAGTTCCGCAGTGGGCGCGGCTGTTTTGAAGATCAATAACCTCTTTCCAGCTTTAGCAGTCGCAACGCGGACAATCGTGCGCGCCCGCGGACCGGGGCAGACCATGGAGAAATAGGCTCCCGATACACCGGCAATCGTAGCCTTGCCCTCTGCCCACACCTCCGCGGCTGGACACATGTGCCGCAATAGGGATTTGCTGAACTCCAGAAACTGCTCAACGGGGTCGCCCGCTTCGGTCTCAGCGGTGGAGACGCTGACGCTGACCTCGCCCTTGGTAAAGGTGAGTTCATTGGATTCCTGCTGGCAACTATGCTCCCAGTCGGCGGGCGCTTCGACCGTAAAAAACCCATCTGGACTCGAATAGTGACGATCAGAGGCCTGCTGGCTGGCAAAGAGCCTTTCACCGCCCACCAGATTCCATGCCGCAGCAAAAGCCGGCAGAAGAATCGCCAGATCAACCTGTGAGATACCCATCTGCATTCCTGATTCCTTCTATAAGCCGATCGCGTTGGTGGTTCGGCTAGAAAATTCTCTTCACTATAGATGGTGGGAAAACCGGGCAAAACGTGTCACGAAAATTTGAATGTCATTCACCATAGGTCACCCAGGCGATAACGAGGATTCGGCTCGGCGGCAGGCTTTCTCCGTTACAATGGAATGAAGCGCCTGCCGCGCCGGGAGTGTATTCCTGGCCCGCCAGGCGTTCGGAGCATAATGCTAAACAAAGATTTGCCGGAAGCCCTGACCTTCGACGACGTTCTGCTGGTGCCCGCTTATAGCGAAGTGGTGCCCGTGCAGGTAAGCACGCAGACCCAGTTGACCCGCTCCATCACGTTGAATACCCCTCTGCTTTCCTCGGCAATGGATACCGTGACCGAATCGCGCATGGCCATCGCCATGGCGCAGGCCGGGGGCATCGGCATCGTTCACCGCAATCTCAGCATTGCCGATCAGGCCGGCGAGATCGACAAGGTGAAGCGCTCGGAGAGCGGCATGATCGTGGACCCCGTGACGATTGGGCCGGATCAGATGATAGGCGACGCCCTCGAAGTGATGCGCCGCTACAAGATCTCCGGCGTGCCGGTGACGCATGGCAAACGGCTGGTGGGCATCCTGACCAACCGCGATCTGCGCTTTGAGACCCGCACCGACATTCCCGTCGGCGAAGTGATGACCAAAGAGAATCTGATTACGGTCCCGGTGGGCACTACGCTGGAAGAGGCCGAGCAGATTCTGCATACGCATCGCGTGGAAAAGCTGCTGGTGGTCGATGACCAATACAACCTCAAAGGTCTGATCACGGTCAAGGATATCCAGAAAAAGTTGAAATACCCCAATGCCAGCAAGGATGAAAAAGGTCGGCTGCGGGTGGGCGGAGCGATTGGTGCTACCGGAGATTTTCTGGAGCGTGCGGCGGAGTTGGTGCGGGCGCGCGTGGATGCTCTGGCCATCGACTCGGCGCACGGGCACCAGACGCGCGTGCTGGAGGCGGTCCGCGCGGTCAAGAAGGCCTTTCCGAATGTTGACCTGCTGGCCGGGAACGTGGCCACATACGACGGCGCATTGGCCCTGATCGACGCTGGCGCGGACGCCATCAAAGTGGGCATTGGGCCGGGTTCGATCTGTACCACGCGCATGGTCACCGGCGTGGGAATGCCGCAAATTACCGCCATCGCCGAGGCCGCCCGCGCCGCCCGCAAACATGGAATTCCGGTCATCGCCGACGGAGGCATCAAGTACTCAGGCGAGCTGACCAAGGCCATCGCCGCCGGTGCAAGCTCCATCATGATCGGCTCACTCTTCGCCGGGGTGGATGAAAGCCCGGGCGAGACAATTCTCTACCAGGGACGCAGCTTCAAGAGCTATCGCGGCATGGGTTCACTCTCCGCCATGAACCAAGGCTCCGGTGAACGCTACTTCCAGAGCACAACTGACATTGCCAGCGGTGAGTACGGCGCTGAGAGCGTCGTGCAGCGCGAGCGGGCCAACGGAAACCGTTTGGCCAAGTTTGTGCCGGAGGGCATCGAGGGCCGCGTGCCCTACCGCGGACCGCTGGAGTCGATGGTCTATCAGCTCGTCGGCGGGCTGCGCTCCGGGATGGGTTACCTGGGCTGCGCGACTATTCAGGAGTTGCAGGAGAAGGCCCAGTTTGTGCGCATCAGCGGCGCAGGCCTACGCGAAAGCCACGTGCATGACGTAATCATTACGCGTGAGGCTCCCAACTACCATGTCGAGTAGCTCCCGCAGCCTAAAATTTTGGATTAGCGCATGGCTCCCGGTGGTGATTGGCATCGGAGTTATTATGATGGAATCCACGGAGTTTTTTGGCGCCAACCATACCAACGGTCCCCTGCGCAGGCTTTGGGAGTCGCTCTTTGGGCCTGTCGGCAATTTGCAGTGGAATCAGATTCATCGTCTGATTCGCAAGTGTGGCCACTTTTTCGGTTATGGATTTATTGGGATGGCGTGGCTGCGTGCCTGGTGGATGACCCTGGCCCACTCTCATTTTTTGGAAGATGCATTCCTGGCGCTGATCGGAACGTCTCTCGTGGCCAGCCTGGACGAGTTGCATCAAAGCTATCTGCCCAACCGCACCGGCTCACCCTGGGATGTGCTTCTGGACTGCGCCGGGGCCATCTCGCTGCAACTCGTTCTCTATCTGTATCTGCGCCTGATGCGGCCCCGGCGTCTGGCGCGCGCAGAGTAAGCCGAGACACCTCCCTGCCCGCAAATGGCCCGCTAATACTTTGACCGCATGAAAATGATCCCTTGGGAAATGTAGCGCCGATTTGGAAATGTAGCGCCGACCTCCCGGTCGGCTGTAATGTGGGCCTCCTGGCCCACGTTTGCTCATTCGATAGAACATCTTCACCAAGTCACTGACCTAGTCATGAATCGTTCTGATCGAGGTGCTGGAGATTGGATGCGTGAGAGCGGGAAGGAATGGAGTAAACAGGCTGTATGTATAACTGACCGTCACCTGAACCTGGCATCCCCTTTGGTATTGCAGGCATACGGTGCCGTCCCCCGCTGTCGCCATCCAGTTAGGCGTAACAGTGATATTCGCCGCGGTGAGGAAGGGGTGCGGCATATTCTGTATGTAAGGTATAACGTACTGGGTCGCCGTATCCTTGCAGGCAAGTTGGCCGACCGCCGTGCAGGCGTATTCCCAATCCGCGCCGCGCACCATCTCATAGCGCGCCCCCATATTCGCGGCGGTCTCGACAAAATTGACTGCATATAAAACCTGGCAGAACCCAACGATAATGAAAAAAAACGTGAAGAACCACACGGCTACAAAGGCAAATTCTACTAATTCTTGGCCTTTTTCGTCACAAACGAATCTTTTCAATCTTCGCATCTTGATCCTCCTGCAGCCTTTCAACATTGACCTGTTCCATCACAGCCGCGCATGGTGGCCGTTCTGGTCAGAATAAAAGAGCTTGGGATTCCCGGCCAAGGCATGATCGTGGTATAGGTTGCCGAGGCTGTGACTTGGATCTTATAGACGATAATCGCAGGCAACGTGCATATTGCAGTCGGTGGTAGGGTCGCAGATGCAGAGGCGTTGGTGCCATCGCTACATTCTTGAACCACCGTTGCCGTCGGCATATTAAACACCACACCCGGAACGCTTGGCGTGACCTGGCTAGCCGCCGTAGAGATCGCTGAACTGCTGTTGGGAGAGATTGTTACAATGTACGATCCGTACGCCGCTCCAGTATGAGCGATGTTCACCAACTCAATGCCTACGTAATATGCACGGGCAAAGTCGGCAGCTCCCACTGCGAGCGCCACCATAAACGGGAACACCAAGGAAAACTCGACGAGAGCTCCGCCTTGATCGGCTTTGCGAAGGACGCGAATGCACGCTAGAAGTTTCATCGACTACTCCGCCAGTGATAAGCGCTGGGAACCGTCGGAAACGCCAACGGCACCACTACTGTTAATGGTTATGGTGCCTGCGTCCAAAGTCAATTGTTTACACACAATCTGCTCCGTGGTGGTAATACTGCCGCTGCCATTCATCCGAACTTCCGCATCTGGAGCATAGATATTCCCCTGCATAGTCATGTTATAGCCTGCATCAATGATCATGAGGTTGCTATCAGCTGCAGATTGCCAGATCGACATATCGGCGCAAGAGGTGCAATTGTTGTATAAAGCATGAGTTGTGTCCGCAGCGATATCAGCAGCCGAAGGCGGGGACAGGTTCCAAACTTCGCCCGAATTCGTCGTAAGACTGCCACTTCCCGCAAAAAAAAAGGTCACTTTCGATCCAGATAATGTTACGGCAGAGCCATTGAGTGCGCCGGTGAAGTAATACAAGCCGGGGGCAAAGGTTACGGTATAGCCGCCCCCGTTGAAATTCAAGCTCCCATATGTACCTGGACACAACGTGTAATTAGAACCACCTTGAGTACAATTATTATTACCGTTATTGAGGGTGCCCTGGTTCGTTGGTGAAATGCCCGGCATGGCGGGCTCCACACTGCTCGAAAGAGGGTCCGGCTGGGCCGCGACTTTTGTGGGTGGGGGACCACAACTATTACCATTATTATAACAATTACCTGTAATGCTGCCTGAAGTGTTAAGTGTGTAGGGGGCACTTATATTACCACTATCCGCAAAAGCTGTCGAATTGGCGTAGACGCCGCCAGTCTGACCGGGCGCATCCTTGATGTTGCCCCCGTTCAATTCAACTGTATTGGCCCACACCCTTTTTGAGGGCACTACTGCAGGGACTGCATAACCAGCTTCCGCCCGGGCCCCCAGCGGGACTGTATTGGTGCCAAAGACTCTCGCAAAGTAGGATGGCACACTCATTGTAACCACAGTTTCCACGTAAGTAGCTTTCCCGAAATTCGGATCGCCAGCCAGCGCGGGGCCGTTGTTGATCGCCGCCAGTGTCGCACCCGCCGGCGCATTGTCTTCCGTAAATGCAGTAGTGGCAGCCGTTACCATCGCGGGGCACCTGTTTTGCGGAATCAACTGGCAAGCGGGAATCTCCAGCGCTGCCGCCATGGCAGTAGAGTCGGCCAGCGTCTGCAACTGGCGCTGCGTGAAGTAGAGGTTGCCTGCATCGACAGATAAAGCCATCAACGAAAACAGCATTACCGCAGATATTGCCGCCAGTACGAGTATGCTTCCGCGCTCCTCTTTCAGCTTTTTCATCGTCTCCACCCTCACTCGATTGACCGCGTTCTCACGGCTCGGCGCTCCAAGCCTTGTCCGGAGATTGTACAGTCCATCCGGCACGAATTGTATCATAAACAGAATACATCAAGCACAATAAAAAAAATCAACAAATTCTAATCTTTTGGGAGGTTCCAAAAGTAATTTCGGCGGAATCACCCTCGCCCGTTATCGACGCAAACGGCACGGGCGCATCCCTGTTAAGGGATGCGCCCGCGCCGTCCTTCCGTGCGAAGGGTGAAAGCGCCGGAAAGAAACCACTTTTACGCGGCTTCTTCCTTGGTTTCTTCGACGTCCTGCTGCTTGGCCTCTTCCATCTGCTTTTCGAGGTCGGCGCGCTTCTTGGCCTTGATCTCGTCGCGCTTCTGGCGCTTGGCGTCGAGCTGTTTTTCCGCGCCCAGCAGTTCGATGAAGGCCTTTTCGCCTCCATCGCCCTTGCGGAAGCCGGTGCGCACGATGCGCAGATAGCCGCCCTGGCGGTCGGTGTAGCGCGGAGCTACAGTGTCAAAGAGCCGCTCGACGGATTGATCGGTCATGAGAAAGCTGAGGGCCTGACGGCGGGAGTGCAAATCTCCGTTCTTGCCCAGGGTGATCATCTTTTCCACCAGCGGACGGACGGCCTTGGCCTTGGTCACGGTGGTCTCGACGCGGTCTTCGAGAATGACGGACGTAGTCAAGTTGCGCAACAGAGCGCGACGATGGCTGGTATTGCGTCCGAGCTTGAATCCTGCATTGCGATGGCGCATGATAAAACTCTCTTTCGAATCAGTGGTCAGTGGTCAGTGATCAGTGATCAATAAGAACCGGATCGGGTTTTTACTGTTCACTGTCCACTGACAACTGTCTTAAAAGTTTTCGGTCTCGGTGGGCAGTTGCAGATCCACGGAATCCAGCGGCTCGTCCTCGTCGTCGTAGTGGCTGTAGTTGGCGGCCAAGGCGGTGGCGGGCGGAATGCTGGTGGGTCCGGGAACGGCGTTGCCCTGCTCGTCGATCTTCATGCCCAGCGAGAGGCCCATCTGGGCGAGGATTTCCTTGATCTCGTTGAGGCTCTTGCGTCCGAAGTTCTTGGTCTTGAGCATCTCCGCTTCAGTCTTCTGCACCAGCTCGCCGATGGACTGGATATTGGCGTTCTTCAGGCAGTTGTAGCTGCGGACGGAAAGCTCCAGCTCTTCGACGGAGCGGTTGAGGTGGTCGTTGCGCAGCATGGAGCGGCTGTCGTCGCCGCCGCCGCCGGCCTCAATCTCCTCCTCGAAGTTGATGAAGATGTTCATGTGGTCTTTGAGGAGCTTGGCGGCCAAGCCAACAGCATCGGCGGGCAGCACGGCTCCGTTGGTCCACACTTCCAGGCCTAGCTTGTCGTAATCGGTGATCTGACCGAGGCGGGCAGCTTCAACAATATAGTTGACGCGGCGAACGGGCGAGTGAACCGAATCCACCGGGATGAAGCCAATGCCCAGGTCGGCATCAAAATTCTTGTCGGCAGAGATATAGCCGCGGCCTCTCTTGAGGCGCATCTCCATGTCCAGTTTGCCGCCCTCGGAAAGGGTGGCGATGTAGATGTCCTTGTCCAGAATCTCAACGTCGCCGTCGGCTTCAATCATGCCGGAAGTCACGATGCCCGGCTGGTCGGCGCGCAGATACAGCGCCTTGGGGCCTTCTCCGGCGAGCTTGAAGGGAACCTGCTTGAGGTTCAGGATGATGTCGGTCGCGTCTTCAACCACGCCGCTGATCGACTGGAACTCGTGCAGCACGCCTTCGATGCGAATCGCGGTAACTGCGGCGCCTTCAATTGAGCTGAGCAGGGTACGGCGCAGGGCGTTGCCGATGGTGGTTCCGAAGCCGCGCTCAAAGGGCTGGGCGCTAAACTTGCCGAATGTGTTGGTGAGCGTTTCGGCATCGACTGCCAAGCGCTTGGGTTTTTGAAATCCTCTCCAAAGCATATCTGTCTCTCTTTTCCCGCGCGGCGGGTACGTCGCGATGCATTTTGCGGCGGCCGCGCAAGTTCTCCTTCGTGTTGAGTTGTCAGTGGTCAGTTGTCAGTGGTCAGTCAAGAACCCGTGAAGGGCAATAACTGAACACTGATCACTGACCACTGTTCACTGTTACTTCGAGTACAGTTCGACGATCAACTGCTCATTGATGGGCAGGTTCACGTCTTGACGCTTGGGCAGATGCAGGATGCGGCCAGAGAGGTTCTCGAAATTGGCCTCCAGCCATGCCGGCACCGGGTTCTGCGCGGCGTACTGCGCGCCTTGCTCGATGATGACCAGCTTCTTGGCGGCTTCGCGGACCTTGATCTCGTCGCCCACGTTCACCTGATAAGAAGGAATGTTGACCTTGCGGCCGTTGACTTCAACGTGACCGTGACGAACGACCTGGCGAGCCTGGCGGCGGCTGAGTGCAAAGCCGAGCCGGAAGGCAACGTTGTCCAGACGGCGCTCCAGTTGCTGAATCAGCAGCTCGCCGGTGACGCCCGAAGCCTGGTTGGCCTTCTCGTAGTAGGCGCGGAACTGGCTCTCCAGCGTGAAGTACATACGCTTGGCCTTCTGCTTCTCATGCAGTTGCAGGCCGTAGCCGACAATCTTGGCCTTGCGGTCCTTGCCGTGCATACCGGGAGGAAAGTTACGCTTCTCCAGCGGGCAACGGTCAGAGGCGCACTTAGCGCCCTTCAAAAAAAGTTTGGTGGCCTCACGACGGCAGAGGCGGCAGACTGCTCCGGTATAACGTGCCATTTCTTCTCCCTACTTCGGATGACGGCCGGTTTACGCGCGATGCGTTTCATCCCGGCCCGGTTTTAGTGGACAGTGGTCAGTGGTCAGTGGTCAGGAAGTGCCCGTAGGCTGATCACTGACCACTGTCCACTGATCACTGCGTTACACTCTGCGGCGCTTGGGCGGACGGCAGCCGTTGTGCGGCACCGGCGTCACGTCGCGGATGGTGCGCACCTCGATACCGGCGGCAGCCAAGGCGCGGATAGCCGACTCGCGGCCCGAACCCGGACCGGAGACACGCACATCGACCGCGCGCAGACCATGATCGCGCGCCATGCTGGCCGCATTCGAAGCAGCCTGCTGCGCCGCGAAGGGCGTGCCCTTGCGCGAACCGCGGAAGCCCAGCGAACCCGAACTCTTCCAGCTCAGCGTGTTGCCTACCTGGTCGGTGATGGTGACAATGGTGTTGTTGAAGGTTGCTTGCACGTACGCAATGCCAAACGGCACGTTTTTGCGTTCACGCTTCTTGAACTTCTTGTTTTTGCCAGTCTTGGCGGCTCCGGTCTTGCCGGCCTTTTGCTCTTGTTTGGCCATTATGCTATTTACCCGTCGCTTTCTTCTTGCCGGCAACTGTGCCCTTGCGCGGCCCCTTGCGGGTGCGGGCATTGGTGTGGGTGCGCTGGCCGTTCACCGGCAAACCACGGCGGTGACGCGTGCCACGATAGCTTTGGATGTCGATCAGACGCTTGATGTGCATCTGGACGTCCTTGCGCAGGTCGCCCTCGACGTTTCCTTCGTCCTCGATCACTTGGCGGATGCGGTTGACCTCGTCTTCGCCCAAATCCTGGATCTTCTTGAAGCCATCAACATTGGCCTTCTCCAGAATCTTGTGCGCGCGAGGATCCCCGATGCCAAAGATGTATGTGAGCGCGATTCTTGCCTGCTTGTTGCGGGGCAGATCGACGCCAGCAATACGTGCCATTGAGATTCCTTTGTTCCTTCAGTTGTGCGCCCCCGGCCTTAACCGGTTCGCGCGGGTGATGCGAAAAGCCTCCAGAGGTTCATCGCAAGCCTTGACTCAGGCTAACTAGCCTCTTTTTAGGGGTCAGTGAACAGTGGTCAGTGATCAGTTTCATTTGCTCACTGAAGCGCTTTTACTGATCACTGTCCACTGACCACTGTGCACTGTCGTGGACCTTTCCGCGTTCTGCCAGCCTCAACTAGCCCTGGCGCTGCTTGTGCTTTGCGTTCTCGCAGATCACACGCACCACACCGTGGCGGGTGATGACCTTGCATTTCACGCAAATCTTCTTGACTGATGCACGAACTTTCATCTGTTACTGCCCTTCCTGCAAGCTGCTAGCTGTTAGCCATTAGCTTCTAGCTCGTTCTTGCAATTCCATGTACTTCAACTTCCAACAAACAAGCGAATAGCTAAAAGCTAAAGGCTATTTGTACCGATAAACGATCCGCCCGCGGTTCAGGTCGTAGGGACTCAGCTCGACGGCCACGCGGTCGCCGGGCAGAATGCGGATAAAGTTCTTGCGCATTCTTCCCGAGACATGGGTCAGCGCCTCGTGATTATTCTCGAGCTTGACCTTGAACATGGCATTAGGCAGCGTCTCAACGACCACCGCCATTACCTCAATCATGTCTTCTTTCGACAAACCGCATCCCGCTTCTGCCAGCGCGCTTCAAGCGCCCTCCGGCCTGTTGTGCCGAGCGTGCTACTCGGTAAGAATTCTCGCTCCGGTCGCGGTCACCGCCACCGTGTGCTCGAAATGAGCGCTCATGCTTCCATCTGCGGTGACTGCCGTCCAACCATCTGGCAAAACCACCACATCATGATGACCCGCATTCACCATCGGTTCAATCGCGATCACCATCCCGGCACGCAATTTCATGCCCCGTCCGGCTACGCCAAAGTTAGGCACCTGCGGATCTTCGTGCATGTGGGTGCCGATGCCGTGGCCCACAAAATCTCGTACCACCGAGAACCCCTCGGCCTCAACAACCTTCTGCACCGCCCAGCCGACGTCGCCCAGAGTCGCCCCGGGCTTCACAGCAGCAATCGCCGCATGCAGCGAAGCCTCGGTCACCTTCAGCAGTCGCGCTGCCTCCGGGTCGATCTTGCCTACCGGAACAGTAATTGCTGAGTCGCCGCAGTAGCCATCCACAAAGGCTCCAAAGTCGACCGAAACGATCTCGCCTTCTTTAAGAACCCGCTTGGCCGACGGAATCCCGTGCACCACCTCGCCGTTGACCGAGGTGCAAAGGACACAAGGATAGCCGTGGTAGCCCTTGAAGGCTGGCTTGGCGCCCAGCTCCAGAGTCCGCGCTTCGGCTGCCTTTTCCAGATCAAGAGTGGTAACGCCGGGCTTGATCAGCCCTCGCACCAACTCCAGCACCTCACGGGTCACTTGGCCCGCTCGGCGCATCTTCTCGATTTCTTTAGACGACTTGACGACTACAGCCACTCATCCAGCTTTCAGTTAACAGCTACTTCCGCAAACCAGCGACAGCAGCAACAATTCCGGCAGCGATTTCAAGAATCGGCCGGTCTCCATCCACTTCCGCAAAACGTCCCGCCGCCCGGTAGTGCTCGACAACAGGCGCGGTCAAGGCCTCGTAGGCACGCATCCGCTCCTCAAAGACCTTCTCCGTGTCGTCGGCTCGCTGAACCAGCGCGGCACCGTCTACGTCACAATAGCCTTCCTTCGCGGGAGGCTTGCCGTAGAGGTTATAAATCGTCTGGCAGACAGGGCAATTCCTGCGCCCGGTAATACGGCGCAAGAGTTGATTATAGTCCACCTTGATGCTGACAGCAACCACTGGCAGCAGGCCACTCTGTGCGGCCAAGCGCCCATCCAGCCAGTTGGCCTGCACCAGAGTGCGCGGAAATCCGTCCAGAATATAGCCGTTGGCTGCGTCAGGCTGCGTCAGGCGAACCGCGACCATCTCGTTGACCAGCGTGTCCGGAACCAATTCGCCACGGCTCATGATCGCCTTGGCCGTCTTGCCCAGTTCGGTTCCCTGCGCCACATTGCCGCGCAACAGGTCGCCGGTGGAGATCTGCGGAACGCCCCAGACCTTGATAAGTTCCTTGGCTTGCGTTCCCTTGCCTACGCCGGGCGCGCCCAACAATAGAATGGGGCCGGGAGAGGTCGTTTGACCCGCCCCCTGCCCCCGAAGATTGGAATCAGAAGAAGACATTACCAGGTTTTCCTTCCACGAATGCGACCGGAGCGCGGTGAAAATCCGTCATAGTGGCGCATGATCAATTGCGATTCGATCTGGTTGACGGTATCCATGGCCACACCCACCACAATCAGAAGCGAAGTGCCGCCAAAGTAGAAGTTGACTCCCAGGCCGTGCGTCGTCCAGGCTGGCAGGCTTTCGAAGACCTTGCCGATAAGCCAGATCTTGTCAAAGCGGATGCCCGAAATCAGGAAGGTAGGCACCAGCGAAATGATGATGAGGTAGACGGCACCGACCAGCGTGATACGCGTCAGAATGTCGTTGATAAAGTCCGAAGTGCGCTTGCCGGGGCGAATGCCCGGAATGAACGAACCCGACTTGCGGAAGTTGTCGGCAATGTCGTCCGGCTTCATCACAATCGAAATGTAGAAGTAGGCGAAGAAGATGATCGCCAGAATATACATCGCTTCATACCACGGATAGCCGGGCGTGAGCGCATCAAAGATGGGCCGCAGAAAAGCGCTGTTCTGCACAAAGTCGGTTCGGCTCAGCAGCATCGGCGCGGAAAGAATCGAAGCCGCAAAGATGACCGGCATCACGCCACCAGAGTTGACCTTGAGGGGCAGATGGCTGGCTTGACCGCCCATCATGCGGCGGCCAACGATGCGACGCGCGCTCTGGATGGGAATGCGCCGTTCACTGCGCTCGACAAAGACAATGAAGGCCACCACGGCCGCCATGCCCGCCATCAGCAGAAGAATCGCCACGATGGTGAACGAACCCCACTGATTGGTCTGCACCTTCTGGACGAGGTCGATGACGCCACGGGGCAGACCGGCGATGATGCCGGTGAAGATCAGCAGGCTCATGCCGTTGCCGATACCGCGTTCGGTGATCTGTTCGCCCAGCCACATGATAAAGGCCGTGCCGGTGGTTAGCGTCAGCACTGTCATCAGAACGAAGCTGATTCCTGGATTCAGCACCATGCCGCCTTTTTGCAGCATGAAGGCGATACCGATCGACTGCAAGGCAGCCAACAGCACCGTCATGTATCGAGTCCACTGGGTAATCTTGCGCCGTCCCAGTTCGCCTTCCTTCTGAATGCGCGCCAGCGGCTCATAGACCACAGTGAGCAACTGAAAGATGATCGAGGCGGTGATGTAGGGCATGATGCCCAGCGCAAAGACCGTCATGCGGCGCAGGTTGCCGCCGCCAAAGAGGTTCATCAGGCCCAGAGCGGACCCACCCTGCTGGTCGAACATCCGCTCCAGCATCAAGGTGTTGACGCCCGGCGTAGGCACAAACGCGCCAAAACGGTAGACGGCTAGAATGCCGAGCATGAACAGCACCCGCTTGCGCAGGTCGGGGATCCGGAAGATATTAAGAAACTTCTCAAGCATGATTGGTTATCCGCTTTATTCAGGGCCTTTGCCGACCCTTGAATCTTTCCACTGACCATCTTACTTGCGCAGGGTGCTGTCTGTCCTGCCCACTCATGAAACCTGTCTAATTCAGGCTGTCATCCTGAGCGGAGCTTGGCGCGTTCTTTGCGCTAAGCGTAGTCGAAGGACCTGCGTTTCAACGGGTGCCCCTGGTCTCGACTTTGAGACCGGGGAGACAAAAATTACTTCGACGCCTTTTTGGAGACCAGTTTTCCCTTGGGCGCTTCAGTCTCTCCGCCAAGAACGACGGCCTTGCCGCCCGCCTTTTCGATCTTCTCAACAGCCGACTTGGAAAACTTGTGCGCATAAATGGTGAGCGCCGAGGTCAACTCGCCGGAGCCAAGAATCTTGATAAGCGCATTCTTGCTCGAAGACAAGCCAAGCTTCTTGTAATCTTCCAGCTTGATCTCGGTGAGCGTGAGTCCTTCCAGGTGCAGGACCAAACGGTCCAGATTCACCACGGTGTACTCAGTGCGGAAGATGTTGGTAAAGCCGCGCTTGGGCAGGCGGCGATGCAGCGGCATCTGGCCGCCTTCAAAACCGCGCATCAGGCTGGTGCCGGTGCGGCTCCCCTGGCCCTTGTGACCGCGGGTCGAGGTCTTGCCCATGCCGGATCCCATACCGCGTCCGACACGCTTGCGCCCGGTATTCGCCTTGCGGGGCGCGCGTAAATTCGATAGATTTCTCGTTGCCATATTTTCCTCGCTGTAGCGCCGGAGAGTTGATCTCTGCCGACTCGCGTTCAAAAAGTTCTCAGTTCACAGTTTTCAGTTCTCAGCTAAAACCGCCCGGGCTGAGAACTGAGAACTAGTTCTCCAGAATCCGAACCAGATGCGGAATAGCCTTGACCATGCCACGCACTGATTCGTTGTCTACGCGCTCGACAATTTGGTTGAGACGCGTAAAGCCCAGGCCTTTGACCACCAACCGGTGCTTGACCGGCGTGGAGTTCTTGGAGCGGTAATACTGAATCTTGATCATCTTGGTCTCGGTCATGGCTAAAGCTCCTCGACGGACTTGCCGCGCAAATTGGCCACTTCCGCCTTGTCGCGCAACTGCACCAGAGCGTTGAATGTAGCCTTGATGACGTTGTGCGGATTGGGCGAACCCAGGCTCTTGGTGAGCACGTTCTGGATGCCCGTGGCGGTCATCACTGCGCGCACCGCTTTGCCAGCGATAACGCCCGTGCCTTCCGGAGCCGGCTTCAGCAGCACCTGTCCAGCGCCGAAACGGCCCAGCACCAGATGTGGAATCGAGGTCTCGGTCAGGTTGACATGAACCAGATTCTTCTTGGCTGCCTCAATCCCCTTGCGGATCGCCTGGGGAACTTCCTTGGCCTTGCCCGAACCGTGGCCCACCACGCCGGCGAGTGGATCACCCACCACAACCAGCGCCGCAAAGGACATATTCTTGCCGCCCTTGACCACCTTGGTCACGCGATTGATGGAGACAACCTCATCCTTGAGGTTGTACTGGTTGGCATCGAGTTTCTTCTTAAAGATCGTCATTGCTTTCTCCAGTGGACAGTGATCAGTGAACAGTGTTCAGCTTGATCTCCGCCACGTCTGCTTCCCTAGCCCACAATAAACTGTCCACTGTTCACTGTGCACTGTGCACTGTTCACTACCCTTAGAACTCCAACCCTGCTTCGCGCGCCGCATCGGCCAACGCCTTGACGCGCCCGTGGTAGAGGTAGCCGCCGCGGTCGAAGACCACCTTCTTGACGCCCTTTTCGACAGCCAGCTTGCCCACTGCCTTGCCGATCTCCTTGGCTGCGGCGATGTTGCCGCCGGTCTTGAGCTTCAGCGCCAAGGAAGAAGCTGAAACCAGCGTCTCGCCCTTCTGGTCGTCAATCACTTGCGCGTAAATGTTGGTCAGCGAGCGGTGAACGCTCAAACGCGGCCGTTCTGCGGTGCCAGCCAGCTTGCGGCGGATGCGCACGTGAATGCGCTGGCGGATTTCGTCTCTGTTGGTCTGCGTAATCATGGTCTCTCGTTCCTATCAGCGGAGCCGCCCTGCGGTCCCGTTCGGTTGATGTCCAGTGGTCAGTGAACAGTGGTCGGTGGTCAGTATAAAACCGGGCATTTACTGATCACTGTCCACTGTTCACTGTTTTACTTCGCGCCCGTCTTGCCGGCCTTCTTCTTCAGCTTCTCGTCGCTGTAACGCACGCCCTTGTTCTTATACGGATCGGGCTTGCGCAGCGAACGCATATCAGCCGCAACTTGACCAACCTTCTGCCGGTCGATGCCGGAGATGGTCAGATGAAGCTGCTTGGGGTCGATGGCCACTTCAATGCCCGTGGGCAACGGAAACTCGATCGGATGCGAATAGCCGAGAGTGAAGACGACTGTGTTCTTGCCCTTCAACTCGGCGCGATAACCGATGCCGACGATGTCCAACTCTTTCTTCCAGCCGGTGGTCACACCCACCACTGCGTTCGAAACCAGCGCTCGCGTCAGCCCATGCTTTGCCGCTTGGCTGTCATTCTCGCGGTTGACGTGCAGCACGCCATCCTTGGTTTCAAAGGTAATCCCCTCGGCGATCAGCGCCGAGACCTTGCCCTTGGGCCCCTCAACCAGAACCGTGTTGCCATCAACCTTGTACTTCACGCCCGCAGGAAGCGGGATAAGCTTTTTTCCAATACGCGACATCGATTCAATCCTTCATCTGGCTTGCGAGTCCCGAAGAATAGTGGTCAGTGATCAGTAGATAGCTTCCACGTCTCTTCGTTCCACTGCAGCCGGTAAAACAGCTCTCAGCCTCAAGTGATCAGTATTCAGTTTTTTGACTGACCACTGATCACTGTTCACTGCCTTACCATACTTCACAAAGCAACTCGCCGCCCACACCCTCACGGCGCGCCTGACGACCGGTCATGACGCCCTTGGGCGTAGTCATGATCGAAATACCCAGACCACCCTGGACGCGCTTGATCTCGTCGTGGCCGATATAAACACGGCAGCCGGGACGCGAGATGCGTGCCAAGTCGCGAATGGCAGCTTCCGTGCCGCCGTACTTCAAGTACACGCGGAGCACGAGCTTGCCTTCCTCTTCCTGGGTCTTGTAATTCGAGATATAGCCCTCTTCCTTGAGGATGCGGGCGATCTCGGATTTCAGCTTGGAAGCTGGTACATCCAGCTTCTGGTGACGCGCGCGAATTGCATTCCGGATACGCGCCAGAAAATCGGCAACTGGGTCGGTCAGACTCATTCCTTCTCCTTCATTCCCCGTTCGTCCGCTTAGCGGAAACCAGCAGGAATGCCTACTACAGTGATCAGTGGTCAGTAATCAGTGGTCAGTCAATACCAATCCAGCTATGAGCCAATGCCTTCAGTTGAAAACTGAAAACTGACCACTGTTCACTGACCACTGGCTTCTCTACCAGCTCGACTTGACGACACCGGGAATCTCGCCCTTGAGCGCCAATGCGCGAAAACACAAGCGGCACACGCCAAACTTGCGCAAAAAACCGCGCGGTCGCCCGCAGAGCTGGCACCGGTTGTGCTTGCGGCAGCTAAACTTCGGCTTCCGCGCGTCTTTCACCCTTTTTGCTGTGGTTGCCATATTCCTCTTATCCCCTTACGCGCCTTGCCGGAAGGGCATTCCGAAGTGCTTCAACAGCGCCTTCGCCTGGTTGTCGTCCTTGGCCGTGGTCACGATGGTGATGTTCATGCCCTTCATCTTCTCGACCTTCGAGTAATCGATCTCCGGGAAGATGAGCTGATCGCGCAGGCCCAGCGTATAGTTGCCACGCCCGTCAAAGCTCTTTGTCGAAACGCCACGGAAGTCGCGCACGCGAGGCAGCGCCAATGAGATCAACCGATCCAGAAACTCGTAGGCCTTCTCATTGCGCAGTGTAACCATCGCGCCGATCGACATACCAGCCCTCACCTTGAAGGCCGCAATCGACTTCTTCGCCTTGGTGGTCACCGGCTTCTGGCCGACAATCGCCGCCAAGTCAGCCACCAGCGGATCGAGCAGCTTGGTGTTTCCCGTCGCCTCGCCCAGACCCATGTTGACCACAATCTTCTTCAACGCGGGAACCGCCATCGCATTCTCAAGTCCCAGCTCCTTTTGCAGAGCCTGCTTGATTTCCTTGTGGTACTTCTCTTTCAATCTTGAAGCCATACTCTTTGCTCTCTCTCTTCCGGTCCCGGAGTAGCCTCAAAAGCCGTTTACCGTTGCGGATTTAGCCGTCAGCTTTCTACTTCTTCGTCGGCAGCGTCTGTCCGCACTTCTTGCAGACGCGAACCTTGACGTCGCCTTCGGTCTTGTAACCGACGCGAACCGGGCCGCAGTTAGGGCATACCAGGGCCACATTCGAAACCTGAATCGGCGATTCCTGATCGGCGATGCCGCCCTTGGTGCGCTTCCCGCTCTTGCTGGAGATCGTCTTCTTGACCATGCGGACGTGCTCGACCAGCACCGTGCCGTTGTCGGGGAAGACGCGCAGAACGCGCTGCGTCTTGCCGCGGTCCGAACCCGTGAGCACCTTGACCGTATCGTTGCGATGAATATTCAAACTCGGCATCTCTTCTCCAAATGCAGTGGTCAGTGGTCAGTGGTCAGTGATCAGTTCTTTTTGCCGCAATCGGCTTCGCCAAACAGAACCAAATCGAGAGAACACAGCCTCAAATACCACAGAAAAAACTGACCACTGTTCACTGATCACTGACCACTGTTAAACCACTTCAGGGGCCAGCGAAACGATCTTCAAAAACTTCTTCTCACGCAGTTCGCGAGCCACCGGCCCGAAGACGCGCGTGCCCACCGGCTCATGCGAATCGTCAATCACCACGGCGGCATTCTCGTCGAAACGGATGTAGCTGCCATCCTTACGCCGATGCGCCAAACGGGTGCGGACGATGACCGCCTTCACAACCTTGCCCTTTTTCACGGTGCCCTCGGGCGAAGATTCCTTGACCGCAGCGGTGACTATGTCGCCCAGCCCGGCCTTCTTGCCCAATCCGCCGCCCAGGGGCAGAATCACTTGCAGCTTGCGCGCGCCGGAGTTATCGGCTACCGCGAGCATGGTTCTCATTTGCACAGCCATGGGGTTTTCTCCTTGAGTTCCCAGTTCTTAGTTCTCAGTTCTCACTTCACATCAGATTCATCTCAACCGAGAACTGACAACTGAGAACTGCCTAGTTGGCAGCCTTTACTTCAGTCTTGATCGCCGCGTCCTCAAGTTGGCCGAGGGCCGAGCGCCGAACAATCTCTTCCAGAGCCCACCGCTTCAGCTTGCTCAGCGGACGGGTCTCGCGAATACGCACCACATCACCCATCCGTGCCGAACTCTGCTCGTCGTGGGCGTAAAACTTCTTGGTGGTGCGCACAATCCTCTTGTACTTGGGGTGAGCCTTGCGCATCTCGACCGCGACCACAATGGTCTTCTGCATCTTGGTCGAAACCACTTCGCCAACCTTCTCATTGCGCCGCGCGCCTGCGGTTGCCGGCGCTTGTACTGCCTCTTGAGTCGCCGTCATTACAGGGCTCCCTTCTTGCTCTCCGCGGTATCCTTGGAGGCGCCGCGAATTCCCAGCGCGCGCTCCCTGGCCACGGTCTTGATCTGCGCGATCTCCTTGCGCAACTGCTGGAGCTTCTTCACTCCCTCATTCGGCTGCAAAGCGACCTGGAAGCGAATACGGAAGAGCTGCTCAGCATCCGTCTTCTCCTGGTGCGCCAACTCTTCGTCGCTTAAATGGCGAATCTTTTCGAGTTCCATCTCTGTTTCTCTCTCTGTCGTCTCGAAACCCTTTCGGAATTCGAAACGCATCAATCTTCAAATACCTGGGTGCCCCATCCATTCCGCGCTCTTCGCGAAATGGGGGGGATACTGCATTACTTGGCCGCCGCTTCCGGTCTCACAGCGCCGGGGCGCATGATGAACTTGGTCTTGAGCGGCAACTTGTTCGAGGCCAAACGCATGGCTTCCTGCGCCGTCGCCGGGTCCACACCTTCCATCTCAAAGAGGATCTTGCCCGGCCGCACAACCGCGACCCAGTGATCCAATGCACCCTTGCCCGAACCCATGCGGACTTCGGCCGGCTTCTTGGTGATCGACTTATCCGGGAACAAACGCAGCCAGATCTTGCCGCCACGCTTGATAAAGCGGGTCATCGCGATACGGCTGGCTTCAATCTGCCGGTCGGTAATATAGCCGCACTCCATCACGCGCAAGCCGTACTCACCGAAGGAAATCGAGGAGCCGCGCCACGCCTTGCCGCGCCTCTTGCCCTTCTGCTGCTTGCGAAACTTCACCTTCTTTGGCATCAACATAGCGAAAACCTCGAAAACCAGTTCACAGTTCTGAGTTCCCAGTTCTCAGTCTCGACATCCAACAGCGCTTCAGGCATCTGTGAACTGCGAACTGAGAACTGTGAACTGCTCTTAAAATACGCCCGCACCCACTGCAGCCGGCTGACGCTTCTTGGCCTCGTAGATGTCGCCGCGATAGATCCAGGTCTTGACGCCGATTACGCCGTAGGTTGTGTTGGCCTCGGTGAAACCGTAATCAATGTCGGCGCGCAGCGTGTGCAGCGGCAAACGTCCCTGCAAATACCACTCCGAGCGGGCAATTTCGTTGCCGTTCAACCGGCCCGAAACCCTGACCTTGATTCCCTTGCAGCCGAAACGCAGCGCCGAATCCACACTTTTTCTCATAGCGCGGCGGAAGCTGACGCGCTTTTCCAGTTGCAGCGCGATAGCCTCAGAGACAAGCTGGGCATCCAGCTCCGGCTTGTTCACCTCGATGATGTCGATAAAGACATCACGGCTGGTGCGCTTGCCGAGCTCGATCTTGAGCTTGTCAATCTCCGCGCCCTTGCGGCCGATGACGATGCCCGGACGAGCAGTGCGGATGAGAAAGCGCAGCTTGTTGCCCGGACGCTCGATCTCTACCGAGCTAACTCCGGCGGCCTTCAGCTTATCTTTCAGCTCGGCCCTGAGCTTCACGTCCTCAACCAGGAGCTTGTCATAGTCGCGCTCACTGAACCAGCGCGAACGCCACGGCTTGTTCACTCCCAGCCGGAATCCGTAAGGATGGACTTTCTGTCCCATATGCTTTTCCTCAAAACCCTCTCGGCCTACTTCTTGGCCTTTTTCGTTGCCTTGCTTGCAGTCTTCGGCTCATTAACCGTGGTCACCAAATCCGTCGCCGCTTCGCGCTCGGCCACGGAAAGAATGATGTGCGTCGTCCTGCGCTGATAGCGGAAGGCGCGTCCCATCGGAGCCGGACGAATGCGCTTCAGGCGCGGTCCGTCGTTGGCCAGAGCCAGCTTGACGTAGAGATTATCCACGTCCAGATCAATGCCCTGCTCGCCAGACACATACTTGGCGTTATCCACCGCCGAGGTCAACAGCTTGTGGATCACCGGAGCGATGCGCTTCTTGGTGAAGGCCGCGACGGTGAGCGCCTCCTCAACCCCCCGGCCCTTGATCAGATCGAGCACCAGCCGCACCTTCTGCGGCGACACGCGCTGGAACCTGGCCTCGGCCCGATACTCTCTTGTCTCGACTGCCATTGTCTCTTCCTCAATCTCTACTGACCACTGATCACTGACCACTGATCACTGTTTTCACTACCGCGCCTTGGCGCCCGCCTCGGCTTTAGAGCCGCCGGTGTGTCCCTTGAAGGTGCGCGTCGGCGAAAACTCGCCCAACTTGTGACCCACCATGTTCTCGGTCACATACACCGGAACAAACTTTTTGCCGTTGTGCACCGCGATGGTGTGGCCCACAAACTCTGGAAAGATCGTCGAGCGGCGCGACCAGGTTTTGACGATCTTCTTGTCATTAGCCTGATTCAGCACCTCGATCTTCACGGTCAAGTGCGCATCCACGAACGGGCCCTTCTTTGTCGAACGTGCCATAAAATCCTTTGCTCCTCAACTTCTCTGCTGCGTCCGTGCTGCTTACTTTACCCGGCGGTTGACGATAAACGCGTCCGTCCGCTTGTTGTTGCGCGTCTTGTAGCCGCGCGTCGGCTGGCCCCACGGGGTCACCGGATGACGACCGCCCGAGGTCTTGCCCTCGCCGCCGCCGTGCGGGTGATCCACTGGGTTCATCACTACGCCGCGGTTGGCGGGACGAATGCCCTTCCAACGGTTGCGTCCGGCCTTGCCGATAGAGATGTTCTCGTGGTCAACATTGCCTACCTGGCCAATCGTCGCCATGCACTCAACCAGCACCTTGCGCGTTTCGCCCGAAGGTAGCTTGAGCAGGGCGTACTCGCCCTCTTTGGCCACTAACTGCGCCTGCGTTCCGGCTGAACGAGCCATCTGTGCGCCCTTGCCCGGCCGCAGCTCAATCGCATGAACCGTGGTACCGGCGGGAATGTTCTTCAACGGCAGCGCGTTCCCAACCAGAATGTCGGCTTCGGGACCACTGCTGATCGTCTGCCCCACCTTCAAACCAACCGGCTGCAAAATGTAACGCTTTTCGCCGTCCAGGTAATGAATCAGAGCGATGCGAGCCGAGCGATTGGGATCGTACTCAATCGTCGCCACTTTGCCCGGAATCCCATACTTTTCGCGCTTGAAGTCGATCAAGCGCAGCATCTGCTTGTGGCCGCCGCCCTGATGGCGGATGGTCATATCGCCCTGGTTGCGGCGTCCGCCGGTGCGCTGCTTGACCGCCAGAAGCGCCTTGTGCGGCTTCGCCGTCGTCAAGTCGTCATTCACCTGCGTGGTCTTGAAGCGCAGCGTCGGTGTAATCGGTCTGTATGTCTTGATTGCCATTGTCGTTTGTCCCGGAAAGTCGGCGTCAAACTTCTGTCGCCGCTCTCCCGTTTCTCCGGACCCCATCCCTTGCTGCCGGGTTCCGATAATCTTTCCTGATGAGCTTCTAACTGACCACTGTTACAGGTTGCTCACATACTCAGGCATTTTTTCGCCGGACTTCAGCCGGACGTATGCCTTCTTCCAATCAGGCTTGAAGCCGGTAAACTTTCCGCGGCGGCGTTCCTTGCCTAGCACGTTGGTAGTGCGAACAGCAGAGACCTTCACCTTGAAGAGAGTCTCAACAGCCTGCTTGACCTCGGTCTTCGAGGCGTTAGGGGCCACTTCAAAAACCAGCGTTCCCTCGGTCTCCTTGACGCTCAGCCCTTTTTCGGTAATCAGCGGACGGCGGATGATGGTGTAAAGTGTTGGCATTATGCGGCCTCCGTCTGTGCAGCGAGCTTGCGCCCCAAATCGCGTTTCGACGCGTTCTTTTCCAGCATCTCGGTGATCTGCTCAATGGCGGCCGTCGAGAAGATGGCACGCTCATAGCGGAGTAAATCGTAAGGATGCACTTCGTTGTTGAGCACCAACTCGACACCCTTGAGGTTGCGCGCGCCCAGAACCAAGGCAGGCGTCAACGTCTTCGAATTTTCCACCAGCAGAGCCGTGCGCGTGACGTTCAGCTTGGTGAGCGCGGCGCGATAGAGCTTGGTCTTGGCACCCACGATCTCCAGCGAATCCACCACCGTCAGCTTGCCGTCGGCCAGCTTGGCCGCCAGCGCCGAGCGCAACGCGCCCAGCAGCTTCTTGCGCGGAAAAGCGTAATCGTAGCTGCGCGGCTGCGGTCCATGAACCGTGTAACCATGACGCCACAGAGGCGAACGCACGGAGCCGATACGTGCCCGGCCAGTGCCCTTCTGCTTCCACAGCTTCTTGCCGGAACCGGCAACTTCAGTGCGGCTCTTGGTCTTGTGCGTGCCCTGGCGCAGCGAGGCGCGGTAATGCTTGACCGCCTCCCACAACAGAGCCTCGTTCACCTGTTCCGGCCCAAAGAGCGCGTCGGAAAGCTCCAGCGTGCCAACCTTTTCACCGTTCAAATTCACTACATCCACATTTGCCATCGTCTTCTTCTTCTGGCACTGCGTGCAGCAGCACCTTAAACCTTCAAATCTCTGTGCGCCGCAAGGCGCGATCACCCGCACCGGAGGTGCCTACTTGCGCTTGCCGCCGGCCTTCTTCGAAGCCTTCAACGGATCGACCGTGCCGCTTCCGGCGAATCCACGACGCTCGCGCGGTGGAATCTTGGCCTTCGAGATCAATACATAACCCTCGCGCGATCCGGGCACAGCGCCCTCGACCATCAAAAGGTTCTCTTCCAAATCAATGCCGCGAATGCGCAGGTTGCGCACCGTAATCTGCTTGGCGCCCATGTGACCCGGCATACGCTGTCCGGGAAAAACGCGCGAAGGATAGCTGGATGCGCCGATCGAACCCTGCACCTGGAACATATGTCCGTGCGACTTGGGTCCGCCTGCAAATCCGTGACGGCGCACGACGCCGGCAAAGCCTCGGCCCTTCGAAGTGCCAATCACATCCACAAACCGCGCTTCCGAGAAGATGTCCACCAGCACGCGGTCGCCAGCCTTGACAGCCACAACGCCGTCGGCGTCCAGCTCCAGGGCAACTTCGTTGATGACCTTCACCGGCGGAGCTTCGCACTTGGCGAAGTGCCCAGCCTGCGGCTTGGTCACGTTCTTGTCCTTGACGAACTCGACCAGACCAATCTGCGCGGCCTCGTAGCCGTCCCTGGCCAGAGTCTTCAACTGCGTAATCACGCAAGGGCCAGCCTGCAACACCGTAATCGGGTGTACTTCGCCCTTTTCATCAAAGACCTGCGTCATACCGATCTTTTTTCCTAAAATTCCAACGACGCCCATGTTTTCCTTTCCTCATCATGCGATGCGAATTTCATCGCACTGCCGGGCCCTGCGCGGGCTGCGAACGTATCATTTCAATCTTTCAATCTGCTGTCAGGCTCTTGCGCCGCAAGGCGCGACTGGCCGCACCGCAGGTGCCTATTTCTCAAAAGCCTTGATCTCGACATCGACACCCGCCGGCAGATCAAGCTTCATCAGCGCATCCACCGTCTGCTGCGTCGGCTCAAGAATATCGATCAGCCGCTTGTGTGTGCGGATCTCGAAGGCCTCGCGGGACTTCTTATCCACGTGCGGCGAACGTAGCACGCAATACTTGTTCTTGATCGTCGGCAGCGGAATCGGGCCGGCCACCGTTGCTCCGGTGCGCTTGGCTGTCTCCACAATCTCGCCGGTCGAGGTATCCAGCACGCGATAATCGTATGCCTTCAACCGAATGCGAATCCTTTGTCCTACCATGTTCTTCCGTCTTCCCCGCAGGTGGCTTGTCGGCCACCTGCGCACCTGATTTGTTCGGAATCAGCAATCAGTGCCGACTTGCTCAGGCCGCATCACTACTTCAGCCCTGTTCCCTGACCCCGGTTAACTACTACTTGATGATTTCCGAAACCGTGCCGGCACCCACCGTGCGACCACCCTCGCGGATTGCAAACCGAAGACCCTTTTCCAAGGCCACTGGCGTGATCAGCTCTACCTCAAGCTGAACGTTATCGCCCGGCATCACCATCTCCACGCCCTCAGGCAACT
>Ga0255351_1000020_pt1 | contig 77078 bp, 73 predicted proteins | sample HBST25r2metaG_FD_186024 | JGI IMG/M metagenome (GOLD analysis project Ga0255351, IMG submission 186024) | Peat soil microbial communities from Stordalen Mire, Sweden - H.B.S.T-25.r2 | ecosystem: Environmental > Terrestrial > Soil > Wetlands > Peat | place: Sweden: Norrbotten County, Stordalen... | reverse complement strand
TCTCAACTTCGGCCTCTCCGCGCCTATCGACCTGCAGATCGTCGGCACGAATCTGGAGGCCAACCGCGCCCTGGCCGAGCACATGGCCGACGAGATTCGCCACCTCCCCGGTGCCGCCGACGTGCGCATCCAGCAGCCCTTCAACCTTCCCAAAATGATGGTGGACGTGGACCGCACCCGCGCCCAATCCATCGGCCTGACGCAGAAGGACGTGGCGCAGAGCATTCTGGTGGCTCTGAGCGGCAGCTTCCAGACCAGCCCCAGCTTCTTCCTCGATCCCAAGAACGGCGTCAGCTACAACGTAGCCGTTCAGACGCCGCAGTACAAGATGGACTCGCTGGCCCAGCTCAAGAGCCTGCCGGTGACCGGTGCCGGGATGACGCAGGCTGCCGCCAGCGCTCCCGGCGCGCCTGCTCCTACGCAGATCCTTGGCAATCTGGCATCCTTTGCGCCCGGATCAGAGATGGGCACGGTAAGCCACTACGACGTGCAGCCGGTCATCGACATCCTGGCCAACGTCAACGGAACCGACCTGGGCACGGTCACTCGCGCGGTCGAGCGGCAGATCGCCCTGCACAAGAAAAACGGCGATCTGCCCCGTGGCTCGCTCTTTACCCTGCGCGGTCAGAGCGAGACGATGAAAGCCTCTTACATCGGCCTGCTCGGCGGCTTGGCTTTCTCGATTCTCCTCGTTTACCTGCTGATCGTCGTCAACTTTCAGTCCTGGCTCGATCCGTTTGTCATCATCGCCGCGCTGCCCGCCGCGCTGGCTGGCATTGTCTGGTTCCTCTTCCTCACCAACACGCGGCTCAGCGTTCCCGCGCTCACCGGGGCCATCATGTGCATGGGCGTGGCCACGGCAAACTCCATCCTGGTGGTCAGCTTTGCTCGTGAACAGCTTGAAGTCCTGGTTGGCGACGCGCGGCAAGCTGCGCTGAACGCTGGCTTTGTCCGCCTGCGCCCGGTGCTGATGACCGCGCTGGCCATGATTCTGGGCATGGCCCCGATGGCACTCGGCCTGGGCGACGGTGGTGAGCAGAATGCCCCGCTGGGCCGCGCCGTCATCGGCGGACTCCTGCTGGCTACCGTGGCCACGCTCTTCTTTGTCCCCGCTTTCTTTTCTTTGGTTCATGGATGGCTGGAAGGCCACCGCAAATCACCCCACGGCATACAAACCGTGGGCGCAATCGACGAGTTTGACGAGATTCCGGAGTAGTTTTATATGAGCAACGAAGCCAATCCGCAGCAGCCGAAGCACGACCATGAATCCGCGCCGGAACAAGCGGCCATCTCTCCTCGCAAGGCCCTCGTCGGCGTGGTCCTCTTCCTCCTTGTGGCCGCCGCGCTGGCCGGTTATGGCATCCTGCGCCGCAATCATAGCGCCAGCGTGCTGGCTGAAACCACCACCGAGTTGGCCGCGCCCACCGTCACCGTTGCCACGCCCAAGCAAGGCGCGCCGGTGACCAGCTTTGTGCTCCCCGGCAACGTGACTGCTTACACGGATTCGCCCATCTATGCCCGCACCGCCGGTTACCTCACCCGCTGGTATTTCGACATCGGCGCGCGCGTCAAAAAAGGCGCGCTCTTGGCCGAGATCGCCACGCCCGAGGTCGATCAGCAACTGGCTCAGGCGCAGAATGACCTCATCACCGCCCAGGCCAACGCCAACAACGCCCGCATTCAGGCCGAGCGCTATTCCGGACTCGTCGCCTCCAACGCCGTCTCCCGCCAAGATACGGATACCTTCGTCAATCAAGCAGCTTCCACCGCTTCGCAGGTCAAATCCGCGCAGGCCAACGTCGAGCGCCTTCGCCAGCTTCAGTCCTTCGAGCGGGTTTACGCGCCCTTTGACGGCGTCATCACCGCACGCAATATCGACACCGGCCAGTTGATCGACCCCGGCGCGGGCAAGGAGCTTTTTCGCCTGCAAGCCATCGGCACCCTGCGCGTCTACACCAATCTCCCCCAGGCCTACTCCGGCAACGTGAAGGTCGGCGCAAAGATTGATCTGAGCTTTGCCGAGCACGCGGGCAAGCTCTATCAGGGGACGCTGGTCCGCACCAGTGACGCCCTCGACCCCGTCAGTCGCACGCTGCTTGTCGAGATCGACGTCAACAACAGCGCCGGAGAGCTGCTGCCCGGCTCGCTCGCCCAGGTCCACTTCAAAGCTCCCACGGCCACAGCCACCAGCATCGTCCCCGCCGCCGCGCTGATCTTTCGTAAAGAGGGAATGCGCGTCGCCACAGTGGTCAACGGCAGCGTCGCGCATCTAGTCCCGGTAGTCATCGGCGAAGACGACGGCGCCAATGTGCAGATCGTTAGCGGCCTCAGCGCAGCGGACCAAGTGATCCAGGACCCGCCCGATTCGCTCATCGAAGGCGAAAAGGTGCAAGTGGTCAGCCCAACCAATGCGGGAGGCAAATGATGATGCCTTCGACTCGTCCTCAAAGGATCGCATCACAACGTACTGTCATCCTGAGCGGAGCAGGACGCGTTCTGTGCGGCCTGCGCAGTCGAAGGACCTGCGGTTGTTTTTTGCCGGGTTTTCCATCCATGCTGGGTGCCCCATCCTTCGCGCTTTTTGCGAAGGGTGGGAAGCTGCGAATTCAAATTGAATCTTGGGTGCCCCCGGTCTCGATTTTGAGACCTGGGAAACCACAATCCTCAAGGAATGGGTGCCCCACCCTCGCCGCGTCTTTGTTTTTGCGGCTAGGGTGGGTTCTCATCCCCACGATCCTCCTCACCGGCTGCAAACCCGTCGGCCCCAACTACAAGCGCCCCGGCTTTCAAGCCCCCGCAGCCTACAAGGAAACCGGCGCAACCGCGGTCGTTCCCCCACCCGCTCCCGCCGGAGGCGCATGGCAACCCGCCAACCCCTCCGACACCCTGCTGCGCGGCAAGTGGTGGGAGAGCTACAACGATCCTCAACTTAACCAGCTTGAAGAGCGCATCGAAGCGAACAACCAAACCCTCCGCCAAGCGTTGGAAACCTATCTTGCCGCCCACGACCAAATTACGGTGGCCCGCGCCGCGCTCTATCCCAAACTGTCGGTGGGGCCTTCTGCCGCCCGCAACCATGTTTCGCAGAACGGTCCCTCCTATAACGGCAAGTTCACCGCATACAACGATCTGGCGCTCACCGGCCAAGCCAGTTGGGAGCCGGACCTCTGGGGTCGTGTCCGCCGCACCGTCGAGGAAGCCCGCTCCAACGCCCAGGCCAGCGCCGCCGATCAGGCCAATCTTGACCTCAGCCTGCACGCCGAGCTAGCTGCCGACTACCTCCAACTGCGCGGCCTGGACGCCCAGACCCGCCTGCTGGCCGCAACCATCGTCGATCTCCAGGATCAACTCGACCTGACCCAGCGCCGTCTGGCTGGCGGCATCGGCACCGATGTGGACGTTGCCCAGGCCCGCACGCAACTGGAAACCGTGCGCGCCCAACTGGTGGACATCGGCCAGGCCCGCGCCCAGTACGAGCACGCCATCGGAACCCTTGCCAACGACAATCTTTCCACCTTCAGTATTCCCTTTTCGCCGCTTGACTTGACGCTCCCGCAGATTCCCGTCGGCCTGCCTTCGCAACTGCTCGAACGCCGTCCGGACATCGCCGCTGCCGAACGCCGCGCCGCCGCCGCCAACGCGCAGATAGGCATCGCCACCAGCGCCTTTTATCCCAGCATCACCCTCGGCGGCTCTGGCGGCTTCGAAAGTATGCACGCCGGAACCTGGATTCAAGGCCCCAGTGCGCTCTGGTCTTTAGGCGCGCAAGCTACGGAGCTTCTCTTCGACGCAGGCCAGCGCCATGCCCTCACCGACGCCGCGCGTCACACCTACGAGGCCCAGGCCGCCAGTTACCGGGCAACCGTCTTAGCCGCCTTCAACGACGTGGAAGATCAGCTCTCCGGCCTGAGGGTTCTGGAGGCCGAGTCCACCGTCGAGCAGAAAGCCGTCGCCTCGGCCCAGCACTCCTTTGATCTCTCCAATCAGCGTTACAAAGGCGGCGTCACCAGCTACCTGGAAGTCCTCACCGCCCAGGCCGCGCTGCTTCAGAATCAGCGCACTGCCGTCGATCTCCAAACACGCCAGTTTATCCTCAGCGTCGGTCTGGTTCGTGCCCTCGGCGGCGGCTGGGACGCAACCCAGTTGCCCAAATAGCTCTTATAATCAATCCGGAGCTTCAATAAAACAGAGATGAATAGGGACGAAAAATGAAGATTTTGATTTTGGGTTCGGGAGGCCGCGAGCACGCGCTGGCCTGGGCGGTCAAGCGCAGTCAACGGGTGAGCGAGGTGGTCTGCGCCCCCGGCAACGGCGGCATCGCGGAGATTGCGCGTTGCGTGCCGGTTGATCTGGCCGATGTGGCGGCGATGGTTCAACTGGTCGAAGCCGAGCAGCCCGCTCTGACCATCGTTGGGCCAGAGCTGCCGCTCTCGCTGGGCGTCGTCGATGCACTTCAAGAGCGCGGCCTGCGCGTCTTTGGACCCACACGGGCGGCTGCCATGCTCGAGTCCAGCAAAGGCTTCGCCAAGCGCTTCCTTCAGCGCCATCAAATTCCCACTGCCAATTACGCGGTCTGCACCAGCGCCTCCGAAATCGAAAAGGCCATCGATCTCTTTCATGCGCCCATCGTCGTCAAGGCCGACGGCCTGCACGCCGGCAAGGGCGTCATTATCTGCGAATCGCGCCACGCGGCCATCGAGACCGCCCAGGAGCTGCTCAGCGGGCGCTTGCTCGGCAAGCCGGAGCCGCACGTTCTCTTCGAGGAGTTCCTCACAGGCGACGAGATCAGCTTCCTCTGCCTCAGCGACGGCAAAACAGTCGTTCCCCTAGCTCCGGCGCAGGATCACAAGCGCATCGGCGAGGGCGACACCGGACCTAACACCGGCGGCATGGGCGTCTACTCCACCGACGCCATGCTCGAGCCGGCGATGACCGAGTGGCTTCTACGCCACATAGCTGAACCCACGGTGCGCGGCATGGACGAGGAGGGAACGCCCTTTGTCGGCGTGCTTTATTGCGGGCTGATGATGACCCCGCGCGGCCCTCAGGTGCTGGAGTTCAACGCCCGCTTTGGCGATCCAGAGACGCAGGCGATTCTGATGCGCCTGGAAAGCGACCTGGTCGACGCGCTGGAGGCTTGTGTCGATGGCAAACTTGCGGAGACCGAACTGCGCTGGACTCCTGGCGCATCAGCCTGCGTCGTGGCCAGCTCAGCCGGTTATCCGGGCAAATACAAGACTGGCCTGCCCATCACCGGCCTGGCCGAAGCCGCCAAACTGCCCGATGTGCAGGTCTTCCACGCCGGCTCCGCGCTAAAAGACGGCCAGGTGGTCACCGCCGGTGGCCGAGTGCTGGGCGTAACCGCCGTCGCGCCGTCGCTCGAAGAGGCTCTGGCCCGCGCCTACGAGGCCATCAAGCTGCTTCACTTTGACGGCATCTACTACCGCAACGACATCGGCCATCGAGCGCTGCTGAAGATTGCCGAAGCAATGGCAAAGGAGTTACGAGATGGCAACGCACGTTTTTGACGGTATCGAAGTGGAAGTCAGCTCCGGCAATGTCTTTGCGGACCTGGGTCTGCCAGAGGCCGAGCAGCTCAAAATCAAGTCCGGCTTGGTTATCGAAATCACGCGCGCCGTGCGGCGTCTGGGCCTGACTCAGGAAGAGGCCGGCCGCCGTATGGGGATTTCGCAAGCCAAAGTCTCCGGCCTGATGCGCGGCGATTTCTCCAATCTCTCGGAACAGAAGCTGATGGAGTGCCTGAATCGCCTCGGCTACGACATTGAAATCAAACTCATCCCCGCCGCTGATTCCGTTGGACACAGAAGTTTGGCCGTGGCCTGAGTGGCGTTTTCATTGGATGAACGACCCCGTCGCAAGCAGCGGGGTATCCCAAAAAGCCCGAGTTGAAGCTACGCCGCAAGTGGCGGGGAATCAGACCCGGAAGAGATTGAAAACGACACTGGCCGTGATGAATGCTTTGGGCGTTCAACTGACCGCGAAGTTGCCAACGGCTGCCTGAGAGCAAAATTCCTCATAGCTCGGCTGCCGCTGCCGCCGCCTTGCCAGCACGGATTTTTTCTAATGTTAGCTAGATGTTGGCCGATAGTGTCTTGTAGCGGGACAGAATGGCATCTTCATGCCAGCAGGACCATGGTACTTTTGGCTGGCAGAATAACCTCTGGCCGCGCGAAGGGAGTTTCCATGGGATCGATTTCGCTGTTTAACACCGTCGACAACTTGTACAACACAACGCAGCCTACCACAGACAATACTGCACAAAAGACTGCGGCCACTCAGCCTGATGCTACAGCCTCACAGGAAGACTCGGTCAAGCTATCCACCACAGCTCAGGCCAAGTCGATGTACAAGCAAGGGCAGAGCGTGGCAAATATCGCGGCGTCGCTGGGAACCGACACCAAGACCGTCAATAACCTTCTTGGCATTACGCTTGAAAAAGCAATCGAAAAGACGCTTGAAACAACGTTAAAGGCCTGACCCCAGGCCCGCGTGCTCACAAGTGTATTTCGGCACCCCGTTCAGTTCGGTGCCGACACGTCTTCTTGCGCCTTGTGAGCGTCCTCTTCCTGCGCCAGTTGCGCTGGCGTCCTCTGCTGCTTGAAGCAGACGCGGCAGAGCACCGGCCTGCCCTGCGTAGGCCGGAAGGGAACCGTCGTCTCCTCGCCGCACTGCGAGCAGTTGATGCGCGTCTCCGGGCGTACCCTGGAGCCGCCGCGCACACGCTTGGCCTTGCACACTTTGCAGTGCTTGGGGTCGTTCTTGAACTGTTTATCGTGGAAGAACAATTGCTCACCCGCAGTAAAAACAAACTCGGAGCCGCAATCGCTGCACTTCAAGACTCTGTCTATAAATTCCATGGCCGGCTTCCCCAAAGAAAGGAATAACTATGACATCGGCCATTTTCTGAAAAACTTGCCGGTCCCGTTTCCCTGTCTTCGTGCTGCTATCAACAAAGGGCCCGGGCCGCAACAAGTATGCGGCGTTACAACATCATCCCGGCAGGCCGGGAGATAGAAACAATACTCTTACGCAATCTCCATACAAAGCGTTCAAGCTAAACAAAAGAATCGCGACAGACCGCCCCGTTCCAGCCATGCAATCCGGCCTCCTGCCCGCTTCTTGTTTGCGGGGGTCGCCGGGACGGCGCCTGTCACGATTTGTTTTTCTGCTAATCAACCGGGTGCCCCACCCTCGCCGCGTTTTTGCTTTTGCGGCTAGGGTGGGGCACCACGATGCTTACATTACAGAAAGAGTGAAAATGCCTCAGTCAGCTTCTTTGCGAGCCTTCTTGCGATTCCGCTTGCGCGCCAAAGCAGCCTTAACGCGTTTCTTTTCACCGGGCTTCAGGTAGTAGGAGTGACGCTTGACTTCCTTGATGATGTCTTCCTGCTGTACCTTCCGCTTGAACCGGCGCAACGCATTCTCTAAAGGTTCGCCTTCTTGTACACGAACTTCTGCCAAAAAATCCCACCTCCAAACCTGCCTAGGGGCTTCTCTATGATACGGGAAAGATTAGCCCCGCAGTCAAGTACTGAATGCTGATTCGGCAAATTTCTCCTCGCTTTGCAGATTATTTTGCGGAAATCGTTCACCCTGGTCATTTGGAACCAGAAGCGGAATACCCCTTGAACGCAAACTGACTATTCCGGAGCCGATGAACCGCTGGCGCTCACCCATTCCGGGAGTGCCAATCGTAACCGGGTTTTGCACAGGATTCCAGATCACTCAGCGCACTTGACCGATAAGCAAAACAGAGTCACAATCTTTTGCATTCCTCCGGTGTCTCTTGAAGCAGTTGAGCGTCAAAGGAAGTGGCTGAACCATTTCCTTCCGATTGGCGTACCACGAAGTTCAAGTCAAAGAAAGGCAGGTTCGCTATGCAATCCTCCCCTGAATCCGCTTCCATCTCCATGCCTGCCTCTCCTGCCGAGGTCGAATGCTCCCCCCAGAACGAAGATCTGACCTACCAGGCCATGACCGTCGCCGCCATTCTGCTGGTCCTGGCCAGCCTCTGGGTTTTCTGAAAAAATTGATTCGAAATCATTTTAAGAAGCGCCGGAAATGATTGAAAGCGAATGTGTTTTGTCAGTCCATCACTGGCATTGTCGTCCCAATGGACAGGATGCCCCTGATCGCCAATGACGCCGCAAACTCGCCAACTTGCCATGTCCGCGAAGCGGACGCTAACTCGCTGAATTAATTACAACAATCCTCGTCACGTCTTCTCGCGAATCGTTCCAGTCCAGGCTCCAGTGTCCAACTGTTTCTTATGAGTCCCCCGCTGGCGTTTCCGATACGCTGCGCATGAAAGTGTAGAGCTGGCCTCCTGGTCCACGCTTGTTTCTTTCTAGACAGCGGAAATGATTGAAAGTAAATGATATTTCTCCAGGAAGTACTGGCTGAGTACCGCACCTCAGCCGTGAAAATGTCCTCGCGGAAGCATCCAGAAGCGTCAGGTCACAACTTCAGTCGTGCCGCCAGATGACCCACTAAATCTCAGCGTTAGCCCCAGCGCGATACTCTCAACTGCACCTGAAGATCAGGTTTGCTACAGACAAACTTCCGGATTTGGGCTGTCTTGAATCGAGACACTTTCCAATCTTCGGAAGAAAAACCGGAAAAACACGAAAAAAACCTAAAGCCAAAAGTGTACAGAAATAGTACAGCCATTAAGAATCGGAGGACACACTCACATCCGCCCGCGCTTCTTCCAAGCGCATCAGCCACTTGCACACCCAAAACCTTCCGTTTTTGGATTGTCTGGAAACGAGACACTTTCCAGAAAGTGACCAAAGAAACCGAAGATTCACGAAGAAACCCTCAAGTGAAAATTGTCTCGGAACGAGACAACAACAGCTTAGAAGGCCAGAATTGCGCAAAAAATGTCCTGTAACGAGACAAAATGCCTTTAGCAATTTCTACGTTATGCTTTTGTATCTTGGTTCAATTCGGGAAATGCGGCAATTGCCAAACCGTGCAGAACGATCGCCCGCGAAAAAACCTCATGGAATTAGGCGAATGCGTAATCAGGAAGATGTGGGTGGCGCGATGGAAGCGGCAAGAAAAGCGCTCAAAGGAATCGTCGGCGCTTCCGGCGCACTCTGGGCGCGATCCAGCCTTTTCAGGTCTGCCCGCATCTGCGGGTCGCTCTTGAGCGCAGCCAGCACGGAAGTGAGAATCGAGGCACGGGCCGCGTCCGTCGGCGAGCAGATGCTGTAATGCATCCATTTCCCTTCCCGGCGCGCGGAAACAATTCCGGCTTTGCGAAGATACGCCAGGTGGCGCGAGATCTTGGGCTGGCTCTGGCCGAGAATCTCGACAAAGTAGCAGACACAGACCTCGCGGCCTACCATCAGGTTCAACAGGCGCAGGCGGGTCGTATCAGCCAAAGCGGCAAAGAGGTTAGCCAAATCGAGCGATTTAGAGCAGCAGTCCATAATTTTATTATATACGTCTTGACAAATATGAAAGCTGACCATATATTCGTTTTAGCGAATATGAGGCGCTTGTATGGATACGAAGACTCTGGTTCAGGAAAAGTATGGAGCGGCGGCGCGGGGCGTGCGGGAGAGTGGTTCGGTAGCCTGCGGCGGTGCGTCGATGCGCTGTTGCGACCCAATCACCACCAACCTCTACAACGAAGCTGAAAAAAGCGGCCTGCCGGCTGATGCGGTGCTGGCGTCGCTGGGATGTGGCAACCCGACGGCGCTGATCGAGCTGAAGGCCGGCGAGACGGTGCTCGACCTCGGCTCCGGTGGCGGCATCGATGTGCTGCTCTCCGCCAAGCGTGTGGGGCCAACCGGAAAGGCCTATGGCCTGGACATGACCGACGACATGCTGGCCTTGGCGCGCGAAAATCAGCGTCAGGCGGGCGTTGAGAACGTCGAGTTCCTCAAAGGCGAGATCGAGAAGATCCCCTTGCCTGATAACTCCGTGGACGTCATCATCTCCAACTGCGTCATCAATCTTTCGGCGGACAAGGATCGCGTGCTGCACGAGGCCTTCCGCGTGCTAAAGCCAGGGGGCAGGTTCGCGGTCTCTGATGTAGTGACGCGCGGCGAGATTCCCGCCGAGGTGCGCCAGAATATGCTGCTTTGGGCAGGCTGCGTCTCCGGCGCGCTGGAGGAGCAGGAGTACAAGGACAAACTGGCCGCCGCTGGGTTCACGAAGATCGACGTGGAGGCGACGCGCGTGTACTCGATTGAGAACGCGAAGCATTTTCTGGCGGAGGCGGGGATGGATGTGGATGTCATTGCGCCTCTGTTGGAGGACAAGTTCATCAGCGCCTTTGTCCGGGCTGAAAAACCGGTGCAGAGTCTTTACACGGATGCCGTCGCTGAACTGGTTGCAATCGGCGCAGCCATCGCGGCAAATTGTGATCCATGTTTCAAGTTCCACTTTCAGCAAGCCAGGAAACTTGGTATCTCGCGCGAGGACATGATGCGCGCGGTGAAGACAGCGCAGAGCGTCAAGGAGACTCCTGCGAAGGCTATGCTGGAGTTGGCGCATCAGTATCTTGAAGGCGATCCTGCTGTTTTGCCGGTTGTGAAGAGTTGCTGCGGCTGATGAAATCCCCGGTCTCAAAATCGAGACCGGGGGCACCCAAAGGTTATGAAACCCCATCCGAATCACAGAGGAGCGATTGAATGGAAAGCCCTGTAGAGCTTTGCTGTCCGGTGCCGATTGGTGCTTCAAAGCTGTCGTTCATCGACCGCTTTCTCACTCTTTGGATCTTTTTGGCGATGGCCGTGGGCGTCGCGCTGGGGCGTTTTGTTCCTGCCTTTCCGGCGCAACTGCAACGCTTCCAGGCAGGCACCACGAACCTTCCCATCGCCATCGGTCTGATCCTGATGATGTATCCGCCCTTGGCCAAGGTGCAATATGACAGGCTGGGCGAGGTCTTTCGCAATCGCAAGGTGCTGGGCCTGTCGCTGATTCAGAACTGGGTGATCGGACCGCTGCTAATGTTTGCCTTGGCAGTAATCTTTCTGCGCGGCTATCCAGAGTACCGCACTGGCCTGATCCTGATTGGCCTGGCCCGCTGCATCGCCATGGTGATTGTGTGGAATGAGCTGGCCAAGGGAGACACCGATTACGCCGCCGGCTTGGTGGCCTTCAACAGCGTCTTCCAAGTGCTTTTCTACAGCGTTTACGCATGGTTCTTTCTGGCCGTGCTGCCTCCGCTTGTGGGCTTGAAAAGCGTAGTGGTTGACATTCACATGAGCCAGATCGCCCAGAGCGTCTTCATCTATCTCGGCATTCCTTTTCTGGCAGGAATGCTGACGCGCTTCGTCCTGGTGCGCGCCAAAGGCCGTGCGTGGTACCAGACGCGCTTTGTCCCCGCCATCAGCCCGCTGACTCTGGCCGCATTGCTTTTCACCATTGTGGTGATGTTCAGCCTGAAGGGCAATCTGATTGTCCAGCTTCCATTCGACGTGCTGCGCATCGCTCTGCCGCTGCTGATCTATTTTGTGGTGATGTTTTTTGTCAGCTTCTGGATGGGTCGCGAAGTTGGCGCCGATTACTCGAAGACCGCCACGCTCTCCTTCACCGCCGCCAGCAATAACTTCGAGCTGGCCATCGCGGTTGCCGTGGCCGTCTTCGGCCTGAACTCCGGCGCGGCCTTTGCGGCGGTCATCGGCCCGCTGGTTGAAGTGCCCGCGCTGATTCTGCTGGTGCAGGTTTCGCTGTGGATGAAACAGAAGTATTTCTGAGGAAGAGCCAAAAGGAGAAGATCATGCGGAAGCCCTACAACATCCTCGTTCTCTGTACCGGCAACTCGGCGCGCAGCATTTTGGCCGAGGCGCTCTTCAACACCATGGGCGCGGGCTGCTTCCAAGCCTACAGCGCGGGCAGCCATCCCAGCGGCCAGGTGAATCCCTTCGCCGTCGAGCAGGTGCAAGCGCTGGGTTACCCCACGGATAACCTGCGCAGCAAGAGCTGGGACGAGTTCGCCCAGTCCGGCGCGCCGGAGATGGACTTTGTGGTGACGGTCTGCGACAACGCGGCGGGCGAGGCTTGCCCCATCTGGCCGGGGCATCCGGTGACGGCCCACTGGGGCTTTCCCGATCCGGCGGCGGTCCAGGGCACAGACGACGAAAAGCGCGCCGCCTTTGCCCAAACCCTGCGCCAGATTCGCCATCGCGTGCAGCTCTTCCTGAGTCTGCCGCTGGAGACGCTGGACCGCATGGCCATCGAGAACCGGATGCGCGCCATCGGGCGGGAAGTTTTGACAATTGAGAACTGACAACCACCCTCACCCAAAAGTGGCGCGCTTCACCGTCTGGCGGAAATCTGCTCCGGTCATCTCCACGCGGACACACATCTCGGCCAGCCGCGACCTCATGCGGTCACCGATGCGGTCGCCCAGCGTGTCTTCGTTCTTGGCTGGCTTGTTGCCCTTTTCATCCGCTTTGAAACCGGCGCCTGCCGACAGATCGGCGTAGTTGGTGGTGATAATGGTGGTCTGCTTGTCGTTGTAGCGGGTATTCAGAATCAGCGCGACGGTGTCCCAGACCCACTCGTTTGGCTTCTGCGCGCCCAGATCGTCCAGCACCAGCACCTCGGCGCCAAAGACCGGCTTCAGCAGCTCTAGTTCTGTCGTTTGCACCTGCGGATTGTAGCTGTTCTGGATGCTCTTCAGCAGTTCGCGATAGTCGCAGAAGAGGCCCCGCACGCCGCGCTCCTGCACCAGCCGTCGCAACACGCCCACAGCCAGGTGCGTCTTGCCCACGCCAATCGAGCCGGTAAACAGCAGCCCCTTACCAGCCGTATCCACCGGATAAGCCTCGACAAACTTGCGCGCCGTCATGTGCGCGCGGCCCAGCGAGCCATCCGCCCCGCGAAAGGCCGTCTCGTAGCCATCCAGCGTGTAATGCCGGTAGCGCTCCGGGATGTGAGCAGCACCCAGCCGCCGCTCCTCGCGCTGCATCTCCTGGCACTCGCAGGCGCGCGAGACCCAACGCCCCTGCTCGTTGACCACCCGCACCAGCCCTACTCCATCGCAAATCCCGCATACACTCATCTCTTCAAGCCTAGCCTACCGGGCGGTTGAGCGCAGCAGTGCATCGCCTGTCCTTGTATGTGGAAAAGCTTGAGCGGAAGCTCGGCGCGATTGCCTACAATCAGTTGACAGGGATCAGGGAGAGTTCCGAATGAATCGAATGACTTTGCGCTTTGCTTGTCTTCTGCTTGCCGCTGGCGGCCTGCTTACCTCTTCCACGCTTCAGGCGCAAACCGCTGCTGTCCCCGCGCTGGCGGCGAAAACCGAAGCTGCACCCATCTCCGAGTGGCAGAAGCAGCAAAACGAGCGCATGCTTACGGATTTCCCCTGGCTGGCGCGTTACAAGGAGAATGATTTGAAGCTGGCTGCCCCAACGTCGGGCGAGAACCGCGTCGTCTTCATGGGCGACTCCATCACCGAGGGCTGGAATATCAGCGGCGAGGGCAATTATTTTCCCGGCAAGCCGTACATCAATCGCGGCATCAGCGGCCAAACCACGCCGCAGATGCTCGGTCGCTTCCGCCAGGACGTGATCAAACTTCAGCCCAAGGTGGTGGTGATCCTGGGCGGAATCAACGACATCGCTGGCAACACTGGACCCATGACGCTGGAGCAAACCGAGGACAATCTGGCCTCGATGGCCGAGCTGGCCGCCGCCAACCACATCCGCGTGGTGCTCTGTTCGGTGCTGCCAGCCTTCGATTTTCCTTGGCATCCGGGCCTCGTGCCCGCGCCCAAGGTGCTGGCGCTGAATCAATGGATCAAGGCCTACGCCGCCCAGCACGGCCATCTCTACGTGGATTACCACACGGCGATGAAGGACAGCCGCGACGGCCTGCCCGCCACGCTCAGTCATGACGGCGTGCACCCGCTTCCGGCCGGTTACGCGATCATGGCCCCGCTGGTCGAGGTCGAAATCGAGAAGGCGTTGAAGCAGCCGTAAGGCGGCAATTGCCTTTCCCGCCAATTCCCCCTACAATGGAATAGAACAATTGCAGGAAAGGTCTGTCCAGAGCGATGCCTAAGGAAAAGATTCACCCCCAATACGACGCAGTGAAGGTTTTGTGCGCCTGCGGAAGCAGTTTTGAAACCCGTTCGACCCACAAGGGCGAGATTCACGTGGAAATTTGCTCGGTTTGCCACCCGTATTACACCGGCAAGCAGCGTCTGGTCGATACCGCTGGCCGCGTCGAGCGCTTCCGCCGCAAGTACGCCAAAAGCGACAGCGCTGTGGCCGCTGCGGCAGCAACCAAGTAACCGCGCCCCGGCAAAGGGTTCGCACCACGAGGGCCTCCGCCAAGGCGGGGGCCTTATTGTGTTGCTCTGCGCTGATACGTTCGCGCGCCAGGCGTATGGTTTTAATTGGAAGCAGCCCGACCTTCCATTGCAAGTAAGACCGGAATGAACTGCCGCCAACTTGCTAACTCGCGATTTCCGCGAAGCGGAAGCTAACCTGCTGATTTTGTTGAAAGCAACTTCCTCTTTGACCGCCTTGTCCATTGGGAGACTTCCGCTATGCCCCGCACAAAACGCTCCATTCAAGTGGCAACGACCATCGATGGCTTTTCGCTGATCTGGAATCTGCATCGTGAGCAGCAGTTGACCACCGCTGAGGGCTGGCGGGGCGTGGCCATCCATGTCAAGGTTGCCGAGGGCGTGCGCAAAGAGCTTTGGCTGGAGTACCCGGCGGTGAAAACGCAGAAGGTTGGCTACACCCGAACCGACTTCGTCCAGCAGAATATCTCTCACGCGAAGGTGGAAGCGCACATCCGCCGTGCGATGGAAGCCGGCTGGGATCCCGCTTCTCGCGGCCAGCGGTTCATCTATGAAGTGGATGAACTGCCGGGCTAAGTTGAAGCTTTAACGCAGATCGACTCATTGCATTGTGTTACGCCCAGGATGAACTGCCGCCAACTTGCTAACTCGCAATTTCCGCGAAGCGGAAGCTAACTTGCTGATTTTGTTTACCAAACGCTTCTACCAACTTTTTTGATCCTGAAAAGCGGTGGCCGTTTTGCGCCAATATCGTGCGAGAATAGCTCCATGGCCGTTGTGCAAGTCCAAACCTATCTCGGTCGAGCCAGAGACTTCCTTGAAGGATTCAACCTTCTCAGGGACGATCTGGATGAGTTCAGGTTTTCCTCTGCATTGCTTGGCATTCATTGTGCAATTTCCTATAGCGATGCTTTGCGAACTGGTATGGGCTGTGAAAATGTGTCATCGGACGATCATCGCAACGCGGCAGATGATTTGAAAAAACGCCTCAATGAAGATCAAAGGCTCGAAAACCTGCGCGGGGTTGAGCATCTTAAAAGTCTCCTCTCCAAGAAGAGCAGGATTGAATATGCGTCTGAGACCGCGCGAAGAGATGAGGTCGAGGACATTGTCAAACATGCCCGTCGCTTCGCGGACTGGGCAGAGAAAACAGGAAGGGCTTTGAAGATTTGGGGGTAGTGAGATGATTGAAGTTCAAATCGAGCATGGATTAGGTCGGGCAAAGAACGTAGTGCAGGATTTTTTGGTTCACAAGCTGTTATATCCAAAGGTCTATCTCGATGCCGAATTCAATGGTAAGAAGGTTGATGTGCTCGCGATTGACCGCGAGGGCACAGGCGACGTTCATGCCGTCTATGTCATTTATCAAGGAACGGATATTGAGAATGCATTGGAGACTATCGTTTCAAATATTGAAGCCCCTCCTCCTCCGGCGAATACCCTCCCGCATTTTATCTACGCTGCCGTCGTCAACAATGGGCCGGGCGCAAGCAAATATGTCCCGCCGGAATATATCATTCAAAAGTCGTTTGCCAAGGATGGCGTGGGTCGCATGGGAATCTTGTATTTAGATTTGTGCGAAGACGATCCCAAGTATCAGGTTCGGGTCATTCTAAGGGCTGAGCGCTTCCGCAACTCAAAAGAGCTTGTTGAGATGGCCGATCAATTTGTTGCCTCGCATACCGCAAATTGGGAACTCCACGAGTAGCAGTCCAACTGCTCCCAAACAATCGCCGGAACAGGATGCAGATTATTTCCGGCATTTTGCTACCCTGAATTCTGGACGGCCTCTTCAGACAGACCGTCTCGGATTCAGCCGGGGAAGGCACCCCCCTCCCCCCCCCTATTTACTGTGAAACTGTGAGACTGTGAACAATTTTTCTTCCTGTCAGGAGTTTTTCCTGACGATCAGGCGGCGCAAATGGCAGGCAAAGGCTTTACCGTGAGAAAGAACTGGGACAACCCAGCCGAGCACCAGATGCCCGCCAATGCGCGGGTGCCTGCCGAGATGCGCATTGGGCCTGTGGTGGTAGCTCCCGCCACGGTTCTCGCGCCCATGGTTGGGGTCACCGACACCGTCTTTCGGCGGTTTATTCGCCACGCAAGTTTGTTTACCGCAGGTATAGAGGGTATGGAATCCCAGGTCTCAGAATCGAGACCTGGGGCACCCGAAATCAATTCTGCGGTGACCAATGAAAAATCCGGCTGCGGCCTCTTGATGACCGAGTTCACCTCCGCCGACGGCCTGGCCAGGATGCGCGAGACCAAGCGCCAACGCTATCTGACCTTTTATGACGACGAACACCCCATCGGCGCGCAGCTCTTCGGAGCCAATCCGGAGACGCTGGCCGAGGCGGCGCGCATCGTCGAAGAGACCGGCTTCGATCTGGTAGACCTGAATCTGGGCTGTCCGGCCAAGCGGGTCGTCGGCTCTAACGGCGGCTCCGGCCTGCTGCGCGATCTGCCCCGCATTCAAGAGATCTTCCGCGCCGTGCGCAAGGCGGTCACCATTCCCTTCACCGTCAAGTTCCGCCTCGGCTGGAATGACGCCGACATTATCTGCCTGGAACTGGCGCGCATGGCCGAGGCCGAGGGGCTAGACGCCCTGGCGCTGCATGCCCGCACCCGTGAGCAGGGCTACACCGGCCAGGCGCGTTGGGAGTGGATTGCGCGTGTGAAAGATGCGGTCAAGATTCCCGTCATCGGCAACGGCGACATCCGCACGCCGGAAGCTGCGGCGGCGATGGTGGAGCAGACCGGCTGCGACGCGGTGATGATTGGCCGCGCCGCCCCGGCCAACCCCTGGATCTTCCGCCAGATTGCGCAGTACACGGCCACCGGCAGCTACGACCGGCCCACCTTCGATGATCGCTACCGCATGATCCGCGCTTATTTTCAAATGCTGCTGGACGAGGCCGAGGCTACCAAGGATCTGCCCCGCGCCGCGCGCCTGGGTGAGACCTCCGGCAAGATGAAGCAGTTCGCCACCTGGTTCACGCACGGCGTACCGGGCGGTGCCAAGCTACGGGCCGCCATCTATCACGCGCGCACCGGTGCCGACGTGCTCGCGCAAGTGGACGCCTTCTTTGCTGCCCAGCTTGCCGCAGGCGCGGAGCCGGAGGCAGAAGAATCTGGGTTCGCGGAGTTTCCCGAAGAGATGCAACGCTGCGATTGACAGAGCTTTCAGTGAGGAAGCTACAACAGATACCAGAGCAGTCCAATCACTCCGCCCAATCCCAGCAGAAAGACGGACCCAGCCACAACAATCGCCAGCGGTTGATGCGCGTGCTCGTCCTCGGTCTCGGGAGGCTGAATGATCCGAGCCATCTCTATGCCGACACCCTCCGCCCCGCCCGTGGCAAGGACCAGCGTCAGCAGATTGCGAGCGGCGGAATCCGCCGTAGCGCTGTCCGCCGCCGCCTGAATCTCCTGCTCCGCGACGGCCCTCCACAGGCTGTCGGAGCACAGCAGCAATGTATCGCCTACTGCCAGTGGAACCTGTTCGATATCGATCTCCACGGCCAACTGCTGGCCTAGGCTGCGCGTGAGCACTTTGGCCTCTGGATGATGCAGCGCCTCGAAGGCACTGAGCATTTTGTGATCGAGCATCTCCTGAACGACCGTGTGATCGATCGTCAACCGGTGCAGGCGTCCGGCGCGCAGCAGGTAAGCACGGCTATCACCTATGTGACCGATCCAAGCGTGGGTAATATCGCCGTCCTGCTGAAGCAGAGCCACCAGCAGGGAAGCACGAAAGTCCTGAGGCGAGGAACCCTGCGTGGCAGCGGCGGCCAATAAACCCGCATTGGCGTGCTCAGAGGCCTCCCGAATCGCTCTTTCGGTCGGATAGTTGGACGGCAAGGCGGACAGATGCGTGTAAAAATGCTGCACCACCCTGCGCGCCGCCACGGCACTCTCATGGTTGCCGGCCACGCCATCGGCGATCAGCAGCAACTCGCCCAGCGCCAGACCGACATGAAGGACGGATACCTGATTCTCCGCGCTATGGACGGGCTGTTCACACTCTTCGGCGAAGAGGATGATGGGGTGCCCATGGATCGCTAGACTGCTCATGCCTGAACCTCGCATACAGGACAGAACTTGCGCTAGAGGGGGGAGGCGCAATGAGGAAACAAAGCAAATCAAATCGCATACGCTTCCACCCGTCTCGATGGGGCGGTGGATAGTGATTGCAGGCCGGTCTTGCTGAGGACTGCGTGCAAACCACAGTCCAAAAGCCGCAGACCGCTACTCAACAAATCACTTTTCGGTCAGTATGCTGAAATCATTTTAATGACAGTAAATGGGAAAACACCGAAAATAAACACCTTGTCTGAATATATTTTCACTAAAACTGCGGAAAACTACGCACTAATTGCGGTGCAATGCGCCAGTAATCGCTAACTCCCGCAATCTGCATTCCAAACAATTCTCAATGCTGGTCCGCCCAAATCTTTTCTGGAATCGCTTTCCCCTTTGACGGCCAAAGTCTTCATGCCGCCTTCAGAGAATGCCGGTTTCCAGTCCTTTCAGCACCGCCCGAATGCGATCCCGGACTCCTAGCTTGGAAAGGATGCAGGAAATATGATTCTTGACGGTTCCTTCCGACGCATCCAGAGCATCGCCAATCTCCCGATTGCTATAGCCGCCAGCCATCAGCCGCAATACCTCGGCCTCGCGCCGGGTGAGCGGCTCAGGCGATTCCATGCTTTCAAACTCCGTCCGATTTCCCTCCAGCCTTCTCCGCGCCTGCTCGGTCACGGCGGGCCGGATAATTGTCTCGCCCGCCGCCACCAGGCGAATAGCTTCGGTGAGCCGTTCCACGGAAACGTCCTTCAGCAAAAAGCCACGCGCTCCGGCGCGGATTCCTTTCAGCAGCGCGTCATCGTCGTCGAAGGTCGTCAGCAGAATAGTCGGAGGAAGCGCATCCGCCGCTCGCAATTCCTCCAGAACCTCGATGCCGGATCGCTTCGGCATCCTCACATCCAGCAGCACCACGTCGGGTCGGTGTTCGCGAATCACAGAGATCGCCTCTTCGCCATCCGCTGCCTCCGCCACCACGTCAATCTCCTGCCCCAGGCTCAACAGTCCGCGAATCCCGCGCCGCACCAGCATCTCGTCCTCCACCAACACCACACGAATCATGCCAGCTCCTCTGTGCTCGGAATGCGGGCGCATAATGTGAACCCCGCGCCCAGGCGGCTTTCATATTTCAATTCACCGCCCACTTCCTCCAGCCGTTCCGCCATCCCCTTCAACCCGTTCCCCGGCAAAATACTGGCCGCCCCATGTCCATCGTCGCGGACAACCAGCTCCCATTCAGCCCCGGTCTCTTTCATCTCAACCCACAGATTCTGCGCGCCCGCATGCTTGATTGCATTTGTAATTGCCTCTTGCACGCAACGAAAAACAACGTGAGCGCAGACGGGGTTCATGCGCTCCACATTGCTTGGCAATTCAATGTGAATGCGTGGCGCAACAATGCCATGACTCAGCAGCTCAAGCGCCTGTCGAAGGTTCGCCTGCCGCGGATCGCGCAGCCCACCAACCACTTCGCGCACCTCGGACAGCAGCAGCTTGGCCACCAGATGAGCCTCATTCACCGGCTCGGCCGCCCGACCCTCCACCAGATGCGAGGCCAGTTGCAGGTTGATGCTCAATCCCGCCAGATGATGCCCCACCACATCATGCAACTCACGCGAGATGCGCAGCCGCTCGGCCAGACGAGTTTCATCCGACAAGAGAGACTGCGTTGCGATAAGTTCGGAATGAACGCGAGCCAGTTCCCGGTGGTTGCGTGACTCGCTCACCGCCAGATAACCGCCACCGAATGCGAAAGCCTGCCAGGCAAGCATATAGAAAATGGTGCCCGAAAAAGATACCGCGAGAGGAGTATGCGCCAGTTCATCCACGGGAACAAAGTCACCGGCGGCAACGGCTGCCGCGCTGATGGCGATAATGGCGAACCACTGAAATGCAAGCCACTTGAGTGCTTGGCGAATCGACAGCATCAGCGGCAATTCAAGAGCGACAATGTAGGCAAGCTCACCGGGAAGCACGAGAGAACAGGTCATCTGAAAGGCGAGCAGACTGACGGCGAATTTTGTAGCTCGCCCACTCCCCACGCTGCGCGTATTCCACCAGAAGGACGCGGCAAATCCAAATGCAAGCACCAGGACGATTGCGCAGATCATGACCGGCGAAGTTAGAAATAAATGCGCACCATGAGCCGCGCCGGTTGCTCGTTGCGTCGCTGCAAGCGTAAACCATAACTCGACGATAGCCGGAAGCGGCACCAGCAAGCAGGCAATCAGGCCCGCGTATCGAAAGATTTGCCTTGGCTCGAGCGTGGCTGGCCTCCGTGGGCAATCATAGAACATTTAGATTGCAGACACATATGCCGAAAGTCATGGAATTCTTCCACGACTTCCGGCACTTGTGGGGAATTTCTCCGCGGTTCTTAATAGAGACAAGGAGAAAAATAATGAACAATACTCTGAAATTTGCAGTTTTGCTAACTATGGCTTTTCTCTGCTGTGAAGGCTTTGCGGCAAGAGCCATATCACAGCAGAGTGATCAAGGCACAACAACCACGCAGCCGGGCGACGGCAAGAGCGTCAGTATAGCGACTCTGCACCAAGGAACGCCGGTGCAGTTATCCTTTGCTGTCTCCGTCACTTCGAAGACCGTCAAGGTGGGCGACACGGTTCCGCTCGTTCTTACGCAAGACCTCGTGATAGACGGAGGAACCGTTGCCAAGGTCGGCGCGATTGCAGTCGGCGAGATCACTGCCGTAAAAAAGGCTGCCATTTCCGGGCGCTCCGGTTCGCTCAGCATACGACTCAACACTCTTCGCGCAGGCGATGCGAAGATCAAGCTGAGCTCCTCCACGTCCAGGGATGGAGATACTGAGGCTCATTACAGCCGTCCCTATCACATGAAGTTTCCCATGGGCGCGGTGAGAACCGGAGACGATGTCGATATCAAACAGGGAACCGCGCTGACCGCATATGTGGCCGAAGACATCTCGCTCCCGGCCACGTATTTCTCGACATTGGATATGCCTGAGCACAATTTATTCGTGATAACGGAGAAGGCGCAAGTCGAGGTTGCTCTTGCGCCTCGCGTGCCTTCTCAACCTTCAGCGGCAGCAAGGATTATTCTTGTGAATGAATACTGCTGAGAGGAATTGACCCATGTTTCATATTCTTCGCCATTATGCTGCCTGCCTGCTTATCGGCATCTGCTTTGTGGTTCACGCGACTCCATCGACTGGACAGCGCGCCGCGCTGATACTGCGTGAAGGAACGCCGGTATCGCTGGCCTTCGGCGGACCGCTGAGTTCGAAGACTGCGGCAGTAGGCGACATGGTGACGCTTGTGCTTGCGCAGGATATCAAGGTTGACGGGGTGATTGTGGCAAAGGCTGGATGCGTCGCACTCGGTAAGATCACTTATGCGAAAAAAGCGGCCTTTGCCGGGCGCTCCGGTTCGCTCAGCATACGGCTCGACGACCTGAACACCGGCGACAAGAAGATCAAACTCAGAGCGTCGTGGAAGAAGGATGGGGAGAGTGAGGTGCAGTATTCACGTCTGTACAATCTGAAGTATCCGATGGGGTTGTATCGAACGGGAGATGATGTCGAGATTGCATCGGGAACATCACTGCTTGTCTTTGTCGCCGAAGATATCTCGCTTCCAATAGAACACTAATAACGTCCAACACTGAGACCTTATGCGAATTTCAACCCACTTTCGACTACGACAGTGGCGCGGTAGACACCGCTCCGCGAAGAAAGGTGATGTATGCTCTTTTATTGCCGTAGCTATTTTGTTGGCATCCTGATGAGTGCTTGCGTACTGGCTCACACAACGTTTGCATTTGCTCAAAACGCCAACCCCGCATTGGTTGCCAGCATCGAACCTTCGGATGCGCCCACTCCCGCAACGGTTGCGGGAAGCCTGCACGGCACGGTGACCGACGCCAATGGAGCTTTGATTGCGAACGTATCCGTTGTCTTGGAAAACCTGGAAACGCATGAACGGCGTGTTGTTGCGACGGATGAAAGCGGCGCTTTTCACCTTGACCCAGTGCCCGTTGGAAGATACAAAATCACAGGAACTGCCAAGGGGTTCGCATCTGCCGTATCCGATGAGGTTGCGATTCGTTCCAGCGAAAAGGTGGAACTGAAACCGCTTGTGTTACAGGTTGCTTCCGTCGCTGAAAATGTCGAAGTAACTGTTTCACGCCACGAGTTAGCCGAAGAGCAGATCAAGGTAGAGGAGCAGCAAAGATTAGGTGGTGTCTTCCCCGAATTTTTTATCAGCTATAAATGGGATGCCGTACCGCTGAACGCGAAACAGAAGTTTGAGCTTGCCTGGAAGAGTTCCATCGATCCTGTTACATTGACCATGACTGGAGCGATTGCCGGATACGAACAGGCGCGCAACAACCTCCGTCCATTCGGCCAGGGAACGGAGGGCTTCGCCAAGCGCTACGGGGTGAATTACGCGGATGCATTCAGCGACAATATGATCGGCGGTGCCATCCTGCCCTCCATCTTCCATGAGGATCCGCGCTATTTTGTCAAAGGAACAGGAAGTACACAGTCGAGGATTTTTCACGCCATGGAGTTTCCCTTTGTTTGCCGGGGAGACAATGGCCGTTCGACGCCTAACTTTTCTCTCATGCTGGGTGCCTACGCCTCCGCCGAACTCTCCAACACTTACTATCCCTCCAACTCCAGAACTAACATCACAGCCAACAATATGCTGCTCAGTTTTGGTGCGGCGTCCGTCTCCGATCTCATGCTGGAGTTTGTATTTCCGCACATCACAACCCATGTTTCCAAAAAGATGGATGCCAGCCAGCAGTTGATCCTGCGCGAGGGATCTCTTGTGCACCTCGCCGCGACAGAAGAGATGAAGCCTGACGATGAAAAGGTGGGAAAAACCGTTGCCTTTGCGCTGATCGCCAATCTCGTGCAAGACGGCGTAACCGTCGCCAAGGCCGGTAGCAAAGCATACGGCGAAGTGATCCAGGCCAAGGCGGAAAGCGGAAACGAGGGAGAGGTGCGTGTACAGCTTGACTATCTTCTGGCTGGTGACGTTCAAGTCAGGCTGAGAGAAACGAAGAAGCGGGGCGGAGAAACAGTCATTCTCTACGGTCCCTCTGGCAAAGCAATCCCGCCCTCCAAAGCGGGCAAAGTAACGCATCTCCACGCAGGCTCCGCGCTGACTGCGTACGTTGCCCAGGACATCGCCCTGCATCCGGCGCAATGAACCGGCTGAAGATCTCCGATAAATTTGCGGCCTCAGATGATACGTTATTTCTAAAGGCCTTTCATGAACAGACGCACGCGCAGAACAATCTGGATCGTTGCCGCAGTCTTGGTGCTCGTGGGCGCGGCCATCTTCCTGCGCTATGTTGCCCCGCCTGAGGCCGCGCGCCTCTTGCCTGAGTCCGACGGCATTCTCTACTTCAACGTGAAGACGGTGCGCAGCTTTGCTCATTTCAAGGACTTGAAGCCGCCTCAGCACGCTGAGGATTATCAGCAATTTATTGACGCCATCGGCATCGATCCGGAGCGGGACGTGGACGAGGTGGCCATCGCGCTGCATCGCATGGCGGACCCCAGCGGGCCGAATGGTCCCGTCGCCTACTCGATGGTGCTGGCAGGCAAGATCACTGGCGCGCGGCTGAATGGCTGGCTGGAGGCGCACGCGGCAAGCCGCGAGTCCTACGCAGGGCACACCATCTACTCGATCCCCTCCGAGGGCCGGACCGTCCGCGTGGCGCAGATTGGCTACGATATGGTGGCCGTCTCCAACTATCCGACGACGGAGATGATTCACGCGATGCTGGAGCGCCACGCGACCGCCGCGCTGCCTTTTGCTGGCTCAACCCTGCTGGCCCGCCACTGGGATTACCTATTTTGGACGCCGCCCCGGCCAACGGTGCCGCTGCTCTCGCGCAGGCTGGCTTGGGGCGTGGGGCAGATCGGCTTGCCCTTCACCGACGACTGCGACGCTGCCGCCGGTGAAGATCACCCCGGCCCGCATGGAAGCATCGGAAGAATCTTGGGCCTGCCCGTGCCCCGCAATTGCTCGATCAGCATCTTGGGACTTTCGCTACCGCTGAAGGCCGACTCGACGATTGTGGCCAGCGCCGCTCCAACGCTGGAAGGCTCGCTGCGGTTGCGGATCGAGGAAGAGACTCCGAGCGAGGAGGCAGCAGCCCGCCAGGTTGCCGCGCTCACTGTGCTGGTAACGCTGGCCCGCGGCTTCACCGTCCCGCTGAGCGAAAACGCGGACAACAACGGCTTGAAAGAACTGCTGAAGACCGCCGTGGTGAGCCAAAAGCGCGATCGAGTGGTGGTGACGGCCACCGTGGGTCGCTCACTCTTCAGCGCCGCGACAACTGAAAGCGCTCCTCCCAAAAACTTCTGATTGACCCAGGAAACAGCAACGGCTCCCAAACTGTTGGGAGCCGTCTTGAAATGATGCGAAAAACCCTAATTTGCCTTTGAATCGCCCGCGCCGGGTTCGTTGAACGCAATCTGCGCATAGGTGGTGCGCAGGTACTTGTGCGGATTCACCGGCACATTATGGACGCGCACTTCATAGTGCAGATTGGGACCGGTTACACGTCCCGACAGACCCACATAGCCGATCACCTGGCCCCGAATGACGTGCTGCCCCGCCACCACGGTCATTGCCGAGAGATGGGCATAGACAGTGACAACATCGTGCCCATGATTGATCCTGACCTGCCGACCGTATCCGTTGGCCATGGCGGCTTCGGTCACGTCTCCGTCCGCGGAGGCGCGCACCGGCGAACCCACTGGCGCGTCAATGTCGATGCCGGAGTGAAAAGCGCCTTCGCCGTTGATCGGATCCTGCCGCTCACCAAAGCTCGAACCAATTCGTCCTTCCAGAGGCCACAGCGACGGCGCGTCAGCCAGTTCCGTCCAGTCGCCGGCAAAGCTTTGCGACAGCCCGCCCTCCAAGGCGCGCGAGAGGCGCCCCGACAGCGCCTGGCTGCGGAGTTGATAAAACTGGTCCACGCTGAGCTTGACCTGCTGCTGGTCTGGATCGTCGGTCAGCGCCAAGCTACCGGCTGTCGGCTCGGTCGCAGCGGTCGCAGTTTTGCCCAGTTTGTTCTGGCGCAATCCGTAAAGCGCCGTTACTTCATTGGCCAAGGCACCCAGCGAGGCTACCTGCACATTGCGGTCATGCGCAATCTGCGCCATCTGTTTGTAGTTCTTGCTCAGATTTTCTTTGTCCTGCCGGAGTTGATTGAAACTCTCGGTCTTCAGTAGCATCCGGGTATAGGAGCCTGCCAATCCAACGATAGTAAAGGTGCCAACCAAGGCGGCGGCGACAAACATATAGACATAGCGAATCGGCAGGGAAATCCTGCGGATCTCCCCGTCTTCATCTCTCGCAACAAACAGAATGTAATAGCGCTTGCGCAGCATCTTCGCCTTTCATCCCTGCCTGATTGCAGGGCCGCAATTCGCCGCATACTCAACCGAAGTTCCAGGCAGCGGAGCGCATTCACTCCCCAACTTACGCGCTCACCTATAAAGGACATTCTTCCAGAACGTCCCTCTAGGCTAGCAAAATGGAGATAGAACAGTCAATTAAATTCTCCCTCACCTGTCTGCTATATCGTTGCAAAATCAGTGCAAAAATAGCCCAATCTGACAATAATTCCACAAATACTAGTGCAACGTTGTCCTATTCTTGGAATGTGAGTCTGAAACGTTTCTATTCGGGAAACCACGCCCCCGCAGTCCTGACCGGGCAAGGCGAACTTGCCCTGCTCAAAGAAATTCGCGCGCGCAGCCATCGCACCTCCAGCGCAGGAATCCGCCTGGGCATCGGCGATGACTGCGCCCTGCTGGCTCCGCGCAAAGGCGAAGAAATCGCCGTAACCACGGATCTGTCCATCGCCGGTCGCCACTTTCGTCTGGACTGGCACCAGCCGGAGAGCGTCGGCCATCGTGCGCTGGCGCGCGGCCTCAGTGATCTGGCCGCCATGGGTGCGCGTCCCGTAGCCGCCTTTCTTTCGCTGGGGCTGCCGCGTGAGCTGACACTATCAGCTGGCCAGCGCAATGCACGCTCCTGGGTGCAACGCTTTCTCGACGGCCTGCTCACCCTGGCCGAGAGCCACAAAACCACGCTGGCCGGCGGCGATCTGGCCGAGTCACCGATTGCGTTGGCCGACATCATTCTCGTTGGCGCGGTTCCGCATGGGTGCGCCCTGCTCCGTTCCGGCGCGCGCGACGGCGACCTGCTCTACGTCACTGGCGCTCTCGGCGGAGCTGCCGCCGGATTGGCGCAGTTGAAAGAGTTGGCCTCCGCAACCGGAAGTGAACCGCCACGCATCCCTGCAAAGCTGGCCGTTCAACTTGCGCCGCACCTCTATCCCCAGCCGCGCATTGCCCAGGGACTCATGCTCCAGCGGCGCGGCTTGGCCTCTGCGGCGCTCGACATCAGCGACGGCCTCTCCACCGATCTGGCTCACCTTTGCGAGGAGTCCGGCGTCTCCGCTGTGCTTGATGCCGCGCTTCTACCGATTCATCCGGCGGCAACTCTCCATCAGGCTCTTCACGGTGGCGAAGACTACGAACTGCTCTTCACCGCCCCCGCTGTGGCACGTTTGCCTCGCTCCATTGCTGGCGTCCCGATCACCCGTATTGGCCACATCGTCAAACAGAGCAAAGGCCAGCCCGACCTCACGCTCATCACCGAGCAAGGCCCCCAACCACTTCAACCGCACGGCTGGGAGCATTTCGGTTGACCCACGGTTGATCGGCCAAAATAGCAAAGACTCAACGTAAATAGCTTTGTTCAGCCGAGGGCGATTACAACGGCTCCAGCGGTGACCAGCAGGCCACCAATGATGGCAGGGATGGTGAGCTTTTCGCCGAGCAGCAGCCATGCGAAGAGAATGACCAGCGGAACACTGAGCTTGTCCAGCGGAGCCACGCGGGAGGCTGGGCCGAGTTGTAGAGCGCGGAAGTAGCAGAGCCAGGAAAGACCGGTGGCCAAACCGGAGAGGCTGAGAAAAAGCACCGTTCGGCGGTCGAGGGAGCGCAGCTCGGCCAAACCTCCGGCTCCGGGCTTGGCGAACGCGAAGACGATGCCCCACGCGAAGATCAGAACGACACTGGTGCGCAGCGCCATGGCCAGGTTCGAGTCCACATGCTTGACGCCCACCTTGGCCAGCAGGGCCGTGGCGGCGGCAAAGGTTGCTGAAAGCAATGCCCACCCAATCCAACTCATGGAGCTATCTTACGCGTGGAACGTTGCCAGAGGTCGTCTACACTAAATCTCATGGAGATAGGCAAAGCGAGCAAGACTGCGCTGGGCGTGGCGATTCGGCGTGCGGCGCATCAGTTGGCGGACCAGCCGCCGGTGCTGGACGATCCTATCGCCGTGCGCCTGGTGGGCAACGAGTTTTCCGACAAGATGCGGCGCGCCATGCATCCGGTGGGGCGGGACGCGCGGGCCTACATGGCGGTGCGTAGCCGCTACGTGGAAGAGCAACTGGCTGGATTCGTGGCGCAGGGCGGCACACAGTACGTCGTTCTAGGTGCTGGGTTGGACACCTTCGCCTATCGCAATCCCTTCCCAGCCCTGCGCGTCTTCGAGGCGGATCTTCCCGCATCGCAAAAGGCGAAGCGACGTATGCTGACCAAGGCGGGTATTGCTGCGCCTGAGTCGCTGACCTTTGCCACGCTGGATCTGGAGCATCACACCCTCACCGAAGACCTGATCCTGGCAGGCCTGGACATCAGCAGAACGGTTTTCTTTGGCTGGATGGGCGTTGCGCCGTATCTGACGCCGGAGGCCTTCCACTCCACGTTGACGGCCATTGCCGCGTTGCCGAAGGGCAGCGGCGTGGGCTTCGATTACACGGTTGATCCGGAGACTCTGAACGCGGTGGGGCGAACGGCCTTCAAACGGGTGGCGGAGCGCGTGGCTGCGGCGGGTGAGCCTTTCCAGCTTTTCTTTACGCCGGAAGGGATGGAGGCGGAGCTGCGCAAGGCAGGATTTCAACGCATGGAGCAGTTGGATTACAGCCAACTCAATGAGCGCTACTTCCGCGATCGCGAGGATGGGCTGAAACTGTCGGCTGTCAGGCTGGGAATGCTGGCAGCGGCTTGGGTATAGTTGTGAAGTTCATGGCCTAAGCAATACTGACGGGTCTCTCCGTGGAATTGCCAGGCATATCGCTTGACCCAGTCTTGAATTGTATCTACTATTGTTACAGATGAACGTTAGCACTCGATTTACGGTGGCACTACATATTCTTACGCTGCTCGCCTCGGCTCCCGGAGAGGCGCTCACGTCGGAGTATATTGCCGGAAGTGTAAATACAAATCCGGTTGTGGTGCGTAGACTGCTTGGAGTGCTTCGTAAAGTGGGGATCGTTTCATCGCAGCCTGGGAATGGCGGCGGATGGGAGCTTGCAAAGAACCCGGAGAAACTCACGTTGCGGGATGTGCGCCGGGCCGTCAATGAGGGATCGCCGTTCTCGATGCACAATCAGCCGCCGAACCCAAAATGTCCCGTCGGCAAGAACATCCAGCAAGCACTTTGGCCGGTTTATGAGCAGGCTGAGCGAGCCATGGAAAAGAAACTCTCACGGACCACCATCTCATCACTTTTGGAAGCGGTTCAACACAAAGGGCAAGGTTAACTTTTTTTCATCTTATTTGTAACCGTTATGGTTACTAATCGACAATAACTGCAAGATTCAACCTCAGAAAGAAAGTACAAACATGACAATCGCAATTACCGGAGCCACCGGCCAGCTTGGTCGGCTTGTCGTCAATAAACTCAAATCCAAGGTTTCCGCAGACAATATCGTTGCGCTCGTCCGCAACCCAGCCAAGGCCGTCGATCTGGGTGTGACGGCGCGCGAGGCCGATTACGGCAACCCCGCTTCGCTGGAGCGCGCTCTCTCTGGCGTCGAGACGCTGTTGCTCATCTCATCGAACGAAATTGGCAAGCGTTCCGCGCAGCATCGCAATGTGATTGAAGCGGCCAAGAAAGCCGGAGTGCAATGGATCGTCTACACCAGCCTGCTCCACGCGGAGACGTCGGCGATCAAGTCGCTCTCTGGAGAGCATCTGGATACGGAAGCCGCCCTGAAGGCTTCTGGCTTGCCGTTTACGCTTCTGCGCAATGGCTGGTATACCGAAAACTACACAGCTTCGATTCCTGGCGCGATTGTTGGCGGCGCGTTTCTGGGCAGCGCTGGCGACGCCAAGATATCCTCGGCCGCACGCGCGGATTATGCAGAAGCGGCGGTTGCTGTGCTGACTAGTGAAGGGCACAAGGGCAAAATCTACGAACTGGCAGGCGATAAGTCGTACACGCTCAGCGAACTGGCGGCGGAGATCTCCCGTCAAACGGGGAAGACCATTCCCTACAAGAATCTGTCCGAGGTGAATTACGCCACAGCGCTGGCGGGTTTCGGCCTTCCTGCCCCAATTGCGCAAGCCTATGCCAGCTTCGATACCGGAGCCGCGCAGGGAGCGCTCTTCGACGACGGGCACCAGCTATCGAAACTAATCGGACACCCCACGACGCCACTGGCGACATCCGTAGCGGATGCTCTGAAGGCGTGAAATGGTTGCTGAAAGGCTGAGGGTTGAGGAGTCTGCAAATCGGCCTCCTCAATGGGTGAACAGTGGCGTTACTCGTACCGCAATGCCTCGATCGGGTCCATGTTAGCGGCCTTCCAGGCGGGGTAAATGCCGAAGACCAATCCGATCAGGCAGGAGACTGTAAAGGCAACGATGACCCACACCGGCGAGAGCGATGCATGAAGGAAGGAGACGGCATAGTGCAGGATCAGCGTAAGCAGTGAACCGCCAAGAATGCCGACGATCCCGCCCACCACGCACAGCGTTACCGCTTCCAGCGTGAATTGCAGCAGAATATTCTTCCTGGTTGCGCCGATGGCCTTGCGGACGCCGATCTCCCGCGTGCGCTCGGTCACCGAGACCAGCATGATGTTCATCACGCCCACGCCGCCCACCATCAGGCCGACGGAAGAAACGGCGACCATGAAGGAAAACAGGCCGACGGTTAGGGTATTCCACATCCGCGTCAGCGAGTCGGGGCCAAAGATGGCGAAGTTATCGTCCTGCTCCAGCCGGACTCCGCGGCGGGTGCGTAGCAGTTCGCGAACCTCTTCGGTCACAATCTGCTTGTGGGCAGGATCGTCGTATTTCACGGTGATCCAGAAATCCTTCAGCTCGGGATGAAGCTGGCGGAAGGTCGTCAGCGGAAAGTAGGCGGAGTTATCCTGTTCATTGCGTCCGCTGCCGAAGGGCTGGGGCTGCAAATCCAGCACGCCGATGACGGTAAAGATGCTGCCTCCGCAATCGACATCCTTGCCGAGGGGATCTTCGTCGGGAAATAGATCCTCGGCGGAATCATGGCCCAGAACCACCACCTTGGCGGTGCGCTCCTCTTCGGAATCGGTCCACATCCGGCCCTCCGTTAGCTCAATGTCGGATGTCTCCTTGACCTGCGGTGTGGCGCCGGTGAGAGTCGTGTTCTGAATATTGTGAGCGCCGTGCTTGAGCGAAATGTTTCCGACGGTGGGCTGAAAAGTCTGAGAGGTCAGCTCCGGATCAACGGCAACGACGTAGGGCAGGCTGCGCATGGCCACGCCGTCCTCATAGGTCAGCCTTTTGCGGTTGAGTTCCTCGGTGGTGGGCCTTTTCCCAAAGGGTTCAAAATGGTAGACCCACAGGGCGTTGGTACCCAGCGTGTTGACGAACTGCGCGATATTAGTGTTCAACCCATTGATCGCCGAGGAGATCAGGATCACCGTGGCGATGCCGATGCTGATGCCCAGAATGGTCAGGCCGGAGCGCAGCTTGTTCTTGCGCAGTGTGTCCAGCGCCAGGAGTACGGATTCTTTTGAATCGCTCAGTCTCATGGTTAAAGCTCCGCTCTCAGGGCAGTGATGGGATCAAGGCTGGCAGCCTTATAGGCCGGATAAACGCCAAAGAACAAGCCGACCGCCGTGGCCACAATCAGACCTACCAGGATCGACCAAAGCGCTACAACAAAGGGGAAGGAAATGGCAATCGCAATCAGCTTGGCGATACCAATGCCCAGAACGACGCCGATCAGGCCTCCGGCCAGCGACATGGTGCCGGACTCGATCAGAAATTGCAGCATGATGTCGTTGCGGCGCGCGCCGAGGGCCTTGCGGACGCCGATTTCGCGTGTGCGCTCGGTGACCGAAACCAGCATGATGTTCATGATAACGATGCCGCCAATCACCAGCGAGACGGCGGCAATGGCGGCGACCACGGCTCCGAAGTTATTCAGAATCTTGCTCAGCATATTCTGAAAGGTGGCGCTGGTATCCACGGAAAAGGTATCCGGCGTGCCCGGTGCCAGATGGCGGCGGGCGCGCATGATGACGCGCAACTCATCGGAGACCGCATCGATCACCTCACCGCCCCCGCCGGCATCGGCGTAGATCGACAGGGTGCCTTGCGCCCCATACTGTTGAAGGAATGCCATGAGTGGAATGGAGACCCAGTTGTCCATGCTCTGTCCCATCATCTTGCCCTGGCACTCGCCCACTCCGATCACCGTATATGGAGCGCCATCGACGCGAATCTCCTTGCCCATCGGATCGCCCGCGCCCAGAACATTGTCCACAATGTCGCAGCCGACGATGGCCACGTGTGCGCTATGCTCATCCTCGACCTCCGTAAAACCGCGACCCGATTCGATATTCATATTGGAGAGCGAAGGCATCGTCCAGGTCCAGCCATGCACCGTCGAATCCGTCGTGGATTTGGTCTGGTAAACGACCTTGCCTGTGGATGAGGAGCGCAAGGCTCCCACCGAGACGCAGGACTTACATTCGTCCAAAATGGCCTTGTAATCGCTGATGGTGACGTCTTTGCGCTTCTGGAAGTTGAGATACTCCTCGATAGTGATGAAAGTATCCGGCATTTTGCTGACGGTGACCACGCTGGCACCGTAGGTGTTGATCTTGGCGGTCACAAAAGCCTTGGCACCGTTGGTCAGCGTGACCACCATAATCACGGAGGCCACGCCAATGACCATGCCCAGCAGCGTGAGCACGGTCCGCATCTTGTTGCCCCACAAGGATTGGAGCGCGAGTTTCAAGGCCTCGGTGAAGAGCATGGTCCTGCTTTCTGTTCTGCCTGCCTATGAAGATAGTGTGGATATTCTGCTTGCGCAGGGAATCCGCTATTCTATGGACGCATCAACCGCCTCTGAGGCCGCTTTTCTGCCGTCAAAGTGCTTGGGCTGCGTCCCGATCTCCCGCTTTTTGATACGCATCGCGCCGCTGCCCGGTTCCAAAGGCCTCACCGAATCCAAAAATATCAGTCAAAACAAGCATGATCCGGAACTGTCGGCTCCTGGCTTGCGTAGCATGAATGAAAAGTATTTTTGTGCCTGTTTTGCATCAAATCGATCATCGATTCCCTGGAGGTTCCATGAATCGCGTCAACTCCCAGCTCGCACTGGCCCTGCTTGCGCTGGTCGCGCTCTTCCCCGTACGTCTCTCTTCCCAAACCACTTCCGTCCCCGCGCAGCCACCGTTGTTGCTGCGTTCGCCTTCCCTTTCGCAGGAGCGGATCGCCTTCCTCTACGCCGACGACATCTGGACGGTGGCGCGCGTGGGCGGTGAGGCTGAGCGGCTGACTTCGGACGGCCATGTGACCGCTGGCCCCTACTACTCGCCGGACGGCGCCTCTATCGCTTACTCGGCCCATCTGAACGGCAACAACGATGCCTATGTCATTCCCGCCGCAGGCGGCATTCCCCGCCGCCTTACCTGGCACCCCGACGGCAGCGTTGTCGCAGGCTGGTCGCCGGACGGCAAAGATGTGATCATCATCAGCGGCATGGCTAGCTATCGGCACTTCGAGCGGATCTTCCGCGTTCATGCCGACGGCTCCGGCGTCCCCGAGCCGCTGCCGCTGCCTTCCGGCACGCAGATCTCCTTCTCGTCCGACGGTCAATCGGTTGCTTATCAACCATTTACCAAGTGGCAGCCTGCCTGGAAGCGCTACGTTGGCGGCCAGACCACGCCCATCTGGATCGTCAACCTCAAGACTCTCGACCTGGTCAAAGTCCCACGTGAGAACTCCAACGACTCCAACCCCGTCTGGGTCGGCGATCAGGTTTACTTCCTCAGTGACCGCGAGAGCACGGGCAAGAACGCCGGTCCGGTCACGCTCTATCGCTATGACACCAAGAGTGCACAAGTCTCGCAAGTAATCGCCAATACCGGGTTGGACCTGAAGTCCTTCCAGGCCGGTCCCGGCGGGCTGGTTTATGAGCAGTTCGGCTCCCTTCACCTGCTCAATCCAGAAAGCAAAACCGACAAGACCATTCCAATTCAGGTGCACGGCGAGCTGGCCGACCTTGCGCCCCATCGGGTGAACCTTTCCCCGGAAGAGATTAAGAACCTCGGACTTTCGCCCACCGGCGCACGGGCCGTCCTTGAGGCGCATGGCGAAATCTTCACCGTCCCGGCCGAGAAGGGCGACACCCGTAACCTGACCCAGACTCCCGGGGTGGCCGAGCGCGATCCGACTTGGAGTCCCGACGGCAAAACCATCGCCTACTTCTCTGACGCCAGCGGCGAATACCAGCTCTACCTGCATGACCAGACCGGCTTCAAGCCGCCCACGGTCATCGATCTCGGTCCTGATCCGAGCTACTTCTACTCGCCCACCTGGTCGCCGGACTCCAAGCACATCGCCTATACCGACAAGCACCTGCGCCTCTGGGTGGTGGACGTTCCCGCAGGCAAGCCAGTACTGATCGATAAGGAAGTCTTTGGCAACTGGGGGCCCAATTTCGGAGCCGCCTGGTCGCCGGATTCCAAGTGGATCGCCTATCACCGCGACCTCGACAACCACCTGGACGCCATCTTCCTCTACTCGATGGAAACGCATAAATCCACCCAGGTCACCGACGGCATGAGCGACGCCAACAGCCCGGTCTTCGACCTGAACGGCAAGTACCTGTACTTCATCGCCTCCACCGACGACGGCCCCTCCAACGCTGGCATCGACCTCTCTTCGCTCGACCGCGCACAAACCCGTGCCGCATACGTCGTGGTGCTGGCCCAGTTCGGCTCCTCGCCGGTTCCCCCGGAGAGCGACGACGAAAAGATCAAGGACGAAGCCAAAAAAGACGACGCCAAGAACGCGGACAAGAAAGACAGCGACAAGAAAGACGTGGACAAAAAAGAGGCCAGAACCGCCGAAAAGGAAAAAGACAAGGAGACCGGCAAAGATCCGGGCAAGGACGACAAGGACAAGCCGGTCGAGGTCAAGGTTGATCTCGACAAGATCGGCGACCGCATTCTCGCGCTGCCCATCCCGCCGCGCAACTACAACAGCATCTCCACAGGCAAGGTCGGCGTGATCTATCTTGCCGAAGGTTCGCCCTTTGGCCGCTCCAGCAATGAAGCTGGAGGCCCCGGCATCCGCGCCGTCTGGCGTTTCACGCTGGAAAAGCGCCAGCCTGAGGCAGTGCTAAGCGACCTGGACGCCTTTATCCCCTCCGCCGACGGCACCAAGGTGCTTTATGCGCGCAAGGGCGGTTGGACCATTGCCTCGGCCGACGACTTGAAACCGGGCAACGACGCTCCCGGCAAGCCGCTGAATCTGAGCAACCTTCAAACCGTCATTGATCCCCGCGCCGAATGGCGGCAAATCTACCACGAGACCTGGCGCATCGAGCGCGATTTTCTCTATGATCCCAAAACCCACGGCCTGAGCATTCCCAAAATCGAAGCCAAGTACAAGCCCTACCTGGATGGCCTTGCCTCGCGTTCCGAGTTCACCTACCTCTCCACCGAGATGCTGGGCGAGATCACTATCGGCCATATGTTCGTCGCCGGACCGCATCAGCCGGAAAATGGACCTAAGACCGGCCTGCTCGGCGCTGATTTCACCGTCGCGAAGGACCGCTATCGCATCAGCAAAATCCTCGGCGGACAGAACTGGACCCCCGGTCTGGCCTCGCCGCTTACCCTCCCTGGCGTTTATGTCCATGAGGGCGCTTACCTGCTGGCCGTCAATGGCCGCGAACTGCACGCGAGCGATAATCTCTACGAGTACTTCGACGGCACGGCCGGTAAACAGACCGTCCTTCACATTGCCTACAACGCCGAGGGCAAAGACGCCCGCGACGTGACGGTGGTTCCCATTGGTGACGAGGACGGCCTGCGCAATCTGGACTGGATTGAATCCAACCGTCGCAAGGTCAATGAGCTATCCGGCGGTAAGGTGGCCTACGTCTATATGCCCAACACCGGCGGCTCTGGCTATACCAACTTCAACCGCTACTTCTACTCGCAGCTCGACAAGCAGGGGTTGGTTCTGGACGAGCGCTGGAATGAGGGCGGCTTCATCGCCGATTACGTGGTCGATGTTCTGAAGCGCGCCCCGCTCTCTGGAGCTGTCGAACGCGACGGCAAGCCGATCCACGACCCGGTAGGCGCTATCTTTGGAGCCAAAGTGATGCTCATCAACCAGAACTCCGGCTCGGGTGGCGACGCCATGCCCTGGTACTTCAAGAAGGCCGACATCGGCAAGCTGGTGGGTACGCGCACTTGGGGCGGCTTGGTAGGCATCGGCGGCTTTCCTACGCTGCTTGACGGCGGTCGCGTGACCGCGCCTCGCTATGCGATCTTTGGCCTCAATGGCGGCTGGGAGGTCGAGAACCACGGCATCGCTCCCGACGTGCCGGTTGAAGAGTTGCCCAAGGACGTAGCTGCCGGCCACGACCGCCAACTGGAGACCGGCGTGCAACTGGTGCTGGATGAGTTGAAGGCTCATCCCGTGCCGGAGCTGATCGTTCCCGCCGCCCCCAACTACCACCAGAACGATGGTCTGGGAGTCAATTGAACTTTTAGAGAATTTTAGCTTTTGCTATAGACTTCTGTGCCCCATCCATTCCGCGTTTTTCAGCGGAATGGGTGGGAATCCGATACATTTTCGGAATATACGATTTCCTAAAATGCTCTAAGGAACGGGCGCGCCCACCATCACCCGCCAAATGGTGCGCAACAGGCACGGTTTCATTCATGAAGTCCTCTCACCTGCCGTGAGAGGACTTCATCTCCCTAACGCACTCATCTCTGGATAGTCGGTGTAGCCATGCGGTCCTGGCGTGAAGTAAGTGCTGGTGTCCGGTTTGTTGAGCGGCGCATTCTTCGCAAAGCGCGCTGGCAGATCGGGATTGGCAATAAAAAGTTGGCCAAATGCGACAGCATCCGCTTCGCCATCCTGGATAACCTGGTTAGCCAGCGCTTGAGTATATTTCTCGTTTGCGATGTAGACACCGCCGAACTGCTTCTTGAGTTGCGGACCCAGCCGATCTGGACCAAAATATTCGCGGGCAAGCAGAAAGGCAAGCCCACGTTTGCCAAGTTCGCGAGCCACATAGCCAAAGGTCGCCGATGGATTTGAATCGTGCATATCCTGGCTATCGCCGCGCGGTGCCAGATGCATACCCACGCGCTTGGCTCCCCATACGGAGATCACTGCATCAGTCACTTCAAGCATAAGCCGGGCGCGGTTCTCGATCGTCCCACCATATTCATCTGTACGGTGATTGGAACCGTCCTGAAGAAATTGGTCAATCAAGTAGCCATTGGCACCGTGGATCTCCACGCCGTCAAAACCCGCGATCTTGGCGTTCTCCGCACCTTTGCGGAACCCTTCGATGATGCCCGGAATCTCGGAGAGCTGAAGTGCACGCGGCGTCACATACTCGGTAATAGGACGCACCAGACTTACATGACCGGCAGGACGAATGGCGCTTGGTGCGACGGGAAGTTGACCATCCAGAAACTGCGGATCGGAGATACGGCCCACATGCCATATCTGCGCAAAGATGCGACCGCCTGCGCGGTGTACGGATTCAGTCACCGGCTTCCATGCGTCGGTTTGCAGCGACGACCAGATGCCGGGAACATTCGCGTAGCCAACGCCCTGCGGCACAACCGGGATTCCTTCAGAGATAATCAGTCCCGCCGTGGCACGCTGTGTGTAGTATTCGATCATGATTTCTGTAGGAAGGTGATCAGATGTGCCGTGAAGGCGAGTAAGTGGAGACATGATGACACGATTGGGCAGTGTCATCTCGCCGATTTGGATAGGGTCTAAAAGTGAAGGCATGGAGTGAGTCCTCAATGAAATACAAGTTAGTGTGAGTGGCACTTTACCGGCAATGATCAGTAGATCTCAGCGCAAAGCGCCTTGAATCGCAAGCTCGACAAGCGTAAATCTCTATTTGTTGAGATGCGAGCATCATGCTTTGCGATGCAGGAATACAATGCTTGCATGATGATTTCTGAAATATCCGGCCAAGGAGTCAAACAATTTGCCGAGTTGGGAATGGCATTTCTTCTGTCTGCTGTTATTGGATTGGAGCGCGAGATACGCCATAAGAGCGCTGGAATGCGCACGTATACGATTATCGGCACCGCTGCTGCTCTTTTTCTCCTTATCTCCAAATATGGATTCACGGATGTTCTTGTCGAAAATCGCATCGTTCTTGATCCCTCTCGTGTTGCTGCCCAGATCGTCTCTGGCATCGGCTTCATTGGCGCAGGACTGATTTTTGTGCGGGAAGACAAAGTGAACGGCCTTACCACGGCTGCAACAGTCTGGCTGGTTACCGCCATAGGCATGGCTTGCGGTGCGGGCTTGCCAATTCTCGCGCTGGTTGTGACTGCCGCATATTTTGTTGTTGCGCTTGCATTTCCCTTGATTATGAAGATCATTCCGAAGACGCCTGGAGAAACCCGCCACGATTAGGAATAGAATTCTTGATGGCGCTTGCGAAAGTGTCTTTGTTGGCGCGCTAAGTCCGTGGATATTCAAGTGCAGCTCCATCTCTTCATTAAAAACTATGTTGTTTCAGTTGGCATCAAATCAAAGCAATGATGAAATCCAATTATTCGCAATCAAGGCCGGATCAAATTGGAAAGCAACTCGGCGAGACCATTCCATGCGATCTGGACACCGATGCAAAGCAGAATGAACGCTACTACTCGCAGGATTCCATGCGCAGTCGATGGCGAAATTACCTTGGTGATCTTCGGCGCATACGCATAGCAGAAGTAGACAAGCACGCTGAGAACGACCACGGCGAGAAATACTCCAACATGGGCCAGAATATCTTTTGAAATTACCCGATCCGAGATGTGAGCAGTGAGTGTCAGCAACGCGACGAGCGTTCCGGGTCCAGAGGTTACCGGAAAGGTAAAGGGGTAAAATGCTCCTTGTTGCAAGTATTGCGTTCGTGTCTCGTCGCGCACCTCCGTTTCCTCTTGCTTGTTTCTGGAGATAGCGCGCGCATCCCTCTCGTTCAATACAGACCATCCCATCGCCGCGATAACAATGCCGCCTGAAAGCTGGACGATGGGCAGAGATATGCCGAAAAAGTTGAGAATCGCCGCACCCAATAGCTCAATAATCGCCAGAAATATAATGTTATTAATAGCGATTCTGCGCGCCAATGAGCGATAGACTTCTGGTGGCGCCTCGCCAGCCAAACCGAGAAAAACCAGAGCTGATCCGAGCGGATTGATCAGCGGTAAAAGAACGCTGAAGGCAATCAGAAACGACTTCCAGAGCAGCAAGAGCATCCTCCTTGGCTAGTCACGAGATCTTTGGCGTGCGGTCGAGTCGTTGATCTCGCATTCCCGATCGATAAAGACTGCACCTCCGAGACGGCTCTGCATATTCCTGTTGAGAACCTAGACGCCAATCTCGTGCAATGCCATGAACGCTTTTAGCAGAACTCGCGGATCATAGTGTCCCTTGTATACGGGTGGTGGTTCTTTCTCAAGGCCTAGCAAAGAATAAACAGCGGTTTGCGCGGAGCGAACGGAGTATTCAACAGTGAACACGACATCGTCCGGAAGTTCGCAATACTGCCCAACGAAGGCAAGGTTCTTCGAGCCTTCAGGTATCACCTGAGGACGATCCCCTTTGCTCCGAGGCAGGAATTGACTGGTGATAAAGGGCATCATGCAGGGAATGCAGATAGCATCATCAAGAATCTGCGCGGAATACGCATCAAGGTGTAAATGGCCGAGTATCTCCGTCATGATTTCACGCCCTGTGCATTCCGACATGGGCTTCTTCACAAAGTTTCCTGGTACATCGACAAACAATCCATAACCCCAGAGAACCTGCACCTCTTCTGGCTGTTCAATGAAATGTGGCTGGTGTGGCAACACAATGGACGCTAACCAACTGGACTCCGGAAAGGTAATCAAACCGCCTTCTCCGGGGACGTTGCCTGTAAGATCGTGGATAAGTTGGAAGAATGCCGGGTTGCACAGAGTGATTGTAAAGGATAACCACTTCGATTGCTCGATGTGGTCAGAGAAGTTATTCGGGTGGCCAAACTGTGGATGATCTTCTGCAATCTTTTCCCACAACGCCCAAGAACCTCCATCGGGCTTTTCGAGCAGAGGCGGTGGCGCGTCCATCGAGCCAAGACTGGAAGCCTCTGTCATGGAGCCTAGCGTGATGATTACTCTATCTTGTTTCTGAACAGCTATCTCCATCAAGCCGCCGCCATCGTTGATAAGAATCTGGTCAACGTAATAATTTTCATCTTCATAGTAAAAACTGAGATCGGTAACATATGTATTCAGCATGAAATTCACGCCGCGTTCTTCAAGCCATTTATGGAGTGGTCGCACCATCGAGTCGTACTGGTTGTAAACGGTTCGCATAATGCCAGTCAGCGTGTTGAAGCCGAAGACCATGTGTGTGAATCGTACGAGGTAACGCTTGAATTCAACTGCGCTGTGCCAAGGTTGAAATGCAAAAGTCGTACACCACATATGCCAGAAGTCTGTCATAAAAAACTCAGGATCAAACTGATCGGAGATGGCGCTCCGCCCAAGGAGTTGTTCAGGTTCAAGCGCCAAGCGCTCAAGTGTCAGAATGTGACTCTCGCTTAGGCCGAACTTAGGCGCGTCGATGCTGTGTCCGTCTCGAAAAAGGCGGGACTTCGACGCGGTCTTCATCGTTTCATTCCAATCAAGGATCTCCCGCGTTACGGTTCCAGTTCCTTCGAGTGTGGGAATCGATGAGAAGAGATCGAAAGTGCAAAGATACTTGCTTTCGATCATGCGTCCGCCTCTCATCACGTAGCCGTCAACGGGATTTCCGGCTGCATCCAGACTGCCACCTATCCGGGATGATTCTTCAATGATCGTAATTTTGTGTCCCGGGATAAGCCCATCGCGAATCATAAAGACAGCAGCGGCAAGAGAGGCGATACCGCCGCCCACAAGGTAAGTGTTCGAATCCAAATCCAATTGAGTGAAAGGCATCACATCTCCGCTTTCTCGTTATCGAATGCATTTTCTTTGAACTTCGTAAGGCTTTTTTACACCAAGAGCGTTTGTCACCTAGTGTGATTATTTATCCACCAAACCTAAATGACTGTATCTAATTGAACAGATGGTAAGCAGTTCGCGATGGGAGGATCAATTCAAGCGGTAGAAAAGGTTTCGGATACCATCCGCACCTTAGCGCGTGTTCAAGGTTCAGCGATGGAGCGATTGCCAATACTCTGGCTTCGCAGATTCAGTAATTCACGGTTAGTATCACCGACTTCAAGAAAGATGGAGAATACCATGTCCGCAACAAATTCAGTTGTCGCCATATATGACACCCACAAGCAGGCAGAGAAGGCGATCAAGGCACTTCAAGAGGCAGGAGTCGATATGCAAAACCTCTCAATCGCGGGCAGAAACACCCACACTGATGAGCATGTCGTTGGTTACTACAACGCAGGTGACCGAATGAAGTACTGGGGATCTGTCGGGGCATTCTGGGGAGGATTCTGGGGACTGTTGTTCGGATCCGCCGCATTCGCCATACCAGGGTTGGGTCCGGTTCTCGTTGCCGGCCCGCTGGTTGGCTGGATTGTCGCGGGTCTTGAGGGAGCCGTTGTTGTGGGCGGAGTCAGCGCACTTGGGGCGGGTCTCATAAGTATTGGCATTCCAAAGGACAGCGTCATCAAGTATGAAGTTGCCTTGAAGACCGACAAGTATCTGTTAATTGTTCATGGCACGCGAGACACGGTGTATGCCTCCCAATTGATCCTGGCTAGAGCCTGCCCCGGTGAATACTGTGTTCATGGACAGCCTATGCTGACCAGCTGATAATTTTGCGCTGCTGCAAAAAAGTTTTGCCAGAGCGAGTATTTCAATTCAGATTGTGCCGTGTTGAGCAATTAGGGAGACGAAGTATGTGCCCAAAAGTGCACAGTCTGCGCAGCAATGATTAACGACAATGAAATTCACATTGTCTTTCAGAGGAGTTCATATGTCAGAAGTCCGCGCATTTCCGTCCATTCCAACAAAGATTCTGCTGCCCTTTGACTTCAGCCCATCCTCAAAGACAGCTTTAGTGGTAGCCACTGATCTAGCTCTGCACTTTCATGCTGAGCTAGTCCTGGTCAATATCATTCCGCTGTTGGTGATGACCACCGTGGACTATTCTGTTCCCGACATATCTTTTCCAGAAAAAATGAAGGAATATGCCGAGAAGCAACTGGCAAAGATTCACGCGTTTCTCTCTGCCCAAGGAGTCAGGGCGAGTTCATGTGTCGAAGTTGGCAATGACATTGCCGGGAGCATCATGGAAGTTGCAGACCGTGAGCATATCGACTTGGTCGTAATTTCGACGCACGGAATCTCCGGCTGGCATCCGCTGATCTTCGGCTCGATTGCCGAAAAAGTTGTCAAGCTTGTACAGTGCCCTCTTTTGCTTCTTCGCTCGGCGAAACCCGACCCGCAGTCAAAAACGTCCTAAGTTCTGTCAATAAATGGCAGTGGCAAGAACGGCATTTCAGGAGGCCAAATGTGAGCGCAAACAGCGTTGTCGCGTCTCCATCCTCTCCTAAGGTAGCTACACCTGTTATAGACATTGCTTCGCATGGACTTACAAGCGATGAGGCGCGAGTTCGTCTTGAAAGAGACGGCCCGAATGCAATGCCAGATATCTCGGCGCATCCACTGCGCAATGCCATGAACAAATTCTGGGCTCCAGTACCATGGCTGCTTGAAGCCTCCATCGTGCTTGAAGTCGCTTTGGGTAAGTATTACGAAGCAGCAGTCATTGCTGTCTTGCTAATTTTCAATGCCGCGCTTTCCTATTTCCAAGAAAGTCGTGCGCAAGCAACGCTAGAAGCTCTGAAATCGCGTCTCGCTCTTAACGTCTCTGTTCAGCGGGATGGCGTATGGAAGACAATGCCTGCTGCGGGATTGGTATGCGGTGATCTGGTTAAACTGTCGCTTGGCGGGGTGGTCGCTGCCGACGTGCATCTGACCGGTGGATCGGTTGAACTGGATCAGTCGATGCTTTCGGGCGAGTCCCTGCCCGTTGAGGCCGCTCCAGGCACCGACACTTATGCAGGGGCGCTCGTCCGGCGTGGTGAGGCAACCGCAGTTGTGACGGCGACCGGCAGTCGAACTAAATTTGGCCGCACTGCGGAACTCGTTCGGACCGCTCACGCGGCGAGCACGCAACAAAGGGCCGTGCTCAAGATCGTTCGTAACCTGGCAATTTTCAATAGCCTCGTAATTGTTGCGATGGGCGTTTATGCATATACCCATGCGATGCCATGGAGCGAGACCGTTCCACTATTGTTGACGTCGGTTCTCGCCATCATTCCCGTGGCATTGCCGGCAACATTCACTCTTGCCGCGGCAATCGGAGCTCGCGCACTGGCAAAGCTCGGCGTTTTGCCAACACGACTTTCCGCCGTGGATGAAGCTGCTTCGATCGATGTTTTGTGCTCGGACAAGACTGGAACATTGACGCGCAATGAACTTTCAGTCACCAGCGTTCGTCCTTTGCCCGGATTTGATGAAGCACACGTTCTCGCGATGGCTTCTCTGGCAAGTTCTGAAGGTGGCCAAGACCCTGTCGATGCAGCAATTCGTGTTGCTGCCTCGCGCAAGCCGGTTTCCGACCTGGCAAAGTTAGTTACATTTGTGCCGTTCGATCCCGCCAAGAAAACCTCGGAGGCCACGGCAACGAATTCCAACGGCGGCGCATTGCATATCATCAAAGGAGCCTACACTACGGTTGCAGTTCTTTCCGCGGCTTCGCCTGTTGCGTCCGGTATCGCCGATGAATTAGAGAAACAAGGATACAGGATTTTGGCGGTTGCAGAAGGTTCTCCAGATTCCATGCACGTGATTGGTATAATTGCTCTCAGCGATCCGCCACGAACGGACTCGATCTCTCTCATCTCGGAATTAGACAGTCTCGGAGTGCGCACAGTTATGGTGACTGGAGATGCACCGGCCACGGCTGCAATCGTAGCTCATGCGGTTGGGTTGAAGGGGGCGATCTGTCCAACTGGTAACTTCCCCGAAGATATTAAACCGGAGGATTTCTCGGTCTTTGCGAGCATTCTTCCAGAAGGCAAGTATAACCTCGTCAAAGCCTTTCAAAAGAGCGGGCATTCTGTTGGAATGTGCGGCGATGGTGCCAACGACGCACCTGCGCTGCGTCAGGCGCATATAGGCATCGCCGTCTCTACCGCAACAGATGTTGCTAAATCGGCGGCTGGTGTTGTCTTGACAGGAGCTGGACTCGGCGGCATTGTGGCGGCAGTGAAGGAAGGCAGAATTACATTCCAGCGCATTCTTACTTATACTCTTAACTCAGTTCAAAAGAAAATATTTCAAGTGCTCTTGCTGGCGGTTGGTCTGGTCATGACGGGACACGCTGTTCTGACACCCATGCTGATCGTGATTGTGATGATCACAGGCGACTTTCTTGCTATGTCACTGACCACCGACAGAGTACGGCCATCCATGATGCCGAACTCGTGGCAGATCGGACGAATCACGAGCGTCGGCGTTATCATCGGTATCTGCTTCCTTGCTTTTTCTACGGCAATTCTGGCGGTTGGCAAATTCCAGTTGCATCTTGGCACTGAAGCGCTCCAGACTCTCACCGTGGTCGGCATTGTGTTTGGAAGCCAAGCTACAACCTACGTCATTCGTGGACGCCAACATCTTTGGGGATTGCGTCCCAGTATCTGGCTCGTGCTTTCTTCCGTTGCCGATATCGTAATTATCTCAACGTTCGCGACGCTGGGAATCGCAATGGCACCATTGCCCATTACGATCATCGCCAGCGAGTTTGTTGCGGCTATCGCGTTCGGCGCAATTCTGGACGTTGTAAAGATTCCGGTCTTTGCTCGCCTTCATGTCGCTTGAAATCCGAATGCAATTCACGAATAGGAGGACGCAGGCTTGAGCATAACTGCACAGTTTTGGCAGATGCGGGCAACGATACTAACTTCAGATCCGCCACGACGCGGAATCCTATCTTTCATGCGGTATTGTGTGAAGAGTGCTCTGCTGCGAATTGAGGCAATTTTGACACCGGAATTAGAGAATCCTATCGACTCTTCGAATATTGGATCAATCATCTCGGTGCGTGGCGGCGTAGTCGATGTGAGATTTGACCGAAGCCTGCCACCTATTTTTTCTGTTTTGCATACCGGAGTTGACGGCAAAATCATCGTCGAAGTCATGGCGCAACTCGACGCAAAACGGGTTCGTGGCATCGCGCTGACGCCAACACAGGGCTTGGCTAGGGGAATGCAGGTTGAAGATTCAGGCAAGCCGCTCGAGGTGCCGGTAGGTCAGGAGATCATGTCTCGGATGTTCGATGTATTCGGCTCTGCCATCGACCGCAAACCAGCGCCGCAGAATGTCCAATGGCGGACAATCCATCGGTCGCCGCCGCCTCTGTCGGAGCGTTCGACAAAGTCCGAGATCTTCGAGACAGGAATCAAGGCCATCGACGTGCTTGTGCCGCTGGAGCGTGGAGGCAAGGCTGGATTGTTCGGTGGCGCGGGTGTAGGCAAGACAGTGCTTCTCACCGAGATGATCCATAACATGATTGGCCATCAGCATGGCATGAGCATTTTTTGTGGAATTGGCGAGCGCTGCCGTGAAGGCGAAGAACTTTATCGCGGCATGAAAGACGCTGGCGTTTTGAAAGACATGGTGATGGTCTACGGCCAGATGAACGAACCGCCGGGCAGCCGGTTTCGTGTCGGCGCCGCGGCCCTGACGATGGCCGAATACTTTCGCGACGACGAGCATCGCGACGTTCTTTTATTGATCGATAATATTTTTCGCTTCATTCAAGCCGGGATGGAAGTCTCCGGCCTTCTGGGCGAAATGCCTTCAAGGCTCGGCTACCAGTCAACCATGAGTACCGATCTATCGGGACTCGAGGAGCGCATAGCCAATACTCACGCTGGAGCCATAACTTCAATTCAGGCCGTATATGTGCCGGCCGACGACCTGACAGACCCTGCCGCAGTCCATGTGTTTTCGCATCTCTCGGCGTCAATTGTTCTATCGCGCAAACGCGCAAGCGAAGGACTATATCCCGCAATCGATTTGCTTCAGTCCAGCTCAAAGATGGCCACGCCCGGCATCGTAGGTGACAGGCATTACAACTTGGCGCAGGAGATTCGCCGCACTCTGGCGCAGTATGAATCCCTTAAAGACATCGTTGCCATGCTTGGCATGGAACAGTTATCTCTAGAGGACCGGAATGCCGTTGCACGAGCGCGTCGGCTGGAACGCTTTCTGACTCAACCGTTCTTTACCACAGAACAATTCAGCGGAATGAAGGGCAAGCTTGTAAGTCTGAAGGATTCGCTGGATGGCTGTGAGCGCATTCTTCGCGACGAGTTCAAGGACTATCCGGAGAGCGCTCTCTATATGATCGGCGCAATTGGCGAGGCCAAGAAACCTGACGAGGACAAGCCGAAAGACCAGAAGAGCGATCCACAACCAAAGGTCGCGACTGTGAGTCCCCATGAATCTTAGAATCCTGCTTCCCTTTGGGGTCTTCGCCGAAAAAGCCAATGTGCTGCGCGTTGTCGCAGAGACGACCGATGGATCGTACGGTCTGCTTCCACAAAGGCTCGACTGCGTTGCTGCCTTGGTTCCAGGAATTCTTACCTATGAAGCAAAAAATAGTGGCACGGTCTATGTCGGGATTGATCAAGGTGTGCTGGTGAAGGCGGGGACTCAGGTGACTATATCCGTGCGCCGCGCCATTGGCGGATCAAACCTGGAACAGCTCAAAGACGCAGTTGAACGCGACTTCCTGAAACTGGACGAACAGGAGCGCAATGTTCGCAACGCGGTAGCGAAGATGGAAAGTGGCTTTATCGGGCGGTTGGCGGAGTTTGAAGATGAACGATAAGCGCAAAGATTCTCCCTTGCCGGAAACCGCAGAATTTGTCCGCCAAGTGGCCGCAAAGACTGCCCGCAAGCTGAGGGCACAGCGAGAAGGTCAAAGTGTCTGGTTTGGCCTCGGTATGTCGGGGCTTATCGGTTGGTCGGTGGCAGTGCCGACTGTTGCAGGTGCGCTGGCTGGCTTGTGGTGGGACAACCATCATCCAAGCGCTCATTCATGGACATTGATGTTGCTTACGATTGGACTTTGTATTGGTTGCACAAATGCCTGGCACTGGGTGGATCAGGAAAACAAGGCGATACAGGATGAACAGGAGGACAAAGATGAATGAAACGTTGATTCTGGCCGGGAGTTTGCTCGTGGGCACCCTGCTTGGCGCGTTCTTTTTTGGCGGCCTCTGGTGGACGGTTCGAAAAAGTCCTTTATCGGAATGGTCTGGCCTTTTGTTCTCCGGCAGTTTTCTGCTTCGAATGGGGGTTGCCGTCGCGGGATTCTATTTTGTCTCACGCGGCGATTGGCGCAGGCTGGTGGCCTGCCTGTTTGGCTTCTTACTTGCACGCATTGCTGTAACGCGTCTTATAAGGCTCCCGGCCAGCAAGAGCACACGCATCTTGCAAGAAGGTGGACAATGATTGCTCTCGTCGTGAACATAACGTCCGACCAGTTGATCTTTTGGCAGTACGGTTTTGCCAAGCTCAACGAAACCATCGTGACAACATGGGCCATGATGATTGCAATGACACTGGGATCATTCCTGATTACCAGAAGGCTTTCCACCGAGCGAATCATCTCACGCTGGCAAAGCGCGTTTGAGATTATCGTAACTGGCATTGAAGGGCAAATCAAAGAGGTAGGTCTCCGTGAGCCACGAAAATATCTTTCATTTCTGGGCACACTCTTCCTTTTCATTGGAACGTGCAGCGTATGCATCGTCATTCCTGGATTCGCGCCGCCAACCGGTTCGCTCTCGACAACGGCAGCCCTCGCGCTGTGCGTCTTTATTGCGGTTCCACTCTTTGGCATCCGTGAGCAGGGAATTGCCGGTTATCTCGAAACATACATCAAGCCAACAGTAATCATGCTGCCGTTCAATATCATCAGTGAGCTTTCGCGCACACTGGCGCTGGCCATTCGTCTCTTCGGCAATATGATGAGCGGTGTCATGATCGTCGGAATTCTGCTTACCATCACGCCCTTTATCTTTCCCATCGTCATGACGTTGCTCGGTCTGTTGACCGGTTCAGTACAGGCCTACATCTTCAGCATATTGGCCGCAGTCTACATTGCTGCTGCTACGAGCGCAACCAAAACCAAGCCTGCCGTTCAGGCCCAACCGGAGCCGAGTCACGCATAATCGCTCCAACAAAAGAAGGACTTACTATGGATAGCGCCACTCTCGTTGCAGTAGTATCCATCGCCACCGCCGGCGTCACCACGGGCTTCGGCTGCATGGGACCAGCGCTTGGAGAAGGCCGTTCCGTGGCCTCCGCCATGACCTCGCTGGCGCAGCAACCGGACGCCGCGCCCACCATCACCCGCACTCTGTTTGTGGGCTTGGCAATGATCGAATCGACTGCTATCTACACCTTCGTCGTCTCCATGATTCTCATCTTCGCTAATCCATTCTGGAATCACTTTTTGTCGCAAACCGTGGGGAAGTGATCTATGCTGATTGACTGGTTCACTGTCGGAGCGCAGATTGTCAACTTCCTCATCCTGGTGTGGTTGTTAAAGCATTTTCTCTACAAACCCATCCTCGATGCCATCGATGCGAGAGAAAAGAAAATTGCCGCAGAACTCGCTAACGCCGATACGAAGAGGACCGAGGCCGAAAAGGAGCGCACAGATTTTGAAAACAAAAACACAGCATTCGATCAACAACGGAGCGCCCTGCTCGGCAAAGCTACGGATGAAGCGAAGGCCGAGCACGAGCGCCTCATCGTTCAAGCCAAGAAGGATGCAGACAGCTTGCGGACAAGCCAGATGGATGCCCTGCGCAACGATCAAATTCGACTGGGCAGTGAGATTACCCTTTTGGCCGAGAAAGAGGTCTTTGCGATTGCGCGAAAGACGCTCGCGGAGTTGGCCACTGTCAGCCTCGAAGAACGTATTGGGGAGGTGTTCACGCGTCGCCTGCGAGAACTGGACCCGAAGACAAAAGAGTTACTAGGAGCCGCTCTCAAGAACTCATCACAACCGGCTCTGGTTCGCAGTGCATTCAATCTGCCCGCCGACCAGAGGGCCGCAATCCAAAACGCTCTCAACGAAACATTCTCAGCAGTAGTGCAGATAAAATTCGAAGATTCGCAGGACGCAATCTGCGGCATCGAATTATCCTCCAATGGCCAGAAAGTTGCATGGAGTATTGCGAACTATCTTACTGAGTTGAGCGAGAAAGTTAGTGACCTTGTAGCTCCGCAATCCTCTGCAGCCACAAAAGCCACACCGAAGCTGGAGACTGCAAAAGCGCCCGAGCCGGTTGCGCTCGTTGGAGCCGAATGACCGCGCCCGCCGAAATCTTGCAACCCGCGATCGAGCGGGCCTTCGCGCAGTTGCATCAGGGGCGCGAGGAGTTCACGGCAAAGCTGACTCCGCATGAAGTGGGGATCGTCACAAAAGTCTCCACCGGGATCGCGACGTTTTCCGGCCTTCCCAGCGTTGGTTACGAGGAGATCGTGACCTTCCCCGGCGGTCTGCTTGGCATTGCATTCAATATTGATGAAGAAGAAGTCGGTGTCATCCTGCTTGGGGACTACCAGAACCTGCACGCGGGCGACGAAGTGCAGCGGACCGGTCGCGTAATGGACGTGCCGGTGGGCGATGGTCTGCTGGGGCGTGTGATCGATCCGTTGGGCAATCCTCTGGACGACAAGGGTTCTATCGCTGCGGAAAAGCGTCTTCCCGTTGAACGTCCCGCCGCGCCCATCATGGACCGTGCGCCGGTAAGCGTGCCTTTACAGACGGGCCTGAAGGCCGTTGATGCACTCGTTCCGATCGGGCGGGGCCAGCGCGAATTGATTCTTGGTGATCGGCAGACCGGCAAGACTGCCATAGCCATCGACACCATTTTGAATCAGCGCGGGCAGAATGTGGTGTGCGTTTATTGTGCGATTGGCCAGCGTGCAGCCGCCGTAGCTAAAGTAGTGGCTAACCTCGACAAACAAGGGGCGATGGACTACACCGTTGTGGTTGTCGTCGAAGACAACAATGCGCCCGGCCTCGTATACATTACTCCTTACGCTGCGACAAGCATTGCGGAATACTTCATGGAAAAAGGACGCGATGTCCTCATCGTCTACGACGATCTTACGCATCATGCGCGCGCCTATCGCGAACTTTCGCTATTGCTGCGCCGCCCTCCGGGACGTGAAGCATTTCCCGGCGACATCTTCTATATTCATTCGCGAATGCTGGAACGCTCGACCCATCTCAGCAAAGAGCGCGGCGGCGGATCTCTCACGGCTCTGCCTATCATCGAAACCGAGGCTCAAGATATTTCTGCCTATATTCCAACGAATTTGATTTCCATCACAGACGGGCAGGTCTATCTTTCGCCTACTCTGTTCCAACTTGGAATCCTGCCTGCAGTCGATGTTGGAAAATCAGTCTCGCGTGTCGGCGGAGCGGCGCAGAGGGCTGCATATCGAGCAGTCGCAGGCAGCCTCAAGCTTGCTTATTCACAGTTCGAGGAGTTAGAGGCATTTGCGAAATTCGGAACCCGCCTTGATGAAGCGACGCAAAAGACTATCGACCACGGACAGCGCATTCGTGCCTGCCTCAAGCAATCTGAATCTCATCCCGTCTCCACGATCGAACAGATCACTGTGCTTTTGGCTTTGACTGCTGGACTCTTCGATACCCTGCCGATCGACAAAGTGAATGACGCTGAGCGGGCGCTTCAGAAAGCTACATCTGATATTCCAGCGGATGTGGCGGATCGGCTCACCTCATCTGATAAGTTCAGCGATGATGATCGCAAGGCGATCCTCGAAATTGCTCAACATGCTTTGGCTTCGCTTCAGCCGGTTCCAGCGGCCAAACCAGCTACGAAGCCTGCGCCATGAGTGGAACCATCGAAAGCCTGACGCGCAAAATATCCGGAGCTGACGATCTGGAGGCCGTTGTTCGTTCCATGAAGGCGCTAGCCGCATCGAGCATTGGACAGTATCAAAAAGCAGTCCACTCGCTCGATAACTATGCAGCCACTGTGGAACTCGCTTTGACCGCGTGTCTTCGCCAAGCGGGTCCTGGCTACGACACAGCAGATACAGGATCACAGAAGAAGCACGGTATCGGAGCAATTGTCTTTGGCGCGGACCAGGGTCTTGTAGGAAGGTTCAATGAAGTAGTCGTGGAATATGCCGTCAACACACTCAAAACTGTGCCGGGCACAATCACAAAGATATGGCCATTAGGAGAACGCATCCACGCGCTTGTGGCCGATACAGGCATGCCGACTGCCGGAATCTTGCCCGTGCCCGGCGCGGTCAATGCTATTACTGGACTCGTCGGTAAGATTCTGATCGACGTCGAAGCTGCTCGTGAGCAGGGCGAGGTTGTGGAGGTATATCTCTTCCACAATCACCCAAAGTCCGGATCAATTTACGAACCAACGAGCAAGCGGTTGCTGCCTTTGGATCTGGCCTGGCAGAAACAGATTGCCGCTGCTCCGTGGCCAACCAAACTCCCTCCTGAAGTCATTCACGGAACCACGTCGCCACTACGCGCATTCATTCGGGAATACTTGTTTGTCTTGCTGTTTCAGGCATGTGCCGAATCGCTTGCCAGCGAAAACGCCAGTCGCCTGGATGCAATGCAACGCGCGGAAAAGAATATAGACAGCATCCTTGAAGACTTGAACCGAAAGTTGCACAGCATTCGGCAGGAGTCGATTGACGAAGAACTCTTTGATGTCATATCAGGCTATGAAGCTCTGACTGCTGTCCGTAAGTCAGAAGGAGAGTAATGACCAATATTTGTTTACCGATGCCAACCGCCGAGGAGGCGCGAGTCGTCTTCGGAAACGATTTCGATCCTGACAAGATGCTCAATGGGGCAGTCGCGCTGGCAGCTGCGGGCGATCTCGCAAGCCCAGCTATTGCGCTGATGAAGGCGGTCTTCGCTTGCCCTGCTGCCGACGCCAGGTTGCGGGAAGCAATGATTCTGCGAACCGCCGTGCGTTTGAAGTGCACTTATGCAGTTCATGCTTCCGCTCGTATAGCGCTCAATAGTGGGCTTTCAACAACTGAGGTGAAAGCTCTCACCGCTGACGGACCAGTCATCGGAATAGATCAGGACATTGTTTTGATTGCGCGTATGGCGGACAACATCGCGAATCTCGCAACTCTCGGAGAGGACTTTCTGCAAGCAGCCATTGAGCGCTGGGGTATTGATAATACGCGGAAACTGATCCTGATGCTGAGTTGGTTCAATCTAGTAAACCGCTATGAAAGCGCATGCCGCGTTCCTAACGACTCTGACGAAAAGCTTGCACGATCATTCGGACCAACCTAGCCTCTCACTGCATAAGTTTGCGCATAGCCCGTTCACGCGTTTACGCAAGAAATAGAGGTTCTTCGTCAAGCGGCTATTCTTGCAGCCCCAGAGCGATCCATCAAGGCTCATCCTTCAGCCTGATTTGAGCACAACTGCTCAGATTCCCAATCAATCTGAGTCGATACTGAATCGGAGAGTTTCGACTATAGGAGCGACCCATTGCGCTGCCGCCATGCCATGGGGCGGATGATCTTCAGCCAACCAGATTTGCAGGGGAAGAGAACAACATGACGATCGATTCGAAGGCCTACCACGTGGCTCCTGGCAAAAGGCTCAATTTGAGCGAGTGGCCGACGGCTTCACCTGCGCTGACCAAATCGAAGAAGCATTATCAAAAGCTGCTTAAAGAGCACGTGCGCGATCTCAGCGCATTGCAGCAGCTTCACTACGCATCCAACCGCCATGCGCTGCTACTCATCTTCCAGGGCATGGACGCAGCCGGTAAAGATGGTGCCATAAGACACGTCATGTCCGGGATCAATCCGCAGGGATGCGAAGTCTTCAGCTTCAAGCAACCCAGCGCCGAGGAGCTGGAACATGACTTTCTATGGCGTACCACCTGCCGCCTGCCTCAGCGCGGCCGCATCGGCATCTTTAATCGTTCTTACTACGAAGAAGTACTTGTTGTCCGCGTCCATCCAGAGGATCTTCGCAATGAAGGGCTGTCAAAGCAATTACAGGATGATAAGTCGAAATGGGAGGATCGGTATCGTTCCATTGTGGATTTTGAAAAGCATCTTGACCGAAACAGCACGCACATCGTGAAGGTGTTTCTGCACCTCTCGAAAAATGAGCAGCGGAAGCGGTTTCTGGCGCGTATCGACGATCCTGAGAAGAACTGGAAGTTGAGCCTTGCTGACATTCATGAAAAAAAGTACTGGAAAGACTACGTGAAGGCTTACGAAGAGTGCCTCAGCGCAACCAGCACGCATCACGCTCCTTGGTATGTTGTCCCCGCGGACGATAAAGACGACGCCCGATTGATCGTCTCTCAAATTGTTCTCGACGCGCTGAGGGGATTGAATATGTCGTACCCAGCAACCACTGAAAAGCATCGGGCAGAGTTGAAATCATTACGCAAGATGCTGGCAAAGTAACATGGGTCCGGTCGAGATGAGCCTAAATCACAGTTGAATTTAAACAGTCTGAACTCCGAAAGCTGCTGCCAGGATGCGAACAGTTGCGGAAAACAGGAAAGGATGTAATACGATGGCCACCATTGAACTTCCCGTTCATATTGAGAAGGACGACACGTCTCAACCCTTCAGCAAGAACTTCGATCAGTTTGGCAATTCATCGGGGTTCATCTTCGACGTAACCTTGTCTACCGCGATTGCGGCAGATGGAAAAATTGAAGAGAGGTCGCCGGTTCCGAAAGGACCGCTATCGCCTGATATGCTCGACAAGATGAACCGCTACTGGCGTGCAGCGAATTATCTTTGCATCGGCCAGATCTACCTCTTTGACAATCCTCTGCTTCGCTCACCGCTCAAAGCAGAGCAAGTCAAACCAAGGCTACTCGGTCACTGGGGAACCTCGCCCGGACAGAACTTCATCTATATCCATTTGAACCGGTTGATTAAAGAACACGACGCCGACATTATCTACATCTCTGGCCCAGGACACGGAGGCCCCTCGCTCAATGCCTGCTCGTATCTGGAAGGCAGCTACACTGAAGTCCATCCAGAGATCACGCAAGATGAAGACGGCTTGCGACTCATGTTTCGCAAGTTTTCTACGCCCGGCGGTGTGCCCAGTCATTGCGGCCCGCACGTACCGAATTCTATGCACGAGGGCGGAGAACTTGGTTACTCGCTGGTTCATGCATTCGGTGCGGCCTTCGACAATACAGATCTTATTGTTGCTTGTGTCATCGGCGATGGCGAATCCGAGACGTGTCCGCTTGAAGGCAGTTGGAAGTCGGTCAACTTTCTCAATCCTGTGCGAGACGGCGCGGTGCTCCCCATTCTTCACCTCAACGGCTACAAGATATCTGGTCCAACTGCGCAGGGACGCACCAGCGATGCTGATCTGAAGGCTCTCTACAGTGGGCGCGGTTATAAGCCTTACTTTGTAGAAGGAGATGATCCCGAAGTCGTCCATCAGTTGTTAGCCCAAACCCTTGAAGATTGTTATGCCGAGATTCGTGGAATTCAAACGGAAGCTCGCAAGAACGGATTCAAAAAGCAGCCTGTCTGGCCAATGATTATCTTCCGCACGCCGAAGGGATGGACCTGCCCGAAAGAAGTGGACGGAATCCCGATTGAGGGCACATTCCGCGCGCACCAGGTCCCGCTCGCAACAGTTCGCGAAAACCCAGAACATCTCAAGATTCTTGAAGCCTGGATGAAGAGTTACAAGGCAGAGGAACTCTTCGACACAAACGGAAAATTCATTGATGAACTCGCAGCTCTTTCGCCGACTGGCAATCGTCGCATGGGCGGCAATCCTCATGTGAATGGCGGACGATCTTTAGTTACACTCGCTCTTCCTGATTTTACGAGTTATGCACTGGAAATCCCTGGACCAGGAAAAGTACTTGCCGAAGCACCGCGAAAACTTGGAGATTTCTTCCGCGATATTTTCAAAATGAATCTGACGAACTTCCGTATGTTCTGCCCAGATGAAACAAACTCTAATCGGTTGAACTCTATCTTCGAGGCCACCAAGCGCTGCTCCATGGCTGAGCTTGTCTCGATCGATGAAGAACTTGGACCCGATGGCCGCGTGCTGGAAGTGTTGAGCGAACATCTCTGCGAAGGATGGCTTGAAGGCTATCTGCTGACGGGCCGCCACGGAATGTGGTCTTCTTATGAGGCTTTCGCGCAGGTTGTAGATTCGATGGTGACGCAACACGCCAAGTGGTTGGAGCAATGCCATGAGTATGCCTGGCGCAAACCGATCGCATCGTTGAATGTTTTGCTTACAAGCCATGCCTGGCGCAACGATCACAATGGATTCAGCCACCAGGCCACCGGTTTTGTAGATAACGCTCTGGCACGCAGAAGCGATACCATCCGAGTGTATTATCCGCCAGACAGCAACTGCCTGCTAAGCGTCTTCGATCATTGCCTACGCAGCCGGAATTACGTAAATATCGTTACGTGTGGCAAGCAGCCGCAGCTCCAGTGGTTGAATATGGACGAAGCTTTGGAGCACTGCTCAAAAGGCGCGTCAACATGGAAGTTTGCAACCAATGATGATGGCGTAGAGCCTGATGTTGTACTGGCCTGTGCTGGCGATGTTCCGACGATTGAGATCTGCGCGGCTTCGTGGTTGCTGCAAAAGTATGTACCCGGCATCAAGGTTCGCGTGGTCAATGTGGTGGACCTGATGACACTTATGTATCCAGACAAACATCCGCATGGAATGGATGAGATGTCCTTCAATGCGCTCTTCACCGAGAATGCGCCGGTCATCTTTGCGTTTCACAACAATCGCTGGCTTATTCACACCATGATTCATGGGCGCTCAAACGAGGGTCGTTTTCATGTACACGGCTACATGGATCAAGGCACAACCACCACTCCATTTGACATGGTCGTGCTGAACGAGATGAGCCGCTATCAACTTGCTCTAGATGCACTGAAGCATATTCCGCGTCTCCGTGTGCAGGCGGAGGATGCGATCACTCTGTTTAATAAAAAACTGAATGAACATCACGACTACATTCGCCAGAACCTGGAGGATATGCCCGAAATCAGAAATTGGCAGTGGACGGCGGATTTCAGTGATTCAACTTCGCCCGCACCAATGGCCAAGGGACATCCCGAGAAAGCGATGTTCACCGACAGTTAAACGGCAGCCAGTTAAAATCAAAGCGGAGGCCCACTACCGCAAGAGGTTTGCGATTTCGGTCTCCGCTAATTCAACTCGGCACATAGGAAAAAAATGAATGATCCGAAGGCACCATCCGATTGGTTGAAAATTGATGGTATGGATGCGCTGGTTGAGTTGGCGTTCAATCTCCACTGGTCTTGGAACCATGCTGCGGACGAGTTATGGGAAAAGCTTGACAAGGAACTTTGGGAAACTACACAGAATCCGTGGGTTATCTTGCGGACGGTTTCTCACGAAAAGATCAAGGCAGCATTGAGTAATGTGGAGTTCCGCAACCGTCTCGACAATCTGCTTAAGCAAAACCGAGAATCCTATCAAGCAGACGCATGGTTCCAGCACAAGCATCCGGACAAAGCTCTCACAACAGTCGCCTATTTCAGCATGGAGTTCATGTTGAGCGAAGCACTGCCCATCTATTCGGGTGGGCTTGGAAATGTAGCGGGCGATCAGATGAAGGCGGCCAGCGACCTGGGTGTTCCAGTGGTGGGCATTGGGCTGCTCTATGGTCAAGGTTATTTCCGTCAGGACTTCGATTCGGAAGGCCGCCAGCAGGCGCTCTATCCTGTGAATGATCCGGGCCAGTTGCCCATTCGTCCGCTGCGCCAGAAAAACGGAGAGTGGCTGCGGCTGCAGATTCAACTGTCGGGAGCAATGATCTGGCTTCGCTGCTGGGAGGTCTCTGTTGGCAGAACAAAGCTGTACTTACTTGACACAAATGACTTCGCCAACACGGCAGCACATCGAGGAATCACCAGTGAACTCTATGGTGGCGATTCCGAGATGCGGCTGAAACAGGAGATCATTCTCGGAATTGGTGGATGGCGCTTGCTGCGGGCGTTGGGCCTCACGCCTGAAGTCTGTCACCTCAACGAAGGTCACGCAGCATTTGCCGTGCTCGAACGAGCGCGCTGCTATATGGAAGATCACAAGAAGCCGTTTGATCTAGCTCTGGCAGTTACACGAGCCGGAAATATCTTTACAACACATACCGCAGTCGCCGCAGGCTTTGATCTTTTTGACCCGCAACTTATCAGGCAATATCTTGCCCACTATGCGCAAGATGAACTTCGCATCTCACTTGACGAACTGCTAAAGATCGGCAGGCAAAATCCCAGCGACAATGCAGAACCATTCAACATGGCTTATCTCGCTCTTCGTGGCAGCGGTCGTGTAAATGGCGTCAGCAAACTGCACGGCGAAGTGAGTCGGCAGATATTTCAGCCGCTCTTTCCGCATTGGCCTCAGGCAGAGGTTCCAATTGGTTCAGTGACCAACGGAATCCATGTGCCGACCTGGGATTCCGTTGAGGCTGATACGCTGTGGACCACAACTTGCGGCAAAAAGCGTTGGCGTGGAGATCGCGCTATAGAAGATGACATCCGGAACCTCACCAACAAGCAGATCTGGCAGATGCGAACCACAGAACGAAAGACTCTGATTGACCGGTTGCGTAAACGATACGCACGTCAGCTAGCTTCAGAAGGCGCAGACCCATCGGATGCGAATAACATCTTCGACGGAAATGCACTAATTCTCGGTTTTGCGCGGCGCTTTGCCACGTATAAGCGTCCTGATCTTCTACTGCTTGATCCTGAGCGACTGGTACGCCTTCTCTCCGATCCAAAACGGCCTGTACAACTGATTCTTGCTGGTAAAGCACACCCGCAGGATATTCCCGGACAGGCTTTAATCAAGAAGTGGAAAGATTTCATCCGGCGTAAAGAAGTTTGTTCGAAAGTCATTTTTTTAAGCGACTACGACATGATGCTGGCGCAGCACATGGTGCATGGAATTGACCTGTGGATCAATACGCCGCGCCGCCCTTGGGAGGCCTGTGGAACAAGCGGCATGAAGGTCCTTGTAAATGGCGGCTTGAACTTATCGGAGTTGGACGGATGGTGGGCTGAGGCTTACTCACCAGAAGTTGGATGGGCCATCGGTGATGGCAAAGAGCATGGAGACGATCCTGCCTGGGATCGCACAGAGGCTGAAGCCGTCTATGCATCTTTGGAGAATGAAGTCATTCCAGAGTTCTACGAACGGAATGAAAAAGGACTTCCATTGAAGTGGCTCGGACGTGTTCGCGAGAGTATGGCGAAGCTAACTCCGGAGTTTTCGGCAACGCGTTCCATTCGCGAGTATACTGAAGACCACTATCTGCCTGCGGCTTTCGGTTATCGCGAGCGTGCAGCCGGGGATAGCGCACTAGGCGTAACTTTGCTGCACTGGCAACGGGAGATCGATCAGCATTGGTGCACGGTGCAATTTGGTCCAGTGAGAATCGAGACGCACGACGGCCAGCATTTCTTTCGGGTCGAAGTTTCTTCGGGAACCCTCACTCCAGATCAATTACAAATCGAACTCTACGCAGACTCAGTTCTAGGAAGTAAACCAACTATCGAAGTTATGACAGTACCCGATCACCAAGCTAATTCACTCAGCACATATATCTATTCGGCTCAAGTGCCCGATGTTCGTCCTGCTAGCGACTACACTGTGCGCATCATTCCTCATCATTCCAACGCATCTGTCCCGCTCGAAGCAGAACAGATCCTGTGGCAGCGTTGATGCAGGATGTAGCTACGCCAGTGCTCAAGCGGAAATTGTCAATGCCCATTGGAATGTAACTCATACGCCTAAACATTATTCACTCTGCGCCGGTGCCACGTTGGTTTGCTAAAACGTGCCTTCCAAAAGTCTCTATCAACTCTCAGGCAAGCGCATTGTTTCTCAAAAATACTTGTTAGTTGAAAATGATCCGAATTCTCATCCCAAGCAGTGCGGGCGTATAGGCTTTGGTTGCATAGGTGGGGTGGTTTGAGATTTCCAAATCCGGTCCTAGATCTACACTTTTCGTCAGGCGAAGGCGATAAAAGGTTTCCAGAACGCTTTCATGGTGTTTAGCTCCCGAAGCTGGCTCCGAGTGACTCAGAGAAATACCGAACATATCTCCGCGCCTTGCAAATGGCTTGACTTGATCAAGTCCGATCTCTTCAACTTGCTTGATAGAAGTCCCTCCATTTGAGGCAAATCCAAGTCTGCCAAACGGAGTCCATCCACTGCGCAGTTCATGCTCGAAACCAATGCCACCACCAACGCCGCTGCCAAGAGATTGGGTGTCATCGCGCCAGAAATTAACGCGGTAATCTTTGAATTGCTTGCCCGGAGAACCGGAGAACCAGCCAAATTCAACGGATTCCATATACTTTCGATCCGCGAGTGTTTTCAGGTTTCCTTGTGCTGATCCCTCGGTATCGATAGTGAGCGCATGAATGTATATATGCGATGTCGCCTGATACTCGACAGCAGCTCCGCCTGCGTATGCGCCATCTGACGCAAATGTCAAATTGCCATCGCTGCTTCCGTTCAGAAACTGCGCACGTTCGTCATTGTTGAACATGCTCAGGCTGATGTATTCATTGGGGTGTATCTTTCCGAGATAAAGAGAAAGTCTCTTATGAAGCAGATCCTGGCGCCAGTAAAGAATATTTACTGTAATTGGTTCTTGCGGACCGCCTCCCTGCAAGCAGTTAAGAGTCAGTGCGGAGCCAAGACTATCGCTGAGATTGAACTGCTCGCTGATTCCTATATTGGTACCAGAGCGAACCAGCAGGCTCAGCATACCATCGGTGCTACCATGGTCATACACCTTTAAAGCGCCAGTAAAATCTGCTCGTCCATTAAACTGCTCATGTCGAATGCCATCTGGCGTTATCGTTGCATACTGACTGACGAAGGTATAAGTCTCGCCAATCTTCAAATGAGCTGACTTGTTGATTCTATCTGTCAACTTTTCGAAGGGATCAAGAAACACTCCAAACGGATCTGGTTTCAGAATTGGATCCGACGGTATCTTTGAAAGCGCAACCGCATCCGCATCAAGCTCCTGTCGAAGATCGTCTGGCTCCTGGCTCAGGTCTGCGTATTGTACGGTCTGATCTGCTGGAACACTTTGTGAAGCCGGACTGTGAATACTGCTGTTGCCCTGTCCCGCAGTCGGCATATTGAATGCGAACAATAGCAATAGCATTTCACTTCTCACAGTACCTTCTTCCGAAATTCGAATTCTAAACGCTTCACAAAAAATGGAGAGGCGAGCAATTCCATAGGCACTGCTCACAGGTGATGGTCGCTGAGATCAGCTTTGAGCTGGTTTCTTGTGCCAAAAGCTTTCGATCTCTTCGAGAGAACGACCTTTGGTTTCTGGAATCAGATAGTAGGAGAACAACCAGGAACCGATGGCAAGTACTCCATACATCCAGAACGTCAAGCTCGGTCCAAGCAGATTGAAAAGTGACAAGAAGGTCAGCGAGACTGCAAAGTTTGCAATCCAGCTTACTCCGGCTGCAATTCCAGCCGCCATTCCTCGTATCTTCAACGGATAGATCTCTGCAATGATTAACCAAAAGATTGGTCCAAGACTGATGGCAAACGAAGCTACATAAAACATGAGACTGATAACGGCAAGGTATGCAAGCATGGGGCCAGGTCCAGACAAATGAAAGACAAAGCCAATCGCTCCGAGACTGACTATCATTCCAGCAATACCAGTCAACAGCAGCGGTCGTCTACCAACTCGATCGACAAGCCACATCGAGACCAAGGTCATAATCACGTTCACCGTGCCAATTCCAGCTGTAGCGAGAATTGCACCCCGAATCGAGGAGATACCAGCAGCTCGAATAATATTAGGGGCGTAATATATGATCGTGTTGATGCCAGTGATTTGCTGAAAGACTCCAAGGAAGATGCCGATAATCAGCGCTGGCCGGAGGGCAGGCAAGAGTAAATCGGAGATGTGTCCGCGCAGTGCGGACTCCTGAGAGGTTGCCTTGATTTCCTGAAATTCCTTTTCAACGTCTTGAGTTCCGCGAATCTTGATCAATACCGTGCGGGAAAGATCGAAGTGTCCATGACGGGCAAGGAACCGCGGAGTCTCTGGAAGGAAAAGCATCCCTATGCCAAGCAGCGCTCCAGGAACAACAGCAAGTCCAAGCATCCATCTCCACGCCCCGGTTGGAGTGAAGGCATAGTCTGCCAGATAAGCTGCCAGAATTCCGACCGTAACTGCCAATTGAAAAAGCGATACCTGCCATCCTCGTGCGTTAGCCGGAGATATTTCTGAGATGTAGAGTGGGACAACAGAGCTGGCAAGACCGATTCCCATTCCCACGATGACTCGCCCAACAATCAGTATCTCGATAGAGGAGGCGGAAGCGCAAACCAATGCACCCGCGATAAAGACCACTGAGGTGATGAGCAACATCTTTCTGCGCCCAAACGAATCCGAAAGGCTGCCGCCGGTGATGGCCAGAACTGCTGCGCCAACCAGGACTGAACTAACGGCAAGCTCTTGCTGGAAGATAGACAGTCCAAAACTCTGCTTGATGAAAATCAGTGCACCGGAAATCACACCGGTGTCGTATCCAAACAGCAAGCCACCAATTGCGGCAAAGATAGCGGCGACATATACGTATCTTTGACTTGCGGCAGGAGTCTGAGATGCCTGAGTAACTGTGACCGGTTCTGCAAGAGTTGCATTCAATCTACACATCCATTCATGGAATCGCGGTAGTGTTTGACGAGTTCGCTGGTTAAGCTGTTCTGCTTTCACTTAGATTCGGTTGATCATTGCTCAACATTGAATCAATACAGCATATGCAACTCGTCAAATTGCTTATACACGCTGAAGAGAGAATTGCACCCGCGATTTCTTCGGTCTGCCTCGTATTGCTCATGTAGTCAAGTCGTAGATTCAACGTTCCGCGATCCTTTTAGCCTGATCGCAATCACGTACTGCTATCGACCCGGCGAGGACTTGCTTCATGCGACCAGGTAGTAATTTGCCTGTTCACTATTGACCGGACTCTTCGTCGCATTGTGGCAGACAGTACTTATGACAGACATTTACCAAGAATCACATTTTAATCAAAAGCAGGCAAGAATGAATTCCAATACCCTTCGAGATACAGCACAGGCGCTTGTTGCAAACAGCAAGGGCCTGCTTGCCATGGATGAGAGCAACGGCACCTGTAACAAGCGATTCGCAAAACTCGGGATTCCGCAGACCGTTGCGGCGCGACGCGACTACCGTGAGTTGATTATCACAACACCGGGGCTAAACGAATGCATCAGTGGCGTCATTCTTTACGACGAAACTATCCGTCAAGAAAAAAGTGATAAAACTCCCTTCGTCAAAGTACTAATCGATGCAGGGATCATTCCTGGAATCAAAGTCGACATAGGTGCAAAGGAGTTGGCTGGTCATCCTGGAGAAACAGTTACCGAGGGTTTAGATGGGTTGCGCGAACGTCTGGCTGAATACTCTCAGATTGGAGCGCGCTTTGCGAAATGGCGCGCAGTGATCGAGATTGGCCGCGGAACTCCCAGTTGGGGTTGCATGGATGCGAATGCACACGCTCTGGCTCGCTATGCTGCACTTTGCCAGGAAGCTGGTCTTGTTCCAGTTGTTGAGCCGGAAGTTTTAATGGAAGGCGACCATACTCTGGAGCATTGCTGCAAGGTTACCGGCGAAGTGCTGCGAACAGTCTTCAGCGCATTGTCTGCGCAGAGGGTATTGCTGGAGGGTATGATCCTGAAGCCGAACATGGTGCTTCCGGGATCAGCTTGCAGCAAGCACGCGGAGATAGAAGAAGTTGCGGACTCAACTGTCGTCTGCCTACTGCGCGCGGTCCCAGCGGCTGTTCCTGCCATTGCATTCCTTTCAGGCGGGCAAAACGCGGAATTGGCATCTGCCCATCTGAACGCGATGAATGTAAGATTCAAATCGCGGCTTCCTTGGGCGCTGGCATTCTCGTTCGCACGCGCCATCCAGCAACCTGCTTTGGAGATTTGGCATGGAGAGGAAACAAACGTGTGGGCGGCACAGAAGGCTTTGTATCATCGAGCACTTTGCAACAAAGCTGCACGAAGCGGTGAATACTTATGCGAAACCACAGAGGATGAGAGTTGAAAACGCATGAAAAAGCTAATAGTATTCGATCTGGATGGAACCCTCGCGCCGAGCAAATCAGCGCTGAATGAAGACACAGCTAGCTTACTGCATGATCTGCTGGGCGTCGTAAAGGTTGCTGTGATCTCTGGCGGCGCATGGCCCCAGTTCGAGAAACAACTGCTCTCCGATATCCCTCATGATGATAGCCTCGCAAATCTTTCCTTGTTGCCAACGTGCGGAACAAAGTTCTTTCAATACGCAGGTGATTGGAAACAGGTGTATTCGGAAGATCTGACTGCCGGACAAAAAGAAAAGATTATTAACTCAATCAAAAGTGCCACGGAGAAGGCAGGCTTCCACACTGAAAAAGTATGGGGAGAAATCATTGAGGATCGTGGAAGCCAGATTACATTTTCTGCACTGGGACAGCAAGCACCGTTAGAAGAGAAAGAAAAATGGGATGCTGATTTTTCCAAGCGAAAGAGGATCACGGCGATCTTGGAAACTTTAATACCTGAGTTCTCGATCCGTATGGGAGGCGCAACATCGATTGATGTCACCAAACCCGGCATCGATAAAGCCTATGGAATTCGAAAGCTGCGGGACATACTTCATATCTCTGTGAAGGAAATGGTTTACATTGGGGATGCCCTATTCCCAGGAGGGAATGACTATCCAGCTGAACAGGTCGGCGTTGTATCGATTTCTGTTCGCGGTCCTTCAGATACCAATCTGGTGATCAAGACAATCATTGCCTGTTTAAGCAACGAGCAGGAGTGACCGAGCGAGGAATTTCGAAGAACGGGTTCAAGATGCAACGCCTAGGTATTCTGACGGACTCTCATGGCCAATATGACTCGATTGTAAAAAGGAAATTAAATGAAGAAAACAACTCCGATCACCTGCTTGCTTCTGGATATTGGCGGTGTCCTGCTAACGGACGGCTGGGATCATCTTGCCCGCAAGCGGGCCGCGACACACTTCAAACTGGATCGGGCTGAGATAGAGGATCGTCATCACTTGACCTTCGAGATTTACGAGCAGGGAAAGATCACTCTGGAAGAATATCTGAGCCTTGTGGTCTTCACAGAAAAGCGGTCGTTCACTCGCGGTCAGTTTCGCAGCTTCATGTTTGCTCAGTCAGAACCATTTCCCGATATGATCAATATGATCGCGCAGCTTAAAGACAGGCTGAAAGTGAAGATCGTCATTGTCAGCAACGAAGGCCGCGAACTCAATGCGCATCGAATTCAGAAGTTTAAACTGGATCGTCTTGCTGACTGTTTTATATCTTCGTGCTTTGTTCACCTTCGCAAACCCGACGTGGACATCTTCAATCTTGCTCTGGATGTAGCTCAGATTAAGGCGTCGCAGGCCGTGTTTATTGACAACACGCCGATGTTCGTTCAGATCGCTCAAAGCCATGGAATTCAAAGCATTCTTCACAAGGATTTGGGAACGACACGTGCAAAACTCTCTGAGATTGGATTGAGTGTGGGCTCGTGAATGACTTTTGCGAGGTAGCCTCTTAGGTGTGGCCCTTCACTCAGGGCCGTTAGTAGAAACGATCACAGGGAACGTGAGTTATGTAGTGCCGACGGTCCATTGTGACCATACGCCTGTGACGCGTTTCCGGGATGATGAGTGTGTAGGAGCGGCTTCGCTGATTGCGTCTAATACGAAAAGGCAAAATCACGAACCTCTCGAAGAGAGGCGGCTGATGGTAAGCCAGACGACAAGAAAGCGGAGCAATGCGACGAGATACTCGTCTTTCGTAACCATGTTCGCAACCCAATGAGGAGAACTCTATGACCAGACCGAGCACACAAGACAAGACAACAGGCAAGATTCACGAAATCAAGGGCGCAGTACGGCAGAAGGCCGGTGAGCTTACAGGTAACCAAGATTTGCAAGCTGATGGCCAGGCTGAAAAAATCGCAGGCAAGGTGCAGAACTTTGCCGGCAAGGTTGAAAAAGCAGTCGGAGAATAGGCAACGCATCATCCAACTCAAGAATGGGAGAGGAACCAACAAAATGGCGCACACAGTATTTGAGCAATTGAGCGATCAAATCGACGAAACGGCACACAAGGCATCGCGAGCAGCCTCAGTTGTTGGGGATGCAATTGAAGATGGCGTTATTGCGGCTAGACAAGCCGCAAAACATGGAGGAGCTGTTGCTGTCGAGTTTTATGATGACACCAAGAAGCGAATTCAGCGGAATCCGATTGAAACAGTTGTAGTTGCAGCCGCAATAGGTATCGCAACTGGAGCGGCTATCAGTTGGATGTTAAGACGGAGAAGCTGCTAACAACAGAGTGAATTCACAAAAGCGGGTCTGGCACGCTGGACCCGCTTTGACTACCACTCAGTCGATCATTCTATCCAAAATTATTGCGTGGGTTTTGATCGCTCGAATGTATCCCCAAAGGGGAGTTTTGATTGAGCGATGAATCGGGCGGAAAACCCATCTTTTGTGCGTTATCAGCGGCGGTTCAAACTCGACGATCATGTACCACGACATTGCCATGATGTTGGCGCGGTCTTCGCGTGTGGTTGTCAACAGAACCACTGGGCCGGGATCGAACTGGTAGACCTTCGAGAGAGCAGATCCTTCATCACGCTTGCAACTCCTGCAAACCATACTGCTTGTCGGTTTTCGACACAACAAAATTCCACTCGTTTTGTGAACTGATCCGTTCCCTGCTCTCCGATAAAAGTCCAGTGCCACATCATTTGTGCCAAAATGAGCTTCATTTCAATTTCCTCTTTTTCTTGAATCTTTCGTTTGCCCAAGCTTGTGATTCGTTCCTTATCTACTGCAAATGCCTTAGAATGCTCTTTAGCGTGCTGCGCGTCTAAATTCACTAAGGAGCATTCAATGCGTTTTCCTGCTTTTGTTGTTCTAGTACTTGGAGTTGCCACCGTTGCCGCCGCGCAAACCGCACCTTGGGAGTACGAGGGCAAACGCGGTGAGCTGGCCTGGGGCAGGCTCGATCCCGCCTATCAAGCCTGCTCCAAAGGCCATGAGCAGTCGCCGATCGACATTCGAGGCGCTCACCTGAACAAGGCGCTGCAGCCGATCGAATTTCACTACATTGCCGGATCGCTCCGCCTGGAGAACGACGGCCACACCATCCTCGCGCACGTGAACCCTGGCAGCTACATCGTCACCGGCGGCGTCCGCTACGATCTGGTCGAGTTCGACTTCCATCATCCCGGTGAAGAGGCGGTGCACGGCAAACTGAGCGATATGAGCGTCCATCTGGTACACCGCAGCGCCGACGGCAAGCTGGCCATCCTCGCGGTGCGGCTGGTGGAGGACGCGGGCAACCCGAACGCGGTGCTGGCCGCTCTGTGGCCGCACCTGCCCAAGACGGCTGGCGCAACCGAGAAGGTTGAGGAGATGGTCAGCGCGGGCGGCCTGTTGCCTGCCGACCGCGGCTACTGGACCTACACCGGTTCGCTGACCACTCCGCCCTGCACCGAGGGTGTCCGCTGGTTTGTCTTTGAGCAGGATCTGAGCGTGAGCCGCGACCAGTTGCACGTCTTTGCATCGCTCTTCCGGGTCAACAGCCGTGGCTTGCAGGACGCGCACGGACGGCGCATCGAGGCTAACGAATAGGCACATGCGGTGCGGCCAACTGCTCGCTACTCGCTCGCATAGGTTTTTTGTAAGCCGCGCTTCGCCTGAAATTGCCAGTAGCCTCCAATACCCACCCCCGGTATACTACCTCCATGCACGTTCATGCAGCGCCTGATACAGGCACACAGAGAACCCAATCCGTGCTGCGCTTTTCGCTGGTGGTCACGCTGGCCTACGTCGTGGTCACCTTTGTGGCAGGGCTGCGCGCTCATTCGCTGGCGCTGATCTCCGAGGCTGGCCATAATGCCTCTGACTTTCTGGCGCTGCTGCTCAGCTTTGTCGCCGTCTACTTCCAATCTCGCCCCGCGAACCATGGGAAGACCTTCGGCTATCAACGCGCCGGAGTGCTTGCAGCCTTCGTCAACGCGGGAACTTTGATTGTCATTTCGATCTGGATCGCCATTGAGGCCTTCCATCGGCTCTATGCGCCGGTCGCTGTGCAGCCCCGCCTAATGATGGTGGTGGCTGCAGTCGGCGTGGTGATGAACGGCGTGATCGCTGCCCTTTTGTGGGGCGTGGCCCGCGATGTAAACCTGCGCTCCGCCTTCCTGCACATGGCCGGTGACACGCTCTCCACGGCCGCAGTCATCGCGGGCGGCGCGGGCATCCTGCTCACCGGGCAGAACTGGATCGATCCTGCCCTTTCGCTCGTCATCGCCGCACTGATTCTCTGGACCAGCCTGGGCATCGTGCGCGAAAGCCTCAATATCTTGCTGGAAGGCACACCCCGCGGCATCTCGCTCGCCGAGATTCGCACCGCCATGCAGTCTGTCGAAGGAGCGATCAACGTTCATGACCTGCACGTTTGGAGCCTTGGTTCAAACTCCAGCGCCCTGGCCTGCCACGTGACCATCGCCGACATTCCACCCTCGGCGAGCGCCTGCATTCTTGTCCGGCTCAATCACCTGCTCCACGAACGCTTCCATATCAGCCACACTACCATCCAATTCGAGCACACGGGCTGCCCGGAGCTGCAGGGCTGCGTGGTTCCGATGGAAGAGCTGGCTGGCGGCCAATGCGGCCATCATCACCACGATCACACGCATTCTTGATCGGACAATAAATTCTGGGTGCCCCACCCTCACGACGTCTTTGTTTTTGTCGCTAAGGTGGGAAACAATACCCTGTTTTTGCTTCCGATCACTGAGCTAGTGCCGTCAGGCCAGTCGAAGCAGCCTGCTCGTGAGCGTGGTAGCTCGACCGCACCAGTGGTCCGGATTCGACGTGGCGGAAGCCCATCTTGAGCGCTGCGGTCTTCAGCTCGGCAAACTCGCGTGGAGTGTAAAGCCGCGCCATGGGCAGATGATCGCGCGAGGGACGCAGATACTGGCCGACGGTGAGAATGTCGCAGCCTGCGCGGGCCAGATCGCGGAAGACTTCCAGCAACTCGGCAGTCTCTTCGCCCAAGCCAACCATCACTCCGGATTTGGTTACGCCTTCCGGGTTTAGCTCCTTGGAGTAGCGCAATAACTCCAACGAACGCTCGTAGCGTGCGCCGGAGCGGACGGCGCGGTAGAGGCGCGGAACCGATTCGATGTTGTGATTGAGAACGTCGGGACGCGTTTCGACGACGGCTCGAATAGCCTCGGAGTTGCCTTGAAAGTCGGGGATGAGAACCTCAATGCGGCAGTTGGGAGCCTGACGGCGAGTCTCCTCGATCACCAGAGCGAAGGCACGTGCGCCGCCCAGCAGATCATCGTCGCGGTCAACGCTGGTAACCACTGCGTAGAGCAGTCCTAACTGAGCCACTGCCTCGGCGACGCGGCGAGGCTCGTCGAAATCAATCGGTTCCGGACGGCCTTTGGGCACAGCGCAGAAGCCGCAGCGCCGGGTGCAGAGATTGCCCAGCATCATGAAAGTGGCGGTTTTATGGTGCCAGCACTCGCCTATGTTGGGGCAATGAGCGCTCTCGCAGACGGTATTGAGCTGAAGCGAGCGGGCGAGGCGCTTGAGATCGTGGTAGTTTTCGCCCACCGGAGCGCGGGCCTTGAGCCACTCCGGCTTGGGCGCAGGAGCCGTGCGGGCGGAGGAGATCTGCACAAGTTCAGTCACGTTTCCATTGTAGCTTTTTGGAGTTGCTGTTCCGCAGAGCAAATGCCTCATCAACCTCTCGACGGCAACAACTTTTGAAGAGGGGAAAATAGCCGAAAAAATCGATACACGAAAGGCGAGAATCTTGCATTGCGGTACGAAAATTTCGTATTCGCACCCATCTGCGACTTTTTCTGAAATCGCATTCCATGCAGAAATCACGCGGGGATTCTTCGTCTTTTTCATCCGTAATCCGCTGCAGAGATGAATTAATCTGCACGTTTTAAAAATAAATAAGGGGGGGGGATGCACAAAAGGGTACGGACCGGGCAAATCGCTGACAGATTAGACAGTGAGCGTATGCGGCGCGGGCAGATGTTCATGCTTCTATTGTGTGCTTCAGTGAGTTTATCTTCTGCAAGATGCAGGCGCAGTATCGGCGGAATTTTGCAAGAGCCTCATCCTATACAGCGAACCCGCGTAGAATGAGAGATACCGGTTCCGTATGCATTGCGCTTCCGAGCAAGATGATCCTTTTAGACCCAGAATTGGACCCCGACCCCGCGCCGAGTACAACTTCGGCGAAGCAGGCATCTGCGCCCGACCCCGGCAAGAGTCAACACATTCCCTCCGTCGGCACACTGTCCCGCTTTCTTTCTCTCGCCCGAAAAACTGTCCGCCTCAAGGGTCAGGTCACCGTTCTGCTTACCACTGACGCGGCCATCCGCAAGCTCAATCGCCAATTTCGCGGGTTGAACAAGGCTACCGACGTGCTCTCCTTTCCCGCAGAGGGTTTGGGCGCGGAAGGCTACGCAGGCGACTTGGCGATTTCCGTTCCCACCGCGCGAAAGCAGGCCGCTGCGCAAGGCCACTCGCTTTCTACCGAGATTAAAGTTCTGATTCTGCACGGATTGCTACATTTGGTCGGCTACGACCACGAAGTTGATGAGGGCCAGATGGGGCGGCGGGAACGGCTGTTGCGCGGGAAACTTGGGCTGCCGCAGGGGTTGATTGAGCGGGTCGAGAATCCCGTCTCTCAAAAATCTGTCATCCTGAGCGACCGAAGCGTAGAGAAGGGAGTCGAAGGACCTGCGGTTCGTCCTGCCAAACAGGCCATCAAACCTCGGGTGCCCCAGGTCTCGATTTTGAGACCTGGGAAGCCACAAGCCTCAACCAGCAAGTGGAGGGCGAAGCCATGACGCCGCTCTCCATCCTCCTGATTCTCTCCCTCGCCGCCGTCGAGACGCTGGCCTCGTACATCAGCCGCGTCTATAGCGAGTTCGGCAAGATTCTCACCCATGAGATCGAAGAAAACCTGGATGCCTGGGAGGAGCTGGTCGAGCCGCAACTCGGCCTCACGCGCGATCATGCGGCCCTCTGCGCCCAGATTCTGCAACAGTTGGCTTTGGGCCTCATCGCTTTGGAATTCGGCTCCGTTCTCTTTGACCGTGGCGGACTCACCCGCCCCAACGCCGCCGAGATCGCCCAAGCTGTTCTCGGCATGGTCCTGGTCATCGTCTTTTGCAATCAGCTTCTGCCCACGCTGCTCTTTGACCGCACGGAGGGTCGCTGGGCGAGGCGGATTGTTTGGCCTATTCGATTGTTGCTATGGCTGATGACCCCCATCAGCGTCTTCGTCCGCTTCTTTTATTCCGTGGCCGCGCTGGCCGAGGAGCCTGCCACGACAGAAGAAGAGACCGCTGTCGATGTGGAGGCGCTGCTCGAAGCTGGGGAAGAAGAGGGCATTCTGGAAGAGAGCGACCGCGAGCTGGTCCGTTCAGCCGTCGAATTCGGCGACAAACTGGTCCGTGAAGTGATGACGCCGCGCCCTGAGATCTTTTCCGTTCCTGCCAGCCTCACTCTGGAAGCCTTCCTCGAACTGCTGCGCGAGCACAACTTCTCCCGCGTCCCGGTTTACGATAGCTCCATCGACAACATTACGGGCCTTGCCTTTGCCCACGACCTGCTCCAGATTGCCGACACCGAGGCCAGTACGCGCACCGTGGACAGCATTGCGCGCGAGGCAGAGTTTGTTCCAGAGACCAAGCGCGTCTATGAGCTGCTGCGTGAGATGCAGCGTGAAAAACAGCATATGCGCGTCGTGATTGACGAGTACGGCGGCGTCAGCGGTCTCGTCACTATTGAAGACCTGCTCGAAGAGATCGTCGGCGAGATCCGCGACGAGCACGAGGAGGATGTGCTGATTGAGGAGCCGCAGCGGGAGCCGGATGGCGTCTGGCTGGTCCCCGGCGGCTTTCCGGTCGATCAGTTGCCCAGCCTTTTTGGCGAACAGGCCGGCCTGAGCGATCTGGACGGAGCGTACGAAGCGACGACGCTCGGCGGTCTGGTCAGCGAAATCGAAGGCCGCATCCCGTTGCCAGGGGAAGTTGTGCTGCTGGAATCCATAGGCCTGCGGATTGAGGTCGTTGCTTCCACCGACCGCCTGGTAGAGCGCCTGCGGGTTTTTCCGCCTGTCGCGGCAGATTCTTCCGCAAAGCCCGAATAACGCAACCGATTGAGCCTCTTGCAAAAGTCAACTTTGGTCCATCACCGGCATTGCCTACCCATAGAATGTAAAACTGTAGCGCTGGCCTCCCGGCCGACTGTAACGTGGACCTCCTGGTCCACGCTTATTTATTGCCAGACTGCGAATATGTGTCAGAGCTCGACTTTACTCGTGCCCTAACACACATTGCCCTTTCTACTGAACATTCACCGTGGCTGAAAGCAGAATCTCACTCGCCGAATTGCCGATCATCACCCGCACCGGCTCGGCTTCCACGCTGAATCCAGGCAGTTTCTCATCCCACCAGGCGAGCGCCGAGGCCTTCAGCGTCATCTGCACAGTCTTGGTCTCGTTCGGCTTCAACGTCACGCGCTGGAAGCCTTTTAGCTCCTCGCTGGGCCGCTCCACCTTCGAGCCCAGATGCTTCACGTACAACTGGACCACGTCGTCGCCCGCGCGGCTGCCGGAGTTTGTCACATCCACGCTGACGGTGACCGCGCCATCTTTGGCCAGATTCTTGGAGCTGGTGCGGAGATTCGTAACTTCAAAAGTGGTATAGCTCAAGCCAAAGCCGAAGGGATAGAGCGGCTCGCCCTTGAAGTACATATAAGTGCGGCCGTCGCGGATGTTGTAATCCATCATCGGCGGCAGTTGATCGATGGACTTGGGCCACGTTACCACCAGCCGCCCGCCAGGGTTGAAGTCGCCAAAGAGAACCTGCGCCAGAGCCGTGCCTTCATCCTGCGATGCGTGCGCCATGTGCAGAATCGCCGGCACGTGCGCCTGGCTCCAGTTAATGGCATACGGGAAGCTGGAGACCAGAATCACGACAGTCTTGGGATTGGCAGCGTAAACCTGCTTGACTAGTTGTTCCTGCTCCAGCGTGATGCTTTCGCGGTCGCGGCCTTCGCGTCCGTCGCTGGGCACGGTACAGGCCAGCGTGCCGCCGCCATCCACCGTATCGTGCCAATCCTGCGCCATATCCGGGCCGCAGGTGGGATCATTGCCGATGACCACAACCGCAACATCAGAGTCGCGCGCCGCATTTACGGCTGCATGACCCAGCTCGCTCGCGGCATAATTAACCTTCACGCCTGGACCAACTTCTGCCTGGATTCCGGCCAGCGGCGTCACGGTGTAAGGCGGCGTGCCTCCGTACCAATCCCAATGCACTGAATTCGCCAGCGGCCCGATTACGGCGATGGATTTGATGGCGCTTTTATTCAGCGGCAGAATTGAGTTCTCGTTCTTCAGCAGCACCACCGACTCCAGCGCCAGCTTCTTCGAGATAGCCTGAACCCGCTCCGTCTTCCACGGCTCCGGCGAGTCCTTGATCTTCGTGTAAGGAACCATCTCCGGCGGATCAAGCAGTCCCAGGCGGATGGCGATCTGGAACTTGGGCCGCAGCAGCGCGTCCAGCTCCACCTCCGTCACCAAGCCCTCTTTCACAGCCGCCTTGGTCTCGTCCAGATACGTGTCTAAAAACTGATTGATGCCGGAGTTGAGACAGGCCACCACCGCAGCTTTCTGATCCGGAAAAAGATGCAGAGGATTCACCAGATTATGCACCGCTCCGCCATCGCTACTGATTACCTCCACTCCCCACTTATCGCGAAGGATACTCTTCAAAATCGGGTTCACGGCCATCGTAGTGCCGTTCCAGGCATTATAGGAGGCCATTACCGCCTTCGCGCCGCCCTCTTCAAAGCCCATCCGGAAGGGCACCGAGTAGTACTCCCAGAAGAGCCGTGGGTCGAAGTTGGAGGAGGAGGAGTCGCGGTGATTTTCATTGCTGTTGGCCAAAAAATGCTTGAGCAGCGCTGCTGATTGCCAGTACTTCGGGTCGTCCCCCTGCAAGCCTTTGATAAAGGCGACGACCATCGTTCCGTTGAAGAACGGGTCTTCGCCGTAGACCTCTTCGCTGCGCCCCCAGCGCGGATCGCGCGCCAAATCCGACTGCGGACCCCATAGCATCAGAATCTGCCGGTCATACTTGGCCGTCTGCGTAATGAAGCGCGCCTCGTAGCCCTGCACGCCCGCCGCCTGCCGCACCAGCTCTGGATCCCACGACTCACCCATTCCCGGCGGCTGCGGAAACTGCGTCGTCGTCACCGGCAGCTTTTTGTCTCGTACTTCGCGCTGCACCACGCCGTGAATTCCCTCCGAGCTGCCGATATTCGGCACGCCCAGGCGGGGAACGCCGGTTTGTGTGCCCAGGCAAGCGATCTTCTCCTCCACGGTCATCAGCGAAAGCAGATTGTCGATTCGCTTTTCCGCTGGCAGCGAAGGATCTTTAAACGGGGTGCTGGGGGGGTGCGCCGGCGCGGGAAGCAGGCTCCCAGCCAGAAGGCAGAACAGAACGGCAAATTGCTTGCGAATCATGGAAGATACCTCAATGGGATGCCGACGGAACGGACAAGCGCGCACAGTAATCGCGCCTGCAACCCAGAAAAATCGGCTTCGTCCACTATCTCTCATCAAGGCCGGACTGTACAACCCCGCTACCATCGGGCAGTTTTTCTCCATCCGTACCCTTCCAGGTACGCTTTTTCATCAAAAATCCTTACCCGGCACATTGACTCTTGATCGTGACGGCGCTAATCTCAAGGCCAGATACCGGAATTGGCAGCTCTCTCCAACTCGCCGTTTCGCCGCTCAATCGGTAGCGCCGACCTCCTGGTCGGCTGTTGCGTGGACCTCCCGGTCCACGCCGAACTCAACAAAAGTAGAAATAACGCTTTAGTCCTTGAGGCCAATCCCTCGGAACTTCCACCAATCAAACCTACACGCCCCATTGGAGGCCATCGAACCCATTGAAGATCGCATTGGAGATCACGCCCAACCTGGAGCCCCTCTTTGGGACTCGCGATGAAAACCTCAGGCTTATTGAAGACTCACTCGGCGTGCGCATCGATCTCCGCTCCGACGCCGTCCGTGTCGAGGGACCGCCCGCCGCCGTCGAGCGCGTCCGGCAGATCTTTCTCGACTTCGAGGCCCTCCGCAAACAAGGCGTCCATCCCCACAACGGTGAACTCAACGGCCTGCTGCGCCTCGTCGTCACCGACCCCGCCACCACGCTGCGTGGCCTGGCCGACAGCGGCAAGCAGCGGTCTGCGGGAGTGAAGCGCGCCGTACAGCCCCGCTCCATCAATCAGCGCAAGTACGTCGAAGCCATCGAGCAGAACGACATGGTCTTCGGCGTCGGCCCAGCCGGCACCGGCAAGACCTACCTCGCCGTCGCCATGGCCGTGGCCGCCATCAGCGCCAAAAAAGTCAGCCGCATCGTCCTCGTCCGTCCCGCAGTCGAAGCCGGCGAGCGCCTCGGCTTCCTTCCCGGCACCCTCCAGGACAAAGTGGACCCCTACCTGCGCCCGCTCTACGACGCCCTTTACGACCTGCTCGACCCGGAAAAGGTCGACAAAATGCTGGAAAAGAACATCATCGAAGTCGCCCCGCTGGCCTTCATGCGCGGCCGCACCCTCAACGACGCCTTCATCATCATGGACGAGGCGCAGAACACCACCGTCGAGCAGATGAAGATGTTCCTCACCCGCATGGGCAACGGCTCCAAGGCAGTCATCACCGGCGACATCACGCAGATCGACCTGCCCAACCCGCGCAAATCCGGCCTGCTCGACGCCATCAACATTCTAGGCGGCGTCGAGGGCATCCACTTCTGCCACTTCGAGGACTGCGACGTAGTCCGCCACGCTCTGGTGCAACGAATCGTCCGCGCCTACGAGTCCGTGAAGAGCCAACAGCAGGAGCTGCCGCTCAACGCAGGCGAAGCCATCGAAGTCGGCCTCCCGGCACGCGGAAACCGCCCGCAGCCCCAGCCCTTACATCCGGCCAAACCGCAGTAGCAAGAACAGGTAGCGCCGACCTCCCGGTCCACGCATTACTCTACGCCATAGTGGGCTTTACAGGCTGCGGAAAAACACGATAACAGGCCTGTTTTGTATCAGGGCACGACTTTAGTCGTGCCGCGAGCCACAAAACAAACGTTGGGGCAGGTGGCCCGCTCATCCGGCCCGAAGAATCATCTTAACACTGAAAAGGCAGGTGGCCCGGTCATCGGTCCCGAAGAATAACGATGAACAATGAAAAGCTGTGCCCCGTTCATCGCTGCTTTTGCGATGAGCGGGCGGGTGGCGACAGGTGGCCGGGTGCCGGGTGCCCCATCCTTTTCGCGCACTTTGCGAAAGGGTGGGAGACCACGAACCCCATGCGCGAACCGGCTATTTTTTACTAATAGACAAAGCCGGGAAGAGCATTCGCGATGAAGCTGTCTTTGAATGTCACGGAAAGTTGCCACACCCTGAACTTCTCTCCGTCATCCCCAGGGGCGACGGCAAAGATCACAGTCAAAAGAAGAAGGCCACCCGTTAGGATGGCCTTCTTTCAATAGAATCGAGCGGAATTGCCCGGTTAGCGCGAAAATCCGGCGCCTCAACCGCTCATTTTCACTTTGCTCTCCCCGCCATCGTTTGTCAAGAGAAAAAAAGGTGGGCTACCTGCCTGTTTTGTAACAGGGCACGACTTTAGTCGTGCCGCAAAAGCCTGATAATAAGGTTGGGCTTCAGCCCCTGCGGGAAGTTTTTTGTGGGCAGTTGGCCGAGGCGATGAAGCAGCAGAAGATTTCCAAAAACAAGATGGCCATGCTGCTCAAGACCAGCCGCACACAGGTAGACCGCCTTCTCGATCCGAAAAACGACATTACGCTAGGGAGCTTGCAGCGCGCGGCGGCCATGGTCGGACGCCGGGTTTCGATCGAACTGGTGTAGGAAAAGCCGACTCCCAAGTCTTAAAATCGAGACCGGTGCGAAATTGCTGATTACGATACCGAAAACCATGGAGGCAGAGAAATGTGGCCGTCTGAACCTTTGGCATCTCGAATATATGACATCGCCAATATTTTTCTCATAATAAGTTTGGTGATTGGAGTCGTTTCGACTGGCCTGCTTGTACGGACGGGGAACGTGAAAGAAAGGTATTTGCGAACCGAATTGGCAAATGCAACACAGAAATCGGCAGAAGCAAACGAGCGCGCGCAAAATGCTAACCTTGACGCCACGAAGGCCAAACAGGGAACTGCAATTGCCATGGCGGATGCCGCTAGAGCTAGCCAAAAAGCTGCAGAAGCAAATAAGGCGGCTGAAGATGAACGTATTGAACGCCTGAAATTAGAAGCACAGATAGCGCCAAGACGTCTTTCTCCAGAACTGACGAAGTATCTTACGGATGCATGTCAGCAGTTCAAAGGACATACTATAATAGTCCGGTCATATGCTATGGATGTGGAAAGTGCAATATTGGCAAAACAGATTGTCGGAGCTTTAGTCGCGTCTGGAATGCACGTGCAAGATGCAGTTGCAAGTTTTTCAAATACCGGAGGGATTGAATTAGGTATTCATGTGACTGGCGATGAGCATATGGCAAATCAAATTGGAAAAATATTGTCATCTGATGGACATTTGAAAGTCTTTATCGGAGGGGCTAATCGTCTCGATACTCAACCGGGACTCCATACGGGGATTCGCTATAATCCAACAGAAGTCACAATTATGGTTGGACCAAAACCCATTCAATAGAACAATTTAGAATGTCGAGGTGGCTATGGCGGGTGGCCACGGTCCCGGAGGAACAAACTCAATTCTTCCATAGAAGATGGGTGCCCCCGGTCTCGGTCTTGAGACCGGCGGGTGGCCCCAGTCTACTAACCCAAAATGATTGGGTGGCCGAGGTCTCGATTTTGAGACCTGGGAATCCACGAACCTCAACCGGCGTGTTTTTCTGTTCCCTGTTCCCTTTGCACAATATTTCACCCGTATGGCGCACAATCATACTGGAGGGCAAGAATGCGCCACTCAAACGCCGGCTCCCCAGTAACTCAAATGCCAACAAAACACCGGAG
>Ga0255351_1000019_pt1 | contig 81111 bp, 126 predicted proteins | sample HBST25r2metaG_FD_186024 | JGI IMG/M metagenome (GOLD analysis project Ga0255351, IMG submission 186024) | Peat soil microbial communities from Stordalen Mire, Sweden - H.B.S.T-25.r2 | ecosystem: Environmental > Terrestrial > Soil > Wetlands > Peat | place: Sweden: Norrbotten County, Stordalen... | reverse complement strand
GCTGGTGGCCGAGCATGAAGGAGTTCCATCGTTTGTGGCGTCCTACCGCGTGCATCAGGCCGAGAGATCGCTGATGGCGGCAGGACTCTAACCATTCACGGGGCTGCCGCATGAGGCATAGGCCCAGCCCCGAACATTTTCGAGGGATAGTCTAAACGCCCGCAACCAGTGCTCCCATAAGCGGAGACAGACGGTTGAAAAGAACACAGCCATTAGGGGGCTGCGATGTTGGTGCGGTACTTCGGTACATGGGAGACCAGCAACCTCGACCAATTTGCGCGGTGAGCACAACATATCAGGATTGATGGAGGCACCATGCAGGAAGACATTGAAGGGGTTTATATGGTATGCCCTGATTGCGGAGGGAGACACTTTCTCGGAAAAAATAAGATCGTGGCCCTTGTGAAGGCTTTCTGTTTTTGGCACTTAAAGGTTCCTGATCGCTATGCGGATATTCACGATGGACATCGAAGACCGAACGTCCTATATCTCGTAAAACTGTAATTGGAGGCACCATGCAATCAAGCGAGCAATGCAGGAACGCAATCATGGGATGGGAGGGGCTGCGGACGGGCCTCTACAATGATGCGAACGGGTTCCCTACCATCGGGTACGGCCATAAGCTCACACCGTCAGAGATAGCGCTGCACGCCTACGTGGGTGGCATCACGACCGGACAAGCGGTCATCCTCTTCGATGAGGACATTGTGAGCTTCGATGCGCAGATCAACTCGCTCTTTGTGGATGGGCATCTGACGCAAGGGCAGTTTGATGCGCTGGTGAGCTTCTGCTACAACGAAGGGTTTGGCCGACTGCGCACGATGCTTTCGCACGGGCTGGCCAATGTGCCGAACGAACTTCCGCATTGGGTGTACGCCGGGACGGTAAAGCTCCCTGGCCTGGTCACGCGGCGTGCGCAAGAGGTTGCTTGGTGGAATCAGGTGTAAATCCAACTGCGCTCCGATCTGGGCGAGCTTCCCGGAAACGACTACGGGCAGGGCGGCAAGAGTATGGCCACACTGCTCGCTAAGTATACCCAGCTGACAGAAGCAGCCTCTGCGTAATCACCAACGATTGACAGCCACGTACTACAAAGCCCCTCAGGACCATGGCGGTCCTGAGGGGCTTTGCTGTCTTCAGGCATAGGAAACCACGTCCCGGTGGCTACTAGTGCCTCTATGGTCACCGTAGCTCCACCGTTAGGCCCTCTGAAGCGCTTTCTCGGTGGCTATACGAAGGACGTTGACGATATTTGGTGCTTTGTACCCCTGTCCTTTGGGCTTCACTGCACCATATTTTCCGCCGGTAGTATTCTTGGCGAAGGTCTTGGTCATATTAGACCGGTGCACTTCCTCAAACAGTTCACGCACCGGCATACCCCAAGTCCGTGCGGCGTAGGCCCAGACCATCTCGGCTAGGTCCTCTAGCGCTGGTCCGCAATCACCAGGCACTATGGCCAGCGCGTTGGCAACTCGCTGTAGGCGCGGCAAGGCCATCCGACCGAAGCGCAGCACCTCTTGCCGTTCAAACACTAAAGCCGGCGCGCCAAGGGGTTCTTCATCAATGTCGCGGCATGGTACGCCATAGGACACCGCAGCGCCATAGATGACGTACAGCAGGTCAGCCAATCCATCAGCAGCTTCTATGACATCATTCTCATGAAGTGCTGTATAAGTTTCCGCAAACTCTTCCAAAATCAGCCGCGTTCGCAGCACCGCTACCTCGGGACCGTTGGCGGTGCCATTGATCACGGCGCCGTTTGCTTCGTGGAATTGTTGAACCATTTCCTTACACGTCTTTGTCATTACTGTAAAGCCTCCAATTCAAGTCCTATTGCATCCCATTTACGGGACGGGTTGCGGCGTGCGAATAGTTCGAGGTATGGACCATAAGACACACGCTCAATCATTTCCTGCATGGCAGCCGGTTTTTCTGAATGCGTACCGCGCCAACCCGCCGCTTCCGATAAAAATGTACTACCTTGCTGTACCGCCTTAGCAGATACCGAGCCTGGTCGTGGCTGAGGCATTAAGCGAAGTTTGGTCGATGCAAATATGCAGTGCTCTGTGCAGCTCCTATAGTACACACCTAGTGCATCCCTTCCTTTGTCCCAAGTTATCATCTTGATGTACTCAAAGCCGTAAGCCCGTGTTAGTTCAAGTGCGTCCGGTAAAAAATGGTTAGTAGTCCACATATAAAGGTGGGCCGTAGGAGCAATAATATGCTGTACTAATGGAGCTAGTGCTAACAATTCTTTTTGACGCATTATTGAGTATATGGCGCCGGCTCCAGACCCCCTTATACGTGCGCCATGTCCAACTCCGCTAGTTCCGCTTGTGAATCCGGTGGAACCTGGTTGCCACCACGGTGGGTCGACGTATAACGTCTTGTATTTGCCGGCAGGCAACTTTGGCAGTGCCGTTCTAACGTCTTCTTTGTAGCGCCTCATTCGACTACCTCTGACAATACTATTACCTCGACGCCATTCCTGACTAGGAATGCCGGCCCGCGGTCGTCGTGCCTGTAGCGTTCCAACGCAACCACGCGCCGTACTCCGACGGCGAGCAACAGCATGGCACATGGAAAGCACGGTGTAAGGGAGCAGTAGAGCGTATGCGGCGCACGACGACTTCCTAATACTTGCGCAACACTGTTTGCTTCGGCATGAAGCGCCTCACAATTTTGCCGCTCACCACCGAGTGCAGGCGAACCAGGGCAAGGCTCATCAATGCAATGAACCGCACCTGGAGCATTACCATTGTAGCCTGTAGAGACCAGTCGCCCCTCAGCGTCCGTCAAGATCGCTCCAACAGAACGGCGTGGGCACGTCGCCCGCGCGGCGACGAGCGGAACCATTGCCGACCAGTAGGCATCAATGTCAGGCCTTGGCACTAGGCGTCTCCTTTTCAAGTCGGTCAGCTACAAGCGTAGCATAGCCTGCCTGGTCTAGCCACGAATCGTGATTGTCAAAGTTGCCGCAAAGTATCCTAGAAATTTTGTGTGCGTTAATTTCTAGGCACTCTTTTTGGTCAGGCGCTAGGCGTGACCAGTTTGGCGCATTATGCATAATCTGTTTTAACGCCTGCGAAACCGCTGAATTAGCCACGAAGGAACCGTACTGGCTTCCACGTGCACTTAGGGTTTTAGTCAATTTATTGCCGTTAGATTTTCTCGTTGCCAAAGGTCACCTCCTCAATGCCGTCTACCATCTCAACCTTAGCGTCGCCGTAAAAGTTGGCATAGCGCGCAGCCTGCTGACGAAATACATCGGCCATCACAATGCGAACCTCCTCATCATTGTGGCGCTCTGTACGCAGTTGCAGAATCCAACGCCAGGCTCTATGATTAGCTGTCATTGCAATCGCAGTCGCTATTCCATCAGGAACCAAGCGCCGCATTGCCGTGGTTGCGCGCTTTTTCTCATAGAACGGCAGGTCATCAACAGCGAGAATAGATGCAAGCTCTAACTGCGTAGCCTCAAGCTGTTCCATTGTTTTCTGGTATAGCGCGGTAGCCTCCGCATTGGCGGCAATGACGGGCGGTAGCCAACTCTTGATTCCTTCGACCCGCACGTAATGGCCGCTTTCCTGGGCCCACCCGGTTCCGGCCCTATGACGCACTAGCTGATGGGTAATCACGCGCGATACATTGAAGAGCACATAAGTATCACCAGCATGCTCGAATAATGAGCCGTGCCGCTGCTGTTCAACATTGGCGAGGTAAGGCTCATTACCTTGCCGTACTTTCGTAACATTTGGGTTGAGTCCCGGCTTAAAGCTCCGATAGCACATTCGACCCAATACTTCGACAAGCGCCTCACTACCCGTTGGTGCATCAGTGGTCCACTCAGGCGCACCAACTGCTGCGAGATACTCGGCAAGGCCATTTGTATCAAGTTCTGTCTGCGCGACGTGAATTGCGCGCGGCTGAATAAACTCCATCAGTTCACCTCGGCGATCTTGGCTTCAAGCCACTCTTCAAATGTTGTGTAGTGTACTATGTCCTCTAGCATGTGAAACACATTCTCGACCGGTCCAATGACCTCAATCACCTTGCCGACAGCAAGAGCATAACCCATCTCGATGTGTCTTCCGCCCCTAGGAATTCCTATCGTAGGGTCCTCGGCAAAGAATAAAAACCCATCCGCCGCCATAATGTCTTCAAGATCACGTTCTGCGAATCCACGGCCTGTATCGGCTGATCCGCCAGCATAGCCACTTGATGGATTTTGGTTTAACCAGCGTGACGTTACAATCAAATCTGCAAGTGCACGTGCCGACACTGCTTTACTACGCAGCTCTTCAAGCCGCGCAAATTGCCCGGCGAAGTACCACTTCTTAATGTGTGTGATTTTACTACCTCCTAAAGGCTTAAATGGTGCTACCACGGTCTCCGTGGCGGAGTCCGAGGGTCTATGGGCATAGGAAAGGCCTGCGGTGTTCTGCAGGCCTCCTATAGGCTGAATTGTGAGTGTTTCAGTGCTGGTGAATCTACTCCGCCGCGGCCAGCTTCTCCACAATCACTGGTTCGTTCTTCTGCCAGACACTCAAGTAGAAGCTAATGTTCTTGTCGCCGATCTTCGGCAGCGCGGCAATCAAGGCCGCGCGCGTGACACCGGGAGCCTTCTTGCCGACGGCGCCAAGCTTGATAAATGCCGCAACAATCTCGGCCTTCTGAGTTTTGAAAGCGGACCAGACTGCCTTCGATTCATTGAGCAGGCGGAACAAGCTTGACTTGCGCTCCGTTGGCGCCTTCTTCTCTGCGGCCTTCTTAGCGGGTTTCACGACGGCCTTCTTGGTGGGCGTAGTCTTGGCGGCGAACTTCTTTTCAACAGCGGGTGCTTCGGCAGTGTTCTTCATGATGTTCTCCTTGCAGTGCATGACTGCGGTTAAGTGCTTTGCGGCGGTGGGCGTTACTGGAACTGATGGGACTGCAGGGTTCAGCAACTGTTTTACGGCTGTCACCAAGTTGACTTCAGTTGGCATCTGCCGCAGGGTTTCCAAGATCTCCGGTGGGCATACTCCAACTCCCACCTGCATACCATTATTATAGCACACCAGGGCACCTTGTGAATTAGCGCGCTCCAGCTGCACTAATACAGCGCCTAGAATAGAGTCCTCCAGTAGCCTCACACCAGCCGGCGTGATCGTCAGTTCAGCGGCACTAGGCCGTGGCGCCGGCAGTTGATACGGCAGGACTGACAATGCAAAGGCAGACTGGGCGCGATTGACAGCGTGCACGACGCAGTGCAGAACGTACTCCATCTCGGCTGTCTTTTTCACCTTCTTATCGTCGAGCCAGGCACTTGCTAGCTCCTTAACAGCGTCGAGATTGTACGCCTGCACCTTCACATCTACAGCAAGAGCAGGTGTGAGCACACCGCTGACCACGCGGCCGTCATCACCCTCCCAGATGTGCACAGCTCCTTGGCTGTTCCACCGCTCTAGTTTGAGACTGACAAGACCATTGGCATGAGTCAACAGACGTAGAGAATGCGCTTCTAACCTACCCAGATTCTTCGTGCCAGGACGTGGTTGGGCGGTCGGCCGCGCGACGGCCAACTCCATTTGAAGTGCCACAGCCTCTTTCTTAGCGGCAACCTTCTTAGCGGCTTTGCTGAGCGGCTTTTGCTGTGGTATCACAATACCAGGCACAATCAATGATGACTTCATGGCATTGCGAACTGCCCTAACAGTACGCTTGGCTTCTTTACCTGCAGCAAGTTTCGCATCATGGACCTTAACTAGTAAGTCCTGACACCGCGCAGTGAAATCTGCGTCTTGAGCAGCGCGGCAGTTACCAGCAGCACCTATGGCGCTGTAAAAGGCCTGCATCAGGTTGTTGATGCCAGTCTCAGCCATCACCACATGCTCACGGTCGAAGAGCCTTTTCAGCAGCGCCAGACGATGACCGTAGTGCTTGTCACCACGCAAGTCGTGCAGGTTGAATTTGCCGTCAGTAAGACTGCCCAGCATTTCCACAGCGCGTACTACGTTGGGCGGCATGCCAGGTACGGCCGTGGCCACCTTGGCGGCGCGCTTGGCAGCGGCGATGGCCTCTGCTTCGTGAATTACCTCCAATGCCCTTGCTGGCGTCAAGCTAACGGCCAATGCGGTCTTGCCAGCTTTGATCGCCGCCGCAGCATGTGCGCCGCGTGTATGGGCCTTATTGATGCGCAGGGCTTTTTTGGTAGCGCGCTTCGGCACTGGCTTGGCGAGCTCGGTGAGCAGTGTGGTGAGATTCGCGCCGCCACTCTCCAACCCATTAACAAGAAGAGTCCACTGACCGCTAGATTCCGCCAAGACGGTACGTCCATCCTCGTGGACGTAACCGCTGGCATTCTGCTCCGTGCGAGCGAATGTGAAGCCGGCTGCCACAAGCGCTGCGTCAGCTTCAGGCGGCGCGACAGTAACTCTGGGATCAGCCGGGCGGCGCTCGGCGCGCTTCTTGGCCGCCGTAGCAGACAGCTCCATCAGATGGTCGGCGTTCTCAGGTTTGGGCGCCGGCGATGCCTCAGACGTCTTCATCGAGTTGGCATCATCCACTATTTGCTGGGTGATTGTGACAAGGTCAAGTGGTTGTTCAGTTGCCGTGAATGTTCTAGGCGCATCAACTACAACCTCTGCCACCACGCCACTTTTCTGCTTCACGCTCTTTTTACCAGTCATGTCAGTACGGTCCTTTCTAACCGCGCTCCCGTCTCCTAGTTTCTGCCCCCGTGACTTCGGACCACGGCGTCGGTGGGATAGAGTGCTGAATGGTGAAGCCACGGTCTCCGTGGCGAAGCTTGGCCATGTCCAGACACTGGAAAGCCCACCGGGTGTCCGGTGGGCTTTCCACAGGCCAAATGGACTTACTTCTGCGCTACCTTCTTGGCTGTGCCGGCTGCAACCATCATTGACAGATGCCAGCTGATGTTGGCCGGTGAGACGTCAGGGAGCGCCTCAATGAGCTGGGCGCGGGTAGCTGAGCCATGTTTCTTGAGCAGCTTGGCGATCGCGGCACGCTGGCCTTCGCCGAGGTCTTCAACCTTCACCTTGGCCATGAGGGAGAAGAGCGAAGTCTTGCGCTCCGTCGCGGGTTCCGCAGTCTTCGCGGCCTTCTTGGCAACGGGCTTCGCGGCCTTCTTGGCGACGGGCTTGGCGGCCTTCTTGGCGACGGGCTTGGCGGCCTTCTTGGCGACGGACTTGGCGGCCTTCTTGGCAACGGACTTGGCGGCATTCTGCTTTGCGACAGCGGCTGCGAGATCCACTGACTTGACGGTGGGCTCTGTGGTGGCGGCATTGACGACGTTTGCGGTTTCAGTGTTCTTCATGGTAGTTCCTCTCTCCGTCCTCGCTTCTCTCACCCGCGGGCTTCGGACCACGGCGTTGGTGGGTTAAGATGCGCCACTAGTAGTTTAGCGGCGTCTTAGACTACACACACAGTATGAGCGAGAAACCGGCTCTAAAAGCAATGGTCCATGCGGCATTCCACAATACTGATGACGCCCCCACGTCCACGGTGATACCAAGATTATTGAACGCCACCACGTCCACGGTGATACCAAGATTATTGAACGCTTCACACATAGCCATGTTGGCGTCACAAAAGTCGTGACTGTGGCAGATGGTGGAACCAGCCGGTTCAGTGGTATTACGACGGACTGCCTCAGCTATTTCAACAGGCGGCAGCCAGCGGCACAGTATACGTGAAAACTCCTTGGCAACTTCAACAGCACACAAGTGACATACCTTGAGTGCGACGAAATCTTGATTCTCGACATGAGTGCCTTCACAAGCTGAGCATGTAAACTTGACGACTTTGGTCATCTTCTAGTGGCCTTTCATCCACTGAGATAATCATACTACAGTTTGCAACCCTTGAAACATTTATTTTCAGACTATTTTCTAGGTGTGACGGCCGTCACAATTACCTAGATCGTGACAGCCGTCACAACTTCACTCAGCAGCCGTGCTACGCTCTAGTAACCCCTTCTTGACCCACTGGCAGAGATAGAAGGCGGCGATACGCTCAGGCTTCGTACCGGTCTTGAGGCCGTGGGCTACCATGCCGTCAGTCGCTTGCTGAGTAGTGGCAGAGGCAAACTTCATATCCCTGAAGAACGCAAGCAACGGCGCCTGCTGCCCGCCCAGTGCTAATTTCTTGTCCTTGAGCAGTTCTGTCGGCGTGTACACGGTCTCACCTTTGCGCCCGAATGACTTCACTGCGCGCTCCTTGCGCCCCTCGGCTCCGCTCTTCACACCCTCGAACTCTTCTTTATATTTCTTCGCACGCTCAGTGTCACGCGCCTCAAAGACAGCCTTACGCTCTTCTGGCACACCGCCTTGAACTGCTTCATACCACAGGCGCTGTACAAGGCGCTTCACAGGTGGCTCGGCGGCCACACGGTCAAGTGGATCCGCGGGAAGTTTGAGGTGCGCCAGCAGGCTTACCCACACGGCATCAGGCCACTGATCAACGAGACCAAGACCATGGCCCCAGCGTCCGCTGCCCAGCGTGTGGGCCAGATCAGACGCATCGATCTTTACGGCAAGGTCACCGACGATTAACTTACACTCGATGTGTGGTGCATCGGCATCAACCAGCTTTTTAGTGGGCGCCTCGTCATTCACAATGGCCGCCGCCTTGGCGCGTCGCTTAGCTATGGATGCATTAGCCTTGCTGGTGGCGTCTAACAAGGGTATCAAGCTTGTGATGGCTTGCTTGGCCTTCACGGCCTTCTTACCGCCGCGTGGAGGCGCCGGCTTTGGCGGCTGGACTTGCGCCTTGGCTTTCTTAGCGGTGGGTTTTATCACTGGCTTGCTGCGTGCAACAACGTTCGCTAGGCCGAGCTTTTTGGCCACCGCTACACTTGACACTTTGAGTGGCGTAGATCGTACAATAGGCGTCTTGGGTTCAACTTTCTTCATACTGTCACATCCCTTTCTTACAGCTTCGCAAGTGCAGCAGTCTGCTTTGCATGCGCCTAGGCTATTACAGGCCGTTTGCCAAAACAGAACTTCGGATCATCAGAACTACGTTCTAGTGTTGCTGTGAACGCCACTTTGGTGCCGCGCTCAACTATTGCATCCCGCGGAACTGACACCCAAACTTTCCAACCGGCATTGGCCTTGACAAGCATTTTAATAGTTGTGCCCCACTGCGAGTCTTGTACCTTTGTGCTTATAACTTCGCCTTCAACCTTTGTGCGACCGACTGGGCAATCAGGCACGCTCTGCATAGCTGCATGGCGCGCTAAGGCTGCACTAAGCGCCATGCACTGCTTGTCAGTTAAGCTTCCGTACGCCGTTAGCTTGTTACGTAGATCAAGCACGAATCCATCAAGACCGTTGTAAGCCTCAAGTTGCGTGAGCAAATCAATATGCGCAGTTCTAAAAACCTCCAAAGCAGCTTTGGCAACTTCAGCCTTGGCAGCTTCAATCTTGGCGACTTTAGCAGCCTTGGTTGCGGCGCGCTTTGCGCGAGCCATCTCCAACTTAGCGTATGACTCAGCAGTGTAAGCCTTGAGCACTTTCACGCGGTTGCGATGACCAGAGCCATTGCACTCAAAGCAAGTCCAGCCTGTAAACTTCCAAGCTTCGGAGCCGCCCGCTCCACCGCACCGCCCACATGGCCATGGCACATTGTAAGCAGCTATGCCCTTGACTTCATTCACGCTATGAATGCGTGTCGCAGCAATCTGTACGCCGTTAGCAGTCACCCAATCGGTCATTTTAGCAGCCCCTTTCCGCGCCGCTAGATTCATTATACTAGAGTTTCTAGCTTTCTAAACATTTATTTTCGAACTATTTTTAGGCCCTGCGGATACACAGAAAACTGTGTATCCGCAGGGCCTTTGCCGTACAGCCATTCGGGCAGGTAGAGCCTAGATAGCCTGCGGCGCGTTTGCCTAGACGCCATAGCTAGCCGTCTACGCTGCGGCCAGAGCCGCTTCATGCGCTGCCGTCAGCTTCTCATGCAGCTGCACCACCGGCCCGGTCTGCTTAGCGTGCCCCGCCACAACCTTGCCTAGCGCTTCGTGCTTGGCCGGCGCCAGGTTGAGCGTTACCTTCTTGGCGCCCTCGCCGGCTTCTTGGATGGCAGTGCCTACGTAGTCCGTAAGCGCGGTTACGGTGGCGGTTTGCTTCGGGGCTGCCTGCAGAACTTCGTGCAGCTTGGCGGCATGTGATCCGCTAAGTGTAGTTGTGATTTTCGTTGCCATGTGTTTTGATTCTCCTTGCATCTTGGGTTGAGTAGTTGCGGTTTTAGTCCACCCGGTGCTTTGCGGACTGTGGGAAACTAGAGTAAGATCAGCTGAGTTCCAAGATCTGAACCCATCAAGCTCAGCATCGAGTAGCAAGCCGCCTGGAATATCATCATACAGCGCCGCTACTGTAGCAGTATGTACATCCTTCTTGCAAACTTTATCGCCTACCTTAAACTTCATAACAGCCCAGTCCTTCTGTTTGGGCAAAGCGCTGAACCGCACCCCATCGAAATGCCGTGTGTTGGGTTGGCACAGCAGACTGATACCGGGCGCCAATCATGCTGGTGGTGGCAAGTTGGGCAATTGTAAATCCCAGCCAGGCGAGGCGGCAGAATGTAATCCCACCATCCGCAATTACCGCACCTCAAACTGCGGCCGTCAGGCTCAGCCAGCATACGCGTGGCATTTTGAACTTTACGGTTGTGCATCGCCGCTTTGTCAAATGAATCTTGAGCTGCTGATGTCATGCTTTACTCCTTCCACGCCAAGCCCGCGTCGAAACTCGAGCCGCAAGTTTCTTTTTATCTGCCGTGCTAACTTGCGCAAAGTCTTCCAGATACGCCGCCAATTTACGCAGAATCTTCGGGTCATCGTTAACATGGCCTAAAATCCAATTACAATGCTGGCATAGCCAACCCCTAAATGCGCCGGACTTATTATCGTGGTCAAAATGAATTTTGTCGATCTTATGACATACCGTACAGCATTTTGGTGTCTTACTACCGGCAGCCTTTTCACGCTGTGTTTTCAGCCAAGCTACATTTCTTGCATTAACTAATTTAGGATGCGCTTTTTGGTACTGCGTGGCCTTGATACGTGCTGTAGCCATCTTTGAAGCTTTATCTTCGCTAATCATAGCTGCGCAAGCTTTACACCGCCGTGCCAGCTCTTTTAGAGATTCCACTTTGTCTACTTTGAATGCACTAAATTTTTTGCGGTCATTAACAGCGACTAATGGCGACGCATGTTTATAACCACGATTGAGCATTTCTTTGACTAGCTCTCTATGCCTATACGCCAATGCAGTCGGTTCTAGCAATCGCTTAGCAAGAAAGCCTGCTATGCTCTTTCCACGACTCAATGAACCATTAAGCATATGGAGCTCTAGGTGCTCTCCAAGCAAATGCTTACGACACATCACACGCGGGCTCACCATCCACATTCTCATCGGCTGTAGCCTTTCCAACATTCAGGACCAACACCTCTAGCCACTGACTCGGGCACTGTTAACATTCTACCACAGCAACCGCAGCGCCCTGAATGCCAAAATTCTAGGGGTTTACCGCCTAGGATCTCGCGCCCATTACGCATAGCATCAAGGAACCAGACGAGCGCCTTGTAAGAAGTTGGGTGGCGTGTGACCTGGCTCTTCGTTGTGATGAAGAAGCTGCCCGGCTTGCGCAGTACACCCATGTAAGCAAAATCGTGCACGTTGTCCTGGCCGCGCAAGAGAGTCACGAAGTAGGTGACGAAGTCTTCGCGTAGACACTGAGCATCTGCATCAGTAGGTAATAGCAATCCACGTTCTGCAGCCTGCTCTATGCGCTGCTTCTCGTCTGCTACAGCCTTCAAGTCTTCTTTCTTCGCCGTAACTTTGTAGGTCAGTCGTACACCAGTCTTGGGGTTGTGGAGCGTGAACACAGCCTTACCGGCGAAGACGTAGGCACGCACAGCATCCCAGTCGGTGAGTTGGCCGCGAGGCGGCTGCTTCTTCGCCTCAGTCGCCAAAAGATTCTGCACGCTGCCAACACCAAGACTTTTATCAGTAGCTGCACGTCTCAGTATCTTGTCAGTAGCAGTCTGCTGATATGAGGGAAGAGCAAATGCTACGGCGGCGCTCATAGCACACCACCAGCCCAGTGCCGTTGCATCTCCGTCGAACCGTAGAACCTCTGCCCGCTGCGCCAATAACCCACCATCTTCTCTGGCGGCGGCACCAAGCACAAGGGCACATACTGAAACTTGCGTTTCAACTCGCGCGCCGTAGCCAGGTCACAAGTACGCTGGACCGCCCGACGCTGACGCGTACTATCCGGATGTCTTTTACCGGCTAGAGGCCATGCATTACCAGCGTAGAAGATGGGATTAAGAAGCTGACGGACGTTGAGCGACGGTCCGGGCGTGAGGTGAGACTTTTGGTCATAAATGCTGACAACCTTCATCTCTCAACCTCCTGCAATGAAGGCCACCATACCTCAACCACTTTGTCGCCACATTGCGTCCTGTAGCAGTGGTCCCCACGGTGCCGCGGTTTGCGGTTACACATCTTGTGCGGAAATGAATCCTGCAAAGCACCGCACAAAGGACCGTCAGGTTTAGGAAGCAGAGCCGCCCGCGCCGCCGGCATAACATTACCAGAACTCGCCATCACGCCGCCTCCTTCGGATTACTCACTAAGACAAGTTCCCAAGTGGCGATGTCTTCGTTCAAAGTATCACCGCCATCGTGACGTGAAGCCCACCGCACATAGGCCCGCGTTCCACCGCTACGCATAGCAACTACGGTACCAGTACCTCGCGACCTCCGCGCGCCGCCACAGACGAGCGCCGGGTCAATCTGCACTTTGTCGCCCACTTTGAAATCGGTCACGGTTGCACCGCCTGCGCAACAAAGATACGCCCACTATCCGCAGATAGGTCGTCGGTTTTGAAGACCACTAAAACACGACCCACAATACGCCAATTTGACCCATAACCATTAAGCAAATATACAGCCTTGTTAGCGACATTCCAAGTGTACTGATTGTCCTCCAGCCGCTGAAGAACGCCCTCTTCATTGGCCCAAACTTTCTGGTGCTGTATAGCTGGTGCTATAGATTCAATCAAGCCGCCAACAGCGTGACGAAGTTCCTCGTAAACGAACTTCTTACCATTCTGCGGGATGACCCCAATCACTGCGCCATTCTTACCAGGAAAGTACAGCATGCCACGTTCAACTTTCCGGCTCGGTATTTTCTTCTCAATTGCAGATTCACTAGACATTCTCAGATCTCCTTTCTAAGACCTGAATCTATTATAAATCATTCTGCTCCATTCCCCACATTTTTAGCAGATCTTCAGGAATATAGCGGCTTCTGCACCACCGCATGGCCCACTCACGGAGGCCCACAGACGCTCCCAGAACCTCCATAGCGGAGCCGGTGAGCCTGAGCCGCTTAACCTCTAGGTCAAAGTCTGTAGGCGCGTCTGGAGCGCGCAAAGGCGCGGCTTGGAGGGTTATGCCGTTAGGCGACAGCTTCAGAGCATTTGTACGTTTCATCGTGAGCCTCTAACGTGCTTACCACCCGGTACTTTGTAACCACGCTCCTCGGCGTACTCGCGCATGGCGTCTAGAAACGCCTTCTGCCCTTCGCCCTTACGCTTCAGATTCCGCATTTTGGCCACGTCCACCGTAGCGCGCGCGATGAAGTGGTGCCTCATGACAAAGTCCGCCTTGTTGCCTTGCCGCCACACGCGGCGGAAGCCCTGATCGTAGTGGTCGTAATCATCAGGTATAAAAAAGAAACCTACGTGGCGTGCATTGAACTTCTGCAGATTGAGCGCGTGGCCGGCTGAAGCTGGGTGCGCCAGCATAATTGGCAGCAAGCCCTTGTTCCACCTGTCGATGTACTCCGTGGCCTGACCTCTGGTAGTTTCGCCATTGATGCAAGGAATATCCTTGCCAAGTGCCTTACGTATTGCTACAACATCGTGGTGAAACCCGATGAACACCAGCAGTGCTTCACCTTGCAACTCTTCGTACAGATCCACCAGGGCCTCCACCTTGGCCGTGTGAACCACCTTCACCCGCCGCTCCTTTGTAGGCCATCGCTCGTCCTGTGGGCCAGCGTCAAGGTAGACGCTGCCGTTTGCGATCTGAGCGCACTTAGACCGCGCCGCGGCGCTAGTCGTCAGCGGAGCGGTGAAGAGGACGCTCATCATCGTCTCTTCGATGGAGTCATACTCCTTGCGCGCTGCTGCCGGCAACTCTACAAAGTGATCACGCACTGGGTCCTTCGGCAGCTTGAGGTAGTCCTTGGCATCTAAGCGCAGCACCATCGGAGCAACCAGCTTATTGATGTCCTCCGCCGCTCCCGGCAGGATTTCCCATTCGCGCATCTGGAAGCCAGTGGGGAAAAAGAACTGATTACGGTAGTGACTGATATATTGCCCCAATGCCGCACCGCGATCAAGGGCGTATATCTGACCGAACAAATCTAGGTAGTTGCGCGGCCGCGGGCTGCCGGTTAGGATATACCGCCGCTTGAACTCATGCAGGTGCTTGCGCAGCGCCCTGAACCTGACGGTATTAGACGCTTTGATGCGCGATGACTCATCGATCACGAGCACGTCAGCAGCCAGCGCCTTCATTCGCTGCTTCGAGTTGAACAGCCACGGTATCTCCTCGAAGTTAGTAAGCACCACTTGATGTTCTGGCCGCAGTTGCCGCAGCACCTTCTCACGCTGCGCCGCCGAGCCATGCACCACCGCCACGCCCAATTCGTTGAAGTCCTTCCAGTCACTAACCTCCATTGGCCATACATCATAAATGGCTCTGAGCGGCGCCACAACCAGGGCGCGCTTCATCAACCGGCGCTTCAGTAGCACCTTGATCGCCGCCAGTATGATACTGGTTTTCCCTAGGCCGGGACAAAGTAGCAAACCGCTCTGGGGAGTCTCAAGAACAAACTTCAATGCACGTTCTTGATAAAAGTGTGGTTTCCATGCAATAGCGTCACGTTTGTGTTCATAGATCTTAATAGCTAAAGACGTCGGAACTAAGTCAACTGGCATTGAGAGACCTCTTGGCCGCAAACGTGGCTTTGCAAGACGCACTTATCTGCGCACGCGCTTTAGACGTGTGGTGAGTTCCAAACATTGGATGCAAGGCGCCGACTCTACCATAACAAGGCGCTGCAATACCACTTCTACCATACATCGGGTTGCCCTCACCACTGTTTAGGACGCCCTTAGCGGCACGCCGTTCTTTAGTCCAATACGCAGCAAACACGCCTTTATCAGCCGCATCCTTTTAATTGTCGTGATTGGTACCAGGCCAAAGGTGTCTTGGGTTAAAACACCGCTTTACGTCACAAAAATGACAGACAAACTTACCTTTTGGTACTTTACCCTTCCATAATAAATATGCTACTACATGAACCCTACTGACTCCAAACCCAATCGCACGCGCCACCTTACATGACAGTCTGCCATAACCATTAGTAAACGTATTCAAATTCCAGAGCCAACACCCATTTTCGTCTACTACACAATTAGCTTTTAATAACTGCTTTGCCTCTCGCGCAGTCAATGGTTCATAAGTGCCATAGTGGACCCATGAATTTACCTTTTCTGCCACACGCTTTGGAGTGTCTGGTGACAATTCATACTTAGGTTTTCTCCACACCATCATTCATCAACCTCAAAAACCCTTCCCTAGTAGTGACCACTGCCGTCCTATAACCAGCGGCCCGCAGCACGATCAAGTAATACCACTGAAGCGGGTGGATACCCTCGTATGGGTCCAGCAAGTCCGCTTGCGAGTCTTTGAACTCTATCAGCCATGCGCCACCAGAAGCCCAAAAGCAGTGGTCCATAATTCCGATCGGGTCCTTCAGCTTACTGACTACCATCCCACGTGCCCTGGCCCATGCCACACACCACGACTCCAGAGCTGCCTCACGACGGCGGCTAGGCTTCACGGCGGGCAAGCCAAGGCGCTAACTTCTCTGTAAACGTAGCACGCTGAGAATCAGACAACAACGCCCATTGCAAAAATTCACCGTCGCAGTTCGTGACGTCATCATCAAAACCAGATGCATAATCCAAGTCATCCCAGATGTTGGAATTCTCTTCTGCATCTACCCGCATCTTCTCATACAGCTCTTCAATAGTCATTTATGCCTCATAGCTTCCACTGCTATGGAAACCCTCGCAGCATGGTAGGTGCCACAGGTCGCTGATGCAGGTAGCGAACAGCATCGTCTTACATCGTTCACACCGCCAACCTACGACCAGGTTGCGCTGCTCAGTAGTACGCTGATCCTCTGACAATAGCGGCACGTCAATGCCCACGCGCGTGGACCGTACGCCGGGCGGATTAAGCCAGAATGCTTTAGTTACTACTACGGCGTCCAGCGTATCACCAATTGTCGTAAGAACGCGAATAGCCTCAGCGCCTATGAAGTGCTGATCCTCTTTCCACTCCGTAAACTCACTCATCGTGTTAGCCTTGCCGCTCCGCTACCAAGATCAGCCGACGCCACCTTCCTCACTGCTCGCGCCGCCTTTGCAGCCTCGCGCTCTATCTGCGTAGCTTCACGCTCCTCAGTAATGAGTTTAGATAAATCTTCAGATGTAAGTCCTAATTCACGACACACCAAAGTAACCACGCTTGGTGAAGCCTTGAATTGAGTACATGCAGCTAATACTCCACGTACATAAAATCTTCGTTGGTCTGCCGTCATAGCTCAATACCTTTCTTGATGTAGTTAACAGCTAAAGCCTTTGCGTCTTCATAAATCTTATACGCAGCGTAAGAGCAATCAGTAGCATGCACACCATATAGATCAATAATAGTGAAGGCTTCTAACTGCTCTAAAGCACACCGCAGAGCACTCTGTGCACAGACCTTCAGGTCTGGCAACTTTGGCGCCTTGCTTTTCTTAGACTTAACAGGCACTATCAACCTCCTCAGCGGCTTCGTCTTCACTAACAATTCTCACGTCCACATCAATAAAATCAGATGCGCGTAAAGCAGACACTGGCCTACCTAGCATCTCCATTAACTCTAGTGGGCCACTTATATGAATAGGTGGGCACTTACCAGTTCGTCGCATTTCTGGCGTAACCTCACCAACTTCAAATTTCAGTTGAGAGAAGTCAGGCCCAACATAAGCAGCGCATGCCTTCTGGATAGCGCCAAGCAGTACACCGCCTTCAAATGGATCAGCATATGGCACCCTGCCACCTGATGCCTGAAGCAAGGTAACTAGTTCATTCTGAACTGCCGCGATCAACTCAGCAATCTGCTCTGGTGTAGCTTCGTCCTCAGACGTCATATACCATCCTTACAAGGCCCGCCAGCACGCTTTGCATTGAATTTACACCAACGACATGTATATGGTGCCGGCTTTGACGGATAAATGGTGTCGGCCATCATATACTGAATTCTAGAAAGCCACTCGCGCTTCAACGGCGCCAGGTGCTTCATAAGGAACTCTTCAGTTGCTCGCTGGCCAGTGTCTACATAAACATGCTGTGCAGTGAGCTTTACATTCTTATCACCGCCGGCCAGGACACCCTCTTGAACGAGGATCAGTCCACCCATTCCGTATAACCGCCGTTGTAGCTTGTGATCTTCTAGATGTACTTTTCCCGTCTTCCAATCCACGATGTCCACTGTGGGAGGCGACACAGTGCTACCGCATACGTCGGTCTTCATCCGCAGCCAGGCGTCTTTATCAAACCAGCCAGTAGGTTTCCAAGCACGATCAAAAGCCCACTCCTGCTCTACTGCAACCTCAGTACCGCGCTTACGGAGCTGCGCCAGCTGGTCCTTGATAGGCGTAAGATCAACCTTATCAGGAACCTTCTGGCCAGGCAATAGCGGCAATTCCACTACAAGCGAAGGTCGCGCACCCTTGCCACTGATAAACTGCTCTGCGATAGAGTGTGACTTGTTACCTTTTGCAAAGAAAGGATTCTCAGGTTCGACGATGCGAACCTTCTGAATCTTCTCCAAGCAGACTGAGAAGGGACATTTGATATACTGAGTGAAGACGCTAAAACTCCAGGATGAAAGCGTAGTGAAACGACCTTTAGACTTTGGGGGCAATTTGAGGCTCCTCTTCTGTTACTTGGATTCTAGTGCCTTTGGCTTCTACATACCACTTCACACGGGCATCATCGTGATACTCAAAAGAAAGTGTGATAGGCTGTGCAGCGCTGACACCAAATGCAAACGTAGTATTGACAACTTGGCATTGCACATCTTTGAAACTATACTTCTTCTGTGGCATTAAGTACCTCCTGAATCCGTTTCTTAAACGCCACATCACTTTCTATCCAGGCGTCAGCACCGCTTGGCCAGTAACCAACTACTAACACGGCATCTGGGCGGCCTTCGTGGAGAATCATCCGTCTAAGACCGCGGATCTTTCCTAAGTCATCGAGCGTCTTAAAATTCTGAGCAAATTTTGCTACTTCATCTATCATACCGTCAGTCATCCCACGCTTTCAAATCGCCCCACGACGACCCAACCTCACCATCACTCAACAGTGGCACATCGCACTCGATACTTTGCATACATTCACGCAGCACGCTCATCTCTTGTTTCGCACCGCTCCTACTCATTGGGACGTCAATGTCAATTTCGTCGTATACGGTGACATTCATGTCCTCTTGCCGCTTCGGATGCGCGTCATAGCGGATGATGGCCTCTTTGATGACATCAGCGCCGCTACCTTGAATGAGGTAGCTGATCAGCTTGTACTCAAAGGTCATATCTCGGCCGAACTTCTCCGAATACTTCGGCGGCTCACAGTAATACAGCCGGCCGCCAATCGTGCGGATGGGGTGGCCATTTGAATAAGCGCTCGACTTGTCCTTAGCCAGCGCCTGTAACTCATTACTAAGAGTCTTGATAGTAGGCACCGCTGTATGCAGCGCCTTGTGAATAAGTCGCCCAACAGCCTTATCCTCGGGGTCACGCAGCTTAAGCGAAGCCATTAGACCTGTCACGCCTTGGCCGTAAAATGCCCCGAACACTGTACCCTTAGCATCATCACGGCTGAACTCCGTACGCACGCCGGCATTTATAAGCGCCTCTTCCTCAGCGGCGCGAACACCCTCGTGCATATCAAACTGACGTTCTTTGTGCATTGAACCACCAATGCACTTCTTACCAACTGGCGCGCCGCATTTGAGGCATTCACGAGTAAGCGGATCAGCCAAAAAGCCGGCCATCACCGGACCTTCTTCAAAGTGACCGAAGAGCCTTACTTCTTGTTGGTTGTAATCGCGCCTGCCCCACTGCTTACCCTTGCTTGGCAGCACATACTTGCGCATGAACGGTAGTTCAGGAACTTTGACAAATGTCGGATGAATATACCCAGCAGTAACAGCCCGCCGCCATTTCTTAGGAATGTTGAGCAGGTTCGGCTTGCTGCAGATAATACGCAGACTGCGTGCGCCCTGCTGCCCGCCGCTGGCCTTATCTCGACGTACCTGCGACCAATCACCGTGGAGAAGGCCGTCATACTGCGCCAGCTCCACCCAGGGCGCCATAAACATGCTAATACTAGTGCTCATCTTACCGCGGTAAGTCAGGGCTTGGTAGACATTCTTATCCTTGAACTTGCTGATCGTAAGTGTCTTGTTGCTTACTGACAGCTTGCCATGCTCCGTGCGAGCAAAATCAGTTACGATGCCTTTCGCAAGTAGTGCCTCACCCAGCTGCTTGTCGCTATCGATGTTTATGTCGCCCAGCCGCTTACGAAGCCAGTTATCAACCTTCTCCACGCCAGCTTTCATCGCCGGTAGGTCGTGGGTCAGCGCATCGACATCCACCCGCATACCGCGCCGCGCATTACGTAGCAGAATGGGCATAAGACGCAATTCTCTTTGGTATGCTTCTTCCATTCCAGCATCGATGACCAACGGCCAAAGGTAGTTGAATAGCGCTCCGGTGCGTGTGAGGTCACCTTTGTGATAAGGCTTGACTATTTGGTAGGGGCAACAACTGATGTAGGCGCCAGCAGTAGACGGCTTCTGCCTGACCGCTGGTATGTTGGCGATAATCCACTGATTCATCAAATCTTGTTCTTCAGGCGGAATACCCAACAGGCGTTCAGCGCTCTCTTTCAAACCTAGTGACGAAGCATGCGGATCCCATAAGGCAAGAAGAAACATCGTATCGTGATATCGCTCCCACGGCAACAGCGGTATGTCCCAAGCTATTTCGGCCACGTCCTCGTCGAACAGTCCGTTCTGGAAAAGCATGGGGTAGCGGCTATCACGCGCCTTTTTGTACTCTCCGCGCGCTTCTTTCTCCGTGCAATTGTTACCGGCAGCCTTAGAACCATCGCCATGACCCCATGCCATTAGCAAATAGTCGCGTCGATCCGGCCACTTCAACGCTAGGCTAACCGGCTTTGGTGGATACTTCGGCCGCGGCTCGATTGCCTTCGTCTCAAAGTCAGCAGTGATTACGAGAGGTGCTTTAGTCATTGCGATGCCTTTTATACCAAATCTCATAATCTGCCGAATAGTACCTTGCTCGTACATGATCAATAGGCAGGCTACAAAGTTCAACCGTTCTGTTCAATATCCAAGGTACTATAGGGCCTAGATCTATATACCCATCAGAATCTGGCGCAAGATGATCTTGTGAACGATCAAGGCTAACATATTCATGCTCAGCTTGTTTGAGAGCCTCAAAAACTGTCATACTGATTACCTACTTTCTTTACTGCAAGTGCTCCATTCCAAGCAAGTATTTTAACACCTGCGTAACACAAGGTGGCGCCGATGGTCTGCCGCTCTGTTCACTGCGGACTATGTTGGCCCACAGCGCGCGCCGCCTGGCATAATCCTCCAAGTCTTCCAGCGCAGCGCCCGTAGTTTCCTGCATAGCAAGCGCCCATGTTACGGGCGCTTCCAACACATTGACCGCAACTGCCGACTCATCGAAAGTCTTCATTTCACAAGCCTCCAAGAACTGTAGACAACGCCTACACCACAAGCATTGTCAACAATCGAAACAAAATCCACTGGTACAGGCCAGTATTTACGTAGTGTTGATAAAAGATTTTCACGAGCACGCAGATGTAAAACTAGCATCATGCCGTGCCACACTTACGTTTTATCTCTTCCAGCTCTTGCGCCCGCCGCACAGCATTCATCCGGCCATGGACACGTGGCGCCCGATATAGCACGCCTCCGTTCACGGTAACGGTCAACCATCGCTGGAGTGTGGCGACGTCGCTGCAAAGCAGCAGTTGAGAGCACAGCGCAGACCACGACAACTCATTAGGATCGGTAGAACGAAGAACACGTCTGCTCATAGCGTGAAAGTCACCTCAACAGTAGTATACTCAGACCCCAGTGGCCGCCCACGCCGTACCACGCCATTCTCGGCATTAAAGTCCTCATGCTCACGCAATAGGTGCGCAGCATACTGTAACTGCTCCGCAATTTCCAGGTGTTTAACCGCCTCTACCATGATACTTTGTATCAACTTCTCTCTTTGGTCAGTCACTGCGCGCCTCCTGTAGATAGTGGCATACTTCATCACACCCGGTATGCCAGCGAGTCTGTAAGCTGTACAACTCACCTTGGTCGTACAACCTGTGAACCTATTACTGCCGTCCCTTAGCGCCTCGTGCAGCAGGCTTCGCTTGTTGCGCGAACTTCTTATTACCACCGCCGCGTGGCGCCGCCTTCTTGGGCCGCTCGATAGGAGGTCCATAGGGCTGCTGCAGGAACTCTTGGGCCTTAACCAACCGCGCCTCCAGCGCGTCCAGTATCCCCTCGTCCTCGATCAACTCTTCCATTTTGAACTCCAGACGATACTGGTTCTTCTGGTCAGGGTAGCCACTGATCTCCGTGACTACGCCGAACGGCGGGCGCCCAGTGTCTTCTGCCAGCGCGCGCACATAGCCGGCCAGAGTCTTCAGGTTCGTAGGGGAAATCTTTGCGATGGCCAACTCAGCGCTGGCCACGTCATCGGCGCCCTCAATGTCCTTCGCCAACAGCAGAGCAAGGCGCTTCTTGTTGCCGCACGCCTTGCCGCGGCCAACCGCCGCGCTGCCGAAGGCGTTCTTCTCGCACCCGGCGCAGTCAGCGCTCTGCGCGGCTTGGCACTCCTCGTGCGGCGCCATGCCTTCTTGTAGTTCACCGAATGCATAGCAGATGGGCGGCTGCGGGTCATCAGCATCGTAGGCTGCATCATACCACGCGTTCTCGAAGCAGCTGGTCAGGATAATCACATTCAACCGGTTGCCCGGCACCGTTCCACCAGCCACTGTTATAGTTCCGCCAGCCCCAAACTTCACGGACTGGCCCACGCCGCCGATCCCCTTAACCTGCTCAACGGCCGCCTTGGCGAATCCTGCAAAACGTTTCGCCCAAGGCACAATCGCCGTGGACTTCTTCTTCTGAATTGCCATTCCTTGCATCTCCTTCTTAGTAACAATTGTTGAGGACGTCATTCACAGTCTCGTAGGCTGTAAGCAAGTCAGGTTTAGTGGTCTGCGCCGTCTCAATGACATCATCCAGACGTGCTAACAACACTTGAAGCTGTGCAACATCTCTGGCGACTCTAATACGCTGCCGCTGCAGCTTCTCCAAGGTTGTAAGTGGTTTAGCTTTCATTTGGCTGCAGTCTTCTTCAGCACCGCAGGTTTCAGAACGTTCGTCCATTCCTTGCATCTCCTTGTTTTTGGTTGTGAGTGTGAATTACTTTCCACCTAGTTTCGTGCAGCTCACCTTTTTAGCGTGAAATACGCCGACGTACTTTATTTGGCGCTTTTCTTTCCACCGCTCACGCACAGCTTCAGTATTTACCTTATGCGGCAGCAACTCCCATTGCTTGGTCTTCGCCACATTGGCAAGGAACTTCAGCCAATCCTCTGGCTTAATAACCGGCACCGCCGACTCTGTGACCTGCGTCCGGCTATGCATGCCTTGAAGCCCGCTGGCCTCGTCAGCCGCGAGCGTATCGACGAAGTGTTCTTCAAGTAGTTTCACGGCGGGCGATATCACATCATCCACCGCGGCTGTGACGCCGCCTAGTTGCTTTACAGCTTGCCGCAGGTCGTACAACAAGTCGCTAGCGGCGCCGGCTGGGATCTTGGCAGGGTCCAGTTTGGCAAGCAGAGTTGTCAGGCGCTTAGCAGCAGGCTGCAAAGCACCTGTAGCCGCTTTAAGCTCCTTGCTGATATCTACCGCAAATGTCTTAACTGGCATAGGATGTACCGTCGCTGGCGTCAGAAGTAAGTTCCTCTCTGAACCTTGAGAAGCCAGAGAACACCCCAGAGAACCTCACTGACGGACCTTCTTTGATATTGGACTTTACAGACCCAAGGTGGCCGATCTCTGTTGCACTGCCGATATAAGCGCCACCAGACCGCCCAGATACAGCAACGCGCTGCGTCGCCACTGGCGGCTGGTGCGACTGTGCCCGCCGCTCGATGATACGTTCCAGCGCCGCATCCGCTGCCTCCTGCGCGCCGCGCAGTGTGGACCACTGCCCCTTCGTGAAAGCGCCATCCGGCACCAGTGCCGCGCCAGTCAAAGCTAACCGCCAGTTGCGTATCGCCGGCAGCCACTTTGCCGTCAGCCCGATACCTTGCCACTTGGAAACGCTCTCCAGCGGCCCGTTGCTTTTCCATTGCAGAATCATTTGCTACTCCTTTTCTCAGTTCTTAGTGAAGCGCGAATGCACTTCCATCACGGCTCCCTATATGGAAAGCTGACTTGCATGGTATCTGACAAGCGTTATAATGCAGGCAGTCCAACAACTCGGTCTTAACACTTTCCTGTTATGCTCCGGGACTAGCATTGCTATGGCCGTTGGAGCGGAGCCGTGATGGAAGGGCACGCGGCGCTTTCGTAGGTGCTCAGGGTATCAGTTTGGTATGGGCTCTCCTAAGCCCTAAGTTCCCCAAACTGCAGCCAGCGTCAGTAGCTGGAGTTACTATCTGACTCACCGCACTTCCCATCCGAGCATCCTCGAAAACGCCGCACTGTATCTATTATAACTCGTTAAAAGCGCCCGGTTACTTCTTCTTAACTCCCTTCTTAGTGCACGTCGCGCTGGGGCACCCCGCATGGGCACAATCACGGCAGGCAGGGCAGAGGCACACAGCGTGCCCACATTTTCTACATACCACATCGTTCTCTAGTGACTTACGGCACTTGCAACATTTCTTTACTTGAGACATCACTTCACTCCAAGTTCTACGAAGCTGCAGGTATTGATTCGCGGTTTATCGACGGTCCCCACTAATTGGTATTTGTACCTGACCTTCTTGCCGATCGCCGACGACCAACCTTTCCAGGTCCGCAGCCGCTCTGCTCCAATGGTCGTGTCAAACTCTTTGCCGGTCTTGATGTCGCGCAAGGTAGCAGATCCCACCCGCGAAGCGTCTACCACTATACCGGCCTTCTTGCTGCTGCGCTTACCAGCACCAGTACGCTCCTCATTGGCATTATGCTTAAGCGGATGCACTGCCGTGATGATTGCCTCCGCCTGCTCAAACCGCTTCATGCGCACTAGGTAAAACTCCCGCAGAGTGGAGCGGTTCTCCTTACCAGGTTTCTGCGGATAGACGCCCTGGTCAGCACGGCGGAGCATAACTCCTTCAAAACCTTGAGTGAGGCACTTAACTTCAAACTTCTTCAACTGATTTACAGTCTCAATGGGCATCTGGGGAATAATAGTTACAACATGCCATATATGATCCCCAGACTTCAAATCATCAATGCGAGCATGTAAATCTAACAATGACCCGCCCTGCTTTACGAAATCAATGACGTTGAACCTAACATCTGAAGCATCTGCATCAGCCTTAGTCACGATCTTCGATGTGCGGTGGAATACATCCTCACCATTCGGCGGGCCATCGGTGAGTTCGCCATCAAGACCTTCATACTCTTTGCGGCCGTAGCGTGCCTGAAGTTCCTTGTTACGCACCGGCAAACCATTGCGAGAGACAAGCACGCTGCGTTGCACCATGGCCCGAAAACCGTCCTCCTTAGGTGAAGCATAAACTGAGAACGGAATCAGTGAATAGTCGAAGTCGCCGGTGACTGGGTCGATGGGCAGAGTTCCAGAGAGGAGCGGCTTCCATAGTAACTGGGTCATAGCTTCACCTTCAACTCGCGAATCTTATCAGGCGCGTAAGTAACCCCGCCGGCTAACTCTTCTTGCTGTTCAGCGATGATAGCCGCCTGCTCTAGCCTAGCGTTGACGTCTTCCACATGGTCAGAATGTAGCACGGCATTGCCAGTCGGCCACTCACGAAGATATGGCTGTGATGGTTCAGTAGTGTCGGCCTCGCTAAGAACTGGCCCATACTGTGCGATATATCTCTGAATAGTTTTCACGCCTCATCCTCACCTTCATGATTCCTAACGCCCAGCCATCTGCGAGTCTTCGCCTTCTGCCTGTCACGCCGCCATTCCCAGACGCAGAGCACCAAGAACCCGAGCAGCAATCCACTGTCGATCAAGAACGCAATTGCCCATTTCATAACTCTGGCTCCTTTACCGTGATTACGTTGCTACTTCCGTCTCTATTGAGCGGTGGCGTCAACTTGATACCCTGCTCAGAATGCAGTTCGCTAGGCCCCAATACTGAGGATATATAGATGAGCGCGTGGGGAAGCCCGCACCAATGCCGCCCGCCCTTTAACATCTGCGGAGAGCATTTATCCCAATGCATGACTCGGACACCAACTTCATCTTCCATGGTAACGTACCAATTGTTAACGTCGCGCCTCACCGCTCCGCAGCCAAGATGATCACACTGCCCCTCTACGCCAAGCATTACTTGTGCTCCCACGGCGTTTGGTGCGGCAGTGAAACCTGCCGCAGCGCATAGCTCGGCCGCTTGAATAGGGCACGGAACTCCTCTTCAGTGATCTCAACTACTACACTGCACTGCGGACACCACTTAGCCGGAGTGTGACGACTAATTGTCGACCGCCAGAAAGGATGCTGGCAGTGAGGATTGAGATAAGAAGTGACGGCATGCCACAGAACCTTCAAACGTGTAATCATTTTGACAGTACCTCATCAATTAGACTTTCATCCTCCGCCTTATGAAGTACACCGTCTTCACGGTAAGACATTATTTGCGCGCCTGTACCGAGCGCAGCGACAATTCGGTGAGCAGCCCAGCGTAATAGCGTAGCTATAAGTTTCACTTCTATGCGGGTCACAGTGTCTCCTCAAACTTCGGTTCGTCCCAAACCTCGACATAAGCCTGTGTCTCAGGGTCTAGCTTACGCGCCTGGTTTGTCATGAAGTCAATGATGGGCGTTATTGATACGAGCAAGAACGGGTCCACTGCCAGTTGGTCAATGTAGAAGATAGCAGTGGGCAATTCCCGTTTGATGTCGCAGGCTTTGCGCAGCACGAACTCCGGCACTGGTTGAGTGTACTTACTCAATTCGGTCAGCCGCCAGGTCGGCACCGACATCTTCTTATGCGTGTCATAGTGCTGCACCATCTGAGCCTTGTAAGCATTCACACTGGCTTCATCCAGCACCTCGATCTCCAGCTTGGCCAGAACGGCGCGCAAGGCACCGGGCGCTTTGACAGCCATGCGCAGCGGCTTGTAGCCAAGCAGGGCTTCGGCCTCTACAGCCAAGGCAACACGCGGCGTGGCGTCAGGTTCTACAGCAGGTGCCAGAATACGCACTAAAGTATCACGGCTCGGAGCATCGACTAATTCTCGCGTGGCCTTAGCCCCATCGGGATCAAGGTCCCAAGAACCAAGTTGCATTACTGCCATGATACGCGATTCTTGGTCGCCATAGTACATGCCCATGCCAATGTACCTACTAGCAAAGTCGCGATCACGCCGGCGAGAGCCTTCCATGTATCTAAAAGTGTCATGGTCGTGCTCTGATTCTACTGCTGATAGTATCCTGCCAGTGTGGGTACGAAGCTCAGGCGGTGGAGGCTGTAATAGCCTTTGTCGATAAGAACTCAGTATTTCTTCCGACGACGCCTGGCCCCACATACTCTCAGTAGCAGGGCTGTTTGTGGCGGCGGTCGCGGGTTCTATGCGCGGCGCCAGCTCTTCCCAGGCTTCATTGCGCAGAACTTCAACTGGTACCATCAACGAATTTGCTGGCATCTTATGCACCCACTTTCTTAGAGTTATAGAACTTCAAAAACCGCTCGTCAGCGCGCGTCAATGGCCGCCCACCATTGTGATGCTCTCGCACTTGGCATCCAGGCCCGTAACCGAAGAGCTTCGACCAAATCCGACGATACCGCCTGGCCTGAATCTTGTCCGTCAAGCCCGTCGCCGCGCGCTTCTGAATACGCTGCTGCCGCGCACTGAGGCCCGTCAGGCGGCGCTGGCGGCGACCGGCTGACCCTTCATACCCTACCAAGGTCTGGCTGGCCCTGAAGGGCACCAGGCGCTGCCGCAGACCGTCGCTGCTGTGAACCTTCTTAGCGATAGCAACGGCGACGCGCCTGCCAGCCGAGCCTGGTAAAGAAGCAGCTGCGGCTAGGCGCATTTTGTTCATCCCATTATCGTCCATCTTACCTCACCCCCACAATTCGCATTTCGTTCACCAATACGTCGGCATGCCAGGGTATGACCCGCTCGCGTTGTTTAACGATCTTACGCCCGCCGTGGTACGTTGTCAACTCTTCAACAGGTGGCGCGGTACGTGGCCACGGGCCTGTAACAAGCGCGCGGCCGTTGATAGCCGGAAACTGGTTACTCGGATCAAACAAAATGACCGGCGTACCTTGCGCAACTGCTCGGCGGAGGTCGCTTTTACGAAGGAAATTCATTGATGACAGAAAGGTCATGACTTAGTTCTCCTTTTCAGGTTCTCTGTGCCTCAATAGCGCAGAACAGGTGGCAGCGCGTGAAAGGACGGCCGGCCATGTTAGAGGCGCACGGGAGGGTAGGCAGGCTGTGTGCCTACGGCGGCCGATCGCACTGCCACCTGTTCTGAGCTAGGCATCTCATGCTCTGCCATAGCCGCTAGAGCGTGGCGAAAGTATCTTGGCGCTCAATTTAATCGCCCCGTCAATTACGCTTGTTTTGTAATTGAAGATAGCGACTATGGCAGATCAAGCCTGCCGTGGTTCTACTTCTTGGCTTTGGCGCTGACAACAAGACCAGCGCCGCTTTTGGCTATAACTGTGCCTACAGACCTGATGTGCGCCCTGCGCCGGTCCTCGCGGAATACCAGGTTCTTGACGCGGTAGGCAGCGCGAATGTCTGCAACGCGCTGCTTGAGTTCGGCGAGGCTCAGGTCTTCGCGCTTATGGGCCGGCTTGCGGTGAGTTACCGTTACAACCACCTCGGCGCCCTCTGCGTTCTTCTGCAGGCGCTCCTCGGTGGTTTCAATGAAAGTAGCCGGAAGAAGGCCAGCGCGGCGAATTCTCCTTGCGAGAGTGGTTCCCATGATGTTTCTCCTTTTCAGGTTGTGCGACCCGTTTCCTCCGTCGCCGGTTAGAAGTGCACTAGTCATCGAGTGTATCAAACAAACGCCGTGTAATACGCCGTGCCCAAAGCCAGATGACATCATCACTAGGATACTCAACGCGCAGCTGTCCTACCAGCATTATTGCATCGAACCTGTCTTTGTGGTAAGGCCCTTGTTTACGTCCTGCGGCGTTCACCTCTTCGCCTCCGTGTTACGGATGAGTTCAGTGAGACTGACGATCACCTTCTGCTCGCCAAGAATCTTCGCACGAAGTTCTTTCTCAGCTTTCATTCCCACGCAACTTTTGAGCCTGCTTTTAGCAAACTCAAGATTGCGCTCATGGACCTCGATCGCGGCCTTGAACCGTTTGATCGCTCCAGTACGCTTCTCTTTCATCGTCTGCGGCATTTCACTTCTCCTGCAATACTTCTAGAGGTTCAACTGCATTCCGCCCTCTACATCTATTATAACCCGTTAGTTAAGGGCGCCTGACTCCGGCTTGGCAAAACGCCCTGTCCCTAGGCACACCGCACATATTTTTACGCCATTTAATCGTCCACCTGTTGTACCGGCACCCTTGCAGGCTGCGCAACGACGGCTACGGAGGGCCTCTGCGCGCTCCCAGGCGTCACGGTTAGCTTGGCGCTTGATAGAGGCGTATGCGGCACTCAGAACGTGCCAGAGAGGCCCTGGGGTGCCGCCGGCGCCGTCCCTATCAGGGTGCTGAGTCTTGGCCAGGGCGTGAAACCGTTGGCGGATCTCATCATCCGTGGCGGAGGGCCTTAAGAGCAGGACGGCATAGGGTGTGAGGGTCATTGTGGAGGTTCTCCATTCAAAGTGCAACGGCAGGCATGGCAGCAGACAGATCCACAAATGACCTGACTTCCAGAATGCTCCCACCCACAAATCTTACGGCTTCCATTCTAGAGTGACCGTCACTCAACACCGCACAGATACCGGGCGTCACTGTCCTCAGCATCGCCACATGCAGCTAGTTCTTGGTGGATAGTTTGAAACTCACCAGTGGGCACGTCATCTTCATCCAGCTGCTCTACCTTGATGGAGTCCATCTCGGCATCGGTTAATTCCACGCCGATGATGGGTGGTTCACTTTGGCTGAAGATGCCGGCGTATTCCGCAGTGGCCTCTTCTAGATTGCGCGCGGCGATGAACTGATCGTCAAACCTGAATACCTTCACTCAATTACCTCCGTCACTGTGATGTGGACTTTGTGTGCTTCACGCAGCCTGTACGCGGCGCCGCCAAGAACGTGTACTAACAACGGCCCTTGGGCGATGTCAGCGTCAAACTGTCCAGCGACTACAATTTGCTTTAGGTCACCTTCGGCGCGTCTGCCTATACTGTGAAATGAGTCTACAACAAAGTCGGAGTCGATAAGGTGTGTACTACATGGCTGGCCGCAATCAAAGCAGAACGTGATACCCTGCATACGATCGTCAGTGGACTGCTCACTTCTATTTTTGTGCGCACATGGTGCCGAGTGCGCATGGTCTGCAGTATCTATGCCATTGACGTACGTATGTGCTTTGCTGCACGTAGTGTCTGCGCGCTTCGCTGGCCCAAGTGGTGGCTTGACTTCTGGCGCATCGCTGCACTTATGCAGGCTCGTGACTAAGGCTGCAATGCGCCGCGTCAATTCAGCGTCAGCCATGCGGCAAAGTTGTAGTTCAGTACGCAGTTCTTCGATGGTACTGCGTAGACCATCCATTTTACTGTTGAAGCCGCGTTCCAAGCTATTCAGTTCACTGCGCCACTTCGGTACTTTAGCCGGCTTTACTGCTTTCTTCGCTTTCAATTGCTTGGTCATCCCTCTACCATCCTTTTCTGATTCTGCTCGAAGATTTGCCCGGCATGGAAACCCATAGCCGCTGATTGACAGGCAAGTGCCGCTATGAGGTCATCTCCATAGTTCACACCTTGGTTTACAAGTGCCTTTTGGAACTCTAATTGCAGAGGATCATTCACTGGCTCCTTCAGGCTCATTGCCTCTTTGATCGCTTCTTGCACCGTCATTCTAAGACCTCCTTCATCAATTCTGCCTTTGCTTTGTCATGCGCCTGCAGTTGCCGTGCAATGGCAGCGTCACAAAGCCTGCCGATGTGAATTGCAGCTCCCTGCTCCGCCGCCCCGTGAAGCGCACCACTTTCTAGAACAGCCTTAATAATCATGAACACATACAGATTAGTGTGCGCGTGTTTTACTTCATCGAGTAAATCCTGCGCGTCCTTCATTCTTTGCCCCTTCCCCTGTGTTGCGCCGGCGTCACTGCTACTGCGGCAAGCAACGCTTCCAGCGCCGGCCGACGGACTATGAATAGAACCAGCGCCACTCGCGAGTCTACGCCACAGATGTCAAATAGCTCCCGCATGCGGCTGTGCACACCGTTAATAGAAATTCCCATAGCGGGACCGATGTCCTGATCCCGCTCGTAACCAGACACCAGCAGCATAGCCACCTGCCGCGCGCGCGGCGTAAGGGCATCGAAGATGCGCTGAGCATCCAGAGCGTCACGGTTGGGTGCTAGTTGACGGTGAACCTGACGCAATTCTGGAGCATCGTCGATGTTATGAGATAGCACAGCTGTTTGCCTAACCACCTCTGCCTGTGCAGCGGCTAGGTCAAAGGGCGCCCGCGCTTCTTGCTCAAAATGCATTTCTGGCTGTGTCATTCTTTCGCCTCGCCATTCACCACCTTGAAACCCGTGAACTTCGACGCTTCGTGTCCCGCCGACAAAACCTCCAACCGGCCTTCTTCTAGCCAAATAAAACCTGTGATAGAGCCGTCATCTGGTTTTAGAGACTCCGGCTGCACACGCCATTGAGTAGCTTCATATAGGCTATCTATCCGCGCCAGTGCGATGCCAGTGAAACCGGTCACCCTATCCCGCACGCGATCACCAAGGTTCATTGTGCATAACTCCTTAGTTTCGCCAGCGCCCGCGTTAAGTCGAGACTGGCGCGGCGGACGGCGCCTGTCTCCATCGGGTGGAAACTGAGGCCGTAATAATGATGTTGAGAGTGATCCGCGGCGGCTTTCTGCTTCTCGTACGCTGCCCGCAGCGCTTTTACGCGCATCAGGAATCGTTCGCACTCAGTCTCAGCTTCTTTCAACTTTTCGAATGTCATTTCGTAGTACCTCCCTTAGAAGTGAAGTCCTAGTGGATACCAGCTCATAGAGTCCTCATCACGGTCACTGGGATAAAACCCGCAGCGCTCAGCAGCGCTAAGTATCTGTGCCTGATACGGACGCCAAAGGTGGGTATAGTCGCCTTTCAAATTCTCGTGCTTGTATGATCCTGGCGGCCAGCAACCACCAGATGTGCTAGGTATCAACGCCAAGCACATGTCAGGACGAGCTTCAGGTAGTAGCAAACAGCCAAACTCCTGGAAAAATGTGCACATCGCATTACGGGCCGCGCCGTGGAATAAATTCTTCACATTCTTCGCTGCTGGGCGTACAAAGTATACGTCGTCTAAATCACCGTCTGGTTCAGTGTCGCCTTCCCACCAATCAATGGCCCACTTACCGGTGGCGAACGCCGTGGTTAGGTTAGCCTCTATCTCCTCAGGCGTGGCACCCCACTGCGCCGGCGCCGTGATACCAGGCTGCATTTTGCAGCATGCACCGCCACAAGGACTGCAGATAGCAGGATTGAGATTAAACTCCTGAGTTATTTGTACTAAAGTCACTCAATGCCCTCCCTCCTCAAACCACGTTCCTGTGAGCGCTATGCCGCGCTCGATCATCAAGTTGTGCCGTACTCCAAACTCCTCATCTACACACGTGTTAGGCATATAGAAGAAGTCGCCGTCAGTTGGTTTGATGCACCACGAATGAAGTACGATGACGGTCTGCCGGCACAGTGGACAGTGCGCGACGATGGGCCAGCCAGGCGTGGTCGGTGGCGTGACGGCTGTGATGTGGATTCCAGGCGGCAGGCTCACTCAACCGCCTCCCACCGTCGCGTAACAAGCTTCACGGTACTTAGTCACGGCAACGTCGACTGCTGCTACGTACCTGCCCACAGATTCCGCATTAGGCTTGAGGTCCTTTGCGATGTTAGGCTTAGACCACATCTCAAGCCAGGCGATTTCCACGTCGCGCGTGAACACGCAGTGCGCACTAAGCAGGTCAACTTGTTTGCTCATTCTTCGCCCCATTTCGACGCCCATACACCAATCAGCAAACCGCCAATAATAGCGCGTGGCCATGGTGTATGTTGAATTCCCAAAACATAGAATGCTACGACAAGTAGAGCAAACTTGCCTAAGTACCACGCACGCTGTTTCCAGGTCATTCTCCGCCTCCAATTCCACACAGATACTTAAACACAAAGCTACGGCTACCACTGCACCTGCACATAGAACCGCCTACCTTTATGCGCTGATGAAGAAAGTAAATACCTCGCTGGCGCTCAATGTCGAAGTGATCACCTCTCCAAACTAAGCGTCTAAGTTTCCAAGTCATTCTCCACCTCCGTTACTTAGTGACAACCCTGCCGGCGCCGGCAGCGCCTTACCCGCGATTCCCTGTAAGTCGCCGAACATTCCGCTGGTGGATGTGAGTACTCGCTCAATCTGCGCCGCCCGTTTTGCCCACTGCCGCTGCTGCACTTTCTGCTCAGCGGTAAGGTCTTCTTGCATGGTGGTGAACGCCTCCACAAGCGCTTCAACCCTGTGCCGGAACTGTGGACCAGTGACGTAGATGTAGACCTCTTCTGCCGTCGTCGCCATGCCGGCCTGGGTTTGCTTGACATTATGTACAGAAAGGAGAATGGCACGCAATGCTAAGGCCACTGGCATCGCAGCCTGCGGCGAGCATACCCACACGCCATCGACGCAGTTGAAAGACTCTACCTCTTCTGGCAGGGCGGTGGAGACAATCACTAACAGGTCGGCCTGGGCCTTGCGGCCGTCCTCGCGCAGTTTGGCGAGCCAACCGTCGCTCCACCGTTTCGTGCGCTTGGACTCCCACAAGATAAGGCCAGCGATGGCACCTGACGGGCTGCTAACCTTTTGAGTGATGTCCGCGCCATTCACACCTTTGGCGACTTCGCCGATTGCATCGAAAGGGAACTTCGTGCGAAGCTGCTGCTTCAGGTCAAGCTCCTGCACCTCGCCTTGAAGCTGCTGACTGCCCTGCTCGATCTTTTGTTGCAGCTCGGATACCTTCTTCTGCATGGACTCAACAAGCTGGTCCCGCTCCATCAGCTTCAGCCGGTTGGCCTCATCCGCCTGTGTGGTAGCCTGTTGTCGGATGGTGGAGGATGCTGCCAACACTCGCTGCTCGATGGTGAGGTCCAACTCGCGCTCTTTGTCGGCCAACTCACGCTCACGTTTGAGGGCTTCGGCCTGCGCTCTTTGCGCGGCAGTGAGTTTTACCTGCAAGGACTCAGCTTGTTGCTCAGCATCTGCGGCTGCTTGCTGCGCACGTCGAAGGTCATCAGCCGCAGCAGCCTTAGCCTCGGCCATAACAGCGGCTTTAGTGGCATTGTGCTCGCGGGCCACAGCCTCGCCAATACTGGCCGCGATTGTGTCGGCACGTTTGTTTGCAGCAGCCAAATCCTCTGCCGCCTGTTTCTTGGTGGATTCGAGCAAAGGGCCGGCAAGCGTATCAGTCAATTCAATGTCGGCTTTGCACTTAGGGCAAGTGATGATTATTTGCTGCATCGTAGTGTTCTCCTCTCAGTGTTTTATGAACTTAGTGCGAAAGTTGAGATTGCACTCAGCGCTGTAGGCGTGAATCGGCGGAACCTCCGCAGCAGCGCAAGCATGAACGTAATCGAGAAGGGCCTCGAAGGCACCCGGCTTAGCCTTCAACTTGCGTATCGCCCTCGCCAGAGCATACTCAACTCCGCGAACAGAAAGGCCAGTCCACTGAGCGATAACACGCGTCGGTACGACACCGTTGCCGTTAGTTCTATCCTCGTATCTTTTAGGACCGCGCTTCATGGCTTCGGCTCCTGTACGGGCGGGTTGATGGGATGGAGATACTTCCAACCCCCATACTTCCATTGTTTATAAGTGAGATTCCTAGAGTTCCAAATCGAACACACTACAAACTCACCGCTCTTACTCCAGTACCCTACCTCGTCGCCTTTCCTCGGCAGGTTCTCCGGCGTGATATCCTGCCACGTATTCTTTTGCGCCTCGGCCAGTTGCTCTTCAATGTTCGCAGGGAGTCCTGCGGCATGAATCAGGTTCGCTTTGCTGATTTTGATGGTCCCGCGCATGATGTTCGCATGGACGGTTGCTGAGTCAGATAGCATATCTGTGATGCGCTTGACTTCTGCTTTCGCCTCGTCCAACTGGCGCTTCAATGCAGCAATCTCACGAATCTTTGCTAAGTGTGCGTTCATGGATTGCTCCCTTCCTGCGCTGGCGGGTTGAATGGCGTAGGAAAATTCATCCACGCAATGATTCCAATCGCCCTTTTGTCCAGCCAGTTTCCGTCTAGGGACCATTTACCTCCATCTTCAAAAATGACGAAGTGCGCCATCAGCACCATAGGCTTGGGAAAGACTGGATGGAGCAGAGTAACAAGATAGCATCCGCCCACTTTCGGCAGGTTCTCCGGCGTGATATCCTGCCACGTATTCTTTTGCGCCTCGGCCAGATCGCGCTTAAGATTCTCCACGTCGTCAAGAAGAAAGCCCTGATCGCGGTTCTGATCTGACCAGCCGCTATCTGCTTCGACCATCTCAGTGATATACTTCCTCATTGCGGCGCGTGTCTCTGATGTTGTCTTCAACTCAGCCATTGTCCTGTCCTTTCTGCGGAAACCGCTCAGTCTCAATCCGCCTCTGGTCTGGCTCCGGCACGATTGTCTTAGGCGCGTGGACTTGCTCTGCGCCGGTTGCAGGCGCGGCTGCACGGGCGGCAACGAAACCATTCACATCAAAAATCTGGAAGGCAACATAGTCATGGTGGAAACGCTCGTGCTCTTCTTTGCTCATCGGCGCTGTCAGCCGCTCGACCTGGGCCGTGAGCGCCGCGTTCTCATCCTCAAGCGTCGTGTTCTCAAGGGCAGCTCGCTTCCACATACCAGAGAACGAGTCACGCGAACGCTTTAGTTCGGTTATCTCGTCTTTTTGCGCGGCTACCTCTCCCATCAAGCCGTCAATCTGCTCGATGAATCCTTGCAATGGAACTATATCCATTTCAATAGTAAGAACATGGTTTTCCTTAGCAGTATTTATACGCGTTTGCAAACCGTACAAACTTTTCGCATATTTCAATTCATCCATTGTTGGCCTCGTTTTCCTTAAGCGCGGTTATGATCTCAGTAAAGTATTTCGCTCGGTCCTTCTCATCCAGCGTAATCGCATACTTGCTTGCAATCTCTGCTAGACGCTCCTCCACCGTCTTCGGCTTGGGCGTGGGCTGGAGACGGGCATACACATCATTGAGATGCATTCGGAAGTCCGCACGGTCCCTGCTGTCAGAAATATGCGCTGCTACAGTTTCACCCGCGCTCATTATCTGCTCCAGCGTATACGACGCGGGGCGCTTGGCGAATACAGCGTCAAGTGCCTTGCGGCTACGAGAGTGATCGAAGGGGCCGAGAAATAGATCGCCGTTCAACAATTCGCGAACCTCTTCCCATTCTTTAGGCGTGACCGCCCCGTGCGCGTGCTGCTGCTTACCTTTTGCCATGTGGTGCCTCCTGTGATATTTCTAAATGCTCAACTGTACTCTGACCTCTACTTCTATTATAATCCGTTAAGGGCCCCTTCCCTAGACGACATCATATCAGCTGCGTGAAGAATCCACGCCTCGTTGGTGGCCGGTTCCACTGGGCTACCCCACTCCTTGCGGCCGTGGTGGGCGAGCATGCAGTGGACGATGGCATCGACAGTGGCTTGGTGGTCTGCTTCGGCAAGGTCTGCGCCTCGCACAACCTCAAGAAACTCATATGCAGAGCCAACCACGTGGCCGCACAACTTGGCGTAGGGCGTAGTAGCGACGTAACCATCTGATTTGGATCCAAATAGTTCACTGAATGGCCCCGGTGTTTCTTTCCACGCGTATTCCGCCAGCTCGCCATAATCATGCCAATAAGCCGAGGTAAGAAGAACAGTAAGATCGACGTTAGCAGTTGGGTAGAGCTGAGGCGCTCTGTCCGTACCGCTAAGATCTAAGCACCTTCGTACTACGTCTGCTACATGAACCGCCAGCCCTCCAATGTAATTGTGGTGATGCTTACTACCGCCGTAACCCTGATCATATTGCTGGATGGCAGTGAGGCAAAGATCAGAGTACGGCGATTGCAGGTAAGCTACAGCCGTATCATGCAAGTAGGCCATAGCATTAGCTACTTTGTCAATGCGTTCTTGCTCTGTCATTTATTATGCTCCTTTACTGCTTGCCAACGCAGTATTCATGTGATCCATCATTTCAACGTGTTTACGCAAAAAGTTTACTTGCGCGCCGTTGATGAAAGCTGCGACACCGATCGGCATGTGCCACCACAGAACGTCTTCAACAAGCATGACCTTTGATGGGCGGGTTTGTAGGTGAATGCTGTGTGTTTTGTAGTTAATGCTAATCCGCATTTGCGGATCGATCTCGTATAACAGCTCCCACATAACCCCAGCGCGTGGATCAACAGTGGCGTAGACATTAGTATCTAACGGCGCTTGGGCAACCAAAAGTTGTTTTGGTAATGCTTGAAGAGCCAAAGCAGCTCCTAATGACGCGAGAAACGTTCTACGATTCATCTCCTAGCTCCTTAGTTTCCTAGTGAACTGCGCCGGCCGGCGTGTCTTGCGGCTACGCAACAGCAGGCGCAGTAATGGGTGCTGCATACAAAGCGCCAGGTACGTAGAATACGGAATAAGAAAGTCTTGCGGGAGCCACTCTGCGTCTACGGATGCCCTCAATGCCTCCAGTGCTACGTTGATGTCGCCCAGAATGTCGGTGGCCGATAATGAGCGCCACCGGCCAGTTTGAATGGGTGTGGCAGCATTAATGACTGGATCAGTTGGCGGGTTCACTTACGCACCATAAGAGTACGTAGTTCCGCGATGCGCGCTAGGTAGCCACTGCGCATGAGAACCGCATGGGTGTCATCGCCCAGTACGCTCTTTGGTTGCAAGTATGAGGCAAAGTGCTCTATCGCCGCGCGCACAGTCATAGCCTGGGCGTTGGTTAGCGTCCGGCCGTTGATGGTGATGATGGGTTCTTCTTGACTTCCCACGGCGCTGATGATTGGGTCGCTAATGCACTTAGTGGTCACTTCTTCGCTCCTCTTTTCTTATGCATCTCTCGCCATAGCGTCATGATGACGTCGCCGTGACACCGCGGTTGGCAGCCGAAGCATCCCAGCACCGCATCCTCCGGCAGGCTGCTGATGGCAGTGAGAAGGATTGTTCGCATAGTGGGCGAGATAGTAACGTCCCACTTAGTAGAACCGTGTACCCACATATCGAAGCAGTCCACTACATCCTCGATAGTAGGAACTTGGACGAGCGCTTTGGTACAGCCCAACGGCAGGTGGGTGAACGGGTTGCCGAACGGACTGCCGCGGCCGATGTAGTGGGTGTAGTGGGTGATGCGCTTGTTGACGAGTTTCATGATGTTAACACCTTGAGCGCGAGAAGAGGTACGCGCACAGTCATGACTCGACATTTGTTACAGATGCTTTGGCGTACTTCTTATCTTCTAAGTACTTCACCCACTTACGTAGCAAGTCTTTTGGGTTCGCCGCGAAACCGAATCGCTGTGCAATTATGGCCAGCATGATCTCATCATGTGACGGGGTTGAAAGCTGTGCATCCTTTGTTATTGCTTTTACATCTCCCATGGTTCTCTCCTTTGTACCTAGTTCACTCGTGCCCTTTGCTCTTCAAACTTCCGCGGCGGCACCGGTGGCGCGCCCGCCATCAAAATCTCAATCTCCTTAACACTCATCGCTTGCAGCAAAGCGACCCACTCAGGCGACGCGCCTATAATGTGAACACGCGTCTTACGGCCATCCACGATGACATTAGGAGCACCCTTCGCAGCCTTGCGGATTCCTGCCTTTGCGAGTTCCTTACCCATCCATGCCGCGTCCATAGGCCGGTCGGTCTCAGCACGATACTTAGAAACCAGCCGACCCACTGTTGTAAGGTAACAGGCCGGCTCCTCCTTGGGGCGACCTAACGCCGTGGCAGGGTCGAGTTTGACATCCTCAATCCAGCGGCGTACGTCACTAACGCCTATTTGAATCATGTCGACCTTGGCCGCCGTCAACGGTGGCCGCTCAAACGCATCAAAGCCAGTAAGTGAAACCCTTAGCAGGTGATCAAAGAGCGCGGCTGCTCCGCCCTGTTCCAGCCAGGCAAAGTACCGATCACGCCATGTAGTAATTAACGGCGCCGCAGTCACTTCGTGAATAAAAAACCGACGGTCATCCTCTTCTACGTAAAAAGCATCTGGGTAGTTACTAGTGAAGTAGTAATTAGCGTGATCTTCAACGACGTAGGGTATCTGATATTTTTCCTCCACCAGCACCTGCTCTTGTGTAAGCATGCTCTTCAACCGCTCACTAACTGACCGCTTCTCTGTAACTGAAATCTCATCACCCAAGATAAATTGCTTGCCAACGACATAACTGTTAAAGTTGCTGTGGAAGTGCTTCGTTTCTAATACGCCCCAGTTATCGCCATAAATACGCCGCATCGTCTGCCCGACCAGTGTCTTGCCAGTGCCGGTCACCCCACCCCACAGCACCACACCATTGCGCATTTTTAGACCGGGTTCTTGCAGAGGCGCCGCTAACCACTGCAAGAACCAGCGCCGCTCTGATGGCGTAGCATTACCCAATAAATGATCAAGCAGTTCAAGGAACGGCGTGACATCGCCCGGCTGCGGTTCTATGCCCCATCCTTTCCACGTATTATAGCAGCCATCAGTGGTCAAACGCGGGTGGCCGGGGCGGTAGACATAAGACTTAAGCTCGTGGCAATAACGCCACGTGAGCCAAGTTTTTATTGTATTGACCGCTTTCTTGACTACCTGGTTATTGACAATCATGTCCACATTATACGTGCGTCCGCCGTACTCCGTCTCTTCCACCAATTCGCGTTTGGTGATGCGGCGCCCATCAACCAATCGCACATAGTCTTTACTGGCGACTACCCGCGCCAATTCCAAATTCACCGCGTGCAAAGCGGCGGCGCCGTCAACGTCGGGGGCTTCGGCAAGCAGCTTTGTAAGAGCATCCGCCTTATTGACATCCTTTGGCAGCTGGTATAGCCAATCGTCAACACCCAAACCGTGCTTGTCAGTGTCTTCAGTATCGACCGGCGGGTGGGTTAACTTTACTATCGCGCCACGCATAGTCAATACACTGGCAAGCATGCTGGCAGCGCATGCGACATTTGGATTACGGTTAATGTTGCTATCAAATAAAATGATAACGGTACGTAAATGCCACTTAAACTCTTCCAACTCCGGCAGTAGTTCGTTACGCGCCATAGTAGCGGTGCGCCAGTTATTTACACCACCTAGTCCCATCGTAGGTGCGCCTAGTGAACTGGCACAGGCTGACTTCAACTCTCCTTCTGTGATAACCACCGGTATAGCCGGGTCATTAGCAACTGCGCGCCAAGTGCAGCCGATAATTGTCGGCGGGAAATAAACTGCACATCCGCTATTAAGGGGTTGGGCGTAACGTCGCGGCTTCTCAGTAACCGCTGTCGAACCCCAACCTCTGCTTGGATGGTCTACGGTAAAGCGAAATCGAAAGAACCCATCTTGACGAAGGCGCCCATCAAGATCAAAGTACGGTATTTTGAATCCTTCCCACTGTGGTTGAACATTAAGCTGCTTGACGTCTGCTTCAGTACAAGCGCGCAATTGCATCAGTCGCGCATGCTTTGCCGTCAAAAGACTAGTGGCTAGCTTGCTCAGCATGGCTTGCTGAGGCGCGACCGGTTTTTCCGCTTTCAATTTTTATGTCTCCTGACGCTTTCATAATCAAAGCTTCCACTACACGGCTGGCACTAATAAAAATTTGACGCTGGCGGTCTTCATCGTCGCCTACACATGGTGCTAACCAATAAAAATCACCGACTAGCTTAATGGCTTCACTAGTCAGTACAGGGTCAATAAGCTGGTTATGCATAGCCTTGAAAACCTGGCGCTGCGTGGTGAGATTTGGCTGCCTAAGCACCTTAGCCAGAACCTCAACTTCATAAGAAGTCAGGTTACGCGGACGACCGTCCGGCACCTTTAACCCGTCTTTAAGCAAATTCAAACCGAGCTGCTTGACGATGTTCGGATCGGTCCGCGCAGCTATCACTAGACGACGGACCGCCCGATCAGCGTCCAAAGACAACGTAATACAACGAGTAATTCGAGCCATTAAGCCTCCAGGCATATACGGGTTACATACAAAGCGTGTAAATTTATTATATAACATTGTCGTAAAGTATTGAAAATAAACGAGTTAGGAAAGTGAGCAAAATTATACAGGAGCTGATACGGATGGGGTCGAGTAAAACCTTACGGAGAGAACGTTTTAGGCTGAGTAATAATGGTGTTAATGCATATCACTTCGTAGAGTTAATATATTACCGTATTATCTGTATTACTGTATATTTAGAGAGTATATATATAAGATAATAAAGGGTTTATGGAATATACGGTCTGAAATATACGGTATCAATTTGCCGGATGAGTACCGTATAAGTGTTTGTTTTTAAGGGCTTATGACCAAAGCCGCGCCGCCGCAAATAATTCCCTCCGTTAGAGGCCGCGGTGGTGTACTATTAAGCGTGTGGTCAATAGTGCACACATTTGATGGTCAATAGTGAACACTTTCAATGCTCGGCGTTGAGCGGCCCGCGTTGAATACTCCGGCCTGGCCGGAAGACCAACGGCTCGCCTTGCCGGAGTATTCCCTAAGATGAGTCGAGAGATTTGCGTCCTATCCGTAGAAGAGGCCGCGCGGTTCGAGAATTGGTCAGTGTGGCCGTCTTGTCGTAAATGCCACCATCATATAAAAGCCAGTGAAGCTGCGGAGATGATCGCCGCGGAGACACACCGCTACGTAGGCGGCGCTGATACGATGATGAAGGATGCCGGCAAGGTTAGCATGATTGTGCCTATAGTCGTTGGGCGGATGTGGCAGCCAGTACCCGCTGGAAGCAGTGATGGCTCTAGGTTGATGGGTATGCGGACGTGGGGATTAGCACGAAGTAGTTAATTCGGAGTATGGCGCAGTCTGGTAGCGCACTCGGCCTGGGACCGAGACGTCGGTGGTTCAAATCCATCTACTCCGACCAAGTTTATAAGAGGCACCTCCATTAACTTGGCGGTGCCTTTTCATTTGTGTTCAGGGAACGGCGAGAAGAGCGCGACCCAGGCGATTTGAGAATCGTCAATTATAATTATCGCGTCGGGCCGTCATGGCGGTACGAGGCAAGACCGCTACTGCATCACAAAGGAGAACATCAACATGGCCACCGTGAAGCGAGGCGCGCCGACGCCAGCTGAGCGGAAGCGCCAGAGTATAAGTATAGTAAAGGCCGCCCCCATTGAAGGGCGGAAGCGCAACGGTGAACTTACCCGTAAGGCGAAGCGTGTAATCAATAAGGCTACATATCGTAAAGCTCAGCTTGAAGAGTTTGATGCACATAAAGCAAAGAAGCCAGTGCTGCAGAAGACAAAGGGCGGCAAGGGCGCTATTGTAATTCACGGCGCTACGCCAAAGCCCGTTGCGTACGACCCCGAGATTGGTAAGAAGATTTGCATTATGTTTGCGACAGATCCTACTATGGATTTGCTGCGGTTGAATGCAGATCCAACGTTACCGACGGTTTGGAGCTTCTATGAGTGGCTCCACGATCACCCTGAGTTTGACAAAGCTTACGCTCGCGCGCGGTCTTTATGGTGTGACATCAGAGCTGCTCAAATAGTTCACGCCAGTCAGCTGCCTTTGATTGGCACTATCACTGTGAAGCGTACAGGTGGCCGCGACGGTGACACTACTGAGACCCGAGAGTTTGATAACGTCGATCGTGCACGCCTCGCGGTAGAAACACAGAAGTGGTTGCTGGCGCGTGAGTCGCCCAAGAAGTACGGCGTGCAGCCGGTAGACCCTGATAGTGGTAATGATGCGCTCCAAGAGCTGCTTGCTCAGTTCCGTAGCCGTAGCCAGGAGATTGAGAATGCCTCCTAGGTTGAACTACGGTCCGCGTATGGAACGCTTTGCGATGCGCCCGCCGGAGCTGGATGCCAAGATCAACGGTCTTGTGGGTTCAGTTAGGTCCGGAAAAACTTGGGGCCTTCATAGCAAGATTATGTATTTGTGTGACTATCCGGTGCAAGGGCGCAGGCTTATCACCGGCGTCAGTAAGTCTAGTATCAAAACGAATGTGCTTACTGACCTCTTCGATCTTGTCGGTAAAAACTCATACCACTACAACAGTCAGTCTGGGGAACTGCGGCTCTTTAATACTGATTGGTTAGTCTACGGTGCGAAGGACGAAGGCTCTGAGAAGTACCTACGCGGTGCTACGATCGGCGCAGCGGTATGCGACGAAGCTGTGCTCATGCCGCAATCATATTGGCAAATGCTTTTAACCAGGCTCTCACCGCCCGGTGCGCGGCTGTACTTCAGCACTAATGCTGACTCCCCGTTCCACTGGTTGAAGACTGATTACCTAGACAACGTCAAACTGCGCGATGGCAAAATTCTGTGGTGGGACACCTACACCATGGAGGACAACCCAAATTTAGACCCGTCATATGTTGCTGATCAAAAGAAACTCTATACTGGAGTTTTTTATGACCGTATGATTTTGGGCGAGTGGAAAATGGCGTCTGGTGCGGTCTACGCCGGAGCGTGGAACGATGGCACCTTATATGATGACCGCACGCGGCCGCCATCGTTGTATAGCGCAGGTGGTGGTACTGGTTACACGGGGCACCTTATAGGTGTGGATTACGGAACGACCAACCCTACCGTTTTCTTAGACGGAATTGATGACAACCGTACCGTTTGGATTGACAATGAGTATTACTGGGATTCCATCAAGGAGATGCGGCAGAAAACGGATTCTGAACTGGCTGATGACCTCGAGCAGTTCATCAAGGAATCTAATTGCCCCGCCGAACCAAAGATAATCGTCGATCCTTCGGCCGCTAGCTTTCGCGCTGAGTTGGTGCGCAGAGGTATGTGGGTGGGTGATTGTGACAATGACGTCATGACTTACGGCATTCGCCGTGTGGCCTCTGTGCTGGCGCAGAAGAAGCTGCGGTTCCACCGTGTCCGGTGTCCGCACTCGCCTGTTGAGTTTCAAAGCTACGCATGGGATAAGAAGAAAAGTGAGAATGGCACTGAGCAAGTTGTCAAGAAGCGTGATCACTGTCCCGACGCCGGACGTTACATTGTCAATGATGTGTTTGCGCAGGAGTGGAGGCTGTCGGCATGAAAAGTTATCGTGTCGGTAATGTTTACAGCGTAACTAACAAACTGAATGGTAAGCGCTACGTTGGGTGGACAATCGTCGCTGTCGAAAAGCGATTTGCGCGACATCTCTATGATGCTGCGCATGGTAGTGACGTTTACTTTCATCGCGCATTACGCAAATGGGGCGCGGCAAATTTTGTCATAGAAACACTGCATCAATGTACTGAGCCTTTATTGCGCGAAGCTGAGCGGTGCTTTATTAAGCAGCTAAATACAATTACGCCGCATGGCTACAACCTTACACTCGGTGGCGATGGCGGCGGTTATGGGCATCGTAGTTACAAAGAACGCAAAGCCATCGGCGCGAAGATTGGTGCGGCTAATAAGGGCAAAGTTGCCGCTAAGAAAATTGCGTACTATGCTACGCCTGAAGGTGCAGCGTGCAAAGCTCGTATAGCAGCGAAGTTGTCCGGCCGTAAGCTTAGCAAGCGTGAATGCGCTAATCATTCAACCGGACTTCGTATTCGTTACGCGAGTGAAGCCGAGCACGTAAAGACGCGTGAAGCATCGATGCGCCACTATGCTAGTCTAGCTGGTGTGGTAACACGGCGCAAACAATCAGAGGCTGGCAAACGTCGTGCAGCTAGCGGGCGTTACTTCTCTGATAAAACGCTCACAGTGCTTAGCGCTAAAGCCAGTGCGCAGCATAAACGCATGGGCCATGTACTTCATGCGTAGCTGACGTGGGATGCCACTGCAGCAAAGGCTGGTAAAGAGCAGCCGTTTAAGGTTGAGGACGATGATTGCGACGCTTTGCGCTATGGAGTGCATGAAAAGATTCCCGCGTGGCGGATGTTGCGAGGGTGAGTGGTGGCTAGGTATAATCGAGCTGATAAAGACTCAGCTGTTAAAGCCGCGCTTAGCAGCGCACAGAACAGCGGAGCACGTCGATATGTAGTACCTACGGCGAATGGCTGGAGCGTAGAGAAGCGCGATCCTGGTGCAACTATCACGCGGATCATCTGTCGCTCAGATGGAAGTTCAGAGCTAGTACGCACTATATTGGGTGCGCCGTCTAACGTAGACTTGGATCGGCTAATCGGCAAAGCCACCGACGCCCAAGTTGACACGGACGCCGCTGAGCTTGCCAACGCGTACAAGACGCAAAGCGAAGCGGCGGCGCGTAGGTTGTGGGCTGAGAAGATTAAAGGTCTGAACTACGGCCAGCAGATCATTCTGCAGGACAAGATGGCAAAGCTTATCAAGTCCAAAGCCCACGACTCCCTCTCTTTCAACACTCTCTTCTGGGCCGGCATTATTGCCGCCCTCATTGCTAAGCACTACGGCCCAAAAGAAACCGTGGGGATGGGCAGTTACGATCTGCGCACTTATCAACCGGAACGTAAAACTTGGTAAGGAGATAGCACGCATGTTCTTGTTCGAGTGGTTCAAGCTTCGCCGTAAACGCAAGGCGGCGAAGAAGCTGGAGACGGCGTTGAACGCAGTTTCATGCTGCAGGGTCCACGTGGCGCTTGACGGCGTCGTCACGGTAGTTCACTAGAAGTCTTTTGCAAGGAGACTGAATGAGTTTTGCTGAGTTTGTAATTGACGGTCCGCTGTGGGCAGCCAGTCGTAAATGCGGTGGTCATAGTTTAGGCCGCTTGAAATTGATGTGGGCGCAGATTGTCGCTCACGATGATCATTGGCAGCCGCACGAGTTGGCTCGTACTGTGTTTCACTGGCGTGGACTGACGGTTGGCGTAACGCTGACTGGTGTGGTGAAGTTCATCGAAGTAACTGCCGGCTACCATCGCCTCGCCGTTGTGTGGTTCGACAAAGGCTGTAAGACTAAAGAGTTCGCAGTTACCGAGCGCTTGCAGCGGCGCTACGACAATGCGCATAACCGCCGTCGTAAGATTGATGAAGACTGGGTTGATGGTGTGTATGGCTTGCAGATACCCTACAACCGAGCCTTTCCACTAGGAAAGCGCCAAGACGGTTTGTTGGATGGACCCGATGATGTACTGGGAGGTCTCTGATGGGTACTACGACTTTAGCCCTCCCGAACTGCGAGGAGCTTCCCATCCCCATAACACTGGATTGGTTCGAGCTCTCCACCATGGCAACGGAGCACACCAGTCCGGATGGGTTCAATCAGAAGCTGCTTGAGAAGCTCAAGGCAGCAGGTGGACCAGTCGAGGGGATTATCAACTTGCGCTTATCGCACGGCAAACTCGCGCGAGTGAAGCCAGACCTGCGAGACCAGCGTTTAGGTTGCTTCCGTTACTTATGGTTGCCTGATGAACACGCTGCGATAGTGATGGCAGCGACAAAGCAAGACCAGGCGATGAGCGCGTGGCGTAATCGGCGCGAAGCTGGAACGATTCAGTAGTTAAGTTTATGGAGGTAACTCCTCATCATGCCTCCACCTAAGTTCACCCTCCCCCAGCGCATCCAAAGGGAATATGCCGCCGGCATTCGCCAAATAACAGGGCGCGTCCTCACCCCGCAGCGTAAAGACCAAACTCTTCAGCAATGGCTTGAAGAACTCGCCGCTCGTAGCAAGGCCCAAGATATCCAGGATGCATCAGCTACCCTTGCGCAGCGCATGGTCAGTTGGTGCCATGTTTCGAACATGAAAACCTGGCGCGCTGCCGCGGCGAAGTCTACGAACGCCCGCAAACTCTATACCCTGCTTCAAAAGGAACTCACAGGCACTGCTACCGGCGCGCGCATCGCTGCTATCATCCGTGAGAATGCCGCTTATATCAGTTCGCTTCCGCTCGAAGCCGCGCAGACCCTAGTCGATGAGGTAAGCAAAGCACAGCAGAACGGCGCGCGGCCTGGCACAGTGACGAAAATGATGCGGGCGCGGTTCCCGGAATTGCTTCGTTCACGAGTGCAGCTTATCTCGCGGACGGAGACTTCAAAGGCGTCGCTTGCCTTAACGCAGGCGAGGTGCGCTGACATCGGCATCAACTTTGCAGAGTGGATGACAAGTGAGGATGCACGGGTTCGCCCTAGCCACAAAGCGATGGACAAGATAATCTTCGCACTTGATGACTTGCCTGACCCCGAGGTTCTGCATGGTGAACCGTCGCATGGCCACTACGGCCCAGGCGGCATCTTCAACTGCCGTTGTACCATCGCTCCGCTGCTTTCAATCGACGACGTAACCTGGCCTCGCAAAGTGTATCGCCATGGTACTCTGCAGCAAATGAATAAGCAACAATTCATCACCGCATTCAATTTACAGAGCGCGGCTTGACAACTTCAACGCACCAAGAACCACAGGAGACGCAGCACATGAAGAAGTATTTCGTAGCTCTCTTGGCAGCTGTCCTCGGCCTCTTCACGGCGCTGCCCGCTTCCACTCAAACACCTTCCATCACTAATGTCGGATATGGCGGCATTACGTTGATCACAGGCGCGCCCGCTACAGCCACGGTCACTAGTTCGGCTATCAGGTTGACAACGTTCAGCGGTATCGGTACTTTGAATATCACTGAGACTGGCATTACCGGATCGCCGAATGCCTGCACTTTGAATCTTTATTATGTGCAGAACAACGTGGTCAATTCTAGCACTATATTGGCAGTTAGCACGGCTTTTACGCCATCGACAGGTATTCAGCAATTCAGCATTACGCCAACTGTTGCTGAGGGTGATCAGTATGTAGCAACGTACGCCTGTACTACATACCCAACCGCTGGTACTATCAATGTAACATTCAGTCCAGCGCTCATCGTCGTTACGCACACAATCGGCGGTGATCCATGCGTGAACCCTAATGTGGTGAAGTCGTCTGTCGTTATCAGTACGAGCGGCGCCGGTACAACGCAGCTTGTTGCAGTGTCAGCTGGCAAGGCTATCTACGTTTGCAATGTCGCCATGGGCATCTCCGCCACTACTGCTACCGCGGCGTTTGAATCGGGCGGCAGCACTACCTGCACGTCGCCAACCGCTTTGACAGGCACTATCGTGCCTACTGCGGGCATGTGGCTTACGATGGGGTGGGGCGGAACTACATTTACTGCGCCGGCTGGCTCAGGGCTTTGCCTTGTCAACGGCGGCGCTGGTACGCAGATCGGCGTCCTAACTTACGTCCAGCAATGATTAAGCGCTTGACCCACACGGCGGGCGTAACACGGCCTAGCGGCACGGTCGCGCCCGCACGATGGCGCCTCATTGTTAGTAAAAACGACATCCTTGTCATCAACGGTATGGAACTTGATGCTGCCATCTTGCGTGAGATCGTTTCGCCTAGCAAGCGCGTGCTCTGGGCCTTCGTCAAGCAGGGCGGCGATATCAAACCGCGGTGCTATAGTGAAGATGAAGTCATCTGGCTTACCTCTGATGAAGTGAATCTGGGCACGGAGGTCTGAGTATGTACTTTCTGCTTGCGCTTGTACTGAGCGTGTCAGTTCATGCTCCTCCTACATCAGCCGCGCCCCGGCTCGTTCAGTCGGGTGTTACGGCGCCGCTCAGCATGCCCACTAGTCTTACTTTGTACAAACCGACGGGTGAACAGGTTGCCGTTTGTACAAAGTTGAGTTTCACTGGAACAGAGCCGACACTTAGTAAGTGCGAAATTGAAAAGGGCTTTACGCTTGACGACGTGATGAACGCGCGGCTTGATGCGTACGCCGCGAAAACTGAGTTGGAAGCGCCTGATAAGTAGTCCATAGTGATACGAATACTTAATGCGCGGTATTTGTAGCATTCGACTTGACAGCGCGCGACCTACTTACGCAGGAGAATACGCAAATGGCATTGATTACGTTTAGAAATTCGAAAATCGTTTATTACGGGCCGCACACTTGTGAGAATTGCGGCGAACTTATTGTCAAGATGGGAACTGAGTGGGGCGGGACGGCGTTCAACAATCCAGTCGGACCTATTTACCCCAATACAGAATGGTACCCACACGTCTGTGACCCCAAACTAGTACTGGCGCGTAAAAGTTTTTCAGCTAGTTCGCGTGTAACTGAGGACTTTCCACTGGCTAATGCCGTTATGCTTGGTCATGTAGGTTTTGTGGTGCTAGGCGAACGATTGCGATCTGATGTGGAAGGCGGTAGTTACCTCGTTATTAGTGCAAACTCTACTTTCGCCGCCACTGAAGATGGCGCGTGGCTGAGCGCGCTGGAACGATTGCAAAATGGCTGGCCAACCTGGCACATCGATCTGAGTAAGTTCGGTGTACACAGCCGCCTGACCGATGATTTGCAGCGATTGCCGGAGTGCGTCAGTAGTACACCTGCGACAGCATCATTCACAGTTTCAGTCTAAGTCGACCACATACACCTAACAAGGGAAAGGAGGGCCGCTGAGTTATGCCATCTAGCAAAAACAAAGCGGCCCGCTCCGCTCTTGACACATTGTTCGACGCCCGCACAGCGCCCGTTGGCGCACAGTATTCAAAGCGCAGTAAGATCACTAAGCAAGAAGATCATCTTGGTTTGATAGGACCCACTACCTCCAACTTGGCCCATGCCATCGACGTCTTCAGCAACCCAGCGGCACGCACGGGTTATGGCACTTCCAGCCTTGAGAACTATGCTGAATACCCGCTAATGCGGTTCTCGCTTAATTTTTGGGCTATCATCTCCTTCTTCGAGTCGTCCTGGATCGCCCGCCGCATCGTCTGCGCGCCCGCTGAGGATATCGTCAAGACTTGGCCGAAGATCACTAGCGACATTGATCCTGAAGATCTTACGCGTATCGATCGCGCCGTTCGCCGCACCAACACGCGCAGTAAGGTTCGCGAGGCTATTGAGAAGGCGCGGTTGTTTGGCGGCGCAGGCGCGCTGATCGCTATCAAGAAGCAAGACAAAGAACTGGATCAACCCCTAGAACTTGACAGCGTGGGTATTCATGACTACGCAGGTCTTATCACCTTCGATCGCTGGAGTGGGATCTCACCAACGGGCGACGTTTGCGACGACCTCAATCGCCCATTGGACTTTGGTCATTCAGAATTCTACGAAGTTAAGGTCAAAGGCGGCGACAGCTTCAAAGTGCACAACAGCCGCATCCTTCGTTTTAGCGGCCCGCGAATGCCGGAGCCGGAGAACTCAGCTTATCAGGATTGGGGCATCAGCGTCCTAGCTCCAGTGATTCAAACCATTCAAGGTTATGACACGCTGACGTCGAACGCATTGTCGCTTTCCTTCAGAGCTAACATTCTTGGGATGAAGGCGCCAGACCTTGCCGGCATGATGTCCGGTCTCAGTATGAACCAAGCAGCGGCGCAGAAGTTCGAGCAGCGCATGCAGCGGTTCAATGAGATGCTGTCGAATCAAAGCCTCGCGCTGCTCGAGAAGGACGGTGAGCTGAGCCAAACGCAGTATAGCTTCGCCGGCTTGTCGGACATGATGCAGATGTGGCAGTTGGCTATTAGCGGTGCCGCCAAGATGCCGGTCACTCGGTTGTGGGGCCGTACTTACAGCGGGCTCGGACAGGCCGGTGACGGTGACGAGAAGATTTACGAAGAGACCATCTCCACTGAGTCCGACGTTACATTGCGGCCAGCTTTGGAAAAGCTGTACCCGGTCCTGTGTATGAGCGAGTTGGGAGAAGTGCCGGACGACCTTGACCTACTGTTCCCCTCCATCCGCGTGCTGGATGACAAAGAGAAGGCTGAGCTGGCTAAGACCGTAGTAGATACCGCCGTAGTGGCGTTGAATGCAGGCGGCATCAGCCTGCGCACATTCGCCAAGGAACTGAAGCAGTCCAGCACCCGCACCGAGATCTTCACCAACATCACTGACGAGGACATCGAGAAGCTTAGTGACAAGGTCCAAGCCGAAGGCGAAATGGGCGAAGGGTTATTCGGTGCTGAGGGCGGAGGGCTGAATCCTGCGTCCTCGCCCGCTAAGGCCCTGACGGAAGAGAATAAGGCCGGTAAGGTAAACGGCCAGCCGGGTGAGGCGGATGAGCCACAGGGTCACCAGGCTCCACCAAATGGGTCTGTGGAGGAGGGTTCGGAAGGCACTTCAAAGGCGAAGGATGCCGGGTCTAAGTATGCGACAACTCGCGCTGAGCTTGTTTGGTTGGACGCCTGTGACAATGAGGCTTTAACACTGCCAAAAGCACTGCGGGGTACGGAACAAGGCGAGATCGAACTTCATAAACGTGTAGTTAGAAACCTCAGCTTTTATGCAGAGCAGGCTCACGTTGACCCAGCTAAATGTATGGCGTATGCACGGTCTAGAGGCTTCGCACAAGATGCCGACCTCCGCAAGGGCGTCACCAAGTGCCAATGGTGTGCCGCTGACTTGGATGGCGATGACGTGAACGGCTCGGTAGTCTGCCCGTCTTGTTCTGATGCTTATAGACGCGGAAGGGCGAACGACGTCAAACCATGGAGTGCGGCTAAACTGGCAACAGTAGAGGCGCTGCGTAGCGCTGGCTTCCGAATAACAAGTGATTCAAACTATGCCTACATTGTTTGGTTTGGGACAGAGGCGCCTGGCGCGCGCAAACCTGACCTGGACTTGCGAGCGACAGTGAGCGGCAACGGACAGTATGAAATGGGTGTGTGGGTTAGGGGTGCCTATGTTACTACTGAGCGCGGGTTCAAGCCAGAGCATGTGCAGCAGCAAGTATTAAAGTATGTACAGCGTGCTCAGGGGAAGGCGCGTACGAGGGCCGAAGACACTAAGATGACGCCCGAGCTTATCTGGCTGGAAGCTTGCGATAATGAAGCGGAAACATTGCCAAAAGCACTGCGCGGTACTGACGAAGGTGTAGCACTGCTTTATAGGCGCGCATTTGATAACCTGTATATCTACGCAGACCAGTACGGTGTTGATCCGGCTAAATGTAAAGCATACGCTAGAAGTCGTGGTTTCGTTGGTGACACAGGCCAGGCCCGCGACGCCGACGGCCCCGCAGTTGAAACTAAAACTATCCACGGCCTTCCAGTGGTCATCGAGCAGAAACGCGGCCAATGGCGCACAGGGCAAGGCTGGCGAGTGCGCATGGCGTATGACTACGGCTACTTTGACGGCATTCCTGGTGCGGACGGTGATTCGCTCGACATCTGCATCGGGCCTGATCCAGCGTCTACCTGGGTTTACATCTTCGATCAGAAGCATTTGCCGCCACGGCGTGGGTTTGACGAGCACAAGTGTTTTGTCGGTTATTCATCTATGGATGACGCCATCAAGGCATTCAATGCCGGCCACGACCGCGCTTGCTCCATCTACATGGATGTGACACCAATGCAAGTTGACGATTTCAAGAAGTGGCTCAAAAAGCATGACATGAGTAAACCAGCCGGAACGGTGAAACCCTGATGCTATTCAAAATGTGTCAATGCGGTCGGTCGTTCACATACAGCTGTCCAACTTGTCATCAGAAAGTTACTGCTCCAAACGCCGCGCCTCTAGGCGATGATGGCCGTTACGTTCCGGTCAGATCTAATCCGCTGAACCTGCTGCTGTGGCGTGAAGAGCGGGAACTTGAGCATCAACATGTACCAGATACGGCTAGTGGAGTAATGGCGTAGGAGGCTGTAAGTGCGGAAGCTCACACAATCGAGAACAGGCGGCACGGGAACATGCTTCCGCACTTCACTAGCTTCCATCCTCAATCTCCAAGAATCTGATGTACCAGACTTCCTAGACGCCAACGAGGACCCATATGTTAACACGTTCCTTGCCAAGCACGGCCTCCGTTATGAAGAGCTTCCGTATGATGCCGAGCAACCACCAGTCGGAGAGCACCTTATTCTAGGAATCTCGCCGCGCGGTGGAATGCACGCTGTAGTGGGAGTTGACGGCGTAGTAAAAATGGACCCTCATCCTATGGACGGGACTGGACGCGGCTTGGTTAAACCTTTGAAGTATGGGGTGCTGACTAGGGTGAAGGGTGAGGCGAAAGATGTGCTCTCTGGCAAGCGCCTTAACTCCGCTGCTGAACTTCTGCGAGCTAAACATGATGACATCTATAACAACCCCGCGCGCTTTGATCAAAATAAGGCGGCGAGTTATCGTGCCACCCATCAAGCTGTCGTTGATTTGGTAAGGCAAGCCGAGGCACTTCTCAGCAATGCCAAACTGGATGATGACCCTGTTTACTGGCAGAAGAAACTCCAGACTGCAAAAGACGCTTTGAAGCAGGCCGAGCAATTCGCTAAGTCAAATGATTTTGGCCGCGCAATAGCATATCAAGACTGCGCCTTTAGTATAGCACACTCGGTGATTGATAAAATGAGAAAATCTGGAACTTCGCGCGGGAGCGACGCTTCGCCTGAAAATCAAGCGCGTCTCGCCTGGATACTGAATAAAGACCCGAAGAAAGAATCTGAACTACGTGAAGCATACCACAAAGCCGTGAGACGCGGTGAGCTAGCCAGGAGCTTAAAGCCTGGTGCACGTGACTCAGCTACTAGGACACAAGACAGGCTTTCTACAAGACAGCTTGACAAGTATTCTATGCAATCACTACTCGATACTCTGGGCATTGACATCAAAGCGTTTATTGACCGCCCACCGCAGCAGCGCGATGTGCTGCTCGAAACTGCATTCAATGAACTGGAACGGCTCGGTAAGTTGAGCAAGAAGGGTGGTAGCGTAGTGACGAGAGCGAAGGACGCTGTGGCAGATGCGTTACAAACTTACGTTTATAAGTTGAAGCAGCGAGGTATTCCTGAGCCAGACGCCATACGGTTAGCAAACCAACTTTTTAAGGGCGTGAAGGAAAGTCTTGGTGAGCCTAAGAAGGCCACTGATTCCCGCAGAGCGAAGGATTACTCAGATAGAGCGCAGAAGTTTCTGCGTGAAGCGCGCGAGCATTGGCAGATGCATTCATATGGCGATTGTATTGATGATTGTCAAGATGCAATTGCGGCGGGTGCTGATGGTGAAGATTTACGCGAGGCAAAGCAGTACCTTGAAGCCTGCAAGCGTAAAGGTGCCGTTAAAGCCACCGACTCCGGTATCATAACGAATCCTACAGGGTACAGGCCGTGCGTTGGCGATAAAGTCGGTGGCGTCACTATTGAGAGCATCGGCAGCGATACAGCCACGCTTTCAAATGGGACGCGCATAGCTTTGAAGTTCTTGGTAAGCACGCGCAGAACAGGTGAGTGGAAGATTGGTAATACACGCGGATATGATGCCACCGACTCCCGCCGCACGCGGCTCCACAGGGCTTTGGATGCGGTGATGGACTCGGCGCGTGGGAGAGCGAAGGATGCCGTGAGTTTATGCAAGGTCTGCCGCCAGTACATACCAAATGTACGGGGTGTTCTTTCGCGGCACTACCTGAATGGCAAGGTGTGCAGTGGTTCAGGCGCTGAAGCACCAGAGTATGAGTAAACCAGTCACTAAGTAGCAAGGAGAAACATGGCACTCAATTTCATCACCATCGACGCCTCCATCGGCACAAGCGTAGGCAGTACCACCGCGGCCGTCCTACTGCCTGGCACCACGGTCTCCACCGATACTGCCCTGCTTATCCAGAACGTGGGCAACCTGCCGGTGTACTTCAACCTGGGCACAAGCAGCGCAGTAACTGTGGTGAATCCCAACGGCACCGTGGTTATGCCGGGACAGGCACTGGTGGTAGACATTCACACTGGCAGTTTCACCTATATCGCAATGATGACAGGCGTCCCAGGATGCACATCCACCGTCAGCCTCACTACTGGCACTGCGCACTAAGTGCTATGAAGGTAAAGACTAGCACTAAGAAGCACCCAACACTTCCACCTGTGATAGGCGGCGTTAGGGTTCCGCCGAAGCCGGACCTTACTTGGTACGAGAGGAACATGCACTGATGCATTACAAAAACGGACGTGAAGCAAAGAACGGCGACAAGGTTATTTTGCTGCCGAGTTATGGGAATCCGATGGTGGGTATTCTCTACGATGCAGTGGCTGGCAATGACTACTGTAATGGGCGACTCGCTCCTACATCGGTCGGTGACCCTTGCCCAAACCTGAAAGAGTGCCTGCACCTCGATGACGTGATGGGCGTACTGAGCCAGCCTGTGCGCAATATCACTGCGCCACTGCCCACTATAGAAGAGTTGGACGCGATTCTCAATCAACCGGAGTAACACCTCCAAGACAGCGGCATGGCCGCGCCTAACTCAATAACCAAAGAAGGAGCACCACCGCCATGCCGCTACTCGCTGGAAAGAAGAACATCGGACACAACATCAAGGTTGAGGAAGAAGCTGGGAAGCCGAAGAAGCAGGCTGTCGCGATCGCGCTGAACAAGGCGGGTGGGAAGGACGACCGGTCGCTTGGCAGTCTGCAACGTGAACTAGCCGAGGAAGAAAGTATTTTACGCGAAGTACGCAAGCCAGGGCATTCACAACATGGTGGTAACACGCGTGAGATTGAAGAAAAAATCAAAGATTTGAAGTACGAAATTAAACGTGCACAAAGCAGAGACTCCCTTCGCCCTGTGCCGGTGAATGACAGTGGCTATGCAAGCAAACTGTTGAAAGACGTCAGAGTCGCGTGGACACAGCGTGACTATGGCATGTGCATCGATATGTGTGAAGACGCCATCAAGGCGGGCGCTGAGGGTGAAGACTTGCGAGAGTTGAAGCAATACCTGGAAGCATCAAAGCGAAAGGGTGCAGTGAAGGGGAGTGATGCCCAAGCGCCAACTTACATGGTAGAGGGCAAGAAGTTCGATACACTGCCTAGCGCCGTCAGGGACGCTAAGTCACTCGATGGCCAGGCCAAGATCAAGGTGAGCACTGACGGCGGTACCACTTGGAAAACACACAGTATCTATAACAATGGCAAGAAGGCCACCATGAGAGACGCCATCCCGCTTCCTGTTGCGGTGAAGGGGAGGGATGAGGCCGCTGACTCTGGTTACTACATTGCGCAGCGCGGAGTAAGGTGGTTCGTGTATCGACCTGACCACACTGTTGTAGGTGAGGGTTATTACTCTAAATCAGCAGCTGAGGCGGCGATTGCGCCGATGCAGAAGCGTGCCGAACACCGCGCCGCAAAAGAAGCCGCCCTTCCGCTTCCTGTGGGGAAGGCGAAGGACGACTCCTACTGGGCACGCAGTACCAAGGGCCAAGAGTATGACATTCAGCAAAACAGTGACGGCTCCTGGAGTGTGACCACTGAAGCGCCTGACATGAACGGTAATAAAAAGAAGTACACCGTTTTTAATAAAGGCACAAAAGCCGCGCTGAAAACGTTCATGCGCAAAGAAGGAATCCCAGACACCACGCCTGATGGGCACGCTAATCACGGGCTAGACGCCCTCCCGCTTCCTATTGCGGTGAAGGGGAAGGACGTTGGTCATGGTGCACAGTGCCCAACGTGTAAAAAATACGTAGGTGTGGTTGAAGGGAAATTCTTGAATCATAGTGGTGAGGGAAATTCATCTAATGAGCGCTGTGCCATGTCTGGTAAGGCTGTCGCCGTTGGAAACAAATTCCATGCCACCGACTCTCCCCGTTCCGACGAGGACGAATACTTCAAGCGCCGCAAGAAGATTCAGGCGCAACTTGAAAAAGAAAAGCCTGGCGATACGACCAATAAACTGCGCGCGCATGAGCAGGCGCTGAGAGAGATGGGGGAGAAGGTGAAAGCGTATCCATTGGGGAAGGACGCTGAACCTAGCATAGGCCGAAACATCGCCGGCTACTACTTCAAGCTAAATGGTGAAACATACGGCGGCTATCCAACACGTGCTGAAGCATTGCGCGAGTACAAAGCTGAGACCACAAAGAAGGCAAAGGACTACTCTCTTCCGCCCTATAGTGAAGAGCAAGCCAAAAGCGCTACTGAAGGCCTGCGCCAGGAACTTACGCGGCTCAAAGCAATTAAATTCCCTGATCATCGACAGGTTGAAAAGATGGCCGATCTGGAGCGTTTCTTGAAAACACAAGCGAAGGACTCCTCTACATTTGACGTAGGTGATAAAGTCACCTACAAAGGTGAGGCTTGCGAAGTTGTGGCTGTTTATCATACAGGCGCTACTGCTGATGGTGATCGCTATGACATCAAACCTGTTAGTGGAGGTAGAAACATCGTTGTCACTGGTAAAGCTCTTGCAAAGGATGGCGTGACAGTGGGTCAAGCTTATAACAACTCTGAAAATGAAGTGATGTTGCACAATGGCAAGAAAGTCGCTGAACGCGGCGATAAAGCTGCGCAAGCGGGCGACTTTCCTACAGCTATTAGGCTATATGAACAGGCACGCGGCTTATTCAAGAGCGACCCAAACCTTGTAGCCGAAGTCGATGCCGCCTTGAAAGCCGCGCGGTCTGGCAAGGCTTATGATTCAGCTTCGCCAATCTCACTGTACACGGCCCAGCACCAAGAAGTCACAGGCAATCACGCCATAGCGATGGACTCTTATCGCCAAGCTGCCTCAGGCTTCCGTAAGGTCGGCGATCAGCATAATGAGCAGATCGCCAGGGACGGAATTGCCGAGTGCCAGCGTCAGGCCGTGCGCAGCTACCATGGGCAGTACGAGCACCCATCAGTCGGCAAGGTCCAGGCATTCGACGCTGCTGGTCCGGCGTTGCGAAGTGCTGTAGAACGGACGCGGGCTGGCGAGCGTGTTCGGGTGGCGCATGACGCGAAGACTGGGGAAGAGGTAGTGGAACCACTTACAGTGGGAAAGGATGCCACTGACCCGCGCGACGAGCGCACCTGGAATGCTGCAAGCCCACAGACGCGCGTAGGTTGGTTACTTGATGACTTCGATGAGGACGATGCGCACATGTGGGCTAGAAAGTCCTGGGCGCAGATAAATAGTTCTGCGCGTGAGCGTATTAGCGGTATGTGCATCCCTAACTCCGCCAGGGCGAAAGACGCTTCATTTGATCCATACGATAAAGCTGACGAGGGCGAGCGCGCTGTAAAAGCTTTTGAGTCTTCGCCTGATGGCAAGAAATACCTTGCTGCAATAGAAGTCGGCAACAAAGGACCAAAAGCACTGTCAAAGTCAGAGTTCACTCGCTTAGACAATAAGGCCCAGGTACTGTACCAGAGGGCGGATGTGCATTACTGGAAAGATAAGGCAAAAGACGCTCTCCCGCTTCCAGTCAAAGTCACTAAGTAATAAGGACTCTACATGCCCAATAACGAAGAAGTGATCGACGCCACGCAGACTGCTCATGGCTACTTGGTATCTCAACTCAGTGAGCACATCAGCGAGACGCCAGAGGGTTTCCTTATCGTGGTTGGCTGTCCCATTGCGCGGACTGGTTTCCAAGAGTATGCTGTGCGCGACCTGCCGCAGGAGAGCGCGGAGGACCTGGGCATTGACATCGGCAACCCATCGGCGCTTATTGACTTGTACCGGCCGGCGAGCGAAGTGTTCGCGCCAGAGTTCTTGGCATCGCTGAACGGCAAGCCAATCGCAGACAACCATCCGCCTGGCTTTATCACTCCAAACAACTTTGCCGAGTATGCCTGCGGCCACATCCAGAATGTGCGCAAAGGCGATGAGCAGCTGGACAGCGGTGAGTGGCCAGTGATCGCCGACCTTGTGATCTCGCGGGCGCCGCTTATCGATAAGGTCCGCAATAAGACTTCGCGTGATGTCAGCCTTGGCTATGACTTCTCAATCGCGCGAGACGGCAAGAAGATCATTCAATGCAATATGGTCGGCAACCACGCCGCCATTGTCCCCAAGGGCCGCGCCGGTTTGGAAGTAGCCATCGGCGACTCCGCCCCTGACCCTACAAGTTCACCGCCCATTAGTTCCATAGCGCCGCCCGCCGTCGAAAGGGCGGCGACGTCTAAAACCTCAACCGCTGTACAACCCTCGAAAAAGGAGAACAAACCCGTGGCGAATGTTTTGAAGCACCTGCTCGGTCTGGGCCTGAAGGCTTATGCTACCGATGCGGAGCCAGAAGCGTTGGCTGAGGCGGCTGAGGCCATTAAGCAATCACCTCCGCCCGCTGAGGACAAGAAGGCGCGAGACCGCAAGGCCCGCGACAATGAGCTCATGGAAGAAGACGACCATGACGAAGAGGTGGCAGACGCCAAGCGCAAGGCACGTGATCGCAAGCTGCGCGATGCCGAGCTTGACGAGGAGGACGAACCAGTAATGGACGGCAAACGCAAGGCCATGCACGACGCCCTGGACGACCTCATTGACCAGGAAGAAGCCGGCGACAAGCACCGCGCAAAGGACCGCAAGGTTAACGACGCTGACCTGGAAGAGCTGAAGTCCCTGCTCGGCCAGTTCTTCTCTGAAGAGGAGAAAGAGCCGGCGCATGCTAGCGACGAAGACCTCGAGGAAGAGGATGAGCCGGTAGTTGATGCCGCGCCTTTGGATGAAGTTCTCGGCAATGAAGAGCCTGAAGCTGAGGACGCCAAGGACGAAGATCCTGAGGAACTCGAAGAAGAAGAGGGCGCTGAGGACGACGACCTTGAAGAGGGCGAAGAGGACTTGGAGCCTGTGGGTGACAAGCGCCATGCTAAGGACCGCGCCCGCGCTGCTGACGGCGCCGCTGCGGTGCTGAAGATGCTTCGGCCGGTCGTGGCCCGCTGCAAGGATAGTAAGGTGCAGGACGCTTTCAACTCGGCGCTGAGCAGCGTTACCCGCAGCTCTCGCGCCAGCAACGGCGGTTACGGCAGCTTTGCCGGAGCAGCCCGTGCACGTGATAGCAAGCTGCCTCGCGCACCACTCAACCGCGCCCATGCCGCTGATTCTGGCGCTGCCGGCGCTGACAAGCGTATTGCGGACATACAGGCCGCATACGATGCTGCACACAATGCCCATAAAGGAGGCAAGTAACAATGACCCAGTATGCTTTTGGTCAGGTCATTCCCGTCACTGGGCCGAATATCGGCTTCCCTGGGGCGGTCTCTCGCTTCGGTGATACGATCATCACGGCGCGTTCGTTCGTGCCGCTGACGTCCACCAACACCCTCAACTTCGGCGACCCGGCGGTTGTTATTCCGAGCACCACGAACAGCGGCGGCGCTTTCACTTCGGTGAAGGACTACATCGCCACCATCGCCAACACCGCCAACATCGCTAACTACTTCGCCGGCATGGCCGTCCGTGAAGTCAAGACTCAGCTCACTTACCAAGGGTCTTCGAGCTATGGCGCAGGCACGCCGGGCGTTCAGTCGGTCGGCAGCTATGCCAACCTGCAGATGGCTGAGGTGCTAGAGCGCGGTGCAGGAACCATCCTGCTCAGCGTCGGCGCTCCTGCTGCCGGTGCACAGGTCTACACTCGCGCCGTCCTCAATACGGCTGTCTCTGCGGGCCTTATCGGTGACTGGGAAACCAACCCCGTCGCTACTGACTTGTTCACGTTGAACGGCATCACCGCGGCTGCCGCGGCTGCGACCTCTTTGACCGGCATCACCTTTACGGGTGTCTATGTCGGCATGGTGGTTACTGGCCCTGGCATCGCTCCTGGCAGCTACGTCGTGAGTGGCACGGGCACGGCCGGTTCGTACACAACGATCGTTATCAGCTCTGGCCTCACCACTGCTATCACAGCCACCAGCGTGCTGACTTTCAGCAACCTCATCGCGCTGCCGAACGTGGTTGCGCGCACTGGTTACGTCGACGCCAACAACATGCTTGAAATCACAATCAAGGTCCGCAACGCGGCCTAAGAAGGAGAACAGCTTACCATGATTCGTAACAATCGCAATCACGGCGCGGCTCCAGGTCGCGCGCGGGTTTTTGACGCTGCCGGAGCAACTGGCTTCGCGTTCCTGCAGAGCAACCTGGAACTTATCGACACGGACCTCGTACGTCCATTGCAGGCGGTGACGCACAAGCGCGACATCGCTGTTGAAGTAGGCGGAGGCTTCCCCGAGTTCATCACGGCGTTCGCCAGTAATTACGCAACCACCGGCACTCAGTATTTTGGTTTGCAAGGAACCAGTAATACTGACATTCCGTCTGCGCAGGCTGACATTCAGAAGGGTATCTGGCGCACGTATACATGGGCCATGGGAATGACGATCACTTGGATCGATCTTAAGCGCATGGAAACAGCGCTGCGAGTCGGACAAGCGCCTCCGTTCAGCTTGCAAGAACTGTACGAGGAGAGCGTGGAGACGAACTGGGCAAAGGCGCTGGACTTCGTTGTCTACGCTGGGTTCCTGGGCGATCCCGCGCTCATCAACAACCCCAATGTGTACGAATATACAGTAGCAGGCGGCGGCAGCGGCAGCACCAACTGGAGCAAGAAGACACCCCAGGAGATTCTAGCCGACATCAACACTGCGCTCAACCAGACCGTTCAGAACAGTGGATATGACGCCTCTGAAGGTATGGCTGACCATCTGCTGATTCCTTACACTCAATTTGCGTACTTGACCCAACCGATGGCCATTGGCGGGGCGCCGGTCGCGACATCAATCATCAAGTATGTGGAAGAGAACTGCGTCGCGGCCCATCACGGCGTAAAATTTTCCATTGACTTCCTCCCCAACCCGTGGATCAGTGGTCAGGGCGTCGGCAACACTGCGACGGCTGGGCAGACTGGTAACGGACTGGATCGCGCCGTGTTTTATCACAACCAGAAAAAAGCACTGTACCTCAAGGTGCCCCAACCGATGACAACCGCTATGACAGTGCCTACTACACGGCGTGGCGGCGCCTATGAAACGATGTTTGCAGGCTGCATTTCACAGGTCATTTTCAAGCGGCCAAGCACTGCCGTGTATGCTGACGGAATTTAGTCGGCACAAAGCGGCAAACTGAGGTATAATAATTACAGGGATAGTGCAGGGGTCATGACCTTGCATGAGAAGCGCGGTCTTACCAGCCGCGCTTCCCTGAATTCTTAAATGGTACATGAAGGTAATCATGAGAAAACATCGAGAAGGTTGGGGTTGTGTTTATCTAATTACTAATTTAGTAAATGGTAAACGCTACGTAGGATGTGATACCACTGGTAAACCGGAGACTAATAGGTGGAAGAAGCATATTTGGCATGCTTGTACTGGCGTGTCAAAGGGTCCACTCCATCGCGCTATGCGCAAAGCGTGGAAGATTGATAAGCATTGGAAGAGCTTTAAGTTTGAAGTAATCTGGCGCGGACCACGCAAAAACCTACTTGAAAAAGAAGTCTCTTACATTAAGAAACTTCATACATATAACGCTGATTTATTGGGCGATAAAAGTTACAATCTTACTGTTGGCGGTGAGGGTTTTCGTGGTAAGCACTCTAAGGCGTCGCGTAAAAAGATGAGTATTGGTGTAAAGCGTCGTTTTGAAGACCCAGCTGAACGTGCGAAGATGCAGGACGGTCAACTATGGCGTTACGCTAATCCAGCGGAGCATGAGAAACAGCGGGCTAGCCAGATACTATTATGCAAAGACCCTGCTGAATGTGCAAAACGAAGTGCAATGCAATTACGGCGCTACAGTGATCCGGCAGAGCACGAAAAAACAAGTGCCGGTAATTGTCGTCGTTGGTCTAACCCTGCAGAGCGCGTACATCAGAGTATAGCGCAGACACAGCGTTATAAGGACCCGGCAGAGCGTATGAAGCAAAGCATTAGCGGGAAAGCACGCTACGCAGCCATGACGCCAGAGGCCCACAAAGTCTATTGGCATAAGACGCATCCTAATGGTACGCGCAAGAAAGCGTGAACCATCAATTCTACTAAGCCCACGGCTACATCGGCTGTGGGCTTTCTTGTGCCTCAAAGCACATCACTGAAGTTGCGCGGCGGTTATAAGCGTCAGACCATCCCGGTCACCTTGCAGGCCGCTTTGGTAAGACACCCATCACCGCCGCGCAGCACTTCCCTAACCAGCCTTCTGAGCAAGGCAGAAGAGAGATAATACCAGCTATGAGTAAAACGAAAATGCTAACACTGTACTTCAAGCGCGCCAAGTTGTTCCTGCTTCACAGCGGAGAAAACGGCGAGCGTCGCTTCGTTACTGGCCCCACAAAAGAAGGCCCCATCCAAGTTCCGGCCTGGGTCGCTGAGACGCAGACTTACCAGCTGAGTATCAAGGATGGCAGCATCGTGAACCTTACGCCGCCTGAACCCATCGCAGCCGTTGTAGCGGAACCGGAACCGGAACCGGAACCGGATGGCAAGGTGCCTGAAGACGGCGGAGTAACCGAGGACGACGAGGACGACGAGGATGACGAACCAGAAGCGGCCAAGGCACCTGCCAAGAAGTCTTCACGTGGCGCCAAGTTGGGCTTGACGAAGTAACAAGGAGTACTATGGGAAACTGGCCGAACTTCGATTTGTGGCTGCAGACTGCCTGGGGCGCTGAGAACGGATTCTTCGCCGACTGCGGCCGAGGTGGTTCAGTCGGCTTTGTGTTCGGCCAGAATCCTCCGTACTATCTGGATGACTTCCTGTCTGTCTACCACAAGTTCTTCGGGCTGCCCACTACCGTTGGCGGTTGCTCCATCGCAGCAGGCAGCCCCACCATCACGGTTGCTAGCACCACCGGCCTGAGCTACGGACAGTTCCTGCAGTCACCTGGCAACTTCCCTAAGGGCACGGTGATCACAGCCATTGGTGCCGGCAACGTCACCGTCAATAACTCTGCCCTAGTGACGACCTCCGCCGCCGTTCTGTCCGTGTATGAAGCGCCGCCAGTGCCTACTGCGGTGATCCAGCTTTACCTCAACCTAGCCGTCGCGTCGCTGGTGCAAGAGCGGTGGCAAGACGCATGGTACATCGCCATTGCATGGTACATCGCCCATTACCTCACGCTGTTCGCAAAGAGCGACGCGGCGGAGGTTGGGTTCGCCTTAGAGTCTTCCGTTCACGGTGAAGTTCCGACCGGCGTAATTCCTGGCAGCAGTTACACTTTGAGCGCACAGCCTCCCGGTGACACGCTCAGCACGCTCACCAAGAACGGTGAGTACCTCCGTCCGGGCGGTGTGGACTACACCCTGAGCGGCGTTACTATTACGTTGATGACGCCTACCATTAGCGGTGATCAGCTTTATGCCACCTGGCTGATTCAAACCCAAGTGCTAACGCCAGGAGTTAGTAGCGGTGCGCAGATCGCAGCTCAAGGGTTGTTCGGCGGTCTGCAGACCGCGAAGAGCGTAGGTGACGTGTCAGTGAGTTATCAGGCGCTGGCATCACTGGAGCAGTTTGGGCAGTGGCAACTTACAACTTACGGCGTGCAGCTAAGTACGATGGCGAAAGTCATCGGTGGTGGACCAGTGCTTATCATGTAGTGGAGGAATGAGAGATGGCGAAGAGTCGTGAAGAGATGCTTAAAGATTTGCGGGCTGGTGGTTACTCTGAGGGCAGTATTCGTAATTGGTTGATAAACCAGGGCCTTCCGCCCGTAGCGGTAGATAAATTGATGGCGCTGCGTACCGCCAAAGACGCGGTTACGAATGAGGACAGAATCAGAGCTTTGAGGAAGATTGAGCCACATTCATACCAAACACCAAAGCGCGGTTCTGCTAACCTGCCCTGCGTGAAGTGTGGACTACGTATTGAAGCACCTGAGCACCAAAAGGCCAAAGACTCCGCAGACCGCCGCTCCAGGCTCCATCGCGCACTGGACTGCGTTCTTGATCGCAAAGCGGCAAAGGACTTCAAGCCGCAGGGCCGTGAGTGTGATGCATGCGGTGCTCATCTTGACGAAAAGAACTTTACGGCGCCAGGTAGTTGGAGTTATAAGTGTCCACGCTGCCGTTTCAACTACAATCACAGCAGCTCAAAGTCCGTTGACGAGCAGTTAAAGGCGCAGCACAAAACTCACTATCGTGACGATGACTAAGGAGATACCACCGAAATGCCCATAGTAGACCCGAACGTAGCTCAGCAAGCGCTCACCGACTTCCTGGCAGCAGATAAGGCTCAGACTGAAACCGGTGCGCAGATCGCAGTTATTCAAGCACAGCACACACAGAACGTACAGGACCGTGAAGCCGCTAAAGCACGGCTCATCGCGACACTGGGCTAAGGAGTATTTGATGCGGCTTACGGCGTGCAGCTAAGTACGATGGCGCGCGCGGTTGGCGGCGGGCCGGTACTGATTTTGTGATTCATGAAGGAGCGGGAAGATGGGTACTTGGTCAGAGGATAAACTGAAGAGCCTGCGGTCACAGTATAACTTCGAAAAGCGGGCCTGGCCCAATGCCAAACCTGAAGTGCCGCAAGAGTGTGAGCTAGACAGCCGCGGCATTCTTCAGTGGAAGGGCGGTAAGCGCCCCGTAGTTCATTCTGGCTATTGGGTCGATCCAAAATCACGGGCTAAAGACTCTACTTTCAAACCAGGTGACCACGTAGTCATTCAAGCTGGTTACGGTGGCAAAGGCGGCCAAGCTGGTCAGGACTTCAAGCGCTTCAGCAGTGACACGCCTGCCATTGTTACAGACATCGCAGGCGGTGACATCTACGTGCGTCCTGAAGGCGATAACTACAAGTGGAAGGTGCAGGCTAAGGCACTTGTTGAAGGTACTGCTAAGGCCTCGGCCCGTGATGCAGACCGCCGCTCCAGACTCCATCGCGCGCTGGATGCTGTAATAGATTCTTGCGGTACTAGGGCGAAAGATGCCGAACCCACGTTGGCGCAGCTTACCAAGAAGATAGAGAGTCTTAAAAATAAGGAAGATGCAGCTAGAGGTAGAGTTGGGCTGGCTGTTGAAGCGCGCAAGCGGTTGCGGGGTCAATCTGGCTGTTTACAAAGTCCGCGCGAAATGAAGGCGCGTCATGCTCTGTCTGATATTCAGAGTGAACTGATGAGTGCTGAGCTTGCTTTGCGTAATCTTACACAGTGACCTCCCCAACAATCACCATCGCCCGTAAGTCCGGCGCTGCGGCGGCATTCAAGCGCCTAGCTGGTATCACCAAGCTGGCTGCGTATGTCGGTGTTCCTGCTGCCGGTACTGCCGCCCGCGCTGAGCAGCTGCTGGAAATGGCCGGCAAGGTGCGCGGCAAAAAGAAGCTGGCACGCTTGAAGAAAGCCGCAACGCAAGACGTCACCAATGCAGAGTTACTCTTCATCCACACAAAGGGTAGCCCACTGAAGTACATCCCGGCGCGCCCTGTCATTGAGCCGGCGATCGAGAATGAGACTAACAAGAAGATCATCTCTCGCGAACTAGGTGCTAGTGTGAAGGCGTCACTGGACGGCGACCATGACCTGGCCGTCAAGAAGATGAAGCGCGCCGCGATGGCCGGGCAGAATGCCGCTAGAAAATGGTTCACTTTACCGGATAATCACTGGGCACCAAACACACCTGGCACGATCGCACGCAAGGGCAGCAACCGGCCGCTGATCGACACTGGGGCTTTAAGAAATTCGATAATAGGGATTATCAAAGAGGAATAACTGCATGGCCGATCTAGACCATCTTGCAAGAGAGTTTGAAAAGGTTCACGATGTTATGCCGCTGCTAATCGCGCGAATAGCGAAGACTGAGATGTGGATGGAGCTACATCCGCAGCTTCACCGCGCAGAGGGCCAAGCGGTGACGATAGCGCAGGACGCGCTAGGCAAGAAGATGGTTGAGCTAAACGATGTGCGCAATCGGTTTGTGGACAAGGAAGAGTATCGGCGGGAGCACACTCACCTGCTAGAAGAAATTTCAGAACTACGCACAGCCAAAGATACTAACAGCGGCGAGAAGACTGGCGAACAGAGTTTTATGGACAGGTACTGGCCGCTGTTCGTGGCTGGCGCCATAGTCATCGCCGAGCACTTCTGGAAATAGGGGGCATAGTGGACCGAAGAGCGCGAATGCATAGAGCACTAGACCACGTATTGAATGCAGCTAAAGAGCATGCCTTCATGATGCCAGAAGCGTCAACCGAGAAGTTTCCTAAATGTGGGCTTTGTGGAAAGACCAAGTGGAATGGTCTGCATAAGAGCAGCGGTAATCCGCCTGTACACACTGGCAGTTACCCATCTACACGTGCCGGCATGCTTCAGCGTGATCTTGATAGATTAGCTATGATAAAGGCTAACACAAAAGCAAGCGATGCCATTAACCAAGGCATGAGCTGGCACGCCGCTTATGAGAAGGCCCAGGCTTTATGGGGTACGCTAGCGACAGTCGAAGCGCCTGCGTCAGCTTACACTGGTCGTGCAGCCTATGGAAAGTGGGGCACGTACAAAGTTGGTGTGCGGCCTTACGCGGCTTCAACTACGGTGAAGTGGCTTGGCAAAGGTGAAACTTTTGAGAAAGCCTTTGAAGCAGCCAAAGTAAGTAGACGTGAGTCAGTATGATTTCTATGCAAGAAGTGATCTCCGACCCCGACCTCTGCGCCCCGCAGCAATACACCATTCTGAGAAGTGCAGGCGCCTGGATTGCCGGCGGGTTCCAGAGCACCGTTTCCACCATCCAGCAGTTCGGCCCGGTACAGCAGGCTTCCAACAAGGAAGTCGCCATGCTGCCTGAAGCTGACCGTGTGAGCGAGGTCCGCAGCTTCTGGAGTACCGTACCCATCTACGTCACGCGGATCAACGCTGCCAGCGACAAGATCCAGTACCCAGCTACAGGTGGTGAGGTTTATCGTGTGCTTCAGGTCTACCACACGCCCGGAGCCGGTTACTGGAAGGCCCTCGCCACGCGCGAATCAGCCGCGTAGGTGTACTTTCCCCTGTCCGGGCCTCACGGAGGCCTTAGAAGCTGACCAGGCTCCACCGAACGGCCCTGTAGAGGAGGCTTGCGGATGAAGTTTACACTGCCGATTACGATTTTTGCCCTTTGCCTCACCGCTTCATCTGCTCAGCAGCCTGCCACGGCGCATTACAGCCAAAGTGGAACCTACACACTGCCTGACCCTGTAGCGACACCGGGGGCAGTCAAAGCAGACGTCGTTGCCGATCTCACCAAGACACCGCATGTGGTGAACGGCGTAGAACTGAATATTTGCGCGCCTGACTTCAAGACTGGCCCTATCCGCGCCGCTATTAAGAACTTCGCCGGGCTGAAGCGCAAAGTCTGCGCCGCCTACGGGGTAGCCAAATGCGATGGCTCAGTCGAGGGTGACCACCTCATCAGCTTGGAAATTGGCGGGTGCCCTGATTGCCTCACTAACCTATGGCCGCAGCCGATGACTGAAGCACGCATCAAAGATCACCAGGTGGAAGATACGCTGGGTGGGCCGCGCGGCCTCGCGTGCACCGGCAAGATCACCCTGCAAGACGCGCAGCAGTGCGTGGCTAAGGATTGGGCCGCGTGCAGCGTGCGCATTAAAGGTTTGCTCACGCCATGACAACTTCCATTACGTATCCTTCAGGCCAGACGCTTACCAGCTCAGCTTTGACCGTGCCGCAGATGAACATCATCATGCAAGCGTGGACGCTAGCCGCCATCGGTATCAACCCGCCTACCGACTTCAGCCGTGTGCGCGTGGACTGGCCTGTCGAGGGGCAGCCATTCGCTCAATCGCCGGCGCAGGACGTCTGCTTTGTGCAGTGTGCCGTTCACGATGATGAGTACAGTCGAGTGCGTGACCAGGCGCTGACTACCATCGACACCACGCTTACAGAGTTATGGGCTTACACTCGCGGCTGGCGCGTGGCGTGGTGTGCCTATGGGCCTAATGCCGCCGATAACCTGCGCGCCGTCAAGTCGGCGCTCTTCGTTACCGACTACTTCACCGGCTTACTAGCATTGCAAAACTTATTCCCGCTATCAGATCCGCATGATCCCACCTACATGCCCGAACAATTGAATGCTCAGTGGTGGGCGCGCGCAGATCTGAGCATTGACCTCTACGAGGCCATAACTGAATCTATCAACGACACCACAGCAACCAGCGTAGAGATTAAGGTCTACGACGGTTCGCCGTCAGACCTAGTAGCAGGCATCACTGCAACAGCATAAGCTTAAACAAGGAGACTCACAATCATGGCTCTAATGCCTCCCCTCTCTCTCAGTAATATCATCGACATTTCAGTAACAGTGTCGCCCACCGCGGCTTCAGCAAACAGTTTCAACCAAGGCTTGTTCGTCGGGCCGAGTGCCGTCATTCCGTCGTACGGCACAAACCCGCGGCTGCGGCAGTACACCGGCGTGATGGGCCTGCTGAGCGACGGTTTCACCGCCAACAGCCCGGAGTACATCGCCGCTCAGGTGTATTTCAGCCAGACGCCGGCACCGGAGTTTCTCTGGATTGGGCGCCAAGACCTGACAGCCATCGGTGCTGCTGTAGTAGACGGCCGCACGGTGAACGATGGCGTCATGTCATCCATCACCAACCCCACCTACCTGGCCTCAGCCACGGCTGTCTTCGCGGCTGGAGACGTCGGTAGTGCAGTCACTGTGATTGGTGCTGGCACGGCGGGAGCGAATCTAGTTACTACTATCGCCTCCTACACAAGTCCCACCGTTGTAGTGCTTGCCTCGCCCTGTATTACTACTGTGTCTGCAGCGCAGACCAGCATTGGTTTTGTCGGTAGCGGTTACAAAGTACTCGATACTGTCACGGTAACGCAGGGCAGCGCCAGCTATGGCACGCTGACTGTGTTGACCGTTGGCGCCGCTGGGCAGGTGCTGACTGTTGGTACCGTTCCGGGAACGCAGGGCACTGGCTATACAACGGCCACAGCGCTGCCCACCGTCGCCGTGTCGCCTTCTACTGGCACCGGCTTGAAGGTCAATATCACGGCAGGTGAGTCGCTGCTGCAGGCATCACAGGCGTGCCGTGCAGCCAGTTCGACATGGTACGGGCTGGCGGTGAACAACCCTGGCGATACTGACAACCTGGTTATTTCAGAGTGGGCCGACGCGCTGTGGGCCACCGTGCGCTACTACGCATGGTCCAGCGACGTGGCGATTATCAACGGCACCGCTAACAACCTCGCTTTACAGCTGCAGACGTTGGAGATGCGCGTACTGGGCGTTTACTCTACCACGCAGAACGGCCTGTATCCCAACAACATTTATGCCGCTGCCGCTTTGATGGGCGTTGAGATGGGGTTGAACACTGGCCTAGCCGGCAGCTTCTTCACCGCGGCGCACAAGCAGTTGGCTGGTATTGCCGCAGAACCATTGACGCAGACTCAATACAACAACATCGTAAGTGCCGGCTTCAATGCCTACTGCAACTTCAGCCCATATCAGTTACTAGAACCCGGTTTCATGTCCAACGGCGCACCGTCGTATCTCTGGATCAATCTGGCCATGCTGGTGGCCAATCTTCAGATCAGCTGCTTGAATGTGCTGCAAGCCAACCCCGCAGTGCCACAGACCAATGGCGGGCAGCACCTACTGCTTAACGCATGCGACACATCGTGCGCCAATGCCGTCAACATCGGCTTCTTGGCACCGGCCATCTGGACCGGCGCGACGGTACTGAACCTTTCGACTGGGCAGGCGGTGCCAAACGGCTGGTTGAATCAATCACAGCCTTATGCGGCGCAGTTAGCCGGCGACCGCGCCGCAGGCAAGGCGATGCCGATCTACACCTCGATTACTACAGCAGGTGCAGTTACCAGCTTGACGATAGCAGTATACACTCAGCTCTAAGACTGCGGTAGGAAGTTAACTTGTAGCCACTTTTGTAACAAAGAAACGAAGGAGCCTCAATGTCAGTAGGCACAATTTACAGCTTTAAGGATCTCGTCGGCGTAATTGCCAACCCGCTGCTGGGTATCACTATCCCGCTTACTGGTGGTAACGTGGGCGCCGGAACCATTACCATCGCCATGGCGTCAGAGCGTACTGTGCACGATGTGGCTGCAGATGGCACTGTCATGCCTACGTACGTACCAGGCAACAATGGTACTGTCACGCTGGAAGTTCAGCAGACGTCACTGCTTCACAAGGAGCTGCTCAACGCCTACAACTTAGCTGAGACGCTAGCTGAGCAGGGCGTGGTGGCAGCGTGGGCCTCAATTACTATCTCTATCCAGACACTGCTGGACGGATCGACGCATAAGTGCACTGGATGCTCATTCACCAAGGTGCCAGACAAGTCTTATCAGGCCCACGGCCAGAAGATTACCTGGTCTCTCATGGTCGCTGATGTTGTCAGCACCGGCAGTGCTCTGCAGACAGCGATCACATCACTAGCATCAGGATTGGGGCTGTAGGCCATGGCTGATCTGCAAAAAACCAAAATCGTAGAGGTCAGTGGGCAGCGGTACTTGCTGCGCAAGATGCGGCCTAACGTTGGCAGCTATATTCTGACTCGCGTGCTGGCTGCTGGTATTAACGCCGGTGCCGCGCAAGAAGGCGGAGCACCTTCAAACTCCTTCCTCGCCGCTGTGTTCACAGCGTTCCTGCGCGGGCTGGACTTCGAGACTTTCTCGTTCATCCAGAATAACTGCTTAGCTGTCATTGGCAAACTGCAAGATCCTGGTGACGGCTCAGAGGTTCCTATGCCCATCGTGGCAGACTCTGGCGTGTTCGCTGATGTAGCGCTGGCCAATAACTTGATGACTGTCATGGAACTTACCGTGCAGTCACTTCTTTTTAATCTGGCTGATTTTTTCGACGGGGGCGGGTTGAAGGCAGTTCTCGGCTAGGCAGTGGAGGTTTTGATGCCGCTCCATATCCTAGCCTTGATGGCTTTCTATTCCGCCCGGTAGTTGCCGGGCTGTGGCGTCAATGTGAGACGTTTGACGGTACTTACGATGTGCAGGACTTACTTGACATTCATGAGTTTTTAGATGTTAAGGAAGAGAACGAAGCGCGTTTAGAAGATTATCGCGAGTCGCAAAGAAACGCGCCGCGCTAATAGACCTGTGGAAGGAGGAGCATCATGTCGAATGTCATTGAAGAATATCTCGTGCGTCTAGGCGCTAGTTACGACGCTCCTAGCTTTCAGAAGTTTGAGCAGGTGCTTCGCGACGTCGCCGCTAAGGTAGACTCGCGTGCGCTTGAGATGGCTGCATCACTGTTGAAGTGGCAGGTCGCTGCTACCACAGCATTCGTAGCCATTGCAGCCAGCGCCGTGGAGATGGCCGGCTCAGTAGCAGCAGCTGATCAAGAGTACCGTCTGTTCGGCTTGACGATGTATATGAACGCCGACGCAGCGAAGAAGCTGAAGATCACGATGGATGCTCTGGGCCAACCACTTGGCATGATTGCCTGGGACAAGGAGCTATCCGACCGCGCCGATCGGCTTGAGAAGTTGCAAGATACGATGGAAGGCGGTTTGAACGCCGCTAACTTTGAAGAGAACATGATAAAGGCTCGTGAACTGCGCTTCCAAGTGACTCAGATGGAGGTTAGCCTTCAGTATTTGAAGCAGTCAGTCATGAACGGACTGCTGAATGCTTTCGGCCCGCAGATTGATTTGTGGATTGATAAGTTGCAGCGGTTCAATGATTGGTTCGCTGACCATTTGCCGGAGATTACTGAAAAGATAAATAAGCACCTAGTTCCAATACTCAAAGCTGTATGGCGAGTGTTGAAGGATACCGGTGAACTGCTAGGTAATTTGGCGGTAGATTTTGCAGATGTCATTGACGCCTTCTCTGGTGACGAGGTCGACAAAAGCCTACCCAAGTGGGAACGGTTCGCAGTAGCCATAGAACACTGCGCGAATGCCGTAGCTTGGTTGTTAGAAAAACTCATTGCCATCGAGAAATTCTTATCTCCGAGTGCAGCTACTATCACTGGAACGCTGACCGGTGCTAAGCTAGGTTCATTCTTTGGTCCAGAAGGTACGCTGATCGGTGCCGGTGTAGGCGCTGTAGCTGGAGGTGGCCTGGACTTGTGGCGTGGGCATAGAAAGGCCACTTATGAAGGCGGCGCCGAACCAACTGGCGATGCCCAGGCTACGGCCCAACAAGCGGCAGCGCTAGCGCAGCGTGTATCGGCAAAGACCGGCATTGCCCCAGACCTGCTGTGGTCTCAGTGGGCGCATGAGACCGGCGGGTTTAAGCATCTTGGCGGCACAAACAATCTAGCTGGAGTCAACATTCCAGGTGGGCACGGCAAGGACTACCGCAATTTCTCTTCGCTGGACGAGTTTGGTGATTACTATGCCAACATGATGCGGCCAGGCGGCCGTTACTCTGGTATAGAACAAGCGACGTCGCCTGAAGACTTCGCCGGGCGGTTGAAGCAGGGTGGTTACTACGCCGATACACAAAGTAACTACACAGCGGGCGTGGAACGGTGGGACAAGCAGTATCAGAAGTCATATGGCGATGATTCGCAGGCAGTAACTATCGGCTCCGTCAACGTTCACATCAACCAGCCTAATGCTAGTCCGCAAGAAGTGCAGGCGCGCGTGTCGGCCGGTGTTCTAGATGGGCTGCGCACAGCTACTCAGCGTAACCTTCTTGAGTTCCAAGGAGCATTCGCTTAATGGCCGCCGGGATCATTGGTGCAGCTTTGCTATCAAAGGGCGCCAGCAGTTCGCCCTGGCGCCCGCCGCAGTGGCAGGCGTCACCTTTGTACTACATTCTGATCAGCGGTTCACAGAACGCGCCAGCAGACACTACCACCACGTCCGCGAGCGGCGTGATGACTGTGACAATATCCGGCACGACATTGCAGATGTACGTTCCAGACGCAGTCATGCGTGTTGAGCATCAGCAAGAAGCGCACATCACTGAGCATCCAGTACAAACTGGCGCTAATATATCAGACCACGCCTACGCCATGCCGGCCCGCGTGACGCTTGACATAGGTATGTCTGATGCTATGTCAGCGTACGCTAGTAGTACCAGTTCTGACGCTGCGATGGCAGCCGGCGCGTGGTCTGGCTCATCGAAATCAAAGAGCGTCAATGCTTTTACCGAGATAACATCCTGGGCCACCAGCCGCGTGATAGTCAGTGTTGGCACGCGGTTGAAAGTCTATTCTAACATGATGGTCGAGTCTATCACACCGGAAGAGACCAACAAAACTAAGACCAGCTTGCGGTGCCGAGTTACTTTCAAGCAGGTATTCATTGCCAATGTGCAGCAGGTAGCCACCAGCGCACTGCCGCAGACCACGCAGTTGACCAGCAGCGGTGTTACTACAGGTACTCCGCTGACAACGGCGCAAGCGGCACAGTTTGGCGAGGTAGCCGATCCGCTTGCTCCGACTGTTATCGGAGCAGGCACACTGTCCAGTGTCTCTGGCGCGGAGGAACCCATTGGCTAATCAAATAGTGCCGCTGACCTCCATGCCAAACCAATCACTGTCTGTACAGGTGACGGTGGACGGTTTACCGTTGACTTTGAACCTTACACTGAACTACTCTTATATGAGTGGTCATTGGGCAATGACGGTGTACTCCGCTCAGGGAGCGCTGCTTCTTGACTCAGTGCCAATGCTGACAGGTGTGTATCCAGCTGCTAACATGCTGGCTCAACATGCCTACCTTGCCATCGGTAGCGCTTACTTGCTGAATGTTGGCAGTTCTGACGCTGATTACCCAGGCGCGAACGACTTAGGTTCTGACTTCCTGTTGGTTTGGGGAGATACGCCATCATGAGTACCGCGTCATTAGCATCCACTACGCCATACTGGGGCCGCGCCTACACGCTTACTGTCTATAACACGCCTGATGGATCTGGCTCGCCTGGCGCAGTGCTGTCCAGCAGCGCGTGGGAGCCGGAAGCCCTGCGCATTACGTTCGACGTACATCAGACTGCTATTCCATCGCCTTGGTGGTTCGCCGACATATCGGTATACAACTGCGACGACGCTACTATACAGAACGCGCTAACTAACGCTCAATGGGTAACGCTTAGCGCTGGTTATCAGTCTATCGGTAACCAGCAGGTTATCTGGAGCGGTGCTGTAATGCAGGTGCTACTGACACGTGAAGATGTCGTTGACCTCAAGATGACGTTCCACTGCCTAGCCACCGACCCGCGCATAGCACGGCGTGTTAACTTCAATCAAGCGCAAAACACAACGCAGGCAACAGTAGTAGCTCAGATGCTGACGGCTATAAGCGGGCAAGCAATAGCGCCACTACCGTCCGCGCTAGGCGATACTAAGTACCTGCGTGGCAAGGTTATATTTGGCAGTGTCGACAAGTATTTTGGGCAGTTAGCAGATACTCACAACATGCAGTGGTTCAAGGCACCTAAAGGTTACGCCATCGGTCCACTGGACTCTGGAACTGACGCGCCAGCCTACACTTACTCACCACCATTGCCGGCTAACTGGACCGGTAGTGCCCCATCTACAACCACTTCCTATACTATTGTAGGCACGCCGCGGCAGACTGACTGCGGTGTGGAATTCAGTGTGTTGCTTGACCCTCGACTCAAGGTGCAGATGCCGCCGTTGTTAGTAGCTATCAATAACGCTGTGATAATACAGTTGACGCGACAAATGCCTCAAGGTCCATACATGCCACTAGCTCAAGATGGGCAGTATGTAGTGGCAGAGGTTCACCATCGCGGCGATACGCGCGGCAACGTATGGCAAACTGATGTATTAGGTTACACGCGTAAATACACACAAAATGCCCTGCGTGGCATATTCTTGACTGGAGGCTAATGTTTATGGCGACTAACTCCGCCTCATCCACTAACCTCACGCCAGAGGCGCGTAGTGCAGCATCCGCGGCTCAGTGGACTGACTTACTGCATCAAGCAGCGTGTGACATGCGCGTGGCTATGCCTGGTCTCATCACAAAGTTCGATGCAGTCAAGCAGACTGTCATGGTGCAATTGACGGTGATGGAACGCATGCAGGACCCTGCTGGCCAAGTCGACGTGGCGATACATCAGCTGCTGGACGTGCCAGTGGTGCTGCCGCGCGGCGGCGGCTTCTCACTAACGCTGCCGTTGAAAGCTGGTGACGAGTGCCTAGTAGTATTCGCCGACCTATGCATCGACACTTGGTGGGCCAATGGCGGCTGGCAGAACGTGCAGTTCGAACTGCGCCGCCACGACTTATCAGACGCCTTCTGCATCCCCGGTCCGTGGAACCAGCAACGGTTGCTGCCGAGTTACTCCACTACGTCAGCGCAACTACGCAGCGATGATGGTACTGTTGTCATAGACATAGCAGAAGCTGGTGTGACCGTGACGGCGCCGGCTGTAACCGTGACGGCGCCGAGCGTGACGGTTAATGCCACGAGTTCAGTAACTATCAACTCGCCATTATCATCTGCATCACAAAACTTGCAAGTTGGAAACGGCGCCACTGGCAGCTTTACAACACCTACTGGTCAAATCGTTACTGTTCAAGATGGCATTATAACAAACATCTTCTGAGGACTGTTATGCAGCCACAAGGTACAGCATTAGTAAACACAGCATTTTTTACCTCTCAAATAGCAGCCATTGAAGCGGCGCCTTCCTGTGTAGCTTTGGCGTTGTTACAGGCAGCTATGATTCCATCAGTAGAAGCTGAGATAACTGCCATTAACAGCCAAATAGCAGCCTTAGCCGCTCTTATAGTGGTGCCGACAGATCTTCCGTCTGTAATAACTTGGATCACCAACATGATTGCTCCAATGATAGTTGTGCATACTAATACCATTAGTCAAGCGACTCTCTTGACGGCTAAGCAAGTCGCACTAGAAGCAGCCATTGCAGCGCGAGCGGCGCAGTTAGGGTGCATCTAATATGCCCAGTATAACTTATCTGCTTCTGGATGCTGGCTATGATCCAGTATTCGATCCTAACTCACAGCTTACCGACCAGGCCGCAGTGGCGCAGGTTATCTTGACGCAGTTGCGGTTATTTATGGGCGAATGGTGGGAGAATCTCAATCTTGGTCTACCAGTGTTTCAAGCCATGCTGGGGCAGCTGGCAATACCAGCCAATCAAGTGGCTATGCAGTCGCTAGTACAGGCGCTGGTGCAAGGCGCGCCGTTTGTTACTGGAGTTTCTAGCGTGACTGCAGCATTTGAAAACGGAGCATTCAAGTTCAGCGCCTCAGTGCAGACAGCCTTCGGTCCTGTCAATGTAACCAACACGCCGGGGTCTTCGGCGAGTCTGGATGTATAACTATGTCGACTCCCGCGTATGCACCGCCCTCAGTAGGACCCGCCGGGCTTACTACAGCGTCTTATGCTTCTATTCTAGCCGATAATCTTCAGTCATACTTGAATATCTACGGCGCTAATCAGTATATCGGTCCTGACTCGGCAATCTATCAACTGCTGTCCATCGTATCGCTTAAGCAGGCCGACACAAACGCCGGTTTGCAGCTAGCCTACAACCAAGCGTCACCATTGACAGCTATCGGGGTCGGACTGGACCGTGTGGTCAAGATGAATGGCCTGGCTCGCTCGCCGTTTTCTTACTCCACCGCGTTAGTGGCGTGCGTTAGCGCGGCTAGTATCACACTTACGAATGCTTTTGTACAAGATCAGAACGGTAATCTATGGGCGCTACCAACGTCTACGCCATTGATAACTGGAACTACGAATGTCACAGTCGTATGCACAACGCCAGGTAATGTCACGGCTGAAGCTGGAACCATCAACATCATAGCCACTCCCACCAACGGATGGACATCAGTAAGTAACGCATCAGCCGCTGTGCCTGGCGCTGGCGTAGAGGCAGACTCTGCTCTGCGGGCGCGCCAGGCTGTCTCAGTGGCGCTTCCATCAACGACGCCGATTGCCGCCACTGTAGCGGTAGTCTTGGCGGTCAGTGGTGTCACGCGCGTGGCTCCAGGTTATCCGACGCCGGGTGGTCCTGGAACTTCCATAGAGAATCCCACCGGCGCCACTGACAGTCCATGGGGCAACCCGGCGCATTCCATCACCATGGTAGTGGAGGGCGGGCTGCCGTTAGCAGTGGCTACTGCCATCTACAATAAGAAGACCATCGGGTGCTTTACTAACGGCACTACCTCTGTAGTCGTGACCGACCCAGTCACTGGATACGAAACTACCATCAGTTATTACCAGCCCAGTTACGTGCAACCGTACATCGGCATGTATGTGCATGGGTTGAGTGGTTTCACCTCAGCCACGCTAACTGCCATCCAGACGGCATTGGTGAACTACTTGAGTTCACTGGCTATAGGTGAGGGCATCACCTACTCAGCACTGTACGGCGCTGCGCTGGCCGTGACGCCTAATTTATCGCAGCCAGAATTCTCTATCAAAAGCGTCACGCTTGGTACAACTGCCACTGGGCTTTTCACTGTAATACCAGACGCCGCAGGATCTGGTTACCATGTAGGTGATGTACTGGCAGTGGCAGGTGGAACTAGCGGCACTGTGACGGTCAGCAGTATTAACGGCACTGGCGGTATTACAGGCATCCAGCCACAGGCCACAACCGCTGGTACTGGTTACGCGCTTGCAACTGGTGCAGCCGTTACTGGTGGATACGGCAGTAGCGCCACGGTAAGCATAACTGCAGTGCAGCCTACGGCTGTTTCTGACTTAACACTGTTGTTCTATCAAGCGGCGCAGGGCGTGGTAGCCAACATCACCGTGGCGGCGGTGTAAACTATGCCAAACAACCCCAACTACGGTACTCAGGGCTATGGGATTGGCGGTTACGGCAATGAGCCTTTAGAGTTGCTGCCCATAGGCTACTATCAGGCATTGCTGACATCGCAGTACGCCAACTCAGCAAAGCTAAAGGCGCTGCTGAAAATGTTGCTGCAAAAGTTCGACGACATTAGTCAGTGCCTTGTTAAGATGAACACCGCCTTGGACTTGGACTCAGCCATTGGAGATCAGCTAGACGCAAAGGGCGCCGTCGTGCAGGCTGGGCGCGTGCTGCCGTTCCAACCAAGTTTTGGCGTGAGTCCTGTGTTGGACGACGTGACGTATAGGATTTACATCAAAGCAAAGATAGCTCAGAATCAGTGGGATGGCACGATTGGCAGTTTGTACGCTATTTGGGCATACTTATTTTCCCCTGTCCGTATTGTGATAGCCGATAATCAGAACATGACGGCTACGCTATTCATCGGGGGCTTACCATCAACTCTGCTAATCGACATGATTTGCGGTTTTGCTGTAAATGGGGTCACGAGCGGCGTGGTGCAGAATGGCCTTATAGTACCTAGAAGCGGAGGTGTTGAGTATTTATTTGATCTAGGTGAGTTACCGGCCTTCGGTTTCGATTTGAATGATGCATTTGTAGCTGGTTTCGACGTTGGCAAGTGGCAGTAGGAGGACATACGTAAATGGCAGGAACAACTAATATCCTTGTTTTCAATCCATCGCAAGCCAATCAGGAGACTGACGCCGCGTACCTAACCGATGCTACACGTACCGGCGGAGCGGGCGTGGACGGCATTTGGCCGTCTAACTCAGCTAATAAAACACTGTACCAGATTTCAACAGTAGTAGCCGCGCTGGCCCAGATGATGGCTAACAAGAACTTCAGTATATCAGACTCCAACTACGCCGTCTTAGTTGCTCAACTGTCTAATATACTGACGACAACCGACCTGCGAAGTGGTGTTCAGGCTTTAGTGTGGAGTCCATCAATCACATTGAATGCAGCAACATTCGCAGCTTTTGCAGTTCCACTGCAAGGCGCTACTACACTATTAGTAACAGGCGCTACGGCCGGCCAAGTGTACGTAGTGATATACACTCAAGACTCAGTTGGTGGGCATACTGTAACATTCAGCACTGGTTTCACAGGTGGTGATGCGCAGCCGGACCCCACTATCGGAATTTCAAGTATACAAGTATTTGTCGCGCTTACCACGACGCAATTGGCGCCTGTAGGCCCACTTATCTCGGCGGGCGGCGTCAACAACACGCCGATTGGTAATTCATCGCCGTCTACGGGGGCATTCACTACGCTAGCGGCCACCACGGTGTCAGCCACGACGGGGGCGTTCACTACACTGACATCCGCAACACCTGCGTCTAGTGACAATAGTACGAAGACGGCTACGACAGCATGGAGTAAACTTGGTTTCGCGATAAGTTTAGCCGCCAATGGCTATATCAAGCTGCCTAACTGGCTTGGTGGATTCATTCTTCAGTGGTGTTATGGCACTGGGTGCACCACTGGTGGTCTTGACCCTTTAACCCAGTCGATCACATTTCCTTTGATGTTTCCGACCGCCTGTTTTGCAGCCTTTGTATCTACTCAGATTAGTGCATCCACAGCGGACGGAAATTGTATGTTTCAAACAGTTGGAACTCCTACGCAGTCCTATGTAAATGTTACTTTCCAAATCATGACTGACACTGGCGGTGAAACTACGTTTACACCAGTAGTTTTTGCGGTGGGGTACTAATATGCCAAGTGAAACAGTAACACCGAATGTCGGCCTACAAGTGCCAGCCTTCAACCAGCCTAATTGGCAGGTGCCTACTAACTATAACTGGAATCTTCTTGATCTTATTTTCGGCGGTTCAGTGACGATCCCAGCATTGTCAGTAGCGTCATTTACCATCGCTAATCTAGGCTCCGTGCTGGCTGCTAGCTTCGTGAACGAGGCGCCGTCTGGGGCATTCCCCGGCAATACGTACACCCTAAGTTACGTTCCATCTTTGCTGCTGGCCTTTTGCTACAACGGCCAGGTGCAGCGATCTGGTGTTGACTACAGCGTTACGGGCGCAGTAGTAACTCTGACATTCTCGACTTCTTTAGGAGACAGCGTTTATGCGATTTATTTTCGGTAAGGCGGCGCGTACTGTGGTATTAAGTTTTATAGCGGCGGCTTCGGCAATCTGCGTAGCGCAGACGAAAATCAACCCGGTGACACAAATTAACTGGCCTTTGATCACTGGAGCCGGGACACCTATTGCGACCGGCGCGACCTGCGCCTCTGCGAACCTTGGGCAACCTTATCAGAACACAGCGGTGTCACCCAACACGCGCTATCACTGCGCCTCAGGTGGATGGGAGTTAGAGGCCAGTGGCGAAACGGGGTGCATCGGTGGCAATACCATTGCCAATGGCTGCACAGGTGCAACCACGGCAGCAGGGGCGCTGGCGAACCTGGGCGCGGCCCCAGCGTTTACTCTGACCACGACAGGCAGTAGCGGCCCGGCGACCTACAGTGGGAACGTCATAAACATTCCGCAGTATGCAGGCAGCTACAATCTCCCCATCGCCACTACATCCACGCTCGGCGGAGTGAAGCCGGACGGTACGAATTGCCAAGTTAACGGCACTACGGGCGTCCTCACATGCGCTGGAACAGGAGGAGGTATCTCCGGCCTCACATCAGGACAAGTGGGCATCGCGGGAAGCTCGACTACGATCACAAGCAGCAAGGTATTGTCAGGGACTGGCGCGGGAATTACAACGGGTCCAACGACAACCACGCTGAATGACTGCGTAAAGTTTGGAGATACAGCGGGCACACTAGCAGATGCTGGAGCGGCTTGTGGGAGCTATCTACCTCTCTCTGGAGGCACACTGACCGGCGCACTCACCGGCACCAGCGCATCATTCTCAGGCACCCTCGCGGCTGGCAGTGAGACGCTTGGATCGCCATTGCTTCCGGCGTCGGGCGGCACGGGCGCGTCGAGCACCTCGCAGAACT
>Ga0255351_1000015_pt1 | contig 94509 bp, 110 predicted proteins | sample HBST25r2metaG_FD_186024 | JGI IMG/M metagenome (GOLD analysis project Ga0255351, IMG submission 186024) | Peat soil microbial communities from Stordalen Mire, Sweden - H.B.S.T-25.r2 | ecosystem: Environmental > Terrestrial > Soil > Wetlands > Peat | place: Sweden: Norrbotten County, Stordalen... | reverse complement strand
GCATTTCAAAAAGTAAATCCACCACCCCGCCCTCCCCCTCCTCTCCTCTTCTTCTTTCTCTCTTTTCCAGGGACACAGTGAAACGCGACTCCCACTACCCTATGCATCACATAGATCAGGTCCCCGCTGGTGGCGTAGTGATCTGTGGCTTCCTAAAATAAATTTGGATATTCCAGAAATGGAATTTCTGTCACACATTTAATAAGAATTGGTGACATATCTTTAACAATAGATTAACTAAAAGTATTCTGAGAATTTCTATATATGCATTATCTTCGGTCCAAACTATTTTTATATGATAATGACTACAAAGTTAAAACAACTGATCAAAAAGTCGAGTGAAGTAATAACTCTATACCTTGGTTCGATTATTGATGGAGGATCAGTGTGGTTTGAAGTAATTCCCTATTACGACAAGAATGAACAGTATAGTGAAGTTGTCACAATTAAACTTAAAAGTGTGACATCCGTGGATCACGATTTCCTGGAACCACTCGCCACTTACTTCATTAAGACTAAGACCAATTGGGACTTCTTCATTGAAGATGGCGAACTGTGTATCAGTATTACTTGACCATTTAAAACTTAATTACCATGTCACCCGTAATGTCAATCATCGTCCAGGGCGGATGTATAGTCGTTATAACTTTCTGCATCGTCCTTCTAACAAAATTTGTAAACAAAAATAATCCCAATAAGCATGAGGCTTGAATTCAAATATATTAATGGAAAGTTCATCACCGAAGAGGGGACTAGGATTTCAAGTGAGCTTCTTAGTAGTTTCTATAGGAAATTCAATCCTGACGGAAGTGGATACGTCGATATCCCTGATGGGATTGGTGGCTTCCTTATAGGCGGTGAGAGTATTAAGGTTACTGGCACCGGAACTGAACAGGAATTGCTTGTAGAAACACTCAAGAAGGATTTTATTCTGGATGAAAAGTATAAGAGTAATCTTACAAATTATGATCCTATAAAATATATTTTAGGGTATGACAAGAATCAACTATTCACAGAAAAAAATAAACCAATGAATAAGAAAAAAGAATCAATGGTCGCTCACTATAGATCACTCTCAGGTAGTCCCGATCCCGTAAAAACTAATCTTAACCTAACGGATATTGTAGTAACAGCCAAACCTGATGTATCAGAACCCCAGGAAGGCATTGCTGAAGTAGATGCTATATCTGCGTTTGCACCGGTTGCTATTCCCACCGCTTTATCAACACTGACTACTCTTGGCTTTGAACATCGTGGCAATACTAAATGGTTTCATCCGGCCCTTGGAGAAGACAATCCATTCGATTGGTTTGACTTCGACGTTCATTCTCATAACATACAAAGCCTAATAGGAGTCATCCATTTAGGTGGCATAGCTCGGGGGAAGCGGGAGGTGAGGTATGCGATAAAGGCAGCATTAGACATCTAAAATTTTTTGGTTAACTAATTTAAAATCAATACAATGGGTAAATTTGCAAAATTGTTTAACCTGGGAGAAAATCAGGTTCTTGTTACATTGGGAGAATATGATGATGACAAAGGAGTTACTCATCTTATTCAAATAACTGATATTGAGGGAGTTGAAATAAAAGTAAAGTTGGGTTTCAAAAATGAAACCAAAGCCCAGGAAGCTTTTGATTCTTACAACCGAACGAATGCTATAAAGTTCTTTAACCAAGCCGGAGAAATGTTTGATATCCCTGAATATGAGGATGGTAAGATTATTGAAATGTTTCCACCTCTTCCTGAAGCCGCATAATTTAATTATAATAAAATTTTGTGATAATTTATTTTATCATAAAATTTTATTATAAATTTTGTCAAGTGTAAAAAATTCTCGTATATTTGTATACCAAACAAGATTATGATAACAATTCTTTTAATCGCATTGGCAGTCATTGCAGTCGGAGTAACCGCTGTTTTGATTTACCGGAACAACCAGAAAAAGATTCTGGCAGACGCAGCTAAGGTTTCAAAAATCATAGCTACCGCAAAGACAAGTACAGCACAGGCTGTAGCTGACGTTAAAGCAGATGCTGCATCAGTTGAAGTTGACGCTTCAAAGGTGGCCGCAGAAGCAAAGAAACTTTAACCTTTACAAAAATTTAAAATGCAAACAACACGTATCATAGATAATAGAAATAACGCGGAAGTCACAATTAAATGTGGCTCTGGGTTCCTATTGTATGATACTGATGCGTGTTAAAACGTTTAACAGATTACAGGAGACCCCGGAGCCAAAAAGAGCTACCGGGGTTTTTTTATTTCCCTTCGTAGCTCAACGGGTTAGAGTACCGGTCTTTTAAACCGGGGGTAGAGAGTTCGAGGCTCTCCAGAGGGACTTACAACATTCCGTTGTAGCTCAGTGGTAGAGTACTCGCCTCTTAAGCGATGGGTCGTCAGTCCGATTCTGACCAGCGGAACTTATGTTTCATATCCGTATAGTAAGGTCTGAGGTGACTATACAGATACAAAACATAATTTTGAAAGTTCATTGAAATATTGTATTTTTGGTGTATGGAAAATAAATTTCGATACATTACATTAGATGATCTTGAAGAAGGTCTTGAATGCGAAATGTTCTGTCCTGGCGAATATGATGATCAAATTCAATTTATTAGCTCCGAAGCGGCCAGCAATTATTATTTAAACCAACATAAAAATTGGTATTATTATAAATTGACTATTAAAGATATTGAAGATTTGAAAAAGTTTACAGGGGATTACAGGACAAGTCCTGGTCTACCATTGAGCCTTTTCAGAGTAATTGTCTCATAGCTCAATGGATAGAGCGGTTGCCTTCTAAGCAATTGATCCGGGTTCGATTCCCTGTGGGACATCTTAAACAAACCAAAAATGAAAAAATTATTTTGTAGAATTGTAACAAACGAACCCCATCGTTTTTTCTTCCCCGGAATGTATTCAAAGAAAGGAGCAAAAGGGTATGTAAAAAATACTTTACTTCCTGTTATTATAGAGCAGACTAATAAAGGAAGATACTTAGGAATAGATGGCCAGGAGTTTGAAATATTCACAAAGTCCATTGGTGTAATTGAAAATGATATTATAGAATTTGGTAATACTGATGTGTTGGTAGTTAAAATAGAAAATTAGAATGAGGGTAACATTCAAAGAAGAAGGACACGTTTATGAGTCCTTTCCAGCCGTTTCCTGGACCTCTGTTACCAAGGTGGTAGAAATGTTCTGTCCACACTTTGATGACCGTAATCAGGCTATAACAAGCTCACAAAACGAAAGGAGTAAGTGGTATGGAATAGACCCTACAGAAATCCTTGAGTTATGGGAGATGGAAAGGAATCGTTCTACAGAAGCCGGAAGTTGGTTTCACCATCAGATGGAGCTTAAAGCCATCAAGGCTGGCACCAAACTTCACCGGGGTAAAACCCTCAACGTATTTGAAACAGGCTTTGTAAAAGGTATAAAGGAGGCCAGGGATCAGGTACTCACGGATGGTGTATATCCCGAACACCTGATATTCAATGAGAAAATTGGAGTATGCGGTCAGTCTGATCTAGTCTTTGTTGCAGATAATATATTGGATATCAGCGACTATAAGACCAATAAAGAAATGAAGCTTAAGTCATATGTGAATCGAAATGGTGAATCACAGATGATGAGAACACCGATAGATAACCTGGAAGACTGCAATTTCTTTCATTATGCTCTTCAGCTTTCAATTTATATGAAGCTGATACTCATAAAGAACCCGCATTTAAAGCCTGGAATATTGGAATTGATTCATATTATATTCGAAGTCCATCATTATGATCAGTATGGGTTCCCAGTCCTGGTACGTGAAAGGGATGGATATAAAGTAAAAGAAATTAAAAAGTATAAGTGTCCCTACCTTGAAAAAGAAGCGGTACTTGTTTTAAAGAAGATTTATAAGGGAAGTTAGCACAGTGGTAGTGCAGTTGACTGTTAATCATCAGGTCGTTGGTTCGATCCCAACACTTCCCGCTTGGTAATATCAATTCTTTTGTTTACATTTGTGGAAATGTTTTCAATGAAGAAGATAATTTGTTACATAAAGATCGCCTATTACACTCTTTTAGAGGTATGTGTATCGGGATTTATAAAGTTCTTTGGATAAAAATAGTTACATTTATTTCTAAAAAGGTAACAAAATTGTTGGGTGGCGGAATTGGCATACGCACCGTCCTGTCTCGACGGCGAGGAAGTAGAGGGGCACACTCTCTTGATAGCAGAACCTATCAAGCCTCATTGGTGGTTCGAATCCATCTTCAACAGCAACACTGGTAAGACACCAGGGGTATAGCAAACAGACGCGGTGTTTGAATTGTCTTAAAGACCTCAAAACGCCTTGCATTAAGGCGGGGAAATGTTGGGGGTCATTTATTGCGGCGTGGAGAAGTCTGGTCATCTCGGAGGTCTCATAAGCCTTAGATCGCAGGTTCAAATCCTGCCGCCGCAACAGCCGATAGTTGAGTGCTAACAAGTTACACTATCAAAGATTGGGGTTTAGCAGCCCATGAATCTGTGTCCCTGATCATACAGGGGGAAGGTTACACGTAAACATCCTATCGAAGTAGTCCCTCTTTGATTCAAAAGGGAGCGTCTGTCGGTAGCACAGGCTAAGACTACGATAACGTCTTTTCAATGCGGGAGTAGCTCAATTGATAGAGCGCCTGACTTCCAATCAGGAGGTTGTGGGTTTGAGTCCCACCTCCCGCTCCAATTCGGTTTCTGGATAATGTAAGAACCGCCCATGATCAGGGTGACAGTAAGAACTGTCGTTAAAAAGCCAGCATATGCTCTGTAATACAATTGGGTGAGTGACCGGCCTTTCAAACCGTTCCGGAAACGGAAGAGTGGGTTCAATTCCCACACAGAGTACTATTTTCGACTATTAGGGGAGTCTGGTCGTCCCTGCCTCACTGTCTATGAGGAGATCACGAGTTCAAATCTCGTATAGTCGGCTAAAAACAACCAACATGGAACAGTACCAAAGAATTTTTGATGCTATTAGAGACGCTTTTCCTTTTGTGATTCCTGAAGAAACCACAATTAATATTGTTACGGATCAAAAAGGTATAGATATATTTAATCATGATATTTTAAAAGATATAAATGAAAATCCTATTGTTATTAAAGATGTTCCTAAAGGGGGACTAGGAACTGGTTTTTCATTTACACATCTTATAATGCCACCAGGATTTAAGTTGACAGTAAATACAAAATAATAGTGAAACCACTTGGTTTACATCGGCTCTTAGCTCAATCGGTTAGAGCGCCACACTCATAATGTGGAGGTCATGGGTTCGATTCCCATAGAGCCAACTGAAAATTTATGGCAAGATAATCGGATTTTTTCCGATAATTAACACAATATTTTACAATCCACGATTTGCAAATTGCATATCGCGTTTCGCGAACAGCAAAAAATTCGGTAATTAGCTCAGTTGGTTAGAGCGCCTGCCTGATACGTAGGAGGTTCCAAGGTTCGAGTCCTTGATTACCGACCAAGAAACAAACCATGCCAAAAGTATCTTTCAAGGATACCGGAGACTTTTATAAGGTGCATATCAATGACTTACTTAATTTATGCATATATAAGGAAGAGTTTATCGGTATAAAATCCTATATTAATGGGATAGAAGACAAGGCTTATTACATAGAAATAGCTATGAAGAGTACTCCTATCCTGGCTCAGTACCTTACAAAGGAAACATTTGAAGAGGTCCTGAAGACCCTTGATCAAAACATCAAATAAATGCCACTATTCTCAAAAAGTGGCAAATGTGAGTGTTCATTATTTCTGCTTGTTCACTAATCATGAACGTTTGCATTTCGTGAACAGACCAAAAATGCAAACAAAATATATGGGATGCCATGTACCAAGGCTGGCGAACTGCCCTTGCAAGGCGGTTGGTAGGATTCGATTTCCTAGCATTCCACTTTAAAATTTGGTAATCTCAATTATTTTACGTATGTTTGTATTCGAATGACAAATATAAACTCATATTATTCCCTTAGTTTGTCGCTGTTATCAGCGAACGGGGAAACTATGTAGTATTCGAATTAATTTAATCCAATACCTATAAGCCCCCGGTTCATCAGACTGGGGGCTTTTTCATTTCGGGTTGTGCTGCAATTGGTAGACGGAGCCGACTCAAAATCGGCCTTTTGTGAGTTCGAGTCTCACCTTCCCGACATAATATCCGCAAGTGGCAAGCGAAATGGTACAGCAAATGGTCTTAGAAGCCATGCTCTTGAGGGTTCGACTCCCTCCTTGCGGACAATAACATAAAATTTGCATAATAAAGCTTATCACTTTATTATACAAAAACTGGTTTATCTCCTTGTGGCTCATGGAAATTGGTACACCTACCAGACTTAAAATCTGGGCTTTTACAGGTTCGAATCCTGTCATGGAGACTTATGGAAGGCATCCGGCTGGATGAGGGGACCGTCTTGAAAACGGTTATTACGTGATGAGCGTGATCGGGGTTCGAGTCCCTGGTCTTCCGCAGGATATATTTTTCCACTAATGTCTGTTATTATGAACAAAAAGGCGATTTTTGTCCACTATAATGTACATTTTGGAAATATTTTTCTATTAAGAGTGCTTTTTAGAAATAATGGAAGGGTGTCTGAGTCAGGTTTAAGGAACCAGTTTGCTAAACTGGCGGGGTCGAAAGGCTCCCATAGGTTCGAATCCTATTCTTTCCGCAAATATATGTTCCAGCGGTCGCGATGGTGGAGCGGCGACAGACTGTAAATCTGTTACTATGATACACAGTGGGTTCGAATCCCACCTGGTTCACATTTGTAATAAAAAATTATGATAATTTATTTTTATCACAATTTTTTATTACAATTATTGGTAAATTAAAAATTTTACCGTAATATTGTATCATGATTATCGCAACTATTTTTACAACACGTTTTTGGCATCAGCCCACTCAACCAGTGGTCGGGTCAAACGTGTGTGATAATAATTGGGGATAACCAATTTTCTGCTTTCACAAACTTTTGACCCCTGGTATCACACCGGGGGTTTTTTATTGGGGGGTAGGCCCGTAGTCAGGTAGCGGTCTCGCCTTGGAAGCGAGTGCAGTGATGCCCCGCAGGTTCGAATCCTGTTCCCCCAACTTTATGCCTGGTAAGCTTTGATGGAGAAGCAACCGCCTTGTAAGCGGAAGAATGGGTTTCGAGTCCCCAATCAGGCTCACATGAGGATGTAGCTTAGGTAGTTTGAGCGTTGGTCTGAAAAACCAAAGGTAATGGTGCAACTCCATTCATCCCCACATATTCCCAGGTCGTATAATGGTAGTACAATGGTCTCTGAACCCATTGGTAGCTGTTCGATTCAGTTCTTGGGAACTTATATACCTACATCGTATAACGGTAGTATCGGACCCTTTGAAGGTCAGGGACGTGGTTCGATTCCATGTGTAGGTACTGTAGGTTGTCTCCGCAAGTGTGGAGGACCGACTGTGAACCGGTTAAGACGGCGCGATACCGTGACCTACCCAAATTGATCCTTCGTTCAACGGATAGGACAACTGCCTACGAAGCAGTAGATCAGAGTTCGATTCTCTGCGGATCATCTACTTTTGGCCAACTATACGAGTTAATGCTGAAGGCAAGCGATCTCGACTCCAAATCTTGATGAATAGGTTCGATCCCTATAACTCGTGCAATTTTTTATCATAAAAATTTGTGATAATTATTTTTTTTCTCCTTGATTATCATTGTTTTATCTATATTTTAGCATAAAATTTAATTATAAATTTGGAAATCTGAAGATATCAATTGTATATTTGCAGATCATTCTGGACTTAATCCACCAGACGACACCCCAAAAAAAAATAATTCCAACAGCAAGGAATGGGGCAACTACGTCTAAATGGTTATATTACCATCTCAAAAAAGATAAACAAAGAATTAAAAAAGACTGTGAAAGGCAGTGAATTTTAGATGTTCGAAATTTCGAACATTTTTTAGGGATTTGACGGAGGGAATACTCTTCCTGGTTGCGAGAGTTTACCAGTTAAAGAGTCTCCTGAGACCTCTAATAAGGCCAGTCGTTACTCATTACTCTCGTCCCTTAACCCACTGTCCTTTCTATAAAGCATAAAGGATTTGGAAAATTGAAGAAATTTACGTACCTTTGATCTGGTCGTCATAAAAACACTCTTCCGGTTATCAGACGCTGACCTACATCCGGTTTAAAACGTCTTTAAATAAGTAGGTTGTGGTGATAGAGTGACACCATTAGTTGGCGACTGTTTGGGACTTAGCAATAAGTCCCTTTTTTGATCTGTCATTGCCCATAGGGTGAAGGACGTGGCCACGCAAAGCCAGTTTGCGCTACCAACCTACGGGGTTGGTTTTTTATTTTAACAAATAATTATTTGTTTTTGTCATAAAATTTTGTTATGTTTGTGTAATGAAACTGATCAAACTCGAACAGAAGACCAACAGCAAGATCGAACAATTGGAGTTGGTCATATCTATAGTGTGTTTAGTCAATAAGATTCATTTGTCAAAAACGGAATTGAGTGTACTGGCATATTATATCAATTATAAGATAAATAAAAAGACAGATGACCTCTTGATTAATAGTAATATTGTTAAGGATGTACCCTCTCTTAGAAATATCAAAACCAAATTGAGTAAATCGGGTTTTTTGAAGAGAACAAAAGAACTTTATAAAAGTTATGAAGTTGCTTTGAATAAGGATTTCAGTGTTGATGACAATCAAATTGGTATAACTATTAAAATTGATAACGGTTGAAGAATATAGACTACGTAATACGTAAGACCGCTCTTGAAATGGAAATACCAGAGACTGAAGTAAAGGCTATAATTGATTGGTATTGGGGACAGATTTATCAAAAGATGGTAAATGGAATGGATGATGATAAAGCCACTTTGTTTTTAAGGAATATAGGACTATTCACGGTTAGTAGATATAAACTAAATAATTTTATCATAAAAAAACTTGATAAAATTAAAGGGATGACAGTTTCAACCAAGTATTCTGAAGAGGTTAAAAAAAATTTTATAGAAAGACAAAAGTCAAAATTGAAATTGTCATTAAAATATCGTAACTTAGTGGCAATAGACTACGCAAAAAAATTCAAAAATATATGAGTTTCGTAAAAACGATAGGTGAATATGTGGAAGCAGTCAGGTTGGGGATTAAGAATAGCGATAAGATTATCGAATCATTGGCAGTAGCCGCTCAGGTAAAGAACAAAGAAATAAATGAAGAAGCCCTGGCGGAAATACTAAGAAGAAAAGATATTTGTGCAGCGTGTTCACACAATAGTATTAATGCTAAAGCTAAAGGAACATATAATTCATCACTTCCCTATGAACACTGTATACTTTGTAAGTGCAGATTAGGGACCGAAGATAGTAAAGAATACTGTTTGTCTTGTACTTGTGGTATCCAAGTTTGGAATGAGGCTCATCCTGATCCAAAACAACAGATGGAAGTAAAATGGCAGGCATTCGTCATAAATAAAGAACAAAATTAAAAAAGAAATCATGAACAATTCCATCGAAAAAAACAGTTTCGAAAAGCCCGACAAGAAAAGAATGCGCGTAAATCAACAGGTATTCCATAATCTCTTGGAAATTACAGAACTGTATCCACAATACTCATTATGTCAGCACTTCGCGGCTATTCTTCGTAGAAAAGACGTTAAAGCAAAAGAATTCTTTCATTGGAAAGACGAGGAATTGCTGAAACACATTGAACAACACAAACAAGAACTTGAGGGTGATGACCTGATGAATATTGGAGACGAAGAAGAAACATTTTCCTAATTTACAGGTTATTAACGGATAATAATGGTTGTTAAAACAAAAATCCCGATTGACATATTCGCCTGTAAGGTGATTGTAATAGTTGCAGATGACTGTAAAAAGTCATTGAACTATTATCTTAACTCTTTCGACGAAAAATCAATAGATTATGAGATAGGGGGATATACTTTCCGTCCTGGTGGAAATATGGATAACTATTATTTGTTTTTCAGTAAGAAGGATTTGTGTGTAAACTTCATAAATCATGAAAAAGCACATTTAACTGAATATATTCTTTCTGACCGGGGTATAAAACCCATAGATGAGATCAGGTCATACCTGGATGGTTGGATATCAGAGAAGCTTCATGACTTTTTTAAGAATAAAAAGTTAAAAATAAAAAATAGTTAACGGCCAATTAGCAAAGATAGTAATGCACGAGTCTGCAAAACTCACATGCGGCAGCGCACATCTGCCATTGGCCTCAAAATAGTGTATGCCAGCTAAGAAAAAGACAAACTACATAACATACGAACTTAAGAAGCTGGACCTTTATATAGGCCAGCTTCAGGATTTTTTGGACAAGAATCCTCCTAACCTTGCCGTAGATCGTATTGAAAGGATTGTTACCCAAAGGGGTGAATCTATTCGAGTAATTGCATCCATTGAACAGCAGGTGAAAGCCTTTACTGATATTGTTAAGGAAATGCCTCGTTATCTTGAAGACTTAAATAGGCTTCGTATGCAGGTAGACCAAGATAAAAAGGAAGTTCAGTTGAGGGGTGGTCAAGATCGTCCTGGTTTTATGAATGATGATGATGAGGATGACGATGAAAAGCCAAAAGCCAAAACAAAGAAAGAATCCAATAAACAACAACCAAGTGCATTTGATGATGACACTTTTTATACCGATGAAAATACCAATACAACTATGAAGGAACTTCCTGCACCGGATGAATCCGAAGAAGAAGATACTGATTGGTTGAATGGGGAGGATGATTAATGAATATGATGTCCACTCCGGAATTTTTCATTAATATGAAAAGCATTCCGGATATAACTTCCAAAGAATATAACGCATTTTTTAAAGAAGAAAAGAGAAAGATAAAGCAAGGAGTTACAATCAACGGGGTTCGTATACCTGGTTGGTTGTATTGGCATATAAACCATTGGATAATAAATATCGATGGTGAACCTAATCCTCAAACAGGATACAGTGAACGTATTACTTCTCATCCTTACCTTCGGGATAACGAATGGATAATTTCAGATCATATTGAAAAGGCTGAAAGACTAAAGAAAGGACTTTTAATTCTTGGTTCTCGTCAATTGGGAAAGTCTGAGTTTGGTGCATCCTTCATGGGTCGCCGTTGCATATCTTTCAAGAACAGTCAAAATATCGTTGCTGGTCTTTCTAACAGTGATCTTACACTTCTACTAGGCAAAATAGATAAGGGTTTCACCTCTCTCCATCCATACTTTAGACCAATCAAGATACGTGACAAATGGGATACCCAGGTTGTATTGGGTTATAAGACACCCCAGGGAGAACGTACACAGTACTCTGAATTACTCATACGTAACTTGGACGGTGGTAGGAACACAGAAAACCTGGCTGGTCCTACAACATCTTCTCTATTATTGGATGAAGTTGGTAAAGGATATTTTCTGGAATCATTTGTATCCGCTCGTCCGGCCCTGGAAACTCCATATGGATTTCGTGGATCACCTATCTTTGTAGGTACTTCAGGTAGTTTTGATAAAAGTGAAGACCTTCAGAAGTTCCGTGATAATCTGGATGCTTATAACTTCATTGAAATCGAATTAAAAGATTCCAAAGGAGTTACAAACAATTTTATTCCTGGATATCAATCATCTAAATCAAAAAGGAAGAGGATTCGTTTATCAACATATTTGAAAATTCCTCAAGGGTCTGAATTAGACCAAATACCCATTCACATAGTTACTGATGAGCAGAAAGAAATCGATAATATCTTCTATCGCCGCAAATTATTAGAAGATGCCGGAGATTTCGTGAATCTAAAGAAGGAAACAATGTATTATCCACTTACCGAAGAAGAATTATTCTTGGTAGATGATGCGGATAACGTTTTTGCAGATATTAAAGAGCTTGCACGAGATCATTTAGCATATCTTGAATCGATTGACAGTCATGAAGAGTATGTATGGATGGTGCGTGGAGAGGACGGTAAGCCAAAGCCTATTAAAGCTGGTCCCCATGAAATTCCAATTCAGGAGTTCCCTGCGGGAGACAAAGAAAATAAGGATGCTCCTATTATCATATGGGAAAGACCACTAGTTGGTCAGGAATTTGGTATACTTCATGTATCTGGTGCTGACCCTTATAACCAGGATCAGTCTCATTATTCTCCATCTCTTGGAACCCTGTATATTTACAGGCGTATGTATGATCCGCTTAATGGAGTTTTTCAGAATCGATTTGTAGCTTGTTATGCTGCTCGTCCTAAGTCCAAGAAGAAATGGATGGAACAAGTTCAGTTGCTTCTTGAGTGGTATGGTGCCACCTGCTTGCCGGAAAATGAAGACCCTGATTTCATTAGATATTTTGATGAAAAGAATATTGCACATTACCTGGAAGATGGACTCGATTTGGCGAAGGAAATTAACCCCAACACGAAGGTTAAACGTAATAAAGGGTTATCTGCATCCACACCTAATCAAAGATACGGTAATGGGCTTCTTAAGAGCTACTGTAATGAAGATATGGTTATGGGTCAAGACCCAACAACAGGTCTTAATATAATAAAAAAAGGTATAATACGTATACCAGATAAACTTCTTCTTAAAGAAATTATTGCCTTTCGTCCAATGACAGGTAAGAAAAAGGCTGTTAACGTTGACCGTATTGTAGGCGCACGTCATGCATTAATCATTGCAGCCTTAAAAGATAAGTATTTCCCACTAGCCAGGATTAAAGTGGCCGCTGCTGAGAAAAGAAAAGAGAAAAAAGAACCCCGTATGCCATTTGATATGCATCGGAAGGGTACTTTCGGTACCAAAAAACATACTCCATTCAGAGGATTATAGAATTATCATAAAAAATTATGATAATTTTGAGAATTATAACAAAAAATTATGATAATTTTTTTGTTCTTCTAAATAATTCCTACCTTAGCCAGAATTATCACAAAATTTTATTATGGCCCTTCCATATACTACTCCTCTCGACTCAATACCTTCACAAATGCTTACGTATAAGCAGAAAATGAAGGATAAGAAGAAGTGGGGACGGGATTGTGTTGATGCTTTTGAACAAATTGGACGTAGGCAATACTATGATAATCTTCGTTTTATAGAAAATTATCAAATGTTGAACGGTAAGTTCATGCCTCACCATTACATCGAACAGGAAGGCTATAAGGATATGATCACTCAGCTTACAGAGGAGTTTGATGTTCCATCCACTCTTAGGCATTATGATATAATTGGTAAAACAATTGGTAATTTAACTGAAAAACTAGCTGAGTTCCCAGACATATTTAATGTTGAAGAAATATTTGAAGAGGATGCTACCAATGAGTACGTAAGATCACAGACAGATTTGATGCACAAGAGTGTGCAAGCAGATATTAATACTGAAATTAAAGCCAGATTAGTCGCTGAAGGAATTGATCCTGATAAACAGGACTTCCAATCTGAAGATGAGGCCATGAAATATCAGCAGGAAATGCAGGATATGAAACAGGCGCTTACTCCTCCACAGATTCAGAAGTATATGGAGACCAGTTGGCATAGTCAGGCTGAAATATGGGGTGGTCATCAGCTTAAAGTTGATCGCCAGAGGTTTAAGCTTGATGAATTGGAACGATTGGAGTTTAGAGATATGCTTATTACTGATAGGTGTATAAGACATTTCTATTTAACCGGTGATGGATACAACCAGGAAACCTGGAACCCAATGAATTCATTCTTCCATCTATCTCCGGATGTTAACTGGATAGAAGATGGTGATTACGCCGGTAGGATATTCTATTTGACTAAGGCTGATATTATTAAGCGTCATGGTTGGAAGATGAAGACCAAGGATATACAGGCCCTGGAAACACTTGACCAGGAAAATGCTGATAATCTTGATTTCAATGGCTACCCATATAAAACACTTGCTCCATTTGAAGATCACAAAGCCTATGATATCATAACAAAGAATAGTGGTTATGATCCCATCAATAAAATTCCATTGCTTGGCGATGATGTCCTTTTTGAAATGACTAATAACCTGCCTAATGTAAATCGTAATGCAGGTTTATTCCGTGTAACAGAGGTATATTGGATATCTCAGAGAAAATATGGTATTTACATTCATATGGACCCATTCACAAAGACACTTGTGAAGGACCAGGTTGATGAAAATTTCATAGTTCCGGAGCATGTGAAGGAAGTTATGGGGGATATATATGATGGTAATGACATTGATACAGTATATTGGACTTGGATTGACGAGCTTTGGTCTGGTACTAAGATATGCTTCGCTACTAAGGACACAGATGCTATATACTTAGATATAGATCGTTGTGAATTCCAATTCTGGGGCGACTATAATCCATTCATTTGTAAGATTCCAGTTTGTGGTCGTATATTTAACAACCGCAATGCTCAATCAATGAGTTTGGTTGACTTGATGAAGCCTCATCAGATAGGATATAACCTTTGTATGAATCAACTTTATCAGTTGCTTGAAAAAGAAACTGGAAAATTCATGGTTTGGGATGTAAGATTTTTCAATAATTTGAAGGATTGGGGTGGTGAAGATAGTTTTGATAAGATTGCTTTACTGGCCAAGGAAATGGGTCACGTATTTGGTGATACATCTCCTCAAAATATGCAAGGAGCAAATCCAGGAAATCAATTACCAAAGGTAGTTGATATGGATTTAAGTAGTCAGATGTTTAGTAGAGCTAAATTAGCACAGTTCTTCGAAGAGAGATGTATGTCTCAGTTAGGTATTAGTCAGCAGTCAATGGGAGAAATTGATAGTAAGGATAGTGCTACTGGTATTGATACTGCGGTTCAGCAAACATCATTGAACGTACAAAGATTATATACAGATTTCTTTCAATACAAGCAGAGATGCTTGACAATGGACCTTGATATTGCTCAATATGTTCAATCAAAGAAGAAAGATGTAACAATAAGTTATACAAAATCAGATCAGAGCCGAGTATTCTTGAATATGGTAGGTACAGATTTGCTTTTAAAGAATATGCATGTGTATGTTGTTAATTCTCAGCAGTTACTGAGACAATTACAAGAGCTTAAGTCATTATTTCTTCAGAGTAATACAACTGGTGCTACTCCATTAGACCTTGCTGAAGTTATTACAGCTACTAGTCCTGCGGCGGTTAAGATTAAGTTTAAGGAAACAATGGATGCTCAGGAAAAGAAGGAACAGCAACAGCAGCAATCACAGCAACAGCAGTTCCAGGCACAATTACAGGCAGATCAGGAAAAGGAAAATAGACTTGATCAAAGAAATAAGGAAAATAATGAAACGAAGATTCAGGTAGCTGATATTATGGTCAATAAACCTGATAAAAGTGATGCTGGACAACCGGTTCAACCTGGCAATAGTCAATTAGACTATAGTAAGTTCAATGCAAAGACTCAAGCAGATCAACAAAAAAACGATACACAAAGGGAAAACAATGAAATTCAAAGAGAAAAGAATACTAATGATAAATTATTGAAATCTAAGCAATTAGACTTGATGGAAAAAAAGATTTCTGCTGAAGATAAGCGTACAAAATCAAATGTGCGCGTTGCTAAGGTAAGAGAGAAAGGAACCAAGAAGTAACTAATGCATATAAGTAGTAAAATTTATCATCAATTTTTATTATCCTTTTTATTTACATAAGTTTGCTTTTGTAAACATTAATTAAAACCAACAAATAGTTATGTTTGACAATTTAAACGCTCTGGTAACAGAAGCAGGGGCCGATGTCGATTCGGCATTTGATACCGCCCCAGATACCACCAAAAAGAAGATCGAAAAAGGACTTCCTGAAAAAAAGGATGACAAAAGCAAAACAAACCCGCCAGCACCAAAGGGAAAACCTGTTATAGAGAAAACTACTCCTGCATTTTCCAATGATGATGACGCTCTTTCTGCTTTTTCCGATGACGAAGACGACAGTACTAATGATGCTGATAAAGATAAGGAAGGTGAAGAAGTAACTACTGATAACGAAGAAGAAATTACAGAAGATACAGATAATGAAGAAGAGGATGAAGAAGTAACAGAGGAACCCGACGATGATACGAAAGATTTTTTAAAAGCTAGGGTAAACCTACTGATAAAGAAAGGTGAATGGGCCGATTTCGAAGGCAGTGAAGAAATGGAATGGGATGAAGATAGCTTCGCTGACATGGAAATTCAGCAAAGAGCATATCAGAAGCAAGTAATGAGAGATGAATTACTTGATAGTTTCGGACCTTATGGAAAAGAAATAGCTGATTATGTTTCTAAGGGAGGAAATCCCGACACGCTCATTGATATTTTTAAGGAACAGCAAAGAGTTGAAGCTTTGAGTATTACTACTGAAGACGAACAACGTGCTGTTGTCATGAAATATGAAACCGAATTCTTAAACAAGAAGCCGGAACGTGTAAAAAAATACATCGATTCATTGATTGCTGACAAAGACCTTGAGGATGTAGCAAAAGAAGCTAAAGCTTCTATGGAAGAACATCTTCAGGGACAAACTGAAGCTTTACAAGCCGAACAAGACGCAATCATAGCAAAGAATGCGCAGAAAGCAAAAGAAAACATACAGAAGTTCCAGAGTGATATCACATCCCTGGTAAACAAATCTGATGACATACCCGCCGATGAGAAGAAACAGCTTCTTCAAGTCTTGACAAAATTCGACAAGAAGTTAAAGAACGGACAATCAGTCAATGAATTCTACTTCAAGTTCGATCAATTCAGAAAAGATTTACCTAATTACCTTAAGCTTGTAAGATTGGTTTTAAACCCCGACAAGTTCATTAAAGGTGTTGAAAATAAAGGAAAGAATGAGGCAAATGACAAACTTTTCAACTTAGCTCGTTCTGCGAACAAGAGTAAGAAAGCAAAAGCTGCCAACGAAGCCCAATCTACCGGAAAGGTAACAACGAAATTCAAGTTATTAAATTAAAAGTAAAAGCAGAAAACTATGCCTGGAACGACTTATTCCCTCCCAAGTTTTGCTTCGCAGAATGGTTATACCGTAATCGCCCGTCATAAAATGGATTGGGGTAAGTTTACGGATAGTAATCACATCTACCAAGCGTTGGGGCAACAATCCTTTATTGATCACTTAGGGCTGGTAACACCCTTTAATCAGTACGGATTGGTTAATACGCCGATCCTTAACATGATGAATGTTAAGAAATCGACTCTTTACCTGAATAATATCGAAGGTAAGTTCCGATTCAGTATGCCGTACAAACGCGGTTTGCCTTATATCGTCGATACTTATTACACTTCGACCATTGAAAAACCAGGGTTGGGTGGTAGCAGGTTCATCATTAAGTTGAGTGAACCATATGCAAATGGTGACGTAATCTCTACCGATCTCCGTAACTCTCCTTCATTGGTTGTTACTGAAGAAGAAGTTGTTTACGAACAAGATGGTTGGCTTCACGTTGTTGAAGTTGCCTCTCAGAACCGTAAGCAGACTTTCTATTCGAAAAAGTGGTTGAAATCAGGATCACAGTTCATTAAGATTGACCATGCTATTGACGAATACTCTTCACAGGGTAGCTCGATCACTTCTCAGCGTCTTGGTTGGTTGGAACTTGAAGCTAACCTTGGTAGTGGAGAAAAGAAAGTTGAACACTGGATTACCCTTCACGGTTCGCTGATGGCCCTGGCCGCAGATGACAAGCTGAAGAGTAAGCTTTCCGGAAACTATGACCTGGAAAAGATGGGCTCAATCCTTGCCTTCTTTAATAAGGACAGCAAGAACCAGATTGTTAAGGGATCAGGAAGCTGGTTGGCTACTATCGATGCTATGGTTCTATCAGAACTGATGACCATGCAGGAAATGTCCTTCATGTGGGGTAAGGGTGGTGAAGTTCGTGTATCTGGACGTAAGAACATTAAGTTGTCTCTTGGTCTTTATGAACAGCTTCGTACCGGTAACCGTTTGACTTACTCTCGTGGTAAGCTGAACCTCAGCTTGATTGATGCTGCAATCGCTAATTTATATCGTGGTACAAACATTCCTATTGAAGACCGTAGAACCACTATCGACTGTGGTACCGGATTCATGACTGAAATCAGTAAGTTGATTCAGTTGGAAGCTACCAGCAAGAATATTGGTATTATCAATTCTGAGCAATTGAATATCGTAAGTGGTAAGGACCCAATGAATTTGACCTTTGGATTCAGGTTTACATCGCTTCGCTTCCCGAATGCCGGTCTTGTTAATTTCCGTGTCAATGTCGCTCTCGATACTGAATATGGTCTGCGTAATACAGACAGGTTGTATGGTCAATATCCTGACTACTCTTACTCTGCGATGATTATTGACGTAACAGACGCCAAGTCAACTAACGCCGCACAGAAGTTTGAGAAGAATGATATCCGTGACGCTACGGATTGGAACAAGGATTCCAATGTTTATCTGGTTAAGCCACGCGCCGCAGCAGATGACTATTGGGGATACATTGCCGGTACCGTTTCTCCTTATGGTCTGAGTAAGACTAAGGGTGGACTCCACGCCTCTATGAGACCTGGTTACGGTATGTTCGCTTACAACTTCGGTAATGTTTGGGTAAAAGACCCTTCACGTACGCTGTTGATTGAAATCGACGAAACGTTCTAGTACAATACCTATTTGATAACCTATACCCAGGAGCCTTAAAACGACTCCTGGGATGATCTGGATTACTTTTTAAGAAAAAAACAACAACAAATGGCAAAAGAAGTAAAAACAATTATCAAGCAAATTGATAACCCCGATAATCCGGGGATTGGAATCAAATACGTAGGATCAAATGAATATGCAACCCCAAAAGTGGGTAAAGATGGTAAGATAATTACCGGTGTGGATGAATTCGCTCTTTCTATTACTACTTTACCGGATACCGAGCAGAAAAAAAAGACTGCTGAGATAAAGAAACTTCGGGAAAATTTGGAGAAACTATTGGGAGTTGATTTAACGCCCCAATCAGATTTCTGGACCGAGTTTATGATTGTCTTGAATGATGATGTTACTTTAGACCCTACAAATCCAAAAGACCTTCTTTCTGAGAAGTTTTTGATTGCTAATAGGTATGTAGCTCCTTCTAAATTAGCTATTCGGGAAGACGACTATGAAAATTGCCTGTTCTTTTTATATAGGGAAGAAGAAGAAATCACTCGTTCTGCTCAGAATTATAAGAACAAGGATAGAGCCACAGCCAAGTTGTTTAATTTAATGGAAGGTGATCCTTTGAAATTGAAAATTGTAGCTTCTTATATTTTTGGGTTTGATGCACATCTTGACCTTAGTGTTGAAGAGGCTTATGTAAAGCTTAAGGATTTCCTGGATGTGAAAGATGAAGATGCTCAGGTTAAAAACATAGCAACTTTCATTTCGTCTTGTGATAAGACTCCTGAAGAAATGATACTAAAACAAATTTTAGACAAATCAGTAAAAAGAAAAATCGTATCAGCTAAGGGTGGAATATATCGCAGAGGAGACACAATTTATGGTAATTCGCATGAAGAAGCCCTGGAATATTTGTCTCTCCCTGAACACAGCGGCGAAGTTTCATCCCTAAAGAGGGCGGTTGATAACTAAGAATGGTAGTTCAAGAACTATATAAACGTTTCTTATTGATGATCAATAAGAACGATAGTAATAATGGAGTTAATATACTCCCAAGTCATTTTGTTCTACTATTTAATGCCGAAACTGCAAGGTGGTTGGCTGAAGAACTGAAGAAGGATGAGGATAATATTGATGTCAATATGATTCAATTTCTTCTGTTAACAGACTTTCCGGTGCTTCCGGTTAACAAGCAAAAAGAGTTCATTGAATTTGCAATGCCACCTGATTTTTTCCAGCTATATGGGTCTTATTCTTACGCAAGTAGAGGGCCTTGTACAGGAGTGAAAATCTGGAACTTTGAAAAGAAGCCTGGTAATCTCATTCCAATTCTACAGGATGTTGATACTAAGCCCTCCTTCGATTACGAAGAAGCTCCTTTCATAATTGGAGGAGATAAGCTTAAGATATATTTCGAAGAGGATTGCGTACTGGGAGATACCTACATAAATTATTATCGGCTTCCGATACCAATAGATATGGAAGGTTATATAAACTTCCAGGGCAATGAATCCACAAATGTCGATCCTGAATTAGATGACTTCAACCTCATTCAAATTTTAGGAAGACTAGCTTCAGAAATAGCTCGTCAAGTTAAGGACGGAGAAGCATTGCAGTTCGATCAGGACAGAACACAAAAAGAATTTTAATTATTAAAACAAGATAAACAAAATGGGAAATCACAGCCAATCGTTTCGGGACTTTTTTGTTACAAACAACCCAGCCCTTCTAACGTCAGGAGATTCCAGTCATTTAGCAGTTGGACAAATTGGTATATTCAATTATGATCCTAAGACTACTCAAGTGGCCCTGGCCGCTCCAAGTTATGCTGCTAATAAGATTCTTCAACTTATTATTGGTACGCCACCAGTTCCTACCAACTTGCTTGGTGCTGTTGCCGATCAGGATAAGGTTAGTAAGCCAATCAAGGGTAAAAGAATTACTTCATGGTCAGGTAAGGCTGCACAGCGCGGTCAGAATCAAATCGTTGCTCTTGGGTACGATGGATTCGATGCTACAAAGACTTTAACTGCACTTTGCGAACAGTCTAAGGATGTGTTTGTTAAGCTGTCAGGTGGTCCTATCGACCAGGTTTTCCATACGGAAGGTCGTGGTGTGGTTCGTCAGTATTCTTTGTTCAGTGGATGTTGTGATGACTGCGGTAATGACTGCGCTTTCACTTCGGCTGAAGCAATGGCTGATGACTTGGTAAGACAAATCAATAATGACCCTATCCTGTCTTTGGGTACTGCTACGAACAGCCCATACACGACAGTAACGCCTACAAACCGGCTTATCATAGCTTCTAAGATTGTTGATGCTGCGGCTCCAACACCTGATGCTACTGGTACTCAGTACTTGTTGAGTGTTTGTGATAATGGGGATGATGCATCCCTGGGTGCTGTTCAGGCTCAGTATCCTACACAGGTAATCACTCGTATTAGCCGGTCAGGTTCAACTTCAACTTATTCGTTCGTCGAAGTTTCTACCGCCGCTGCTCCTGCCGCATTCAATGACTCTGGTATTCCTTTGATCAGTGATTGTCCTACCTGCCCTACAGGTTACACACTGATTGCTGCTGGGTTTGCAACTAAGGTTACTCGCCAGGATACAGGTGATGCTACAGCCTTAACTAACATTAAGACTGCTTATTCTATCACAGGTGCTGAAACTGCATCACGTATTGCTTACCAGTTTGGACAGTCTACATATATCCTTACTACGACTGCTGTCATCTCGGCTCCTGCTGTAGGTACAGACTTCATCCAATCGCTTGGAGCGCTTCGTAATACTTGTACATTGACTACTCCTAGCACGATTGCTTGGGTTGTTGGTCAGACATGGAATGCATTCAACAGAACATTCACTATCACCCTGGAAGACAACGTTTGTGGTGCAAGCCGTCTCGCTGAACTTCAGGGATTATATCCTGACCTGGTTATCACTGATAACGGTGCTGGAACTGGTACTGCTTGCGTTCATGGTTACTCTACAGTTGTATTGTCTGCCTTCGCTGCACCTGGATGTCCTCCTGCTGCTGCACAATGGGCTCCTCCTGATGCTTACAGTGGTGTTTCTTGGACTCCTGCTCCATTGACTGAAACAAATACTGTTGTTGGGGTTCTGATTACCAGTGCCTTCGTTGACCTTCAGACTAATGAGTGCGCTTATAAGTTCTGGAACTATGATGCTGAACCGGTCTTCATCGAAATTTCACAGCATGACCAGGATTACAATGGTAAACCTACTATTTGTGCCGGTGATTGGAGTGTTACTGAAATTCAGCCTGTTATGATCCCGTCAGGGGTTGGTAGTCAGGTTCGTGACCAGGAAATCATATTCAAGGGTTATGAAAGAAAGTATTGGGACGTTAATCCTATCGTACGTCAGTACCAGGATTCTATAGTTCAAGCTGACCCGAATAAGTACTATGACCAATACACCATTGGATTCGAATTCGACTACCATGAATTCTGGTTCAGTGATAAGTTCACCGATTCTTACAGATTGGAAGTTTACTTCCCTGAAGGTACCGGTGGTCAATTCCAGGAAGCTATCAATGCTTACGTTGCAAGTATTGGAATAGACCTTGCCCCAGTCGCAATTGTCTAGTACTCAAAATTTATAATTGAAGGCTAGTGGTATGTGGTATTTCACGACCACTAGCCTTTTTTAATGTTAATTTAACAATGGCAGGTTTTACAAGACATGGTGGGAGACAAGCAATTGAAAACTGGATAATTGGATACTTGAAACTAGTAAGCAGTGGTGGTAGGCTTCGTGAAGAAACAAAGTTTATCGAAAAAGCCATTGTGCTTATTAATCAGGTTTTTGGACATCCATGCTGTGATAGTCCAACATCCGTTGTCAGTTTCATCACGCCCTATGATAATCAACTGACTCATACAATAGAACAATTGGTCAATAAGGATCGAATAACTCGTAGATCGTTCAGACTATCCCTTCTTAGGATTTTAGATATCCTTAACGGGTATTTATATGGTTGTTGTACAGAAACAGTCACCATAAATTATCTGGCCTCTACGCCCCCCGCAAGCGTCATACTTCAAGTCTTCGATCCAATTTCAGGAGATGTTCTATTTGCCAGCAATCCTATTGGTGGAAATACTCAAACCTTTACTGTTTCGACAAAGTATTTTGGACCTGCAAGCTTTATGAAAGTTTGTTTGCTTACAATTACTCCTCCTGCTGGTGGGCATACAGAATTTACCGTTTCAGATGGTACTGGTGTCCTGGCAACAGCTACTGTAGCGGGAACGGTATGTAGTACAGAGGTAAAACCTCTTCAGACGGTTTATAATATATCACAATCTTAAGCAGAGAAAGGTAGCCGGTGTGGAATTCATGTAAATTCTTTCCTAATCCGATACTAATTTCGTAAAAAATTATAAATGCTGGGTATACATAGTAATCATTTGGATTTTGAAATCTTGGAAACTGGGAACTTAAAAACCCTAGTTTTTGTAGATTCTTCTCAATACATGGAAGCCCCAGACGGACCCTTAATTGAAGTTTTCCTTCCGGGGTTTAACAAATATCTTCTGGCGAATGTGGTTGCAAGTCAGGTAAATACTTTCAATTCTAGCACTTTAGGTTTAAATGACTCATTAAGTGTAGATTGTCTTCAAGATTTACCAGATGGAGTTTGGTCTATACGTTTCAAGATTTGTCCTTATCAATATGTTTTCATTGATAAAAAGCACATGAGAGTATCCCAACTCATGTATAAACTTCAGAATTTATACAATGAGCTATCAATAGACGGATGTGATTGCCCAACCCAGAACGATGTTTATATTCAGAAAACTCTTACACGTATTCACATATTGATCGAAGGATCAAGGTCTGTTGTAAATGCAGACTCGGTTAAAGCATCAAGATATTATCAACTGGCTAATAAACTGGTTGATGAATTAACTCATAGGTTTTGTAAAAACTGTCCTAATAATGTGTGGGTGTAGTAAATCACCAGTTACACCAGGGCCAAACATTCAGAGACAACAGGTCAATGTAATACCAATAGAAGATTGCACTTACACTTTAGATCAATTAAGAACCTGGTATAGCATATTGGTTTGTTGTAAAGATCAAGTACTTTACCCCCAGCTAGGGATAAATGCTCAAACGATGAATAGTTACTTGGGTATTACTGGATCAGCTTTAAATTATCCGACAAATCCATGTTATTTCAAAGATAACCTGGACATAATCGGAAACTTCATAATCTTAATAACGGCAACAGGAAAATGTTAGATTACGAAAATATAAATCAAAGAGTAATATCACTTGCTGAATCAGTAACGGCTGAAGTATTGTATGATATATCTATGGTTGTAAACTTTTCTGAATTTTATTTACTGAAGTTAAAAAAGAATGTGATTGAACAGAGTAATCTAAATTATAACCTTTACAAGTATAAAATTCAATGAGTTGTGATACTTCAAAATATGGATGTGGTCAAGTATTAGCTTCAAGTTGTATTCCTTATACAGGAACTGACTTAACTGTTCTTTCATCACCATCCTTATTAGCGTGTAATGCTAATATAAACGATGTAATAACTGTATTAGATTCTTCCATAAAGAAACTTATGGTCAGTAATGATTTTACTGGTCTTAATGTTCTTTGTTTTACATCATTAAACCCGGCCACAGTAACTGCGGCTCAATTACATCAGGCAGAAATTACACAAATTTGTGGTTTAAGTGCATCTCTTACGACTTTAACCAACACGGTTAATAGTTTGAATATAGGATCAATGCAAATAGCTATAGATTTGCAGTGTCTTACACCGGCAGCGGCTCCCTGTTTAACTCCGCCGAATCTTTATAGCCTTTTATCAATATTGAATGTAATGATCAGCGAAATCTGCGCTCTTAAAACAGCAGTAGGAATATAAATTAATTAAATAATTATAATATGAACAACGGATACGGATATAGTAATGGTTGGCCCGGTGCGCCTGGGATTCAATTGTTCCCTCTTTCAAGTTGTGGATGTGGTCCTTCTCCATGTCCACCAACGTACTGCGGTTGTCCTATTCAATTGGATTCAGGCTGTTTGATTTACCACAAAAATATGAATGTGGCAACGGCTTTGATAAATTTGAATTTACCAAATGGATCAACGGGTGAATTAATATTCAATACCATTGATGCTGCCTTGGGACCTATAAATGTTAATACTTGGGTTTTGACTTTTTTGAGGTCTTTGTATACTATTACTTCGTTACCTCAATTTGGTGTTGCTGTAGATACTCAGTTTAGCTTATTAGCTAGTCAGATTGCTACTCTTACAACAGCAGCAAATACACCAATTACTTCTACTCCTTCAACGAGTATTATAATCACTCCTAGTGGTTCATTGGGACACGTTCTATCTGCTGCGGTTAGGATATCAGCAACTGCCAATAATACTGTTTCAGTTTTGAGTGATGGTATATATGGTACGCCTCAAACACTTGCTGTTGATTATATAAACAAGAACCTAACTATTAGTGGTGGAAACACAGTTTCTCTTTCTTCTCTGGTTTGTGGAGCAAGTGGTTTCCTTGGTAATGTTGCTACTGATCCAACAGCTATTGACGGTCAATACTGGTGGAATACAACTAGTAGCACTTTGAAAATTCATGTTAACGGTATAGTTAAGACTATTACCACTGTATAACAAAAATAAACAACAATACTATGTGTTCAATTTGTGGTCAACCAGGTTATATAAGATGTAATTGTGTATCAGCACAGCCTTTCTGTGATCAGTGCGATAGCGATAGCATTTGCGTTGAAAAAGTTGATGCACAATGCGTAATATATCACTTTGCTACACCTACATACACTCCTCCGGACTCCAAACTAACTTGTTTGAATATGCCGAATGGGTCTTCAGCAGAAGCTATATTTGAAAAGATTGATAGTTTAATATGCTCTGCACTTCGTCCTTGGATTCCTGGAAATACATCTACGATTGATTTGAATCTTAGCGCCGGAACACTTCCTTTTGTTCTTACAGGAGTAGTTAATATCAGTGCAGTTGCTGGAAATACTCTTTCAGTAAATTCTGATGGTCTTTATGTTCCAACATATGTTAATCCTTTCCAGGTAAAAGTAGATACCACAGCACCTCCAAGATATTTGGCTAATGCTGTGGTTGGTGGAACTGATGGTTGTGTATCTATAACTACTCCGGATATATCTGGAATGCTGAATATTCAACCATCTCTTAATCTTCAGTGTTTAGCTAATTTGATATGTGATACTCCTGCAATACTTAATCAATTAGGTGTTTGTATATTGTCATCGGCCCTGGCCGGAGCCATAACTCCTGAAGATTCTACTTCAATTCACCTTACAGCAACTCCTATTGGTAGTGGTGTTCAACTGCAAGCCACATCTAAGATAAGTGCAACTGCTGGTAATGTTCTTACTATTAATTCTGATGGTCTTTATGTTCCAACTCCAACAGGTGGTATAGCAACTGCTAACAATGGTTTAACAGCAACAGGATCGAACATTCAGTTGGGTGGAACTTTAGTCAAGACTACAAATATTGACTTCGGTCCAGGGTTCCAGCTTAACTTCATTGATTCACCTCTAATAAGCATAGGAGCATCTACTCCTTTGACAAATGCAACATTAAGCGTAGTAGATACAAACTCTGCATCAGTTGCCGGTACTACAATGAGTCTGAATCAGGTTCGTATGCTTAATAATACTGCTCAGTATATTGCTAACAATAGTCAGTTGGAAATTACAGGGCCTGCATTTACTCAAACTGGTGATAGTTATAATAATGCCCTTGGGGGGCAATTATGGTGGAATCCAACGGGAGATCAAACGTTGACAGCAAGCCCTATGACTAGTTATGCTGGTATTTATGGGGTTGTTATTAAGTCTTCTAATTTCAATTTGTTAGATAATACAACATCTGGTGGATTTTTTGCAATGTTTGCTGCTGATTCTGGAAACATTTCAGATGCTGCTGGTGTTAGGATTGGTGGTGTCGGTAATGCACCAAGTATATTTGGATCACCATTCACTGGTACCATAAATAATTACTATGGATTAAGAATTGAAGATATCACAGCTAGTCCTCACGGAGCTAATATAACAAATAAGTATGCTATTTATCAGGCAGGTACTTCTGATAAAAGTTTATTCTTTGGTCCTGTACAGAATGCGGGGGGTACTACTCAGTTTACTTCTGATGCTCGTGTTAAGGAAAATATAAAGGATTTTACTAGGGGTCTTACTGAAATCGATCAAATTAAGACGCATCTTTTCAATTACACTTATAATAAATCAAAAGTAGTAACTGGGATCATTGCACAAGAACTTGAAGCGATTATACCAGAAGCAGTAGACAAGGGTAATTTTTCAACCCCAGATGGTACTGACTTCACTGACTTCAGAATGGTTGATCAGAATGTATTATTCTATACTATGATAAATGCCATAAAGGAATTATCCGCTCAGAACAAACAACTGAATGATAGATTATTCGCTTTAGAAGCTAAAAAATAATTAAAAAATCCCTGAGTTTTTGTTGGTTTTTTTCCTCACGGATTTCTAATCCCCTGTGTCTACAGGGGATTTTATTTTGTAATAATTTTTAATGATTTATTTGGTAGTCTCAAAAGTCATTAGTATATTTGTAATATAAACAATTTTTAATGGGTAAGATATCTGCAAGCGTTCGTAAAGAGATTGACACATATTTAATTGAAAATCCTATCAAACGCGGTAAGCCGGGTTGTTATAAAGAAGTTGGAGATAGGTTTGATGTTGATACTGAATACATTAGAGATAGATACCGCAAGTTAAGGGAAAAAGGAACTGTACCTGACGAAAAATGGGATGGTTTTACAGTTGAACAGTCTGAAGATACGGTTGCTGATTCAAGCATTAAAGAAAATGTTAAAAGTGGCGAAGCTGATTTCACTTTTGTTACAAATAAGAGGATTAAAACACTGGATGATTTAGTTCGTGTCTGTGAAATTGATTTAACAACATGGGATATAGTATCTTATGAGGTTAATAAGTGGGAAGTTGGTCGTAAAGCTAAAGAAATTCGTTTAAAGTGGAAAAAAGGGGTGACAAGTGGCGTAGTTGACGACAAGGGCACGATCCACGTAGAGCCACTTTTCCAGGTCAAGGCAAAGCTTTCTCGTCGTAGGGTGGAGAAAGACCTCATTATGCAAAAGGAGGTCGTAATGGCCGAATTAAAGGCATATTCTGAATCCATTATTCCTTTCGAACTTAGGGAAGACATTTTAAGGAGTAATTCAGAGTTTAATTTAATCAAAAAAGACTGTGCTTTAGAAATAAATATCCCGGACCTACATATAGGTAAGTTGGCCTGGGGAGAAGAAACAGGGGACGACTATGATATCAAAATTGCCGTTTCTCGCTACAAGAAGGCGATGGCTGAATTGATAGGAAGAACAAATGTGTCTACCATTGAAAGGTTTATCCTGGTTGTTGGACATGACTTCCTTAATGTGGATGGTAAAAACAATTTAACAACAGCCGGTACCCCACAGTCTAGTGACAGTAGGTTTCACCGGATGGTTAAAACAGGGAAAAAACTCCTGATAGAGACCATTGATGAATTGAGTGCCATTGCCTTAGTAGACGTTGTAGTCGTCCCCGGTAATCATGATACTAATGCAATGCTACTTATGGGAGATATGTTGGAATGTTTCTACCACAATTCTTCAGTGGTAAAGATATTCAATGATGCGGCTCCCAGGAAGTACTACCAATATGGTAATGTTGGTATTATGTATGCCCACGGACACAATGAGAAGTTAGAAAGCTTGGGTATCATTTTTGCAACTGAAAACAAGAAATTATGGGCCGACACTGACTTTCATAGGGTTCACGTAGGTCACTTCCATCATTCCAAGGCAATAAAATATAAGGACATCGATGAACAAGTAGGATGTACCATAAAGATTATCAGTTCATTATCCTCAAATGACGCATGGCACACTGAAAAAGGATATCTATCCATGAAAGGTGCTGAAGCCTTCCTTTACCATAAGGAACAGGGTCTCCTGGCTAATTATTACTATTATAAGGTTTAACTTCACAGCCCCCGATCCTGGGGGCTTTCTTTTTATAATAAAATTTTATGATAAAATTAAGTCTTTGCTAATAATTACATAAATTTGTGATTGTTAGGTTAGAATTATCATAAATTTTTATTATAAATGTATTCCACCCCCCAATCTCCTACAGTTCGACAGGTTATATCTGATGTAAAGAATGATCTGAACGCTGTAACACTGGATGGTTATATCCCGGCTAAATACATACATAACAAATTGATTGACACGGCTAAACTCTTTATAAAAAGAGAAGCTGATGATCGAAGAATACAGCAATATCCTTCAATTTGGGTTACCATTGATAATTTTGAGATGGAATCATCAAATTTAATAGGTTGTGCAGATATTTCAGTGCCCCATTGCGAAAGGGTAATGAAATCAAAGTTGAAACTTCCAGCTATCTATACTACTCGATATGGTTATTTGCTAAATGCAAGCTCATTAGACTATGGTAGGGATTACACCCAGATAACACCCAGAGCATTTGCTAAAACCAAATCTAGGCGCTATCAGAACCCAAATATCAACTATTTTTGGATATACAACGGTTATCTGGTTATACCAGATTCCCTTGTACAAAGTATCACCCTTAGAGCGGTGTTTTGTGATAAAGCTCAAGGTTTAAAATTGGATTCTTGTGAAACACCTTCATGTATTCGCCTTTTGGACCAGGAATTTACTGCTCCTGGGCATCTCCTGGATGATATAAAGAGTGCTACGGTGCAAAAAATAGCTGGTGTTCGTGAAAGGATACAACCTGATGAGTATCCAAATCTGGATGAACTTGAAAAGAAAAGCCCAGTATCTAAATAACCAATATGCCAGCAAAAGGATCAACACTTCGTTATGGAAATCGTGATATGATATTCAGTAGGGATATCTGGCCTTCTTTGAAAGAGAAGTTTGGTCCTGGAATGACATTTGATAAGTGTGATAAAATTATAAAAAATTGTAATAATAATATTGCTCAGGTAATTACTGATGAAAATGATGGTTTTAAACTACCCTTGGGTCTTGGATACCTTTGTGCCATAAGATTTATTCCTAAAAAGCCTGCAATAGATTGGAACGCCACAGCAAAGAATGAGGGGAAGCATGTATACTTCAATAACCTGGGAACCTTGGGTTATTCTTCCGCAGTGAAATGGTTTAGGGTAGGTAGAATAACAAATGTTTCTATAAATGAGATTTTTAAATTTAAATCAGCAAAGAATTTGGCAACTAAGGTTTCCAAAAGATTCAAATCTGGAAAAGTTTATTCCGAATTGACTAATTCTGATTTTATTGAGATGGCAAAACTTCAAAACCTGTATAACAAAAAGTATCGTAAAGATTTAAAGGAACAATAATGGGTATAATTAACGCTGAAAATTTACTTTCATTTCGATCTACTACTGAACTTTTCAATAGGATCAAAAAAAGACTGGAATCATTTGATTCTCAGAATCTTATTGATGAAGGTGACTTTTATGATTATGTTGTTGAAATCCTTGAAAAATTAGGTGTTGCTGTTTATAGGGAGTGTGAATGGGTTGGTCATGTAAAGGATCACAAGGTAAAACTTCCTTGTAATTTTAGGTTTTGGTATGCCGGATATAAGGTTCACCCTGAATATGGTAATGTCCCTAGTATAAATGAGCAGAGACCTTGGATATGGTATCAAGATAGTGAGATAACTCAGGAATGTAAACCAGGATGCACAATAGAATGTAATAAAGAAGATCATGGGAGAGTTAAAGTTGTAGTTAGGACTTTTGTAAATGGTGACGAAGGTGTATTTAATCATCATGCACCGACTTTACTTATTCTTAGTCCAAATGTCAAAGATAGACAAGCTCCTCATGCCGAAAGAATGATACCTACTCATGCAAATGAAGTTACTATTGACGATGAAAAAATTCTTCATACAAGGTTTAAAGAAGATTCTATATACCTTCAGTATTATGGTCTACCAATGGATGAGAATATGCTTCCTATGATACCAGATAATACAATGATTGAAAAATCAATTGAATATTATATATATAAAATGTTATTTGAAACCTGGTATTTTAATTCAACAGTCCCAGGTATAGCAAATCAATTAAAGTATGTAAGTGATAAATATGATCATGAATATTGGCCACAAGCTCTTTACTTTGTCAAACTTCCTAGTTTTCAAAGATGTCTTCAGTCAATAAGGCTTATGAGGTCAAAGGGTAAATGGATGAATCCAAACTTTGATAGAACAAGGGTTGGTGGTCATCACAGAGGTTACACAGGATTCCCAATAGTTTAAAATAATAAATATAAGTGCCTAGCAATACGACAAACATATCGCAGACAGTAAAAGGTCAGAATTTTGACTTCCATCCCATGTATTTAACGGATGGAATGTATGCATTTGCTCAAAACGCCGTTGTTGAAGGGTTTGATGGTTCAGGTTTTCCTATTCTTCAGAATGAACCTTCCAATATATTATCAGTTACTATACCCTCTGGGTTTGTAGTTATGGGTAATGTAAATGTCGTAGAACAACAAAGAATAATTTGGTTTTTATATAACCCTACTACGGGAATGTCTGAAATAGGAGAAACATTAAATGCTGGTCAGTGTCGTAAGTATGTTTCAGATAATCAAACAACTTGCGATGATTGCACATCTTTAAATCTATCTGAAAAGCCGCCATTGGAAACAACAACCCAGGTTGCTTGTTCTACATATAGTACGATTCAGGCTGATGTGTGTTTTAATTTCAGTAATAAATATCCTATAAATTCTGTACAATATAGAATAACTCCTTGTACTTTACAAATTTATTTTACCGATGACAACAATAATCGTCGTTGGTTGGAGTTTAATTATGTGAATGATGATCCTACCCAAGGATTGGTTATTACTCCTTTCTTTTATCAGATAATTGGACAGGATGCTCCTCCTTGTGAAAATCCTATTTACGGACCAGATATTGATTGTAACGCACTTAATGTACAACCAAATATATTGACTCCTTGTATAGAATTTATAGAAGAAGTTAATGGGGGCACATTAATAGCTGGTGTTTATCAATTTTTTGTTGCAATGTCTGATGTTGAGGGAAATAAACTTTCTTCTTATTTTTCTGCTACAAATCCAATACCAGTAAGAACACAGGATATTGCAGTAGAAACAAACTATCCTACAGATAAAGCAATCAAATTACAGATTTTGAATCTGGACCCTCTTGGAGTATTTCAGCATTACATTCTTGCTGTAGCTAAGACCATAGATAATGTAACTGCTTTTTATCAGATAGGAACATTCCAAATAACACAAACAAACTATACCTATACCGGAAATAATAAAAGTGAAAAGGTTCTTACAGCAGACGATATTTTTGCTTTATATCCTTATTATACTACAGCAGGAGCGGTTGGTCAATCCAATGGTATACTTTACTGGGGGAATGTGAATGAATCTGTAAAGCCAAATCTTCAAAGAGTAGCAAATGAAATAAGTATTCAATGGCAGACAATTGCCATACCTGAAAGTTTGTATAGACAGAATCAGAATGCTTATAGGTTCAGAAGTTATATGCGTGATGAAGTGTATGCTTTAGGTATTCAATTCATTTATGAAAGTGGTGAAATATCAAATGCTTATCATATACCAGGAAGATCATCTCAGCCTTCTGATTTAGTCATTGTAAATAATAATGACTCTATACAGGAAAGCGATTGTGCTGATTGTGAAGGTACCATAGTAATTCCTGGGACTCAGGTTAAAATAACTTCCGTAAACACGACTACTTGTACAGGATCACCGGTAACGCCATGTAATCCTACATTAAACCCAAACAATGCCTTCCAAGCTACGGCTTGTCCATTAACTCCATATTCTGCCGCAGGATGCACTCCTGTGATAGTATCAAGTTCTGTTGGATCAGTTAAAATAACTGCGGCTGGTTCGGGTTACTCTGATGGGTCATTTACATTGGCTGCTACTGGTGGTACAGGAACAGGACTTCAGTTGCAGTTGACTGTAGCAGGGGGTGCTGTTACGGCCTGTACTATCAATGCCTCTAAGGCGGGGATTGGGTATGTTCTGGGTGACGTTGTAACGGCTGTAATTCCGGGTGGATCGGGATTTAGTGCCACAGTACAGGTAGTGGTTCCAAACCCTCCCACGATCAACGCAGGGGCCAACAAAACGATTACAGCTATAACTCCCGTTTCATTGTCTGGATCGGTTAGTCCTACCCTTAGTTCAAATAACATAGTTTCTACATTATGGCAGCAATTATCTGGTCCTAATGAAGCTTTTATAGCTGCACCTACAAATTTAAATACAAACTGGACTGGTATTAATACTGGAACATATGTTTTCCAATTATGTACCACTGATATTGCTGGAAACACTGTAAATTCAAGTGTAACATTTACTTGTACCGTTCCTGCAAGTTCTGCACCGATTTCTAACCCAGGAGGGGATCAGGTAATCGTAGCACCTATATCTACTTGTAATCTGACAGGTCTTGGATCGTCAGACCCTTCAGGAATTGCTCAATATACATGGAGCCAAGTATCAGGACCTAATACGGCTGTATTCAGTAGCACGTCTTCCATTACTCCTTCCGTAAGTGGACTTATAGCAGGCACATATCAGTTTCAACTTGAAGTAACAAATAATAGGGATTGTTCATCTATTGCTACAACCTTAGTATATGTATGTGCTGATCCTTGTTTAACGGTACCTGGATGTTCTCAGTTAATAAGTCCAATAAATGGAAGTCAGGTAATTGCATCTACTACTGCAAATTTGCAATGGACTACTGTTAGTTGTGCTTTGACATATAATGTGTATTTAAGTACTTCACCTACTTCAGGATATACTCTTTTAACTAATACAGCGAGTAATTCATACACTGCTACAGGTCTTACGCCTAATACTATATATTACTGGTATATTGTTCCAGTAAATGCCATTGGAGTTGCTACGGGATGTCAAGCATGTTACTTCTCTTTTGTAACATCTCTTAATGATTCAAGTCAAACGTGTAACAAACAAAGATGGCAGGTATATAATACTGCTACTCTAGTAGGTGGTGACCTGGATATATATAATGGTTGTGAAGAATCATGTTATCAGTATGGAGATATGGCTTATTGGGAATCTACCGATACATATCCACTTCAGACTGATCCTAATTACAATATTTGGGGTGAACTTTGTGGTCTTCCTATAAGACATCATAAGTTTCCTGATTCTACAGTTACTCACCATCACGATTTACAGAATGGTACATTGAAACCAAATGGTGGTACTTACTTTCAGGATAACGTTGTTTATCCTATTGGTATAAAAGTTAATCACACAAGTGTCACTGCGGCTATTGCAAACGCTGTAACGAATAATATTATAACTGCTCAAGATGCCGCAAATATTATTGGTTACAGAATTGTAAGAGGTAATAGAGTGGGTAATAAATCAGTTGTTTGTAAAGGGTTACTTTATGACGTAAATCAATATCAAAGAATTGATAGTACACCAGGTTCTCCTCTTCCAATAATAGATCAACAGCCAGTTTATTTTTCTAATTTCCCTTATAATGACCTTAGAACAAATCCATTCCTGACAAATGATTTCAGGAATTATGAAAAAAATAATACACCTAAAGGTGCTGACTTACCATTCAATTTAACGAATAGGTATACATTCCATTCTCCGGATACTCACTTCAATCAACCTCTTCCTGGTAATGAATTGAAGCTTGAAACCGTGGAATATGGTCAGGCTGAATCTTACTATGAAAATTGCGATTTACAAGCAAGAGAAAAGATTCTTTCTGAATTCTCTTATGGACTTGCTTTCGCGGCGGCTTTCGGTGAAATATTTGCTGATCCTAAGAACTTGCCACAACAGCAAGCACAATATACGGTTAAGATAGCTAGAGATGAAATTGATGGCTCTATAGATGGAACAACTGGTACTGACTATACAGGCACAACCTTTGCTGATGGTACTGGTGTTTATGTTGGTATACCTGGTACTTCTGCTCTGGTAACTGAAACTACTGAAACTAATATACCTGAAGGTAGTTTGTTTGGGTTCGACAGTTCTTCTGGACATTTTGAAGATGCAGCACTGGTTAACCCTCCTGATACTGGTCAGCAAATTGCTTCTGGTTATAGTTATACCATACACAGTACAAGAGGTGGACTGAATCAAACGATGAATCCTTTGAGTGCTTTGTCTGGACCTCGTTCTACAGGTGGATTATATCCAGATATTGTTTATCCTATCGCTGTATTTTTTGCTGGACTTAGCTTTTTAGAGTTAATACCTTATTACCTGAATATCATTTTGAAAGAAATGAATATAATTCTGGACTTGATTAAGGCTTTGGTTCCATTACATAAATGGACCATTCAGTTTAACTCTGTAGGTAAATATAATAATTATTCTGTTGTTCCTACTGATCAAGGTATTAAAAGAAGGGTTATAAGTGCTTATGCCTATATAGATGGTACTAATCAAACAATCAACGAACCTCCTGATCCTGTAACTGGTCAGTCCGATACAATATTTTACAACAACTATAATCGTGAGGACGCATTGTATTTGAAGTATGATGGTACTGCTTTTGATATACCTGATACTATATCTGGTATACAAGATCAGAGTAGAACAAGGATTTCAAGTTCGCCATTTAATTGTAATTTGAATTCTAAGCAATATCTACCAATTTCATCTTATTATGGTTCTATAAAGAATTATGTTCCTGATCAATATGGAACAGTTTATGATATACAATATTTGAGAACTGATTCTTGCTACTTTAATGTAGGAACAAGTGATTCAGTTTGCCAAGGTGTATATGGTGGAGATACATTTATTTCAAGGTTTGCTCTAAAGATTAAGGTTCCTTACTTCTTGGCTACTACTTTTAGACTTCCTGACGGAACAGACTTTGATTATTCTAGTGTTACAAATTTGGCATTTCCAAGGAATTATTTTAACAACACTAATACTGTTGGTCAGAATTTGAAAGGTCTTAGTCTTAGTGACTTAAATCCGATAGCATTGGCTACAGATGCCTATGAATTGTTGGGGGGCGCTAATAGCATTAGAGAATGTGCTGGTTCATTCTTAGATGGTGCGCCTATATTTTGGCAGGATGGTTACATTTATTTGTATCATTACGGTATTCCTTACTTCCTTTGTGAATCTGATTACAATAGTGACTATAGATATGGTACTAACAATCAGGAAGGTGATTTTTATCCAAATCAGGGTAATCTTCATTACTGGCTTCAGGAAGAAAACGTTCCAATCGATGAGCCAAACACATACTACTATAATAGAACGTATTCAAAACAAAATGAAGAATCGTTTATAGGAATCGATCCTGCTAATTTCCAACCTGGAAGAAGCTGTAGAGTAGATCATCCAAATAGGTTGATTTATTCCGATCCAAATCGTTGGTTGGTTTATAGAGCAAATAATTTTAAGGATTTTCCCTTAAATAAGGGTGAAATTGTGTCAATTGATGGTATTGAGAACGAAAGCGTCATTGTAAGGTTCCCCAATAGTACTTCTATATTTAAATCTATACTAAGGTTGAATGTAGATGGACAAACAGCCCAGGTAGGTAATGGAAGTATATTCTCAAACCCTCCCCAAGACTTCGCAGACACTACTTTAGGATACATAGGAAGTCAACACAAGGCTATATTACATACAGAATATGGTCATATTTGGGTAGATGCCAAGAGAGGACAAGTATTCAATGTGGGTGCTGGCGGTGGCTCTGTAGATGAAATATCAAAGGATGGTATGAAGAACTGGTTTAAGGAAAACCTTCCTTTTCGGTTACTTAGAAGTTTTCCAACAATGCCTGAAGCAGACCTGGATAATAATTACCTGGGAGTAGGTATTACAATGTCATTTGATAAGAGATTTAATAGGTTTGTTTTGACAAAGCTTGATTGGAAATGTACGGATTCATCGGTTACTTATAATTCCACACTCAGAACATTTAATAAGGTTATTTCTGGAACACCTACAGTGATAAATCTGGGGGACCCTAAATATTTCAAGAACTGTTCTTGGACGATGAGTTATAACTTCTATATGAAGTCTTGGACCTCTTCTCATTCATACAAGCCAAATTATTACATAGATTTCATTGAATTCTTTGGATCAGGTATAAATGGAATCGGTTCAGCAAGTAGTTCATTTTGGGTTCATGACCTTTATAATGGAAGTTTCCAGGTATTCTATGGTAAAATATGCCCTTTCATTGTTGAACCTGTACTTAAGTTTGATGAAGGAATGAGGCAGTTGAATTCTATTGAATTCGATACTGAGGTTCGTAGGTATTCAAATGAGTTTGATTATACTCTGAAGAAGTCAATACCTGGATTCAACAAAGCAATCATATACAATGATTGGTATAATAGTGGTCTTCTTGAATTGACTAATGTTGATAAGAATAATTTTACCTTAGTAGGTAAGTATCCTATACGTAGTTATAATAATTGGAACATTGAAGTTGCAACTGCAAATTACAAATGGAGATTCAATCAGTTTTATGCTCTTAATAGAGATAATACTGAAATACCAATGTGGATTTATGCAGGTAATAACATTGATAAGAGTCTTAACCAATCTTCTTTTAATTATGTAAAGACTGATTATAGCTTGGCAAGAATGAAGGGACAATGGTTTAAGGAAAGGTTTATAAATGATTCTTTGAGTAATTATAAAATTCTTTTCAAGTTTTCAATTGATAATCAAACTGCTCAAATAAGATAATATGCCTGATTATAGCTTTTTCCAGGACTACCTAAGTAAGGTAAATGACGATGCTGAAAAAGTCGATCCAACTGAAGAAATAGACGACAATGACTTCTATGATACTAAGTCAGAAGAGCCTGAAATAAATGAGGATATAGACTATAGCATAACGCCTGATGAGCAATCCTCAGATGATGATGTAAATCACAATCAAGACGATTTATTTTCTGATGAAGAACAACAAAATCCAGATGATGATAATATGTTGGATAATCTTCTTGGAGATAATGATCCTTATTCTCAAGGAACAATGGGAGACAATGAAGATGATGATGCGAGTGAAGATAATTCTGAAGGTGGAGAAACAACTCCTGTTGCTGGTACCCTTGGAAGTAAGATATCTAACAATGAAAGTCAGGGAAAATATTCAGCATTTAATCCAAATGGTGGTGGTGCGGGAGCAGTTGGTAAGTATCAATTCAGATGGAATATTTGGAAAGATTCTATTGAAAAAGTAACTGGTGTTAAATCTGAATCAGAATTTCAGAAAAGTCCAAAGGCACAAGAAAAGTATTATGCTTGGTATGAAAAGAATTATTTAAAGCCAGCAGCCAATAGATTGAAACCTTTCAATAAGGCTAATCTAAGTGATGATCAGTTAGCGCAGTTAGTTCATTTTAGAGGTGAAGGTGGTGCTAAGAAATATTTACTTGGACAAGCCAAAGATAAACCGGAATCCTACAATATGTCTACTTCAAAATACATTGCAACTCGTCAGATAGGTGGTAATGTTGGAGTGGCTTCTACACCATCTGCTCAATATACTGGTCTTAATGATGCTTCTTTCACAAATATGATTTTCCCAATGAAAGGTGAAAATACATTTAGGGGATTAGATAGTGGTGACCCAGTTTATCTGGAAGATGAAACAGGTAAGAAGAAGATATTGAAGGGAAAGAAAGATACAACAAAAATGAAAGGTAAAGTTTTCGAAAAACGTTTAAAATAATAATAATAATGGCAAATAAATCTGGTATTCACATAAATCCTAAGCATAAAGGTGAGTTTACAGCTAAGGCAAAGAAAGCAGGTATGAGTGTACAAGCTTTTGCAAAGCATGTTCATTCAAATCCTGATAAATATTCTGCTTCGACTCGTAAGCAAGCTGGTTTTGCAAAAGCTGCAACTAAATTCAAACATCAGGCCGGGGGAGATACTGATCCTCAGTTGCAAAATGGTATGCAACAATCAAATGATTTCTTGCCAATGTTGCAGAATCCCGAAGATTTGCAACCATATACTGGGGATTTTAATCAATACCAGGGTCAAGGTCAGAATCAAAATCAAAACATGACTACTGCTCCTCAAAACCATCGTCAAGCTGGTTATAATGGTGAACAGTACGTAAAAGACTTCAATTTGGCCGCTACTGGTGTAACAAGTGTTGCAAATGCCTTCAACAATTCCAAGCTTAGACAAAATGAAAGGCTTCAAATGGTTAAGGGAATGACACCTAAGTATTTTCAGAATATGGAGGCTGAAGGGCTTAATAATGAACCTGCATATACTCAGTTCGGGGGTCATGGTGTGAATGATTCTGATGGGGTTACAAATAAGAGAATTGGACCCAATTTTAAGCAATATCCAAAGGGTGCTAATAGTGATACAGCCGATAATCGCATTGAAGAAGATGTACCATCTCCTGATAATGTAGGAAACAGTGATCCTGGATATAGAATTCCAGGTGCGCCCTGGGAGCATAGTCAAAATGATGTGGATTATGGGTATCAAGGTATCGATCACAATGGTCCCTATGGTCAACAGTCGATCTATCGTAATGGTGGCGATGTAAGCCCTAATAAGGCCAAAGAAATACTACATGATGGAACTGCTCATGGTCGTCCTTTGACTGAACAGCAGAGGAAATACTTCGGTTATTTGTCAAATAAGCGTCAAGCTGGTGGTCCTGCGGCAACTCAGGATACTCCCACGACTCCACCACCAACTTCTACTCCTCCTGCGGCAGTTGTTCAGGGTCAGGGTGGACAGGGCGCTCCAAATATGAATGCTGGAAAGGGATCAATGACTCCTATTGCAGCTTTTCAGTCTCCATTTACAAATAATGATGCTTTAAAACAAGATTGGAATTCATTTTTGGATTATACTAAGTCTCAAAAGCTTCAGGGTAGTAAGGATTTGGATGCCAGGGATAAAAATATGGGTCAGACTCTTCTTGAAGGATACCGTAAAGCGAATCCTAATAGTCAATTAACGTATGATCATGTTAAATATGCTCAAGCATATATAAACAACCTAAGAGATCAGCGTAGGGCGCAGTTACAGAAGACTGATCCTAATAATCCTTGGCTTAAAACTGCTCCTGCATCTTCAGCACCGGATGGTTGGTTTGGTTCTCTTACTTCTCAGGAGTATTTCCCCAAATATGCTCAAACTAGCATAAAAAATGGTCAGGTAAGCACAAAGGACTATGGTTATTATCAGGCCGGTGGTGCGGTTCGTAAATATCAAGTTGGTGGTCAGTCAACACCTCGTTCCTTTGCCGTAGGAGATGAGATAGAAATGTCTGTGGCTCAGATAAATGCACTTAGAAAACAAGGTTATCAAGTAGAGGAGATATGAGGAAAATTGAAATAAATATCGTACCTTTAGAGGAGCAAAGATTTGAAACTTTAGGTGATTATTATGAGGTTGCAGATACACTTCATTTCAAGATCACTGATACAGGAAATGCTCTTCACAATAAGCTCATTTTAATTCATGAATTGATAGAACAAACCTTGACAGAAGCCAAGGGTATAAGTGAGACTGATATAATGACTCATGATTTAAGATTTGAGGAGTTACTTAAGAATCGAGAAGTGGAAGAAGACGATGAACCGGGTGAACATAAGGATTCTCCTTACCGACAGGAGCATATTATAGCTGAAACGGTAGAAAGATTAATGCTTAACCACATAAATAAGGAAACATTTAAACAATATACAGAAAAAATCACAAAGGTATTTTATGGCGGAAAAAATTGATTTAAAGACCAAAACCATCCTATGCATTGACAACGGTATGTTTATTGGATTTTGCAGAACGTTATCAAGATATTATGGTAAGGTTCTTTATTACTGTGAATACAAATATCCTTTTCCTTCGATGGTAAAGTTTATGGTGGGTTATGGTTTCGATGAAATGGAACGAGTAAAGAACTTATTTGATGCCATAGATAAAGCAGATATCATATTTTTTCCGGATGTCTACTACGGTGATTTAGCAGCCTACCTTGTCAAACAAGGTAAACGTGTATATGGTACTAATAAGGTAGAGGATATGGAAATAAATAGGACTGGTCTGAAGAAGTATATGAAGTCTGTAGGATTGCCTGTTAATGGATATACTAATATCATTGGTATGGATGCTCTCAGGGAATTCCTTAAAACTAATGAAAATAAGTTTATAAAGACTGATACCTATCGTTGGGACTTTGAATCATTTCATCATGAAAATTATAATTTAACTGAACCTTGGTTGGATGATTTGGAACACAGACTTGGACCAGCAAAGTATATTTACAACTTCCTTGTTGAAGATGCCATTGATGGCGATGATGTTGTTGAAGGAGGTGATGACTTTTTGACTGTTGATGGTAAGTTCTCGAAATGGCTTTCTGTGGGATATGAAATAAAGTGTGAAATGTATGCCACTAAGTTCATTGAAACTGCTAATGCACCTAAAATTCTTACCGATGTAAATGATGCCATTGCACCCGCATTAAAGGCTTATAAATATCGTGGACCTGGTTGTACTGAAATACGTATTAAGGACGGTAAACCTTATATGATTGACTTTACGGCTAGGCTTGGTTCTCCTCCTGCGGAGATACAGCAGGAAGCTATTACCAATTGGGGTGACATCATTTGGTATGGTTCTGAAGGAATTCTTGTAGAACCTGAAGTAAAATATAAGTTTGGTGTACAATTCTTCATGCTTAGTGGATGGTCCATGACCCATTGGCAGGCTGTATACTTTCCAAAGGAAATAGATACCTGGGTAAAACTTAGGAATTCCTGCAAGGTGAATGGTAAATACTATGTTGTTCCTACAGAGAGTAACATTATAGGAAATGTTTCGGCGGTGGGAGATAGTTTGGAAGAATGCTTTGAACTGGCTAAATCCAGGGCAGAACAAATAACTGGTTACGAAATCGAAATTAAAACTGGTAGCATAGACCAGATGAAAGAAATTATGGCTAAAGGAGAAAAGTTCGGAATAAAAATTTAATTTTCTATAAATGCACCTTGATTCAATATCCAAGTTTCCTGAATTTGAAAAACTAAGTTTATCGCATCAAAAAGAAATTGGTCAATTCGTTGATCAATTTCTTCCTTATAATGATTATGGTTTCATGGCGCTTTATTGCTGGGATGTTCATAATACTACCCTGGTTTCAAACCTAAATGACAATCTAATTATCATAATAAATGATTACAATTCCGATGACTTGATAATGGGTGTTATGGGTGAAGTTCTGAGAAAAGAAGATGTTGAAGTTCTTTTGAATTATTGCGAAAGTTTAGGTTTGAAAAAACAATTAAAACTTATTCCTGAACATTTAATTAATGAAGATATTTCTCAGAACTTCCAAGTAGAAGAAGATGAGGGTAATAATGATTATATTTATGATGCTGAATCTTTCATTACTTACACTGGAAGAAGACTCAGAAGTAAAAAGAATCTCTTTAATCGATTTGTAAAAAACAATTCTAATTTTCAAGTTTTAAAGATTGATCCTTTTTGTGAAAATGCTTTGGCACAATGCGAAGAACTTTTGAGGCATTGCCACAATAAAGAATCAGATTTTCTGGATGAAGAAAAAAAGATTATAAAAAAGTCATTAAGTACAAAGTCTTTAGATATAGAGCTTGTGACTGTTTTTGTAAATGACAAAATTGCCTGGTTCTGTATATATGAAATATTAAAGCAGGGATATTTAGGTTTACATTTCGAAAAGTTTGATACTGACTATGAAGGTATCAATGCCTTTTGTAAAACTCAGATTGCTAAAATAGCCTTAGAAAATAATTGTAAATACATTAACTTTGAGCAGGACTTGGGTATAGAAGGACTAAGATTAGGAAAGAAAAGTTTTTGTCCTGTAACATATTTAAAAAAGTATATAATTAAAAATCGTATATAATGAAAGTAAGAATTGCTAGTATTCCCACAGATAAAGCCAAGGTAAGAATTTTAGGTCTTCCTAAGAGACAAGCCGGGGGTAGTATGCCTACAACAAAGGGATTACCTCCTTCTTTACATCATATGGCTAATGTAGAAGCTGAAGCCGGAGAAGTTTATCAGGATCAAGACGGTGGTTTCAATAAAATTGATGATCAAGCTAAATCCCATGAACAAGGGGGTGTTATGATCCCTGATGCTGAACGTGTATTAGAAGATACAAGTACAGATAGGAAGGATAAATTTTCAAAGACCTTAAAAATGTCTCCTAATGAAGTAAATACGATTTTTGGATTCAAACCTAAATCTCCTGTTTCTCATGCTAAGGCTTTTGAATTGGCCAATAACGAATATGATAAACAACGTAAGAAATTCAATGTTGCTCAGAAGGATATTGATGAAGCTCCTAACCAGGATAATATGTCTATGAACAGCGCCAAGCTGAATTTTGCAAATCGTGAGTTCGTTCCTGATCAACAGGATGTGTTCGATACCTTATTTGAACATCAGGAGGCCATTAAGGCTGTACATGGTATACCTAATGACGGACAAGCTAAAAAGTATGGTGGATATCGTTTACCAAAGGCTCAAGCCGGGGGTATTTCTACGTATGAGGGTGGTAAGACGCCTGAAGGTAGTACAACGCCTACAGGTAATTCCAATAAGTTTAAATATGATGGTGGATTGGATGCCTTCAAGAAGGCATGGTCTCCAATCCTGGATTTAAATAAATATAACAGTGTAGAAGATGCCCAGGGTGCCACATATGATTGGTTAGTGAAGAATCAACCAGATGTCGCTGCTAGTATCTGGAAAGAACAGGGTCTTACGGCTAAGGGTCGTCGTTTAATGGACCCCAAATCAAAGGACTACGATCCTAACTTTACTAAGGTTGCAAAGAATGTATTTGATGCCTCTGGTAAGCTCAAAGATGGAGTAAATTTGGACAAAGATACCTTGGCGGCTATTTCTCCTGCCTATCAGGATAAGATGCTCGGAATTCGCTCTGTAACGCCTTCACAGACGACTCAAACGGATACTCCTGCACAACCGGCTGCACCGGCCCCGGCAGGAGCGCCGGGAATGCCCACAAAACAGCCTTCTGTCAATGTAAATCCCAGATTAACACCTGAAACACGCAATAGGTTCTATGAACCCACACATTGGTATGATTTGGCACCGGGAGTAGCTGAATTGGCTGATTCTATGACTCGCGATCCTGAGCTTTACAACCCTGTACAGCTTCATCAGTTGAAATACAAGATGCTGAACCCAACTGCGGCATTAAATGCCAACCAGGCAGACTATAATGCCGCTGCCGATGAATTGGGGAATGATAATGTAGGTTCTGGTGCGGCTGCTGCTAATCTTTCGAACCTGACTGCACAGAAATATAAGGCTAATGGACAAATAATCGGTGAATACGAGAACCAAAACGTTGGTATTCAGAATAAAGAGATTGATTATAACACAAATGTGCGTGATCGGCAATCTATGGCTGATGCCAATAGCAGGGAACAGTTCTATGACAAGGTTCTTAGGTCGCGTGATAATCAACGTCTTCAGAAACTACAAGCTATTCAGGACCTTAGTAGGGTTCAACAGCTTAAAGCTCGTCAGAACAACAGTGGAAATCTTATTTTAAAGATGAGTCCTGCTTTTGATCAGAATGGAGAATATAATGGTTATCAATATCATCCAACATTACCCGATGGTTCTGAGGGGTTTGTTCCACAACCAGCCACAAAGGCTGGAAAGCCCACCAGTCGTACCACTACCACGTTTAAGGTGGGAGATAAGACAGTCCGGACCACTAATTCTCAATAAAAATTGTGATAAATTTTGTCGAAACGGCAAATTATCATAATTTTGGATTATAAATTATTTTTATCATAATTTTTTATTATAAATAGTCGAAATGCCCATCAGTTCAGCATCAAATAGGATATTTAAAGCCGAAGACCCGGTAATGGAGACGGATTTAAGTTTACTTGCAAAAGTAAATGAATATCAACAGGATAAATTTGATGCCGGAGAAAAAGACCTTCAAACTGAGGTTAATAACTGGTCAATGTTGGCCAATGTAGCGAAGCCTGCCGATCAGCAGTATATAAGAACCAAGTTAAATAATTTGGTTAGTGGTATTGATAACCTGGGTGGTGTTAATTTGGCTGAACCAAACAATGTAAATGCCTTAAAGAGCCTGGGTTATAATATGTATGGTGATGATAACGTCATGAACCCTGTTATTACCACTCGAAAGATGAATGCTCTTCAGCAGGACATCTATAACAAGACCAATGGTAAAAATGCCAAAGACTATGATTCGGTGTATGGAGAATACCTGACCAATCAGTATAGTTCATGGTTGAATGATGGTAAACAAGGGACCAAATTTGATGGTCCTACTAGTCTTCCACAGGGAAGTTTTGACAATTACAATAAAAAGATCAGTGATGCTTTGAATAAGCTTACTCCTGATATAAATGAAGCTCCACAAAATGCAACAGATGCTCTAAACTATTACCAAGTAGGTGATAAGTTGATTAAGAAAGAACGTGTAGAAGCTGCCATCAGCGCGGCTACAAGTTCTCAGGACTTGGATATTATGTCTGCTCATGCTTGGAAACAAATGTCAGGTATGCCTGACAATTATCTCGTTGGTCTTCAGAATAACAGTTACGATGCGAAGTTAACGAACCTTCAGGAAACGTATAATGATTTGCAGCATAATAAGGCCACAACAAGTGACTATGCTCAGAAGGAATTGTTTACATCTCAAATGGATCAGATAAAGAATTCCATTGATGGGATTAATGCACAAAAGAAATCATTACCTCAACTACAGCAGGGTCAACAACTCGATGAAGGAACAAGGAAAGGTCTTCGTGATAGTTTATTTAACGATGCCTTTAAGGATCAGTATGCAAATGCAAGAGCTTTTGATCAGAAGAAGATCGAACTTAAAATGAATCAGGGTAAAGCCTTTCAAATTAAGTCGGATCAAACGGCCTGGATGTTTGGTAAGAATTATGACCTAAAAGTTGCTGACTTGAAGTTGAAGGGAGAAGACCTGGAACTTAAGAAGCAGGCTGCCATGATCAAGCTTTATGGTATGTATAATTCCACTCCTAGTCAATTGGGTCAGATGGGAGTGTATGGCCCTGCTCAAACAGCGCCGCTTTCGATCATACCAAATAATGGTAAGGATGATTCAATAATGCTTTCAAATGATGTGGTAAAGCAGGCAGACGCAAACTATATTGCAAAAGCAAATAACTTTTATACTAACGGTTATAATTATCTATTAAGTAAGGATGCGGACCTTTATGGTAAGTACCTGAAAAAAGATAATGACGGCAATTGGATACCAACGGATGATGCAGCCAAAACTATCCTTAATAAAGGTATAGATACGGCAATGAGTAACTTTGGTAATATTGCAAATATGTCAATCAAGGAAAGGAATGGTCTGAAATTAACGGACGGTGACCTTGCCTTGTTTGATGCTTCAAAAGATTTGGGGGAAGCTCAGTTATACAAACAACAAATGCAGGTTCTTACAAATCAGGTATTCACAAGTGCTGGATTGGTTCCACCTTCTCAGCAGACTGTTACAATTCCCTTTAAGGATGGTACCAGTGCTACAGTTACATATGATAAATTGAAAGAAATGAAGGATCGGGATGATCCAATGCTTAAGGAATGGGAAGGTAAAGCCCAAAATGTCAATCCTGAAGCTATGATGAATAAAGAGCTTGGCGATGCTAAAAGTAAAATAATGAAATCCTGGAAGGATAATTTTGATAATACAAAACTTGCTGAACTTAAAAAAGAAACAGATAAAATTGAGGCTAGATATAGTGGCAGTACTGGCATATTTAAAGAGATTGGTCGTGGATTAGGTCTTACTTCTGCCAATTCAGTAACTGCGGCAGAAGATGAAGTTTCTGGATATTATGATAATAGTGCTGTAAATGATGCTTGGAAAAAAGCTAGTCAAAACTTCAATGTATATGGTTCTTCGGTTTCACTTCCTAAATTAAAGAATGGTAAACCTTCTGAACAATTAGCTTCATATCTTGGTACCGTTATTAGAGAACAGCATCCTGATGTTGCCGGTGGTGTTCAAAATGATGATATTGATTTGCAAAGAATTTGGGCAGTTCCTGATTTGACAGCTAAGGGACCAAATAAGGTTAAGTATATGGCTGAAGTAAGATATCAAAAAGGGGCCGGAAGCGACAAGGAAGGAAAGGATACTAAGGGTGATAGATTGGTTAATGTAGATTTGACTGATCAAGTTCTTAGAGATCACGATAGTGCTAATGGTGGTTACTTTGGGAATCTTTATCCTAGTGATAATACACAGGTAGTTTATGGTATGCTTTTGAATAATGAAGGTAAGACTCCAATGGATAAAAATGATGGTTATTCAAGTGCTTTACAAACTCATTCTTCTGCTCTGTTAACACACAGATATCAGATTGTTTCAATGAAGAATGGTCGTGAAGGTGTTGATGGGTACAGAGTCAATATTTTGATTCCTAAAGGAAAGGATCAAAATGGAGTTCCTCAGTTTCAAACATTTCCTGTTATCAATTTTGATGCTATAACGCCTGCGTCGAAGACAATAACAAATACATTCCCTGCCAACTTCAAGTATGTGCAGGATTATATGGACGAACAATTTTCATCAAGTGATAAGGCAAGAGAGTTTTATCAACGACATGGTATTCCTTACTTACCTGATCAGCAACAACAACCTTCACAACAACAGCAACAACCAACTCAATAAGAAATGCCTGATTTCAATAAATTTTCAGCCGACACACCTTATATAAGACCAGAATTAGCAAGTCCTGGTCTTTCTTTAATAGTGAAGCCTACGTATGACTACGTTAATACCTTCCCTGAAACTGCAAATGCTAACGTTGATGGTAATGCTGATTCATTGGCTATGGAAGCTCCTGATCCAGGTATTGCTAGACGTAAACAGCTTTTAGGATTAACACCTGAAGCTCCTGCGGCTCAAACAGACTATGATACAGCTAAGAGATACAATCGTAATGACCTGGGCTTTATAGGTGGTAGAGATAATGAGGATTTATATGCGCAGAATCAGGGATTTTTTAATAGTGTTGGAAGTGGCCTTGGTAGGCTTGTAGGTCTTACAGCTACGAAGACAGGTACAGGTCTTGGTTATCTTGCCGGACTGGTTGGTATCGATAATGATAGTGAAAAATATGGTAATGGTTTTAGTGCCTGGATCGCCGGGGCTGGGGATAATGGTATCGCTAAGTGGTTCAATGAAATTGAAAATGATAAGATAAAACAAGATTGGCTTCCTATATATAAGAAGGCAACGGAACCTCAACACGGTTTCTTTCGCCATATGGGTGATTTAGATTTCTGGACAGATGACTTAAGTGATGGTGCTGCCTTCATTGCCTCTTCATTTGTACCAGGAATGGCTATTTCCAAATTGAATATGGGAACAAAAGCTTTACAATCTCTTGCAGCCCTACGCGGTATTGGGTATATGGATGAAGCTGCTGCATTGGCCAAGACTGGGGTTACCGGTACAGTGGAATCAGCAAACCTTGCAAGAGAAGGTTTGGGAGCAACAGTAGAGTCCGAAGATATCGCCAATACAATTCATACCACTCCCGTAGCTACAGAAGAAATACCGCGTGTACTTAGCTGGATTGATAATGCAAAAGCTGTTCGTTCAATAGATGTTGGTACTACTAGTATTGTAAATACTGCTTCCCAGGCAATGTATTCAGCCAATGATGCAAAGAATAATGCTTATGATACATTGATGAAGCAGAAGGATGAAAATGGACAAAACAAATATACTGTAGATCAAGCTAGACAAATTTCTGCCAAGGTTGCTAAAGATAGTTATGTTATGAATCTTGGTGCATTGTCTTTAATGAATCTTTGGGAAGCTAATTTTCTTTTCAAGAAGCCAAATGTATCCAATGCTTTGACTGGCGCTAAAATTGAGGCAAATGGTCTCTTTGGTGAAGCTACCTTGGCAAAAAAGACCTTGGGTGCTAATGTATGGGATGCAGTGAAGGAGCCAGCTAAGGGTTTTGTGACTGGGGGTGTATGGCTTGGTAATATGCAGTTGGCAATTGATCGTTTAAACAACAATCCCGATAACTTTAATTTGGATTTTGGAGATAAATTAAAAGCTTTAGGTACTCAGTATGTAAAGCAGACAAAAGACATGCTTTCTGGTAGTGATACTGATGCTGCTAAGTCTTTGGGTATTGGTGGACTTATGGCCGCAGGTATTGGTAAGTTCCTTGGTCATAATGAAGGAAATGAGACCAAAAAGTCATTATCTACATTAAATTCACAAGTGAGCGCCTTTAGGGATATGGGTAATATCTATCAGACGGAAACCGATGGTAGTTTAAAGCTTCAGAATGGTTCTCCGGTCTTGGATGAAGATAAAATGAGATCATGGGTAGCTTCCATGAACAATGTATTAAGCTTAAATCAGGTTGCAAGAAATTTTGAATCAAGAGGTGTAACAGAAATGGCTAAAATATATCAGGATGAAGTTTTTGCAAGATTTGCAAAGGCTCATTTTGATGCTGGTTTGTCAGATTTATTACATCAAAAACTTTCTGATATATCAAATATTAAGCCTGAAGATTTGGCTCTTCTGGGTTATGATCCTGATAGTAAAAACAAATCAACTTCGACTTCTGCTGATGCACTACATAGGAAAGCTGATGATTTGGAATCTCTGTATAACAACATACAGCAGAATTTTATATCATCAATAAATTTGAATACAGAAGCTGGTAAAAGGAAGCAGTTCGATATGACAGATAAAATGTTTTATCTTTCTGCTCGTCAAGCATCTTTAAATGATCGTTTGGTTGAATCTTCTGCTAAGTATTCAAGGGTTCAAGCTGATGCTGATGCTTATAATGCATCTTACAATTCTGCTACTGACGCCGCTGTAACTAAATACAATGAATTATTTGAACAAACTGAATCTGCAAAAAGAAATTTTAATATAACTTCTGACAGACAGAATCAAGAAGAACAGGATACCTTTGATAGATTAAATGAAGGTTCCGATAATATACCTTTATACAAGCGTCAGCCAGCAGATGACAATCCATTTACTGAAAGTCACAGAAAGTCCCAGGAAAATATTGATCAGAGTCAGCAAGCCCTAGATCAGTTCGTTAATGATAATAAATCTACACTAGAAAGGCTGAAGAAAGACAGTCGTGGTCGTTATCTATATGAAATAGCCAATAAAAACCTTCTTCCTTCTGCAAAGGAAATGGAAAGACAGCAGATTATTCAGGCTGAACTTGGTCTTGCAAGTAATGCAACGCTGAATGTGCTTAGTAGATTAGCTGATCCTAAGTTTGGTGAAAAGTACTATGATCAGGTGTATTCAAAGGAACTTGAACGTCATGCTACTGAAAGTGGTGCATATAATGATATTACGGATGAACCAGAACAGGATGAGGCAACTAAGGCTGCTGAAAAATCATATAACCTACCAAAGAAAGATAGTAGGTATTTTAAACAGGACCTTAGTGAAAGTGAAATAAATGATGCTTATCAGGAAAGTGTTGATAAGGGAACTGTTAAGAACAAAAAGGAAGTTTCTGAATATCTTGCTGAAAAAATTGCTACTGGTAAGGAACTTACTGACAACGAAAAAGCTCTAAGAGAAAACCTTAATGAAGAAGTTGAAAGTAAACTTCAAGAACGCGCCGAAAAGACTGACTTTGGTGATCTGAATGATGAAATCAATCAGACCACTAAGGAAAGAGATGCATTGGACCAGCAGGAAGATCGTACTCCTGAAGAAGAAGGAAGATTGGACGAATTGAACAATAAGCTTGATGCTCTGGAAGAGCAAAGGGAAACTGCATTTGATACCTTCAATAATAACATGAAGGTTGATAATAGCACTAACATCAAAGCTGAAGATAAACCTACCTATAAAGATGTTTTAAAGAAGATTGGAATAACTCGTAAGAGGGTTGAGAAATTTGATGACTACTATACAGTGGACGGTGAGCAGTATCGTAAGGTCACTGACCTAATTGGTGATAGTATATCTCCTGAACAGCGTCAGGAACCAAGAGTACAGGCCGCAGTCAATGCTGGTAATACAATTGATGCTTTGGTTAAGGGTTATTTTTCTGGTGATTATACAGGAGAAGATTTTAAGAATTCAATGGCTGATAAGATATCCAAGGAAAGTCTTGATAATGTGATCAAGAGTCTTGATACCATGAAATCTCAGTTGAAGAATAAGGGTATTGAAATCATAGGAAGTAATGTTTTTGTAACTGATGACAAACTAAAGGTTGCCGGGGAAATTGACTTGTTAGGGGTTGATAAAGCTGGTAACTTCAAAATATATGAAGTTCAGGCGCGTAGACCTGATATTTATCGTATATATGGTAAGAGGGGTATAGGGGTTAAAATCCGTGACTTAGATGGTAAGAGGCTTAATATGTATAGGAATATGTTTGCTAACCAATACGGGGTCGTACCTGATGAAATATCGGTAAAATTCCCTGTAGAAGTTAAATACGACAGAACTAGTCCCCAGGGATTCATTGAAGGCAGTAGGATGAGGGACCCAGTACGGTTTCAACCTATCAAGAATGTGGAAATCAAGATGAAAAATACAGAGCCTATTCGAATTGGCTCCCATTTTGAAAGTGTAGACATGACCAAGATATTCCTGGATACGTTTCTTAGCGATAAGACGGCCCAAGACAAGCTTAAATTCCTTTTCCGGAATGTCAAGTTCGATGACTTAGCAAAGGCCGTTAAATTGACTGTAAAGCCTGCTGGGGACGAATTCCAAAAAAGGTTCGATTTGCAGACCAGGGCTTTGAATAAGGAAGATGTGGATTTCAAGATCAAGAAATTCAAGGATTATCGGAATCGTGATGATTTTGGAAATCCAAAGGAATTTGACAACCTTTACAGTCTGGTTGGTAATACTGAGGCTTCTCTATCCTACGAAGGTCAACCTATTGGATACTTATCACCGGTACAAACCCTGGCATATAAGGATATTGATGGAAATTTCAAGGTTTTGGACGAAAATACAGATGTAGATACCTACAGTAATGTAACCGGAAATAGCGCTCAAAGCTATAATGAATTCAGGAAAGTAGCTGCTTCTTATAAAAAATTACATACAGAACTTACAGATAGAATGATAAAATCTGGCGGAAAAGGTGTAACTTTGGAAGGTGATGACCTGAAAGACTTGGTTGACCTAAAAATGAGTCAGGGAGAACTGGATTTGGTAAAGAGAAAAGACATACGTCCTGACCTTAAGGATTTATCAATGCCTGGGGTTAAGGTGGGTTCGAGAATGGTACCTACGGTTGTCAACGTAGACGAAAACAATGCTGTTAAGGTATTGATGGAAAAGACCAAAAAGAACAGAAGTACGATCAGTAAATATCAGGATGTAGACCGGTGGGCAAATCAGCACTTGGATGATATAAAGAAAGCAATGACTGATAGGGACGGGCAGACGGTTACCAATAATGTTGGTATCATTGAAACTGCTTCCGGTGATTATAAGATTATTTCTTTGAAGGCAAAGGAAGGTGTTAATGTAGACGGTGAAGATGATTTTGTTGATAGTTTAGGAAGTAAGTTCACTACGTCAGTAACCAAGAATGTTTTCAAGAATGAAAATATAATGGTTGTTCCAAAGGAAAGCGCTCAGAAGATAAACTTGGATATGACTGACCACAAAATCATTTCTAAGGTTTATGTTCAGGATGATGTTGATTCTCTTGAAAACTTTTCTTTAAATGCACAGCATACTGATGAAAAAACAGTAGGACAAAAGATTGATGACTTCTTAAGTAACTTGTCAGACAAGGACCGTAAAACTTTAGTAGACATGAATAGCACAAAGAAGGTTGATATAATGAATGACTATATCCAAAGTAATTGGTCTTCTATTGAAGACTATATAGACAACATAAAAAACTGTAAATAAATCATGGCCATTATCTGTCCGAATAAGAACAGCAAAGAATTTAAGGACCTAGTTAAATCTTTCGGTAATAATATTGCTGAAAGTTTATCTATTCGTAAGGGAGATGTTCCTTCAGTAGAAGAAGCCACTCAAATGCTTCGTGGTAGTAAAGTAAGCCAATTCAAAAGAGCAGTCGCGCATCTTACAACCACATCCTCAAATTCAATTGGGGATTTAACGGATAACCTATTCCGTATTGTTCATAAGGTAGGTGACGACCTGTATGTTGTAAAGGGAAGTAACTTAGACGAAACTCCTGCTCCTGGTACCGAACAGGAAATTCACAGTGCAAATAGAAAGTTTCTGTCTGCTGTAAATGAGAGTTATCCCGGTCTGTTTAATATAGAAAAGGTTTCAGGTAATGCTGAAGCTGATTCCTTGGGTAATGAAATTGTTAATGATTTGAAAGGTGGGGATTTCGATAATCTTTATGGTATGAGTTACCAAAGGCTTGCCGAAAACAGCTTGGAACATGAAAACCTTCTGAAGGAAATTGTTCAGGAAGCAATAGGTAGTAAGGAATCAAGATCAGAATTGGAAGATGCTTTGGGAACTGATATTGTTGAAAAAGCTATTCGCTATAATGACATATACAACAAGAAATACGTTGCTGAGGATGGTAAAAGGTTATTCAATGAACCCAATCCTGAAACCAAAGAAATAGCTGACACTTACAAGGAATCCAATGGTATCAATACCACCCCTGGTTCAGAAATACATAAAATAGATACAAAGTTATCTAAAAGACTTGCAGATGCTTATGATTCGATGGCTAATAATCCTGACGATCCACAAGTAAAGCAAGCCTATCAGGAAATGGCCGATCAAACTGTCAATCAGTATAAGGCTATTGCAGATGCAGGGTATAAGATTGAAATATACAATGGTAATGGAGAACCTTATAAGAATTCCGCTGAAATGACAAAAGATGTTCGTGAAAACAAACATCTATTTGTATCTTCTACTGAAAAGAATTTTGGTAGTGAAAATATCACAGAAGATCAAAGAAAACAAAATCCTCTTCTAAAGAATAGTGGGATAAAGGATATTAATGGAAAACCTCTTTTAGTAAATGACGTATTTCGTTTCGTTCATGACTTCTTTGGTCATACTGAAAGGGGTAATGGTTTTGGGGCGGTTGGGGAAGAAAATGCCTGGGATGTGCATTCTAGGATGTATACGGATTTGGCTCGTCGTGCTATGACAACTGAAACACGGGGTCAGAATTCATGGGTAAACTTTGGACCTCATATGAGGAATGAAGAAGGTGCAATTATAAAGAAGGGAGAACCTGGATATAAAACATCGGCTCAAAGGCCATTTGCTGAACAAAAGATTGGTTTTTTACCTGAAGAGTTTTCTAAACTTCCTGAACCTGAACAACAGCTTACTCCTTCTAAATCAACTGGGGAATCATATAGGGTTTCTGTAAACCAGGACGTTCTTGATAAGATTGTTTCTGATAACATCTCTAAAAAGGACAAGACTGGTATAAATGATCAGTCTTCAGCAATGGATATAAACAAGAAAGTGCAACAAGATACAATTTCTGAATATAGTCCTGAATATTCAAAAGCTCAAGCTCAAAGTGTTAATCATACAGTTCTGAACTATATGGCTAATAAATTCAACATTCCATTCCAGGTAGTTAATGATCCTAGTCTGGATTGGAGAGGTAAATTTGAAAACGGAAAAGTAACCATAAATGAAGCAAAAATAAATGAATATACCGCCCTGCACGAATATCTCCATCCATTCACTATGGCAATGCAGAAGGATAATCCAGTATTATATAATAACCTTTTGGAAGATTTGCAATCTACCGAAGAAGGAAAAAAGGCTATTGCTGATGCCCAGAAATCCTACCCTGAATTGGGAGCCAAGGATCAAATGGATGAAGCTCTCGTAAGTCATTTGAGTACATTAGTAGATCAGAATCAAATAAAGAGTAAGCCCTGGTATCAGAATGTTATTGATTGGTTTAAGGAAATGTTTGGTAAAAATGGTATAAGCATTTCAGACCTTGATATGAACATGAAATTGAGTGATATTGCTGATAAAATAATTGATCCTACCTATAGTGCGGACCTAAAGAAGTATTATGACTTTAATGATGCGGCTACCAAATATCAGAAGATAGATGACCAGACTGAAAAATTTGATCAGGTCCTGGAAAAGGTAAAGAACAAATTGAAACTTGATGTAAATATTGCTCCTAAAAACGAAGATGAAAAAACTCGTAAATTCTTCTCAGGTCGTCAGCTTGCTGATTTAGAATCAGGTAAAAATGTATACCAGGCCCTGAATGACTATGTTATCAGTGCAATTTCAAACGCTAAGAAGATCAATGAAAAGTTTGATCAATTTAAGGCTTTGTATGAATCAAAAGATGGTAAGTTAAATAAGGACGAAGTATTGAAGGGTATGAATACCTTGTCAGATATGGAACAGCATGTAGCTTTATATAATGAAAGTCGTTTTGTAATCGATGCTATACGTGAAGAAAACAATGATGAATATGAAGATAACTTCAAAATTCTTGCCAATCGTTTGAATGGAGATACAAAAATTATTAATGACTATCATCATTATGGTTTGAAACTTATGTCTGATTGGTTATACCCACACACCAAGAAGGCTACAGAAGCAATGATCAAATCAGGTAACAAAGAAAAGATACCTGGTTATGAAGAATACAAACAGATTAAACAAGATAATCCAAATATTCCCGATAACGAAGCTATTGAACGTGGTACTAAGAAATGGCTGCAAGGGCAGATGGAACATGCTACTAGTGATATTGGATTTTTCAATTCCTATTTGAGTGGTGTTCTAAATTCTAAGGATGCAATTTCTCAGCTTGTGGCTGTTTCATTGAAAGATGAATTTGCAAAGAATAATGGCAAGTTGATGAAAGTGAAGGATGGCATTACCAATGTCCTAAAGAAGGCACAGGGTACACAACTATTTACAACCAACAAACAGCACAAGGAATTCTATTCAAAATACCTGCGAGAAGTAAATAATTGGGAAAAGACAGGTGTTGATGAAAATGGCAATCCTACATTTGGATATGTAAAGAGACAAGCATTCCATGAACCTTATAGGAACGATGATTTCTATAATGCGAAGAGAGAAATGTTTAAGGATTTGGGTGTCCGTCCAAATAAGAATGATACACAGGCTTATGCTGATTGGAATGCTAAGAAAGAAGCTTGGTTCGACAAACACACTAAACGTACTTTTAATTCTGCTGGTGAAGTAACTAAAACAACTCCTTCTGACTTTTATTTGAATGCAGATCATGCTAAAATTGCTAATGATCCTGTGTACAAAGAAATTTATAAACATTATCAGGATGCAAATGATAAGCTTGGTCAGTATCAAATGAAATATGGTATTGTTCCTCAGCAGTCCCTGGGTGGTGGATTATTTAGTGATTTAAAATTGAGTAAAGGTATCAAGGGAAATATAGATCAGTTAGGAAAAAATGCAAAAGAAGAAATAGGAGCCAGGATAAATAGTTATTATGCACAGGATATAGATGGAAAAGAATTCAAAAATATTCCTATGCGTTACACCAGACTATTGGATGAGGGGGACCTTAGCTATAACCTGGGTAAGAGTGTGGCGGACTTCTGGGAAGCCTCTTCAAAGTACGGTACAGCCAAGAATGTTGAACCAATGGTTTTGACCCTTCGTAGCTTCATTGAAGGTAATTCGTTTCTGAAGATCAATCAACGTGACGCACCGGAAGTAGATGCTAAGGGTGTAAAGAAGATGGGTAATTATGTTAAGTCTTTGAGTAAGAGTAAGGATCAAGCAAATATCAATCGTCAACTGGTTGACTTTTTGAATGATACAGTTTATGGTGAAAGTGAAAAGAAGGCCAATATCAAGTCCCCTTTCTTGAACCTTAAGTATATGGTCTATAAAAAGGATGATACTTCTGTCAATGGTAAACCTCACCGTGAATATGTTTATTCCCTAGAAGACCTAAAGAAGAAGACTGGTAATGAAGGTTTGGAACATGACCATTTCACCAAGGGAACAGAGAAGGAAGTAAATGGATATGGTGTAACTCTTTTAAGGAATGATAAGATACTTTCTGTAAATAAGCTTAGTAAGGGTCTGAATACTCTTTCTGCAACCGTCAATTTGGGTGGAAATGTTATCGCCGGGGGTTCCCACTTACTTCGTGGTATATCAGCTAACTTCATTGAAGCAACTGGTGGTAAATACTACAACAATAAGGAATGGGCTTCAGCTTATAAAGAATATTTCAAGAATCTGACTGACTTCAGCTTCATGGAAGACAGTCGGGGTGTTGGTAAGGGATCAAAAGCCAGTCAGCTTCTGACACATTATGGTACCATGCAAGGAGAATTCCTGAATGAATACGGAAAGAACATCGGTGCTGGTGTGGTAAATAAGCTTTTTAGGCGTTCATCACTGTTTTTCTCCATTCATGGAGCCGAACACATGATCCAAACTACCCAGATGATTGCCGCAATGAAGCACATGAAGGTAATGGACTCTGTAGCAGGCAAGGAGGTCAGTTTGTATGATGCCTATGAAAAGGGTCAGGATGGTTACATTAAGGTCAGGGATGGCGTTAAATGGGGCGAAGAACAGGATAATAAGTTCAAAGACCTGGTTCAATCTCTGAATAAGGATCGGGGTAACTATTCTGAGTTTGATAAGGCTGGTATTAGTCGGTTGTGGTGGGGTAAGATGTTGATCATGTTCCGTAGGCATATCTTCAATGGAGTAAAAGCCAGATGGGGATCAGAATATGTTGATTATGAACGTGGGGAAGCAACACAGGGATATTATAGGTCATTCATAACCACAGTTGCCAGTGAATTCAATGAATTGCGATTGAATGGTAAGTTCAGGAAGATGAACGATACTGAAGCTTATCATTTCAAGAAGACCCTGGCCGATGTCGGTATGTTTGCTATGCTTGCTACCGTGATGGTTCCGGCTTTCAAAGATGAAAAGGAACACAAAACAAATATGAACGATTATATTGCTTTATTCTCTCGTAGACTTCAGCAGGATGTTAGCTTCTATTTAAATCCATTGGAATGGAAGAAAGTAATTCAAAGTCCAGTTGTTACTGGAAGTACTGTAGATAAATTCTATGACTTCTTTTCCCAGGTAGCCACAAGTCCTTCAGAAGAATATCAGAAGGATGGTTCTGGATATCAGGCCGGGGATAACAAGGCGATGGCTAAGATTAAAAAACTTTTACCAGTATATAGAGTAGCAATGAACCTTCAGGACCCACAGGATATGCTAAAATTCTATGATTTGAAGAAGCCACTGGACAAGAAATAAATGCATATATATAGCAGAAAATAGGTGAAGAACCATTATTCCCATAGAGTTATCTATATTTGTGGAATAATGGTTTTTCATTTTATATGATGAAAAGCGGACCCCAGCCTTTGGGGTGGTGTTAATTACTAACAGAACTTAAAATAGTTATTATGGCAGAAACGTCTCACTTACAGGGGGCTGTAGCTCACATTATCGTTTTACTTAAACAAATAGCTCATCAAACCAGGGGGAATGCATGTTGCGATTCTGTACCTAGTTCTGGGGTAGCAAGTATACCTGCTGGGCTTTCATCTATAACAGTAACCCAAACGGGTGCTGGAACAGTTACTATTACCCCTACAGGCGGTGTGGCATATACTTTGAATACTGTTGGAGAAACTTACACACTTACTGGGGGAAATTTACCAGCATTTACTATAGCTAGTACTGATGGTGGAACTTGGAAGTGGTACGGGGTCTAACAATTTTGCAATCAATGCCTCATTTTATTCTATGTCCATACGATGAAAACAAGTGCAACAATGAAAAATGATTATTTTACTATATTCGATCAGCTTGGGTTGGTATGGAAATACTTAATTAATGGATTAATAGGTGGACTGGTCTGGTCGATTTATAAGAAATCAAAATTCTGGGAAGCTATTAGACAAGTTTTCGTGGGGGGAATAGTATCCGGATATGCAACACCTTTTATTGCAACAAAGACATCTATATCATACGCAGGATTTATTTCGTTTGTAATGGGAATGATAGGAATGGTTCTTATTGAACTTATTTATAATTGGGGAGTAAAGAAATTGAAATTACTTTTTTCATAATTAAACAAAAAACCAATGAAATACTTATTTTTAATCGCTTTAATCGTTCTTGCTTCGTGCAGTACGACACATAAATTAAAGACTGAAATTCACAAGACTGTTGATAGTACCTCTACCATTATAAAGGATACTACAAATGTGACCAAGGAATCCAGTATTATGAATGATTTCAATGCAAATGACGTTGATATTACCCTTAACTATGGTACTAATCCAATAGATACTTCTAAAAAGGATGTTACTGTTCCCTGGGATGCTTATTATAGTGGAGATAAGGGGAGAACTGGAAGAATAAATGGATTAATTGAAAGTGCTGTCAGTGGAAGTGGTCTTAATGGAAGAATACCAACCTCAGTAACAATTCACATAGGTAGTCTAAGCGATTCTTCTGTAAAAAGTAATAAGATAGATAGTTCAAGTGGTAAGAGTATAAGTAAGGCTGATGTAAAGACAGACTTAAATACCAAGACAAAGAGTGTTGTAAGGACAGGTCTTGGTGCAGGAATGTATATCATAATCGGAATTGTGGTTATTATTATACTTGGACTTGTAGTAATCAAATTCAAATTGTATTAAAATAGTTTATGGCAAGTTACCAACTTTTTGAACCCATCCTGTTAAAGCAGGAAGGGTTTTATGCAAAAAAGAAAAATGATTCGGGGGGCGAAACATGGGAAGGGATAGCTAGAAATAAATATCCAGACTGGGCCGGTTGGGCTATTGTGGATTCGTATAAGAATAATTCTGACTTTCCTCATGTGCTTAGGAGCGATACTGCACTTCAGGTTCTTGTAGATCATTTCTATGAAGTCACTTTCTGGAATGAACTTGAAGGTGATCAGATACAGAATCAGTCTGTAGCTAACTTCATGGGTGATTGGGGTGTGAATGCAGGTTTGAGTATACCAATTAAACATGCTCAGTTACTTATAGGTGTAGCCTCCGATGGTAAGATGGGTCCTCTTACTCTGGCCGCATTAAACGCCCAGGATAATGCCGAATTCTTTAGTAAGCTTCAACAATCAAGACTAGTATTCTATGATGCTGTAGTTGCAGCCCATCCTGAAGATGAAGAATTCATGTCTGACTGGATAACAAGAACAAAATCGTTTACTTATAAACCGTAAGATATGGCAGATAATCAAACAAAGAATTTTTCTCAAAAAGGGTTCAGCCAGAACTTTTTGAGGTTTATGAAACTACTTGAGAAGAATCAACTTTGTTGTACAAGTTTTCTTACTCAAATCTTTACAGCTAACACGTCCACTGTAACATTTAGTGGAAGTGGTACAGAGGCCGATCCTTTGACCGCAGTTTCTGCTGGTGGGGGTGGAAGTACAAAACATCCTTTAACAGGCGTGGCTGGTGATGGTGGAGCAGATGATCCTATTGTAGCATCTACAACCTATACAAATTCCGCTTTGGTCGGACTTGGTGGTTCAGATGGTAGGATAATGATCAATATCAACGGTGGTCCACTTTTAAATTATGGTATAAATTCAGCATTTACTTTTAACCAGGGAACCGGAGAAATTTCGGATTTAAATCCTTGGACTGCTGAAGATGCAATTTATGTAGACTTAAATCAATAATAATGAAAAAATTAATCTTTGCTTTTATTTTGTGTTTTATTTCAGTTTGTGGTTTTTCACAGGCTGTACCTCAAGTTACAATCCCTGGTAGTACTCCAACCAACATGATGCTATCAAAAGGGCAACTTACAACTAATTCTCAATTCACTGCTTATCCAGCAATAGGAGATAGTAGTTATTTTTTTGTTGGTCATGGTGGGGATGGTGTTAGTGGTATGTCAAGTTTAATAGGATACCCTGGAAGATGGTTATTTTATAATGAATTGAGTGGTGGTAATAATGACAATTGGGAAGACTATATGAGTATAGACCTTCTTTCAACTTATACACTTAATTCATATAATTCACCTGATTATGGTATTGGTCAGGAAATGTTTCTTAGTCAAGCTTTACCTATTTATCAAATAAATCCACGGTCAAGATTTTCTGGTGGAGATACGCCTGTTGTTAGGGCGATATCTACTACTAATTTCATGAACTATCAAACCCTTTTTAATCCTGCGAGTGGTTTTCAAATTGGGGTATTAAAAGGGATATATTCAGGTGGTACGCATGGTGCATATGGACCTGGTAGTATGTTTGATCAGAATACTGCACTCTCACCAATCGTAAATGATTATTATATAGATACGACAGGGGCTTACAGAGGTAGAGCGTATATACCTGCTGATACCATTCAATTTATAAAACCTGATGCGACTGGACTTTTTGGTCTTTCTCATATTTTTTCTACAGATATTATTACTGCATATACAAATTTTGCATCAGGAACTAGTATTACTTTAGTTCCAGGGTATAATATTGTAGATAACTCTACTATTACAGGAGCCATTTTTCCGGCTGGTACTTATGATGGGGAGGTTATTGAAATAAAGATAGTTGTTACAGGAGTCACAACTTTAACCTTAACCGGTTCTAGTGCTACACCTGTACCTGTACTAAGCCAAGGATCATATGACAAATGGGTATGGTCAGTCGCTGGTAGTAAATGGAACTAAAAACTTTCCATAATGAAAACAAAACTATTTCAACTCCTTAAAGAATCCCTTGCCGATATCGACAGGCAAGGATCATCAAAAAGAGTAATAACCTACCTTATATTTCTAGTCATGACCACAATGGTGGCCTTAGTAGCGTTTAAGGTGTGTAGCTATGACTCAATATCAGCCATGTGGAAAGACCTGGTTATGATATTCATGGTACTGATTGGTGCTATTACCAGTGAAAAGTTCACCAAGAGGGGAATTGGGTTACCTGCGGATGATGGAAAGGTGGAGGGAGGAGAACTAAAAGGACCTCGTGAAGAATAAGCAATAAAAAAGCCGGAGTTTTTAATTCCGGCTTTTTCTTTATGCTGAAGGGTCTTCAGCTTCATTTTTCGTTTTAGTGCTATCAGCTTCTTGCTGACGAGCTAAGGCTAACTGGTTGAAAAAGTTAACCAATGGTAGGCCAAACTTTGTGGGGATTTCTCCAATAAGAGAATCAAGACGTGGAAGTTCATTTTCTTTGATTACTAAATCGGGCATGTGTCTTTTGTTTTATTTTAAATAATAATTAAGCTTCTTCTTTTGGAACCAGTTTTGCAATAATCTTTTCTCTGATATCCTGAAGTAGTTCCTGGTTGTCATTTAACAGAGCAACACAAGTATTTCTTCCCTGACCAATCTTATTACCATCATATGAGACCCAGGAACCACTTTTCTTGACGATTTCAAGCCCAATAGCGGTATCCAAAATATCTCCGGCATTACTTATACCTTCCCCATAAATAAGGTCAAATTCAGCCGTCTTAAAGGGCGGTGCGACCTTGTTCTTTATGACCTTTACCTTGACACGATTACCAAATTGAACATCTCCGTCTTTTAAATTTCCATTTTTTCTTATGTCCAGGCGAACGGAGGCATAAAACTTCATGGCATTACCCCCGGTGGTGGTTTCTGGGTTACCAAACATAACCCCGATCTTTTCCCGCATTTGGTTTATGAAGATGAGAGTAGTATTTGACTTGGCTACAGTGGCTGTCATTTTCCTTAAAGCTTGGCTCATCAGACGAGCATGAAGACCCATCTTGCTATCCCCCATTTCTCCTTCTAATTCACTTTTTGGTACTAAGGCTGCAACAGAGTCAACAACGACGACATCCATCCCACCCCCGGAAATGAGTCTATCAGCTACCTCAAGACCCTGTTCTCCGAAGTCAGGTTGACTAATAAGAAGTTCTTCGATTTTAATCCCCAATTTTTTAGCATACTCCCTATCAAATGCGTGTTCTGCATCTATAATTGCACAGGTGCCACCCAGACTTTGAGCTTCGGCAATAACATGCATAGCCAGGGTTGTCTTACCACTGCTTTCAGGGCCATAGATTTCTATGATCCTACCTCTGGGAAGTCCACCAACTCCGAGAGCCATGTCCAAGCTTAAACAACGTGTAGAAATTACATTACCTTCAAAGAAAGGTTTTTGATCTAGGAGCATAACGGTCCCCTTGCCAAAATCTTTATCAATCTTGTCGATGATGAGTTTTAAAGCTTTTAACTTTTCAGTTTTCTCTGCGGCGGTTGGGCCTTGTTCTTTTTTCTTATTTGCCATTTTAAATATTAATTAGCGAATTAATTCAATGATTGAAAGTACAGCCTGATCCCTAACTTCTTTAGCAGGTGGTTCCTTTTTATCATACCATTCAATGAGATGTTCACTGAAGCCAATAGTAAGACCAAAAGATGGTTCCTCTATTTTACCTATAACAGAGAATGGCACATCCTTATTATCATCCTCAAACTCTTTTAATTCTGCATCCACATCTCCCTGACGACCGGCAAATACAACGCCTGACTCTTCCATTTGACACACAAAGATAAACTTTTTTTTCATAAAAATGAGTTTTTATATTTTAAAGCAGAATTTGGATTATCATTAAGAGGATTCATCCTTTCAAACTGACGCTGAAGCTTTCTATCAACTTCAGCCTGGATCATTTCCACAGGATAAATAATTGTACATTGTTTAGTCATAATAATGACATCAGCAATTTCAGAGATTAATTCACAATGCCTCTGTTTCATTTGATCAGTAGGATCAAAATCCCTGGCCTCTCTTGCCCTTTTAAGCTTTCTAATGGCTAAGGCTAACTCAAGACATTCTTCAGAAGTTTGTTCAAGTTGCGCATTGGGGCCATATCTTTGTAGAGCTTGACCAAATATTTGCTCCTGTTGGGGAGTGAATCTAATTGATTGCATTTTATTTAATTTTAATTATGGAAGAATTATCTGTTCCTACGATAGCCAGGAAAGATGTAGTGTCATCCAATGTGATTCTGTAAACGTAATCATTTTGTAGTTTACCTAATTGCTCTACCGTGTAGTCGTCATTGGTGGATTCGGATACTACTTTTGTACTTGTGGCGGTGGAAGATGGAAGAAAAGTATTATAAGCATCTCCAATTATTCCTATTAAGATTAATAGAAAACAAATTCCAAGAAAAACATATTCGTATTTTTTCATTTTATTGTTTTAAATATTTCAGAAACATATTTGATTTGATGAAGACAATCATCTATTCCATTGTGGAGTGTACTTGTCCTTTGTTTATCCAGTTGAACTTTTAATGCAGGACAAAGCATTTCCATAGTCCTAACACATCTTTCATTTCTGAAGTTCCAGGGCATTTGACTATTTATAATTTTGTAAGCATATGCAAGAATGGCAAGATCAAAACGTGGACCTCTACCCCATACAATTAAATTATCATTGGTAGATTTAGGTATATATTTATTTTCACCTTGCAAAGTTACCATCCAACGTGTAAAATCATAAAGGGCTCCTTGTAAATTATGACCAATTTTACAAAAAGTTTCCTTCTTTATGTCTTTAACTAAAGATGAGCGACTTTCATCAGATTGTTTCATCCACCAAAGAAATGTATCCGCATCTATTGTAAGACCGGCATTTAACTGGCTCTCTAATTCTATTGCTCTGTTGAATTGCTTACCTATTTCACCTGTTTCCAAATCAAATTGTACAGCATTCAATGAAATAATAACGCATCCTGGTTGTTGACCAAGTGTTTCGAGATCAATCATTACATGATTCATATTTTTTCAATTTTATTTTGTAAACTTTTCCAAAGTTTGTCAGTGGTTTTATAAATTACTTCTTCTCTTTTTAACTTTTCCATTTGACTCTTATTATAAGAATCTAATTTTTCTTTATTTTTCTTTTCCTTCTGTTCATTCAAAATTATGTCACTTAGTTTTTTTCTATGCTTTGTTTTTAATATCATTTTTTCACCATCTACAATTATATAAGCACTATAAGTATAGTGATCTTTAGCATTGTAACGATTTTTATCAATGTCCAATACAAGTGTAGTATTAATTTCATTATTATACCATCTATGATTATAATAGTTTGAAATTCTTTTCCATTTTTTAGGATTAGCAAGAAATGAATACAATATCATATCTTGAAACTGATTTTCTTTTAAATGCTTCTTTTTGTGGGCTTTAATACAACAAAGAATTGCAATTAAAATTGCTAATAAAATATATATTAAGATCATACACTTTCGATTTTAGTTTTAAGTTGTTCCCAAAATTTATCAATTACATCAGTAACTATAGATTCTTCTTTTATTAATTGTTTTTGTTTTTCATTATATTCACGAATTTCTCTATGCTTTTTCAGCAATGAATTTATTTTTTCTTCAAATTCTGTTCCCAGACTTCCAATACGTTCTTCAATTCCATCCTTCTTTACAAGCAAATAAGGATATCAATCAGCACAATGTATTACTATGTTTAATACTTTATTTACAAAAACTGTGTGATAACCACATCTTCTCTGATGGCATGTATCTTCAGCCCATTCAGAAGGATGAGTAATAAGAGAATACCATATCATATCAAGCAATTCTTCTTTCTTGGTTTTGGGTATTGGTTCCTCAGACTTTTTATTACTTGGTCTTTGCTTCTTTTTAATAGTTAAAATCCATATTATGGAAGTTATTATTGATAAAAATAATCCAATTAACATTGTTAATATCATATAATCTTTTTTATAAGTGTAAAATGTATAGAATTTTTTATGGGTTTTCTTCTACGATTATCGTGCCGTATTTTCTTTCGGGTTGCAAGATAAAATTCATTCTTGAATTCCACTACTCGGTATTTCCCCTGGCGGCTTATTACTTTCATTTGGAATGGTGTATTTATCTTTGTTAAAATTCTTGTGTAAATCCTTTTTTGAATTAAGCCAAAAGGTTATAACCTTGGCTTTACTTTCTGAAAGCAATTCAAGCACCAGAATGATATCGCGTTTGAAATCGTAGTTAATGCGAACAGACACTTTCTTACAGTGTATATTATCAAAGGTATTTACTTCGAATACATTTTCAGGCGTCACTCTTACAATGGTAGGTAATACTTTCAGTTCATCATGCTTCCCTTCTCGTTCCCTTCTCTCCAAAGCATGTGTGGTATACTGAAGATTAACCAGTATATTAGGAACGACGAGTGTATTTGGAAACCCCAATTCTTTATGATAATTCGTCATCTTTAGATCATTTTAGTAAAAGTAGGAACAAAAAAAGAAAGCGCCAAGTAATTTGGCGCTTTCATTTGTTAAATTTTGTTAAACACTTAAGCTCCGCAGGTTCCCCCTCTATTTTGTATATCACAAATATCGTGAAATTGTTCCTGGAATTCCTTTCCTTCATTCTCTTTGGCTTCGTAGTAGTCTACAATGGTTAAAGGTTGTCCACCTCTTGATCCATCAGGATAACAGGTAAAGCCCCTTAACCTGTGAGCATACTTTGCCAGTGTATGAGCGAAATGGTCAAGACGTTGAATATTATTGAACCTGGTTGCCCATTTAGGGATGTTGATAGTGGATGAGATTGACATATCAACGTAGTCCTGTACATCGGCCTGGAACTTTATACGGCGTTCGTAATCATCTGCCAGGGACAGGGCCGTTTCAATCTTATAAGGGTCTACTTCAAACTGATCAATGAGTATTTTGGCTGTACCATCGATTACATACTGATATACCCATTCCTTTCCGTTCTTCAGATACCGGCGTTTGTAAGCTACAGCAAAGAGAGGTTCGATACCTGTAGTGGTCCCGGCCAGGATACCAATGGTTCCGGTGGGGGCGATGGCTCGGTAAGCAATCGGTCGATTGATCCCCAGGGCGTCAGCTAGTTCATTTGCTCCACGTTCAGACTGTTCCTGATACACCCTAAGCCATTTGTGAAGCTCGGGAACGACTTCGTACCTGTATCCACGCTTCAGAAGCCATTCATGCACTCCCATAAGCCCTAATCCCAGTCTGCGATTCTTTTCCCGAACATCGGCGACCTTCTGATAAGGAAGTTGAGCAATCAGGGTTCCACAAAGTAACATTCTACTTCCTAAATAGCAAACGCGACCAAATTCCTCAATAGTTTCAATTCTGGCCATATTAACAGAACCCAGGTTACACACATCACTATCATCTTCAGAAGTAACTTCTGTACATGCGTTCCGTAAAGTCTCATTCTCCTTCTCAAAGAAGTTAAAGCTAAATCCAGGTTCCCCACTCTTCAGGGCCTGAAGGCAGTTCTCCCGGAACATTTCAGGGATATTTTTGATTTTCAATGGAACACCAGCCCGGTAATCAGCTTTTATTTCCTCAATTGACAATCCATAGACCTGTTCCAGAAAGGCATTGTCATAGTTAAGGCTGATATTGGTCATGTCCAGGGGGGCGGGGTAATTAAAATCCTGCTCCTTAAGTAAACCAATCGTCATTTGCTCACCTTTTTCATTAAAAGCACCCTTAACTGGCATATTATACCAGTCTTTAGCTGTCAACCACTTCCCAGCATCGCTGTGTTGCCAGTTTAGAGACCCATAGATAGCCGATCTCCTACTTCCCCCCTGCATTACCTCACGACCAATTTCATTGATCATTTTGGCCTTAGAAATCGGTCCAGAGGCTACCCCTCCTGTCCGCTTCACCGGAGTACCTTCTCCACGGTAAATAGTATAGTCATTTCCGATCCCACCCCCCGTTGTAAGGCAGCTTTCGGCTTTCCAGGAGAGCATGGCCCAGTCCTGTCTGCTATCTTCTTCACTACGAAGCAAATAACAATTGAATGTATCAATACCATGATCTATTACAATTCTGTTATGTATTGGTTCAAAAGGACAGAATACTTCTTCTTCTTTTTCTTCTTCTATTTTAACTACTTTGAATCCTGGAAAAGTAGAGCCATAAGCGTAGGATTGAATGTATATTTCATGCTGATTATATACATTACCTTTTAATGTTATGTTTCTTTTTTGTGATCTAATATTACCCGTAATAACAATACCTGCATAAGAGGCGTGTTCTCTAAACCACTCTATCACATCTTTTCGTATAGAATTTAACTTGAAAGATGCAGTAGTTTCATTTCCATCAGCCTTTAACCAGCCTTGAATAAAACTAGATATATAGGAAGGATCAGCGGTTTTATCAGGTACATTTTTCCAATCGGTCTTTTTATAACCAAAATAAAGCAAAGGGTCTCCATTTGCAAACTTAGGATAAGTCACAGTAGCCCCTCCTGAACTCAATAAATCCAAGTATTTCTTACCTTTATCTGCACAAAGGCGTAATTGTCCTTTAGATGTTCCATCTCCAAACACAAAACCGTGTATAAAACCATCTAAATTAAATGAGAATCCATTATTATTAGCAGGAACAACATCTCCCACTTTTAAATCATAAGTATCTGATCCATCTTTTAACATCCAATGATGTGTTCTAGTTGCTCTAACAGTCCACTCGTGAGTTTTACGACCTTTTAAATTATTGAAAGTTATTTTCCTAAGTTGTTGAACACCATGACTTAAAATAGTAGATTCATAGAACTTACCATCAACAGGAGATAATATATTAATCTTTTCATTGATATTGTCTTTTAAAACTATATATCCTTTATCAGTTAATACTTTGGTTTCTCCACCTAAGCAATTATTAAAGAACTTATTCTTCTTACCGGCATAGTAGAGGTACCTCCCCCCGGCAATGAACTTCATTTCAGTATGAAGCTTAATAAGTTCTTGTTTTTCAGAATATGTCAGTGTCTCCCGACAGACATCTTCGATTAAGGTAGCGGATAATTGATCCCATGTTTCTGCGTTTTCGTGTTTGTACTTGTAGTTGAAAATTTGTTCACTAAATGAAGTCCTAAAAAACTTATCTATCATATATAATTAATTTCAAAAAGGGATGCAAATATATAAAATAAATTTGGTAATGTCAAAAATGTTAGCTTATTTTGTGATAAATAAATCATTAATAAAAACAAATCAACATGCCTACATCAAAGACAGACGCATCTAGGAAGAACAAAGCTCAGAATTTCAAGGACAAAGCCAAGAAAGAAGCTGCCCAGGCCCAGGTGCCACACACTCACATGATCCCCCAGACCGAATGGCAATCCGATGACAATCTTATCCTCATGGGTAGTATTGCTGAAGGGATTGAAATTAATCTGGTGAAAGCTTATGAAGCTTTGCAACATGCCGGTCAATTGTTCCAGCAGATGATCCAATTGAACATCCAGGCCGGTAAGGTCAAGATGACATACATTTGGAACAATGGAGATATTCCGACGAAAGAAGAACAGGAAATGTGGGTTAAGCAAATGCAGTTCTTGAATGACGAACGTGCAAAAAAGATGGCTGAAATCCAGGCTGGTATCCAGAAGGGTGCAGTAGATTCTAAGAATGCTGAAGAAGGTGGTTTGCAGACCGTTGGCGGACAACCCCTGACTGAAGAAAACCTGGAAAATGAGAAGTCTGGTATCGTGATCGTCCAGAAGTAAGAGAAGAGAAAATAAGGTAAATGAAAAAGCCGCTATTATTTAGCGGCTTTTTTGTATTCAATAATGGCGGTTTTTAACTCTTTAGCTTTAGCCAATTTAATCATGCTGAAGCTACCCTTACTCATACCATCCCAAAAGACTGCACAGGCATTAGCATATCTACTCATTTCCTCATTACGTACAAAGCCTGCTTTCTTACCCAGATTATCCCAATCAGCAGGGAATATTTTGAGTTTATAGCCCATTTCCTTGGCATATCTCTCACCAAGAGCATCAGCCCCCTCAGCGCCACCCGACACGATCTCTATATTGACCTGGTTCTTAAGAAGGTTATCCATCTTCTTACATAGAAGATTATAATCATTGAAAGTCCTGGTGCCAGCTATGATAACTTTAAAAGTCTTTATTTCTGGTTCCATTGGGGGAACGGTAAAGAAGACCTTCTTTTCAGTATGATAATAGATGACGGCCAGGGCTGATGTACTTACATCACGCCTATAACACTCAATAATGGTTCCCCAATGTTGGGGTTTGAAACCTAACTCTTTTATTTGAGCCTTCGTAAAGCTTTGTACATTCTTTTCAGAAAAGTATACCATGTTATGGAACGTATAAACACGTTGGGTTGTCTTTGTGAATGTCGAGAGGAAAAGGAATCATCTTTCTCCATTCTTGTAAATTAAAAGGGTTGCAAATGATATGATAACCATTCTTGGTCGGAACGATTTTCAAAATCTTATCCCCCACAGGCTGCATACTATTGATCAAATCAATATTTTGTTGCATTACTGAAGTGGAGAGTTTTTCGTCGATATCAACAAGCCACCTCTTGTCCTTCTGGGAGTTTGACTCCCCAGCAGCAGAGAGATATGCATTCTTAACGGCTTTGTAGTTTTTGGATACAATGAGGTCAACGGTTTTTTGGAGTGTACGCAGTGCGATCTTCTCCGCATTGCGGACGTTAAGTCGCAGATAAGCCCTGGCATTATGGGCAATGCAGTTGTGAATGATCGAATCTTCAAGGTGCCTGAACTTTTCCAAGTCATAAATAAAGTGATTATCGATTACATTTAGATTTCGTTCGATATTAGGGTTGTCTTTCTTTCGCTGAATTAGTTGTAGAAAGTAAAAATCTCCTGGCTCATTAAAAGTCAGGAGAGGTTCTAATAGTTTGAAATTATTGATCATATAAAATTTAGTTTTGCTTTGAATGAATGCTTTTTCAGATTCAAAAATATTAATAATCTATTGATCCACCAGTGATCATATACTGTTATGATTTTCATCCTACGCGAATTTCCACCTGCTACCTGGGCACCAGAGAATATAATAATTTCATTCTTTCGGAAACAGTTTTGTGAAAATGTGATTTTAAAAGGTTTCATATGGCATTTATTTTTTCGAAGAATCGTGTTATTTTGTAACATATATTAGGGGTCAATCCTGAATAATAATCAGTCTGAAAGAAGTTCTCTCTTTGCCATAAGAGCATATCAGAATCATCATCAATAATTACATAGCTATGATAATCTGTATAAGGTTTTCCCAACAACTTTTCATTCTCTTTTATCCACAAATAGATTTCATTACCTCTGAAACAATGATCTCCTCTTAAATCAGGAGTAATATCAATTATATCGAAAGTAGCCCCTGCCAGTTTTAAAATATCCTGCATGAAAATTAATCCACCTGACTTCCATGAAGAAGATATAACAACTTTTGCGTTTACTTTATTACAAAGAAGGTTTAGTGCTTGTATAGCTCTAGGGTCTATATTTCTTGTAGGCCCCATTTTGATATTTTTAATCCTTTCAGCAAAGAAGATTTCAGAATTCAAAACACCATCAACATCTAAAAATATTATATTCATGATTCATTTGTTGGTTTAAGCCAAAGCTTTGTTTGAGTAAAAACATATTCAGAAAGAGCGCGTACGCTACACAAAATACTAAGCATTCTAATTGTATCATATTTAAAACATTTATGTAGTTCTTCCCTTATCCTTTCTTCAGAAACAACTTTCATTTTATTTTCATAGTCAAACCTATGAATAGTTTTAGATACATCTCTGTGCAGATTGAAATCTTTTGTAACCATAAACCTGATAGCCCTTAAGAGACGGAGTGGATCATCATTAAAGGTGATTTCAGACGCTATAGGAGTCCTCAAAATTCGATCCTTAATATCTTGCTGTCCACCAAATGGATCGATATAAGTACCATCTTCAGCTTTAGCAATGGCATTTACTGTGAAGTCTCGACGCATCAAATCATCATAAAGTGTACCAGGGACTACTATAGGTGTCCTTGTTCCTTCAACATATCCTATTTCCTTCCTGGACATAACGAAATCAGCCACCAGTCCATAATGAATATTATTCTTAGGAAACCTAGCTCTAATTGTAAAACAATCAGAGGTAACCAAAAATAATTCATAACCTTCTGCTTTCAGATATTCTTCAAGGATTACAAAAAGGAATTCTGCTGTATAATTAAAATGAATCAATTCTACTTCAGGGACAGCGACATAATCGATATCCTTAGATTTCAAACCTAAAAGCTCATCACGGACTTTACCGCCTACTTCATAAAATGTAAACATTATTAAAGTTTTATAAATAAATAATTGTAACCTCTTTGTTGTACAGCTTCAATGAACTTCACAAAGTCCCTTGTTTCCTTAGCTGAGGGGTTTGGGGGTAAACGGAATATTCCGTCCATATTAAGAACGAAATATCCATCTCTCTGAACCCCATTACCAAGTCCGATCTTAGTGATATTTACCAAGAATTGAGTACTAACAAAGTCCACTAGCTTTTTAGTGGTTAGGAACATTGTTTTAGGAAGGTTCTCCTTATCTGTAACTATCATTTTAAAATTCGATTAAACCCTGATTTACATTGAAACAGAAAATGTTGTTGTCATACAGCATTCTGCAAACCCTCATCCGATCATCAAAAACTCCGACAATATTGAAATTAGGAAGTATTAAATTGTCGTATATTTCCTTTTTTACAATTGCGTCATTCCTATGATCACCCTTCTGTCTCATATGAAGCACAATAGGATTTCTGAGTTTTCCCCATGTAGTCTTGATACCCATGACTTCTTTCTTAATCCAACTTTCAGTATCCTTTCTACATCCTTCAGTACGTCCAGAAACGAATATGATAGGCCATCCGTCCTTCTTAATGGCATTTAAGACAATAGCTACAGGAGCGATCAAACGATCCAGGCTAACCTTTGTTTCGTCAAAGGGGGACCTTATATTGGTATGATCTGCCAGTGTACCATCTATATCAAAAATAAAACAATTACCTTTTCTCATTTTAATCAAATTTAGGTTCAGAAGCTTTTAATATTGAAATGTCATCCATTGGCCATTCCTCTGTAGCATTTTTCAAACATTCTTGGTATATTAATTCTCTTTGTTCTTTACATTTAATACGTGCATATTCAATCATTGCACTAACGGCTGCTTTCTTAGATACAGTTGCCCAATTTACACACATCTCATCAGGTTTATTATTTTCTTTATCTAATATTTCAGTAGTTGTCATAATATTCTCCCTGCGTATTTCTTTTTATTGATTTTTTTAAAATTCTTGTGCATTTGTAAGATGATCTTAGCGGGAACCTTTTTATCTTCTCTTTTAAGACCTCTCCTCCAAGCCCTCCACAGACACTTCCATAAAGGTACATCAAAGAATTTGATATATACATTATAATCGGAATAATTTTCTAAAATGTTTTTAAGTTGTTCATCTATGTATTTTTCCCGACAATGGGTGTTATCCAGGATAATGTCATACTTACCATTAACTAAATATGTTAAACGATTTTTACAAAAATCAGTAACAGTATTTTCGTTCTTGGTACTGTATATATAGGGATGTCCAAACAACTTCTCCCTGGCTGTATCCCTGGAAATAACTCGTGTGTTCCAGGAATTCAAGCTTACATGATTATCAGTCCAGGTACTTTTTCCGGCCCCTGGTATTCCACAAAGAATTATTATTTTTGGCTGCATAAAAAGAGATTAAAAATTACCCCAGACTAGCCGGGGTAATTGGTTAAAGTAAATGCCTTCGTACACCTGAATCAAGAGAGACTAATACTGTGTTTTTAGTAAAATGATAATCATATTCTACTCCTACAACTGCGTATTTCCATCCTTTCATATTTACTACTGTTTCTCCTTTCCTTGGAATAGGAGACCCTCTTTCAGTATCACAGGTATTTTCATACCTATATTCTTCAGGTGTTCCTTGAATTGTTTTTAAAAGAAGTATCATCAATTTTGAGTTTCAACATCAGCTACTTCCTGGTCAGCCATCCTTCCTTCGTGTAACAGGAATTTAGGTGACTTGAGTTTAAAGGTGCGGGGGCGGGGAAGAGGGACGACATAGGCATACCACCCCTGTAGAAATGTTACCTTTAAGCTTCAAAGCTTTCACACGGCTATTATCTTCGAAATATCCCTTTGTGGTCAGGTCAGCGTTCTTGTTTGCGTCCCGGTATAGGTTATTCCTGCTTAAATAATCCTTACTAAGCACACATTCAGCCGGGAAGAAGATATACAAGGCTTCCAGATCGTAATCCTTGGGGATAATACAGGTATTACCCAGTACAGACACACCACGGAGTCTATCTAAGCCTGGTAAAGTGAAAGGATTCGAAAGTTTCACGATTTGAGCCGTGTAATTCTTTGAATCATCATAAATTTTTAATTGCGACATTTTGTTGTATTTTATTAGATGTAAATTCAAATTTGTTATGACCATTTTCCTGAAAGTCTCGGATGATTAAATATTCCTTATTTCTACCTAAGGTGTCAATAAAATAGTATTTACCGCCAGTAGCCTTTCCCTTTATATCAATCTGATTTTGACTTGTGTGACCAACGACCTGAATAACACCTAGATTCTTGGAATCCTTCATCAGATATTTGGGTCGTATCCATATGGGGGTTTGTGTTATACTCTCTCCACAATAATCATTAAACCCACCATTGAATTGAAATGTGTGTGGTTTGTATGCCCACAGATCATTTATATAATCAGAAATATCATCAGATTTTGGAACAGCACCTGTGTCTTTCAAAAAAGTTTCACTAACTCCTGCATGAGTAAATAATATGTTACCTATTTGATAGGCCATTTGCATAAGATGCTTATTTTCTTCAATCACTTGGTTGATATTTGGTGATGACCAACGTTGGTATCCTGATGTTCCATTTTCTCCAATACAACTGAAATAATGGTAATCATGATTACCGATCAACAGTATAACCGGAACTTCAGAATTACGTTTGAATTCGCAGATATCCTGGAAATTCTTTATTTGCCAAGCCGCTGTAACACCATCTTCGTGACTATCAAAATAATCACCAATGAAAATTACTCTATCATAAGTTTCATTCTTAACAATTTCTTCCCATATACGACGACCATGTATATCACCTAAAACTAAAGTCTTCATAATAATTATTTATTGTGCCACAAAATAAAGCAGGTCCTCTTACCGTGAATATTGTAATAAAACAATAGCAAATCACGATTTTCTGTGAAATCCAGTCGGGGTGAGAAATAAGTTTCTACTACCACACCTAATGCAAAAAGTGCTATTAGTGTTATTACAGTATTAGGGTTCATGTTATACTTTTAATTCTTTTAAAGATTTGATTCGTTTATATCCCACATCATAGCGTTGGTTGTGGGGACCATCAAAGAGAAAGCAACAAATACCTTCCCTATTAAGTTCTTCATAATTATCATAACGATCATCCACAAAGATATCAACACCAGCCTCTCTAATGGCATCAACCTTTGATTCACCAATCCCCACAGTAATTACAGGTCGTAAAGGAAAGCCATGAAGTTTTAACCATGCTTGTGTTACTTCTGTTGGGACAGGGCGGGAAGTAACATAGCAGTGTGGTTCAAATGGAATGTCACATGGAGTGCATTTAGGAGGAAGATTCAAATAAAAATCATTCAAGGTTCCTTCAGCCCTCATAACATCAAACTTATCCCGTATGGTATAGTCAAAAAACCAGGCTGTGGGGGTTGGAAATCCCCAATGCTTTGCCCAGGGTCCAATCCAATCACATATAACTTCATCTATATCCAGACCTATCTTAGCCTTTATTTTCGTTACATGAGGTCTATCATCACCTTGAGGATATATTCTGAAGTAAGCAGAAAGAAAGTGTGCGTTGCATTGCAAATGATCAGCATGAAGTTTTCCTGTTTCAGCATCAAAGTCTTCTCCTTTTTCAATAGCTGAAAGATGACGTTTAAGAGAAGAAATAATCTTACTCCAAGGCATTCCATTTTCCCAATTTCTTGGAGAATACTTTTCAGCACCAAAAGTAAGTACATCAACCATTCCTTCATGTGCTAAAGGATGAACAAGATCATATCTTAGTTTTCCTTCATTTTTTCTTTCACCAGAGCCTAGAACCGGCGTTTGTTTTGATTTGCTCATTTATATAATTTATTAAGTCTGAAAGTGGTTTAATTTCTGCTTTAAAATCTCGCATAGATATTTGTCGTATCCTATATTTTTTCCACCAGGAAACGTAATTTAAGAAAAAGCCGAGTGAAGATATTCGTCTTTTCTTTCGGAATATATACTGGCGGTGATATTTGTTGACGGTCATTGTTTAATGTTGAAATTATTAATCTATGTCTTGGTAAAGAAGCCCCTACAACCAATCCATTTTTATCAGTAATATATCTTAAATAAATATCTCTTTCAACAAACTGACCTTCATCATCAAACATATCCCACCTACGCTTAAAATTCCTGGGTGTTCTGATACGACCCATAGCATTAACGTGATCAATTATTACTTTTTGACAAAATTCAAAACTACCTTGTTGCATTAAAACCCCGGTAGAATCTTTAACTGTGTATTCTTTCATAATTCAAAGATACAATACGTTTATCAATTCTTTTGTTAAAGTTTTCAAAAAGGTAAATCATCTGTTTGATCCACCATTTCTTGCATTGCTGATTGTTGGGGTTTTGGGCGATTCTTCAACCCCTTAGTCTGTTCATCCCGGATAAGCTTCTTTACTTGTGTAGGGAAGTTTTCCTTAAGCACCCAAGAGGAGAATCCAGGTTCATCGACTACTCGATTACCTTTACACTTTCCGAATGTGTACACTAAAAAGCCTGCTTCATCATAGCGTAGCTTTCCACCCCAATCCGCCATTCCCTTCGTATCCGTCATTTCTATTAATTGATCGTCAGAAAGTGAATTAAGCTTCATGTGTTGACTCATGATATATTCGGTAGCAACCACATCAGCCAGGGCGTCATGCGCTCCTTCCAATTCCTGCCCACTATACCGCTTATAGGTGGCTCCCAGGGTATGGGCAGTTACTTTCCGCTCTACCTTCAGTACATCGATATACTTACCAGAAAGATTAACGTCCACCCCGGCGCGTTCGAATTCAGCCATGATTATGGGAATATCAAATCGAAGACCATTATAGGTAACAATGATTTTATTTTCAAAGAGTGCTTTTAGCTTTTTAGCATCATCTTTAAATGGGGGTGTATCTTTTACCATTTCATCGGTTATACCATGAACTTCAGTGGCAGAAGCAGAGATAGGTATACCAGGGTTATACAACTTGGATTTGCTGACTAAGACATCGCCATTTTCAGCAACCACACGAATTGCCAATTGAATGATACGATCCTTATTTGCATCCGCTCCTGTTGTTTCAATATCAAAAGTTAATTTATCCATTACAATGTTTATTTTTAAGTTGCACACCAGATATAAAGTTTTCAAAAGTAAATCCGTGTGGGGCCAAATCAACTGCATATATAAAACAATCTTTCATGTCTTTATAAGAAAATCTAAGTTCATTTTCATATATGTAAGTTCTGGCATTCTCCTCACTTTTAAATGTTTTAAGTAAAGAATTATTAGTATAATAAGAAATAATATCCAATTCTTTGACTATTGTTTCACATATACCAAATGCATTATTTACAGTAAAAATTGTATCACCAGCACTTACATCTAATTTATCAAAAGATTGAAACAAAATAGGCGGAATAATTTCTACCCAATCTTTTGAATCTTTTATTAACCATTCTTGAATATATTCTAATCTACCGTCTATTTTGTAATCGGATAAAAAAATTCCACGTTTTGCAGGGTTGTATTCATCAGGAGAAATTGCTATTCTTCCTGTAGGTATGTGTTTATATTTCATTTTATAGTTTTAAAAGTCTTCAATATCCATAGGCGGTTGATGCCTATCGTGATCATAATATTTGTGAATGTTGTGAATTAAAAGCATCTTTTGAATATTCCAAATGTGATAACCATGTTCGTTTTTCTTACGATCAACAGACCATCCTTGGCCAGGAACAAAGTTATTATCTATACACCATTTGCGGAATTCTTCCAAAGTAATAGTAAACTCTTTAGGTCGCTGTTTAGCACGATTCTTTAAGTTTAAATAGATGTATTTAATAGGATCGGCGGCTCTGGTCTTCTTGCTTCGGCAAGTAGAACAAAACCCCTTATGGGCTGTAAAATTTTTACAACCTTCCCTATGAGCTTTACATTTATTTACTTTGTCCTTTTGCATGAATTTTACTTTACTTTTTCAATTTTCTTATGGTAAGTCTATATGGACTACCTGAAGCAGTTTCACCTTCAAATACGGGTTTATTTTTATAATCTTTATAATTGTTCCCATTTATAGTTTGTAAGTCACTGAGTACTTCATTAATTTCTTCTTCAAAAAAATCATTAGGGTCTACCCATTCATCACATTGAATATTTTCCATATCTACAATCAATTTCAAAGTTACAATTCTTTTTGACATGATTTTATTTTTTGTATATATTTATTTGCATTCTTCCATTAAGAATATGTTCTCTCGGCCTTCCCCAATCATTCTTATCTAGGTGCCAAGCAATCTCATTCAAGGTATCTTCCCACCCTCTTATCTGAGTATTCTCAATACCGTATCTCTTTACATATAAGTCATTGGAATTGTATTCATATAGATAGGGAAGTTTCTGAACATCATCAATTACCACATTAAGGGGATTCATTACCCTATAATGTTTATACTTTCCACCTTCATAAGTTTCCAACCAGCGGGGAATGAGATAATCATAAAAAGAGTGTTGAGAAGGATAATCAAACATTCTTACCGGGCCGGTCCAGGAATTAAATCGATATGCATTGTTAGTGTATTTAAGGTCTACTTCACGTACTTCTTCTCGCTTATGATTGAAGTGTACAATATCAACCATACCTTTAACAGGAATACTATCTACACCTTCCAGACCTACAATCTCAAAATCAGTAAATATTTGAACTTGGAAAACGACATCACAACCCTTCTTAGGAGCAAAAAAGCCTTTAGAAACTTCATTTGTATACAGGATATCTCGTAACTCCATTGCCAAGGCTTCCTGGTCTTTAGTAATGACTATCTTATTACCAGCCTTCTTCATGAATTCAAAATAGGCTGATCCCTTTTCAATAACAGTATTGTAAGCCTGTTCTGGTTTATTAACGTAATAATCATTCTCCTTAGCAAACTTCAAAACTACTTCTTTATTATCTACCAGGGAGACCTTTTTAGAAGGTATATTAATCTTCTCCATACAGGCTTCAGCAGGAGCAGAATTAAGCTCATTAATATTTTCATTAAGCTCATTCAGGTGTTCAAATACCTCAGTTACGATCTTTGCAATCTTTTCGGAAGGTACAGGTATGTCACTTACAATAAATCTCTTCTTGAAATCCTTCGGAGTAAAACATTTAGTATCAAGAAGGGAACCAAAGTCAAGAGACTTTGTTTTCTTTTTCTTTCCTACACGTAGAATCCATTTATTATACCATTCACTGGGAGATAGTTCTTTCCAATCCTTGATGGAGGATTGGGAGATTGCAAATTTATTTCTGTATGTCGCTTCTGTCTGTTGCATTTTCTTCTTTTATTGTATATATTGTTTTATCAATCATTTTTTCGAACAAATCAAAAGATTTTTGAATTTTTTCTTTTTCATCTTCTGTAAAACCCAAAACAATTTTTCTTAATTCATCCAAGGTTTCAAATGTAAAAGGTCCAAATATAAACTCTTTTTTATCAATAGGATCATATATGACTGTATTTAAACTTCGATCATAAAATCCAGCTTTTATAAATACTTCTGATTTTACTAAAAAGCATAACGAATCATAAACTTCCTTCAAATGTTCCAGGGAAACGGAATAGCAGTTCATTGACACATGATCTCTGAATATGAACTGTCCATCTTTTTTTGTTCCTGACCAAAAAGAGCCATATATATAAAGGTTTAAATCGATCCCTTTGGGGCATGATTCCTTAAATTCTTTATCAGTAACTTGCTTGAAGTTTTTAAATTCTAATGTATTAAGCATCATATTACGCATAATTAATTATTTAGATTGTAATTTATATTTACTGTTTAAAAGATAAGTCAAATCTCGAAAAGGTAGTCCATTTCCCCTTTCTCTAATTATAGTTCTACTAAGCTCATACCACATATCGTTCAATTCACGTTCGTCTGTATCAGAGAGCTTTGTGCTAATAGCATTAGCCATTATACTATGTTTCTTACACTTAAACCAAAAAGCATCCACAGATGCCTGTAAGGCATTACAGACGGAACACCGATTAACGTAATTTCCTTTTTTGAATTTACCCAATATTTCATAATCCACTCCTTCCTCCACAACCTGTCCATCCAGCCACAAATCCACACAGAATTCGTGGCAGGGAATTACCCTGGCCTTATAATCCTCACCGAGACCGTTGAAGTAAACAACCAAATGATCTCTGTCAGTGGGGTTTTCTGTTATCTCGTTTGTGGATATGTTGTAGACTGCTTTCATTACTTGATATTTAAAAGTTTAACGAGAAGGCGAAATTCATTTATGGAAGGACATACCCCTATAAATCCAACTTCACTTTCATTATCACCAATACTAAGAGTGTGGTCTTCAGGATACAAAAGTAAATAGAATCTTTCGTTTGTTGGATGATCAAAACAGTTTTCACTAGTCTCAAACCATCCTTCTTTAATTAACTGTTCAGAATTTAAATAAGGAGTTTTGATATAGTTTTTAATATGTTCTAAATCAAGATGTGAAATATTATCTTGCGTTATAAAGCAGTGTTCCCAGGTATCAATACTTTCACCTATGAATTGCCCAGCACGATGAAGTTTCTCACATTCATATCCAATGTACAAATCATCTGGTTTCGGAGTAAAGTATTTTTTGTTAGTATTTGTCATTTTGGGTGTATAGTTTAGAAGATCATTTAAAAGTTTCTGACTGTATATTTTAAATTTTTCATTGATGGGAGCGTCATTAAAATATTCTTCAAATAATTTATTAAAATAATCCTGTCTTTCTTTATTTTCGTAATACGTAACCAGAGAACTTAGCATTGTCTTTGTGTTTTTGTAAGGATTCAATTTGTATGGCATTCATAGTATGACCATATTTTTTAATACACTCATCTACTGTTAAATATTCTATTAAACCTATAGAATTTGAATTTATAATTAGATTCCACCAATCGTCATCATTAAATAATGATCTATCATAGACTATATTATCAATAAGATATTTCATAAGTCGAGATTAAAATCCAGTATTAAATCATTTTCATCAGGAATTTCTTCCACATCATCCTCATACGCTGCCAGGTAGACACAATCTTCACATACCAAATAACTGTTACCATGTTCGAATATCTCTTTACCAAACCCACCCAATGAAATGGCATAAGCATTTATAGCTTCAGCTAAATGAATATCTTCATCATCCTCATCGCGCAAGGTAGTGATTACCTCATCGTCCAGTTGCATTTGTAAAATATCAATTACACGATTTGTCATAACTTTATTTTTAAAGCTTCCTTTTTAATAAGTTCATTAATTTCCTTTAATGCTCCTTTTCCAACAATAATAAAAGTTTCACGACCCGTAGGAACTTTATATCCTCCTAAACTTATCTTTTTTATCGAAAGATCATTCTTAGGGTCTTTCATAACTTCCTCAAAAGCCTTAATAAACTTATCTATATTATATCGCATGAAAAACTATTTAATTGGTTCTTGTTTGATAATTTTATAGTCATTCACTTTGAATGCTACAAAGTAACTATTATAATGAATTATACCCTTTAAAGATTCTGTTTCATCACTCAAATACAAACTTTCACAAGTAGTAGTCAATGTATCAACTTGACCACTGTAAAATCTTACCTTGACTGTAAATTTGTATTGAGGTTGTTTTAGCATTGGGTTACACGCACCTAAAAGCAATAATCCAAAAATTAAATATTTTATATAAATTCTTTTAACGTTTTTGGAATATAATTCATTTTCCAATCCCCCGGCCCTTTTATTCCTTTATTCTTACCAGTAGGTGATTTCTTGTATTTGAAATCAGGCATCACATCTAAAGGCATGAACGTATCTTCGAATAATTCTTCAATGAAAATCAAATTTACAAAAACTTTTAATTTATCAAAGATAAATTTTTGCTTTGCAATGAAGTCTCGGGTCATATTATTCTGATCAAAGCTAGGCTTAATTTCGATCCAAGTCTCTACCAGACTGTCTTCTGCAAAAAAAACAGCGTCTTTTTTAGGATTTGTTAAAGTTGATCCAAACCGGTTCCAGCCCTTTAAAGACCATGTTAATGAGAAATCTGGGGTGTAAGTAAGACCATTTAAGAGGACAAACTCCTTTTCTTCCCTTTTTAACTTGGTCTTGAGTTGTGTTTCCTTTATATAGGTATATGAGACTTTAGGAGTGATTTCCCAGGACTTGGTTTCCCGGTGCCAGGACATAAGATATCCTGCCAGCCGAAGCTCTTCACACCACTGTGCAAACCAAATTTCTTCCTGGGAATCAAATAGAATTCCCATATACTCGAATGTCTTTTTGTCTTTCATTTTATTTACCCCACATAAATTTACGTTCAATTCTTTCCATTTCTTTTACATACTCTGTCCAATTTTCATCAGACATATCAAATCTTTCCCTATCTGTTACCTTTTGAGGTTTTCCTTCATCATTTATAAAATAATCCTTTTCTTCTTCTATTTGATTTAACATTTCCATATGCTGAGGAAGTAATTTTATAAGTTCAGGACCAGTCCATCTATTTACACACATACCTGTGCAATAAATTGTCCCAGGTTCATCTTCTCTCATTATTCCATCACCACCCATAAATGCTTTTTGTTCTGTTATGGTGTGGACTCTGTATGCCGTTCGTGATTTATTTCTATAATTAAACCATGCCCAAGCTCTTGTAACTTTATCACCTATAAATATTTCATTCCCTCTTGCATCGAAACGATTTGTTGATTTCATAACCATTTAATTTTTGTTGAATGAAGCATAGGTAATACTTTATCCAAGTAATGGAACATGCTCCGATGATCCCATTTTTGGTTCCTGGTTATTGCACTCATAGGATGCTCAATAAGAATTACATCATTACAGGTCTCATCAATACACTCCCTGTATTCCATTGCTATACGCCCTATAAGGCAATAAACGATTCCACCCCTATGATGAGCCAGATGTCTCAATAAATACTCAATAAAGGACTTCCACATGGCGAAATGTGGCTTTTTTCCATTGATCCCACCACTAAGGTTACAATTGAGTAATAAAACCCCCTGTTTTGCCCAGTTTTTAAGGTCTATCTTTCTAGGGCCATTAGAGGCCCCTTCCTGGCAATCTTCTTTTACAGCATTAAATATTGCCTCACGGAGTTTTGAGGGGCTAGAATCGTCTCCTTTGCCTGAATAACTGTAATTTAAGGCTAATCCAGTCATATTGTCTTCAGAGAAGGGATTACTGGTTAACATTACTGTAATTACCTTACTATAAGGGCAGAGTCGAAAAGCATTAAACATATCCGAGAAATCAGGAAATACCTCACCATCCATTTCCTTCAATTCTTTTCCTATCTTTTTAAACTCAGAAGACTTCAAAAATCCATCTAACACTTCCGCCCAATCCCCGAATAGTTCTTTGTATTTACTCATAAATCTTCCTGATTTAACATTGTATCGTAGAATTTTGTCCAATTCTCGTCGAAGAACGCAAGGTCTTCCTTCCGATAGCCTCTCTTTTCTAATTCCTTCATTGCATAGGAAGTAAGTTTATACTTCTCATGGTACTTTGATATAGAGTAGATCATTACAATAGCAACATCAGCGGCTCCTTTTGCTAGATCATCAAAATATACTTTATTTATTTCAATTGGTTCTAATGCCATTGCATAAATTTAAAAAGGCCGACCAGTAAATGCGGTCGGCCTGGTTAACGAATCAAGGTAGGATGACTAGAATTTGTGATTGTGATAAGACCAAATATCGTCTTCCATCTATGGTTACTTCTGTACCATCGTAAAAACCATATAATACTTTATCTCCCACCTTCACAATCATTTCTTCAGTTCCTTTTCCTGGTCCTACTGCCAGTACAATACCGCGTTGTGGTTCTTCCTGTGCAGTCTCAGGAATTATAATTCCCCCGCTACTCATCTGTTCGGCTCTATCAGGTTTAACAATAATCCGATCCAGAATAGGGGTACCTACATTGATAGGTGCATCTTCTTTCTTTACTTTCTTTGTAGCCATTATGATATTTTTTTATTTGGAATTCCTGCGGCGAATTGTACCTTAACGAAATGAAACTGTTCCTGTTCACCCACCAGATATTTGAAGCCAATGAATGCCTGAAGACCAGTTTTGAATTCGTGAGAGGGTTGGACAGAGAATATTTCAATGTCATAAGCGTCAGAGGGGATTATGGCTTCTGTAAGTTCCTGACACTGCCCTTCATCGTATCCTTTCTGTTGTCCGTCTGCATGACCTTCATTGTAACTAGCTACGCTGACTTCACGAATAACTTGGGCAAGGTTTTGCTCGTATTGGCGACTGGCACGAACTTGAGCCTCTTTAACACCAGTCTGATAGCCCAATCCCCAAATCTCCTGGAAGTTCATAATTTCATCATGAAATTCATTAGGAAATGCAACAAATGGACCATAGCCAATGTTTATAACTTGAGCATTCCATTCAGGATGCTTCTTTTTCATGTATACAACTAACCCTTCAAGTAATGTCATTTTTATTTTAATTTTATTGATTAAGAATATTCACTATCCTGTTCTTTGTTGTCATCCATTATCTTTTGAATAACTTCAGTCAAATTGGTTTCACTCATCTCTATTAAAAGGTCAGCAAATTCTTGAAGGGTAGTTTTTGTAAATTTCTTATTAAAATCAAACATACATTTTATTTTTAAATAACACCTTGTTGTTTTAAAAACTGTTCAACAGCATCCAGACCATGTTCCTTACTTAAATCCGAATAATCCTTAAGTCCAAACTTTTCGTTCCATTCTACCGGCAAATATATGGGAATAAATCCATCTTTCTTCATATCCTCCATTGCCTCAATTCCGGTCGCATCATTATCCCAACCTATATAAGTCTTTTCGTAATTAAAGTTTAATTTACTAATTACCTTCGCAGGCATAGCTGAACGTTGTTCACTTTGAGCCGCTATTACGTTTGGTAAAAACTTTTTAAGGACTAATCGATCCTTCTTAGCTTTCGCCACAAAGCAGAAGTCACTCTTCCGATTCAAACTATTCAATCCAAATGGAATTTCTGTAGGTATATTAGTAACCCATTTGAAATTACTACTGGTGGGGCTATACACTTTAGTCCTCATCACCCCATTGATTGTTTCAGTCAGGGCATACCTTAATTCACCTTCCTTTTTAGGGATTACATAACCATTAATCTTAAGCTCATCAATGACGTAATTACCATCCTCTTCAAACTCCTTACTCATGATATGGTAGGAGTTCCAGAAAGCCATGTTTTCCCTGGTAAGCTTGGCAGGCTTGAATGCAATGTGTGTATCAGCTTTGAAGGTCTTATCGAAGTGTTTCAGGGCCTTAATTGCCTTCTCAGCCATCAGTGTAGGCTTACCACTAACCAGGCCAAAATCAGCGGCTATTTTCTTTATCGTATCTGAAAAGTCTAAGTTATATAACTTAGCTACAAAGGCAAAGCAATCATAGCTATTATTGGCATGAGCCATATCGTTATATATAAGCTTTCCAGATGAAGATACATAAAAACCAGTACTTGGATGTTTATCTTTACGGAATTTAGAAGGATAAGATTCAGTAAACTTGAAGCTACCAAAGTAATAACCAAATATCTGTGCATCAGTGATTCGACTTAAAACGAAATCCCTGTTGAGTTTATGTGGTGCTTCGGTCTTCTTAAAATTAAACATAGAGATCAGAGAGTTTAAAAAATGGGGAGTCTTTTCCACTCCCCATTTATTACATATACAATTACACAACTAATTAACTTAAATATTACCAGGGCATATCATCACCATCTTCGCCTGCTGCTACGACTTCTTTTTCTTTCTTTCCTTTGACTCCTGCTTTAGTACCTATTGGTGTGCTGTCAGTTGAATCATTGAGTACACCCTGACTTCCCAGGTCACTGCTGGTCGTTGCTGTACGCTTCTTTACATATTTCTTCCATTCTTCAGAATCTACTTCGAATTCCCCCAGGTCGAAGGCTTCGTCAGTATCAACGAAGTCAGTGTAAGGCAGATTGGCGTAGGTCGCATTACCGGATGTTTCGCCACCTACGATAATGTTCTTAACGATTTTCTTTGTAGTCAAGGCTTTACGGAAATACTTTTCAACTTCTTCTTCGCTACCAAATTCCTTTTCACATGGCTTTCCAAAGAATGCAACATGCAGGTACTGTAACCTAGAGATGGCCTTTTCGCTCAAGATGAATTTTTCAGTATAGCTTGTTCCTTCCTCAGTCTCGAATGTTACACCGAGATACTTTGTTCCTTTAGGAAAAGTTCCAAGCTCTACTTTTGTCGGAGTCATAGCATATACACCGGGGGCTAGAAATGTTACTCCTTTTGCCGCTTCTGTTGTCTTAAAATTAAACATAGTTTTGTTTGTTTTTTATTTGTTAAAAGTTTATAAATAGTATTCTCTTACTGCTTTGGCGACTGCATAAAGATCATTAGGAATCTTCTGTTTGTCAAACATTTCTTCGGGAGCCTTTACAGTGGAATTGGCTTTCCTGGTCCAGAAGAAGTGATTCAATTCACCTTCTTCAAGTTCTTCTTTATCACAAAGTAGTACCATTGTAAACAATCCCTCATAAGTAACCTTTTCCTTTATGAACTTACCAAGTGTCTTTGCCTGAATTTGGGATACTCCTGATGCATCTTCTACAGACTCAATATGCTGCAAGAAATAAATCTGTATATCGGACCTTAGAGTTTTACAAAATTCAACCAAATCAACCATATTAACGGCAATCGTATTAAACTTAGCCCAGTCTTTTTCATCGATACGTTTTGTGTATGTGAATAAGGATATGTATTGATTGTCATCGATAACAATGCATTTTATTTCCCTACGGTTATCGCTAACCCACTGAAGAACCTCAGCAATTTCCCTGGTGCTTTTACTGACTAGCATATTACCTTCACCAGTTGCCTTATCAAATAAGGGAAAACTCTTTTCCGATCCTTTAAAGGGCAAATCCTTTCCAACTACGTTTACTATGAACGTATTCTTTGGTGGAAGGTTTTTAACTGACCTGGACTTACCAGAACCAGACCCTCCCAATATTAATGATACTTTTGATCCCATACTTTTTTATTTTACAAATTTACAACTAATAAAGGCTATTCCAAATTTATTTTGTTAAAAGTTTCATAACTCTTTTTATCAAAGCATCACCTTCGTCGGGAGTTTGAAGTTCCTTAAAACAATAAGCCGCTAGGGGAAAAGGAAGTAATCCATAATACTCCTCAAATGTTAATAATAATTCCCCTGTAGGATAATGAGTCGCCAAGCCCCGAACAACCAGATATTCTCCCATCTTAGGGTATGTGTATCCGTGTGCTTCGTGTTCATCTGTAAAATCGGCAATGCATTTGACAATTGATCCACGTTGTACTTGCATAATTAACACGTTCTTTCTGGCCAGAGACCAATCATTTTGAAATAGTTGTTTCCTACATGCACCCAAATTGCCCCATAATCCTCATTATCAATTATTTCTAAGGAGTTAACCCTATGCCCCATCTTAATTGTTTCATTTTGGCCTGCAATTTTAAACTTTTTTATTTCTCCAATGGATAAATTTGGTTCGTCGGAACCCTCTCGTTTAATAATGGGAAACATTTTTGCCATTACTTTAATATGATAAGGTATTTCTTCAACCTCTTTGAATTTGTTCAAGAAATCATTTCTTTCCCTTACATATAAATCTCCCTTCCTATCCATATATATTATTGCATCATCCCATTCCCTGGTTTCAGGATTTTTCATTTTCACCTGCTTGAACACTTCGTATTCATTGCCTTTATACTTATACATAAATGAAGATTTTAATGGTTAAATAAGAATCGCATCTGTGGTACCTCTCTACCCTTTTCGAAGTCAAATATTTGCTTTTTAGTAAGATGATCAACATAACGGTTGCTCTTACGGTCGAACCTGAACTTGATGTCCTGGGGAAGCCCTACGAGCTTCTGTTTCTTGATCTTCATGGAAGAGAAGATAACTTCATCGTCAATCTTGTCCCTGGCATATGCAGGTCTCTGAATAGCAAGAACGTTGTCACAACCATCCGCCCACGTCCCCCCGCCTTTGATATTGTAATAGGTAGGAGAGGCATATAATCCATTCTCCTGAAGGCGGGGGGTAAGCTGGTGCATTACTAAGTGAAGCGAAATATTCATGCGCCGTGAGAAGTCGGTAGCCAAAGTGGTTACATAACCGGCATACTTGTCATCAGCATTCATGAATTCCTTGGGACGTGCTACCTTAATCAATGGATCGACTATGCAGGCTCTCACACCTTCATCTTTGATCAAGGGCATGAATTCTTTGAATATATTTATAAGGCTGTTGTGCGGAGGTCTAAGATATACAAAATAAAAGTACTCCTTCATTAGGTTATACGTTTCAATGTATTGTTTTTCACTTATATGGTTTTGAATGCTATTATCTGTAGAAAGGCCGGAAGCAGTGTGTAAGATATCATCAAAGAATTCCTTTGCCGGATAATCTTCAGGTGCATAGAATGCGCATTTTTGCTTATCCATTATCCCCTTTACTAAGCACAAAAACCTTAAAAAGAGCGACTTTCCTTCATTCACATATCCCGTCCAGATATTAAATTCACCCATACGCCACGTCCAGGCATTGTCCAGGTTAGCTATATGAGTAGGACTTCCCTTCTCCTTTCCGTGGACAAGATCATACTTCATCTCTTCGATGCAGTCATCCATCGTAAGTACGGTCTTATAGTCTTCCTTGGCCATATCATGACCAAGTTCTACCTGCATATCACCATACTTCTTGACAATCTTTTCCAGGGAGTACCCCTTTACCAGATTCTTGAAAGCTTTCATGCAGTCCTCAAAGGTGGCGGCGGGGAAAGTCTTTACAAAAGTCTTTGCGGCTGAAACTATCTCTTCATCACTACTTTTAGCCAAATCCAATAACAATTCTAGGTCGTCTATTTTCAGCATTAGAACATGGTTGTTTTATCGATTACAGTTGTTCCCTTCTCTTCCAGGGCCTTCTGTTGATCCAGAAGTACTTTCTCGTATCTTGTATTATGTGGTTTAGACCACTTTACATTGTTATTTAACCAGGTAACTAGACGTTTCTTAATATCGAAGATTTTCTGTTGTTCCTTTCTGAACGTTTTAGCTCCTGGATTCATTTCGGTCCAATGCTTATAAAATTCAAGGCACATTTCTTTATCGTAACCCTTCTCTTTTCCGACCTGCCTAATTTGATCCCAAAAATCCTTTTTACGTTCATCGATTGTAGGAACTACTTTCTTTTTGGGTTTAGCTGGTATTGGCTCAATTATCAATTCAATTTTATCTTTAGTGCTTTCGATGGTATCCATTTTGTCTGCACGTTCAAACACATCACCCAGCTTCAAACAGGCTTCGCTGTAAAGATAAATAACTTTTTCGAACCTATCAAATTCTTTATGATAAAAACTGAAGTTTTCCTGCTGAAGTTTACAACAAAGTTTAAGCTCCAAAAGCTCAAGGGAAATATTCATTTTAGAAATGCAGACAGTGGCATGGATATTAACACCAAGATTGGTATTCTTCACAAAGAAAAATGTATCCTCATTTCCAGAGGAAGCCACAAGTTCATAGCCACGTTCCTTCATCGTGTCTATGGCTTTTGTTCTGTCGAGCGTTCTAACTATTTCCATAATCTTTTTTTGAAGTTTCTGGTTTTCATTTGAGTAATAACAAATCTCATTGGATTTTTGCAGCGAGTTCTTATCATCCAGCCGATATCCCTTGGAATATGACTAGGATGTATAATATAACTATCACTATGCTTTACCCATTTACAACAAACATGGTCAGTGCGATGAAGGTTTATTCCCTTTGATTCTTTCAGTAATTGAAAGATGATCTTATGTCTTACCCCACCATCGTAGGGTACGAAAGGGTTATTTAGAATTCTAACCAGTTTTAAAAAAAGTTTTATCTTTGTCATTTTGAGGGGATGAGATTTATTGAAAACGGATTGATAATTTACATGAGCATCTTCCATGACCCAATCCCACAAAGCAAGTTCATCTATTATTGACATAATTTTACATAGTTGATCTTGCATAATGAAAACTACCATCCGAATGAAAACAAATTGTTACAAACCTTTTTTGTGAAGGTTATATATGTACCCTGAGTCAGGATTTTCTTTTCAAAATCTTCATCTGATTTTGAAATCATTTCCAGGAATTTTTATAAGTCTGTCATAACTTTAAGTTTTTCCAATTCATGTTAGAAATATTTTCAGTGGCTTTGTTAATCCATTTTTCAACCACTGTCGGAGTCCAGGATATTTCCCCAGTTCTCCTGTCCTTTTTAGTGTACCAGGGAATAATAAAGATGACTGTGGCAGTTTCATCAAGCTGCAAACGCTTCATACGGCCATTTCTCTGCTCCCACTCAGTAGATGAGCTTGACAGGCCCTCAAATATGGCTACGTTAGCCCTCTTTAGGTTGATTCCCCGCTTGATCTTCGCCACAACTGACAAAGCATTTATAGCACCGGACTGGAACTTACTCAGATTATCATCTTCTTCATTCTTTCCGTGGAAGCTATATTTACAGATTGCATCGGCCTGGGTTGTAAGTTCACAGAATATAACCATTCTATTGCTTTTATCCTTGCTATACATAGCCTGCATGATCTTCCTGCAATGCTCTTGAGAGCTTGTAAGAGAGTTTAGGAACTGCTTCCGTTTACGAATCCAGAATATGTATTCCTTATCCTCAAAAGGAGTTCCTATTGCCGCCAGGGATGCTATCTTACCTGTGTAGGTATTGTACAGCTTGCATTCCCCTTCAGTCATCTTATAATGATACTTGTAGTAATCAGTCTTATTAATAACCCCAGCATTCTCAGCATCCACTGTTGTGAACCTATAAACGATAGGAGCAATCTTTTCCAGCACCCTTTTCTTTTCTAAGGATAGAGTACCAGATACCAGTATTTTGTATTTGTATTTATTATTCAGGAGAGATTTGATATATACCGGGGTAATGGCATAATCTACCTCATCTGCCAGTACCAAATCATAGGACCTATCTTGCCATTTACAAACTGTCTGATAGCATTCAAGATGAATCATAGCTTTCATCTTTTCATTACCCCACTTCTCAATTTCACCAGGAAATCCATCTTCTTCCGAATCCCTCAGACGCCGGTTATCACACAAGTACAATACAGATTTAACTTTACCAGCTTCAATAAGTTCCTTCACCAAGTCTAGCATCATCTTTCCTTTACCTGATCCAACAGACATAATCACGGAAGCAATATAATTTGCTTTCCTAACGGCTTCTTTGGCTCGTTCTTGATTCTGTTCCCTGGCGATCTGTAAAGTACTCATTAGAAAAGCTCCTTTAAAAATATTTTATCAATTATCTTATTGGCTTGTGAAATATAGAAACCATAATCAAGATTGTAGTCCTTCATTGACTTCTTGACAAAGGTATTGAAATAAGTTGTATTTTTCTTTTTTATTATTTCAATTAATTTGTTAGGGGTTTTGGATTGTGCATTATATCTTTTCTTTAAGGAAGTATTATCCTTTGAAACATAATATCTTACGACAGATTGTTTTATTTTTTCACCCACAATTTTCCCAGAAAAAGTATCACGATAATAATGAATTAGGTCAAAATCCTTCGTTATCTTAACTCCCAGGCAAAAGTCGTATATATCCTTATTTTCACGAATGGTCTTTTCTACTGGAATACCATGCACAAAATAGGCTTCCAGGGCCTTTGGAACGACTAGCATGGAAGGATTCTTATGATAGTCCATCTCCTTGTCTTCAGGCTTCATAGAGTACCCGAAAAGGCCCTTACGCTTGACATTACCTTTCGTATCAATAGCCAAGTAATTATTAACATCGACGATTATCATTTTGTCGTAGAACTTATCCTCAAGAGCTATCTTAGTCTTTTTTGACCAAAGCGCCATACATTCTTTTACTTTTTCAGATTCTGCCGGATCATACCCAATAGTTACACCGTCCGTGTTAAACTGATAAAAGATTATGCTCTTTACTTTACTTTTTAAAAGCTCACCTAGCTTTAACAAAAGAAGTTGGCCGTTTATAGTGATAGTATAGGTATACTTAGGATCGTATAAATAACCATTCTTCTCTTTTGTCAATCCATATGTCGAATTAATTACCAATTTCAATCCGGTATTCCTTGGGTCTTTTTTATCATATGTTTGGCGAAGGTCAAAAATCATTTCAGTAACATCACAAAATACTTCCGACAAGTGTTCAGGATAAACTCTATTTTTGATACCAAGATTAGGATAGTATGATGTACCATCAATATCATGAATAACCCAGGAGGCGCTCCGGGAATAAACTCCTGGATTAATACATCCATGTAATCCACCCAAACCGACGACGACCTCTTTGAGGTTATGATATGAAAACCGCCTTTCAATTTTTTTAATCTCTTTGTCATTTTCAACCCACTCTCCTTCAATATCAAAGAGGTCGAATTTAAGGTTGTTATTTTCAACCTTTTCTGGATCGAAAGTAAGTTCTTCAAAGAACTTTTTTGTGTCTTGTAATTCTTTATCATGAAAAGTAATATAATCGAAAAGAATGTCCTTCACACATATTTCGAATCTGGGTGTTTTAAGCTCCCTAAGTTCTTTATAGGGTATTCCCATAGCTTCGCTCATGAACTTGCCAAATATGTCCCTGGCCATCTTAGGCTCAGATGCATTGATTAAATTCAGACTGTATTCTTCTGAAAGTTTGAATCTCAAATCAGATTCATAGGCATTTATTTTAAATGATTCTTCGGTCGCATCTACATCGTTATCATTATACTCCAATATAGAGAGAACCTGTTCTTCACTCACCTTTTCTGTGTGATGAATAGGCATGGATTCGATGTTTGGGAATCTCATGGTAAACTCAAGCCACTTAAGGGAACAACTTTTACCTGTTCCATCATAGTGTTTCTGCTTGAATAAATCAATTTGTTTTAATGGTAATTGCCATGCAGGAACTAGATTACCGAATTTAGTAAACTTGGTAAAACTTGTAACTCTGTTTGACTCCCTGGCCAGTTCCTCAGTTATTTTATTGGCTGACCAATGGGTGTATTTTTTATAGTTCTTTAAAATGAAATGAAGTATTTGAGCATCATAATCATTACAGTTGAAACCAACTAACCAATAATTGTGATGAATCAATTGGTTGAGAAACCTAACAAATTCATGTAATTGATTAATACTGTGATGAATTATAAATGTCTTCTTCTTACCAGTAGTTATGTCTTTAAAGACACCACTGAAGAAGTTAGCCAGGACTTCCAAGTCATATATTACGTACTTATTGTCCAAGAACAAAGATTTTTTCTATCTGATAGAATTCGGGTACATTTGTATAAGTTTGTTCAATATCATCAAGAACAACCTTAGCCTCTCCATATGTTGAGTATGCTTTGGTAAATTGAGGATTCGTACTACTGAAAAAATCACCAGTCTTTGATTCATATCTCCACAATTGTAAAGATGGAATGTATTTCTTTATAATAAATACTTCTTTCATATACTTAAGTTTTATATTACAAAATCAAATTTATCGAATGCCCAATCCCCTAGTCGCTCAAAGTATTCTTTCCAGGTAATAGGATCAAGCTCTGTTGTTGAAGTCAATTCCATTTCAGAAAGAACTTCATCCTTTGCAAATTCATGCATCTCAGTAGGAGTATGACCAGTATCATTAGACATTTCTTTTAGAATTATCCGGTAGTACTTCTGCCATTCCCTTTCTGTCCTATCATTATCCGTTCTAATAAGCACCATAAGATAATGACCTCTCGGCATAGACCGAATCGAAGAAAGAAACTTCGGTCGGTCTATGCTCAATTGGCCTTCAACTATTTCTGCTTTGAAATACTTCATGGTTTTATAGTGTGTAAATCCTCTTGTTCTCTATTTGCCATTTCTTCTATGTATGCTAAAGCCCAATCTTGGGGAATGTTACCAAAATTCTGAATAGGATAGTCTGGATGAGCTTTCCTATGAATAAAGGTTGCTGCCATTTCCCATCCATACTGATTTTTCAATTTGTATCCAACCTCCCCAGCCATATTCACTAAATGACCAGCAGTACACATTGCAGACCCACAAACATTAGCTTCAGGATCAAAATCTTGGATATCACCAAAAGTTGATTGTCTATGAATACGTTTCTTTTCTCGTATATCATTCAATAAAATGGTATAAGGTTGTTCCAATTTGGGAATAGAATCCCAAAACTCCTTATGCTTAGTTAATGCATCTGCGGACAGGCGGCTGAGGGTGTCTGCGGACAGGCGGCTGAGGGTGTATG